>Ga0123328_1003740_pt1 | contig 12793 bp, 9 predicted proteins | sample BioC12SIPDNA_2_FD_89702 | JGI IMG/M metagenome (GOLD analysis project Ga0123328, IMG submission 89702) | Anaerobic biogas reactor microbial communites from Washington, USA - Biogas_R1_A C12 SIP DNA | ecosystem: Engineered > Bioreactor > Anaerobic > Unclassified | place: Washington, USA...
GGGCAATCGCTGGGCTGTTGGGGGATCGGTGGTCGTCAGAACGGCGCGTTGTCGAATCCCTGGGCGCTGGCGTTGGACTCACGGCAGCGCGTGTTCATCCTGGATACGTACAATCATCGTGTACAGCAGATCCGTCTCTGAAGAGGGCTTGGTTCATGTGGAATCGCGAACTCGCATTCGACCGGCCCGAGTATCTGTTGCTGCTGTTGCTGCTCCCTGCGCTCTGGAAACTCAGCCAGCGCACGCTTGCGCCGCTGGGCGGTTTCCGGCGATGGCTGGCGATCGGGCTGCGCACGCTGGTGGTGTTGATGCTGGTCGGCGCGCTGGCCGAGCTGCAGTGGCGGCGGGTGAGTGACAAGGTGACGGTGATCTACGTGCTGGACCAGTCGGAGAGCATCCCGCAGGCGAAGCGCGAGTTGATGCGCGAGTATGTGGTTGAGCATGTGCGGCAGCACCGCGACACGCGGCGCGAAGACCGTGCGGGGGTCATCGTGTTCGGCCAGGAGGCGGCGATCGAAGTGCCGCCCTATGACGACGATGTGCCGGACACCGGCGCGTGGGAGACGCTGCTGGAACGCCGGGATGCGACCAATCTGGAGGCCGCCTTGAAGCTGGCGGCGGCGTCGTTTCCCGAGGACAGTGCGAAACGGGTGCTCCTGGTGACCGACGGGAACGAGAATCTGGGGGACGCCCGGGCGGCGGCCGCCATCCTGGCTGCCAACGGGATCGGCATCGACGTCGTGCCGGTGCGGCTCTCCGCGCGTGCGGAAGTGGCCGTGGAGAAGATCACGGTGCCTGCGGACATCCGCCAGGGCAGCCCGTTTGAAGTGCGCACGGTGCTGCACAACTTCCTGGAAGGGGACCGCCGTGACACCACCCGGACGGTGCGCGGCACGCTGCGGGTCACGCGCACCTCCGGTGCGCGCGAGGAGCTGGTGGGTGAAGATGCTGTCGAACTGCCGCCCGGCAAGACCGTTATCGGTTTCCGCCACACCATCGACCGGCCGGCGATGTATACGTATCACGCGCTGTTCGTGCCGGACGAACCGGCCGACGACCGGCTGTGGCAGAACAATCAGGCGTCCACCTTCACCCACGTGCGCGGCCGCGGCCGCGTGTTGCTGATCGAGGACAGCGATCATCCGGGGGAATTCACGCACCTGATCGATCGGCTGCAGATCATGAACCTGGAGGTCGACGTGCAGCCGAACAACCAGCTGTTCACGAGTCTGCAGGAGCTGCAGAGTTACGATTGCGTGGTGCTGGCCAACGTGCCGCGCAGCAGTGGTGGCGAGTCGGTGGACGTGGCGGGTTTTCGTGACGAACAGATCGAGATGCTGGTCCGCAACACGCAGCAGATGGGGGCCGGACTGATCATGCTGGGCGGTCCCAACAGTTTCGGTGCGGGGGGCTGGGCCAACACGCCGCTGGAAGAAGCGATGCCGGTCGATTTTCAGATCAAGAATGCGAAGATCGAAGCCGTCGGCGCGCTGGTGCTGGTCATGCACGCCTCCGAGATGGCGGCGGGAAACCACTGGCAGAAGGTCGTGGCGCGCGAGGCCATCCAGGCGCTGGGGCCGCTGGACTACTGCGGGCTGCTGCACTGGGACAACTTCGCCAACGAGTCCTGGCTGTGGGGCGGCGCGCAGGGGCTGGTCCGCGTGGGCACGCAGCGCAAGCAGATGCTGGCGCTGCTCAACCGCATGGCACCCGGAGATATGCCCGCCTTCGAACCGTCGCTGAAGATGGCGTTGGCCGCGTTCAACCGCGTTCCCGCCTCGATCAAGCACATGATTGTGGTGAGCGACGGGGATCCCCAGCCCCCCTTCAGCTCAACTTTGAATCGCTACAAGCAGGCAGGGATCCAGATCACCACGGTGGCTGTGGGGACGCACGGGCCGCCCGGCAGCACGCCGCTGCGGGACATCGCCGCTGTTACCGGAGGGCAGTACTACGTCGTGACCAATCCGCAGTCGTTGCCGAAAATCTACCAGCGGGAGGCGCGGCGCGTGTCCCGGCCGGTCGTGAAGGACCTGCCCGATGTCTCGCCGGTCATCGTCTATCCGCACGAAATCCTGGCGGGGATCGATGGTCCGCTGCCGCCGCTCAAGGGCATGGTGCTCACCTCAGTCAAACAGAATCCGCTGGTGGAAGTCGCCGTCCGGTCCCCCGAACCGGCTGACGCGCAGCACGCGACGATCCTGGCCGCCTGGACTTACGGACTCGGCCGCACGGCCGTCGTCACGACCGACGCCGGGCATCGCTGGGCGACCGCCTGGACCCAGTGGCCGGGCTACGACAAGTTCTACGGTCAGCTGGTGCGGTGGGCGATGCGTCCGGCGAGTGACGGCGGCAAGTACAAAGTCGCCGGCGACGTGCGGGACGGCACCGTCCGCGTCGTCATCACGGCACTCGACGCGCACGACGAGTTTCGCAATGCGTTGACCATGAGCGGCGCGGCGGTGGGCCCCGACCTGGAGCCGTTCGAGTTTCCGATCCGCCAGCTCGCGCCGGGACGTTATGTGGGCGAGTTCGACGCCGGCAAGGCTGGCAGCTACCATGTGACGGTGCTGCCGGCGCCGGACGAAGCGCCGGTGGTGACCGGCGTGAATGTGTCCTATTCTGCCGAGTACCGGGACTGGGACACCAATGTCGGCCTGCTGCAGCACTTGGCCGCCCTGCAGCCGCGTGGCGGCGCGGCGGGGGTCCTGTCGGCGGCCGACCTGGACGAGCCGCAGCTGGACCAGCTGCTCGCGCTCGAGGCCTTCCGCGCTGATCTGCCGAAGGCGGTGAGCAGCCGGGACGTGTGGCCGGTGCTGCTGCTGGTCTGTAGCGTGCTGTTTCTGGCCGACGTGTTTGTCCGCCGGGTCGCGGTCTCGCTCGAGTGGGTCGTGCCCGCCGTGCGCTGGGTCCGCAGCCGCGTGCTGCGCCGGCGCAGCGCGGCCGAGGTCGAACAGCGGTTGGCACATCTGCGCACCAGGAAACAGGAGCTGGCGCAGAGCATCGAGCAGCGGCGGGCCGCCACGCGGCTGGCGCCGGCCGACGAACTGGAGTCGGCCCCGCCGTCCCCGGGCGCCACCGCGCCGGAGGATCGGCCGGCTGTCGGGGGCGGGCTGGCACCACCGGCGGCGCCGCGCGGGCCCGCGGCGCCGGAGTCGGACGAGGACAGCTACACGGCCCGGCTGCTGGAGGCCAAGAAACAGGCCCGCGCGGAGCAGGACCGGAAGCACAGAAGGTAAGACGCACGAACCAGATGTCCCGCAGCGGCTCTGGCCAGGCCCGCGGCTTGGGCGGCGCCGGTGGCTTACAGTACAGATCGTGACCTTTCAGCACCAGACTCTACCAGAGGGAGCATCGATGAGCGTTGCCGAAACCCTCCAGCAGCAGGCGGAAGCATTCCGCGTCCGGTATCAGGCCGTACACCAGCAGATTGCCCGGGTGATCGTCGGGCATGACGACATCATCCACGGCGTGCTCACCTGCCTGTTTGTCGGCGGGCACTGCCTGCTGGAAGGTGTCCCCGGCCTGGGCAAAACGCTGCTCATCCGGACTTTGGCCCAGACGCTGAACCTCCAGTTCAACCGCATCCAGTTCACACCCGACCTGATGCCGGCTGACATTCTGGGCACGAACATGGTCATGGAGACCCCCGAGGGGAAGCGGGTGTTCGAATTCCAGCCGGGCCCGGTGTTCACGCAGATCTGTCTGGCTGACGAAATCAACCGGGCCACGCCCAAGACGCAGTCGGCGCTGCTGGAGACGATGCAGGAGTCCACAGTCACCTTGGGCGGCAAACGCTATGATCTCGCGCAGCCGTTCTTCGTGATGGCCACACAGAATCCGATCGAGCAGGAGGGGACGTATCCACTCCCCGAGGCGCAGGTGGATCGCTTCTTCTTCAAGTTGCTGGTGGGGTATTCCAGTCGCGAGGAGCTGTCCGAGATTGTCCACCGCACGACGCGCGGCGTGAACGTCTGTCCCGAGCGGGTGATGGACGGCCCGGAGATTCTCAGGTGGCAGCAGCTGGTCCGCGAGGTCGTGCTGGCGCAGCACGTGCAAGACTACATCGTGCGTCTCACGCTGGCCACGCATCCGGGCGGCGACTATGCGCAGCCGGTGACGAACCAGTATCTGCGCTGGGGTGCCAGCCCGCGCGGCGCCCAGACCCTGGCGCTGGCCGCCAAGGTCCGCGCGCTGCTGGAAGGCCGTTACAACGTCAGTTTTGAGGATGTGCGGCGTGTCTTCCTGCCGGCCCTGCGGCATCGCGTCATTCTGAACTTCGAAGCGGAGGCCGAGTCGATGGACACCGACCAGGTGCTGCTCGAGATCCTGGCGGCTGTCACGGAAAAGGGGGACGCTGCCCCAGCGCCCCGGACCGGCGCAGAGGCCGAAAGTGCTGCGCGCCATGCCTGACTCTCGCAACCAGCCGGAACTGTTGAGCCCGGAACTGCTGGCCCGCCTGGAGCGGCTGGAGCTGGTCACGCGCAAGATCTTCCGGGGCCGACTCAAAGGGGAGCGCCGCAGTCGGCGCCAGGGGCAGAGTGTCGAGTTCGCGGACTTCCGCAATTACGTGCCCGGCGATGACCTGCGGTTCATGGACTGGAACCTCTATGCGCGGCTCGACAAGCTGTTCCTGAAGCTGTTCCGCGAGGAAGAGGATCTCCACTTCTTCGTGCTGCTGGACGCCAGCACGTCGATGGATTTCGGGGACCCCACCAAGTTGCACTATGCAAAGCAGCTGGCCGCGGCGCTGGGATTCATCGGCCTGGTGCGCGCGGATCGCGTCCAACTGGAGACGCTGGGCGGCTCCCGCCGCGCCCGGGCGCCGGTGCTGCGCGGACGCCGCAGCCTCAGGCAGATGCTCGAATGCCTGGCGGACATGCAACCTGGCGCGAACGTGCCGCTGGCCGAGAGCCTCCGGCATTTCGCGCTGCGCAACAGCGGGAAAGGGATCCTGGTCCTGCTGACCGATCTGCTGGATAAGCGTGGCTATGAGCAGGCGCTGCGCGTCCTGCTGGCGCAGCGCATGGATGTGTACGTGATCCACATCCTGTCGCCGGAGGAACTGGAGCCGGATCTCAAGGGTGATCTGCGTCTGGTGGATTGCGAGGACGGCGAGGTGACCGACATCACCGTCAGCCGTCCCCTGTTGGATCGCTACCAGAAGACGCTGGCTGCGTTCGTGGCCGGCGCCCGCGACTTCTGCACCCGTCGCGGCATGGTATACATGCTGGTCAGCACCGCGGTTCCGGTAGAAGACGTCGTGACCCGCTACCTGCGTCAGCGAGGGCTGGTGCGATGAGCTTCCTCAACACGCTGGCGTGGTGGCAGTGGGTGTTGTTGAGCGCGGTGCCGGTGGCGATCGTGCTGCTGTACTTCCTGAAGCTCAAACGGCAACCGCTGACGGTCCCCAGCACGTATCTGTGGAGCCGGACGATCGAGGATCTGCACGTCAACAGCATCTGGCAGCGGCTGCGCCGCAATCTGCTGCTGTTCCTGCAACTGCTGCTGGTCCTCCTGTTACTCCTGGCGCTCCTGCGGCCGGGCTGCCGCGGCACGCAGCTGACCGGGCAGCGCCTGATCATCCTGATTGACAACTCGGCCAGTATGTCGGCCACCGACGAGCAGCCGAGCCGTTTAGAGCAGGCGAAGCGCCGGGCCCTGGCGCTGGTCGACCAGATGCGTTCGGGGGACGCCGCCATGATCATCGCGTTCGCCGACACCGCCCAGACGCAGAGCTTTACGGAGAACCGGCGCATGCTGCGGCGCCAGATCGAAGCCATCGCGCCGACCAGCCGGTCCACCGACATCGGCGAAGCGCTGCGCGCCGCCGCCGGACTGGCGAACCCGGGTCTGACCCGACTGGAGGCGGACCAGGCGGTCGACGAGTCGCTGCCCGCCACGCTGTACATCCTGAGCGACGGTGGCTTTCCGGCCGTGCCCGATTTCGCGCTGGAGAACCTCACCCCGGTGTTCCTGCCCGTCGGCCAGGCGGCGACCGGCAACCTGGCGATCGTGGCGTTTGCAACCGATCGGAACCCGGCCCAGCCGGATCGGCTGCAGGCGTTCGTCAGTGTGGCCAATTTCGGCTCGGAACCGGCCACCGTGATCGTGGAACTGCGGCTCGACGGCCAGTCGCTGGATCTGGTCGAGTTATCGGTGGCGGCAGGAGGGGAGAGTGGCTGGCACTTTGACCTGCCCGACCTGGACGCGGGAGTGCTGCAGGTGGTGCTGGAGCGCGACGATGCACTCGCGCTGGACAACATGGCGTACGCGGTGATCAATCGCCCGCGGCGGGCCCGGGTGCTGGTTGTGACAGCGGGCAACGAAGCGCTGCGCATGGCCCTGAACACGCCGCAGGTACAGCAGGTCGCCGAGGTCACGTGTGTCGAGCCACCGATCCTTACGGACGCGATGCACCTCCGCCAGGCCGCCGCCGGCGCGTTCGACCTGATCGTGTACGACCGCTGCCAGCCGGCGGAGTTGCCCGTGGCCAACACGCTGTTCCTCGGATCGCTGCCGCCGGGGGGCGCCTGGCAGGCGGGGCCCGTGGGGGACGTGCGGGCGATCATTGACATGGATCGGGTCCATCCACTCACGCAACTGGTGGACATGACCCATGTCAAGATCGCGGAGGGGCGGCCCCTGCAGCCGCCGGCCGGGAGCACCGTTCTGTGCGACTCGGTGCTCGGGCCGGCACTGGCCATCGCGCCGCGTGACGGGCTGGAAGACGCAGTGCTCGGTTTCCCGCTGGTGGTCGCGGAGAATGGCGAGACGGTGCCCAACACCACGTGGCATCTGCGCCCCAGTTTTCCCGTGTTTCTGTACAACGCCGTCCGCTACCTGGGAGGCAGCCACAGCGCGCTGGTCACGGCCAGCGCCGCACCGGGCAGCTCCGTCACGCTGCGTTTCCCGGCGCAGATCGAGTCGGTCACAGTGCGGGACCCGCACGGCGCCGTGAAGCCGCTGCAACGCACTGGCCAGAGTCCGTTCACCTACGCGGACACGCACGTGCTGGGCGTGTACGAAGTCGACGCGGGGGCGCCGCAGACGGTGGTCCAGCGATTTGCCGTGAATCTGTTCGATCCGCGGGAGAGCAACCTGCAGCTCCGCTCCAGCCTCGAAATCGGGCATGAGACGGTGCCGGCCCAACCGGCGCTCCAGCCTGCGCGGCGCGAGTTGTGGAGATGGTTCGTCCTGGCCGCGCTGATCGTGCTGCTCCTGGAATGGTACATCTACAACCGCCGCGTGTACCTGTAGCGGCTCGTGCCCGCCTGCGCCGGCGCAGCAGCCGCCGGTTGCCATCGGTCCTGGTTTTCTCGTTACACCGTCGTGCGCCCGTGCTGCTGCAACTACGTTGGGGCGAAATGGGCGTGTGGCACGGCCGAGTCTCTGAGTACGCCGAAGGCGTTACACTCCACAGCCCAGGGTCGCCGCGTTTCGCGGCGCACCCTGGGCGGGGAACCGTCCACGATGGGGCGGCCGAGCCGTAAAGTAGCCAGCTGACCGGCTACGCAGACGTTCATCGTCCAGATGGCGGGGTTCGGCAGCTACCTGCCGACCGAGCGGGCCCTGGCGGGCGGGCACTATTCGGCCATTCCGCAGAGCAACATCATCGGCCCGGAAGGGGGCCAGATGCTGGTCGACAGGACCGTCGCGATCATCCAGGAACTGTTTGCGACTCCGTGGTACAACACGAATTCTTTCTGTGAGACGCGTCACGACGCCCGGGCGCGCGATCGGCTGCCGGTCACTGTGCGGAGTCGGCCGGCAGCCAGTGGCGGGCCAGCGTGGTCCAGAGCAGGGGGAGGGCGATGGAGATCCCCAGCGCCAGCGGCAGCCACTCGTGCTGGCGGGCGACGGTGCCGAAGGCCGAATAGGCCAGGGCAATGCCCAGGTTGCTGGCCATGACCACGGGCAGGAATCGCCGCCAGGCCAACTGCTGGAGGCCCAGCAGCAATACGCTGGCTTCGGCAAACACCGGCACGCCGCGCGCCAGCACCAGCAACAGCGGGCCATATCGATCGCTGACCCGCTGCAGTCGCCCGACGTCCTCGGGGCGGCTGAGCCAGCGTGCCGCGGCCGACCCGCACCAGCGGGCCAGTGCGAACCCGGCGATGGCCGCGATGGTCATGCCCAGCCAGGAGGCCAGCGTGCCGCCGAGCACTCCCAGCTGCGCGCCGGCGAACGTGCTGACCATGCTGGAGGGCACCGGCAACAGAATATCAGTGGCCAGCAGTCCCACCACCGCTGCCGCCACGATGTGCCGCGCCACCTGCTGCTCGGACCATACGTCAAACCACGCTTCCAGCTGCGCACCGAAGAGGACGAAGGGGACGATCGGCACGAGCAGCACGGCGCTCACGAGCAACAAGGGACGCAGCAGCGTGGGCATTTCCGGGGTCTGTCTGGCGGGCCTGGCGACGGCGAATTCGCACGTGTGCAACTGGATGGGGACCGGCAGCCTGCCCGCGGCCCGACCGTGCAGGGCGCCGATCCCTGCACAGTGTGGCACACCGTGCCTGGCCCGGCCAGAGGAGTCGGGGTGGACAGGCGCGGGGCGGCCGCGCCGCGCGCGGCAGACCGGATGCCGCGCCGGCTAGGACAGGACGTCAATGCTCTTTACGGTGCCGCCACCTGACGAGCGGGCGGCGAACAGGCAGCGATCGGCAGCGTTGACCAGGTCCTTGGGATGGAAACTGCGCGTGGCCATGGTCAGTGTCGCCACCCCCGCGCTGGCGGTCATCGGCACGCTCAGATGCATCTGCTCCAGGATCCAGTCGGGCAGGTGATTGACCAGGTTCCGCGCGACAGCCACGGCCTGCAGCCGATCGCAGCCTGGCAGCAGGATCGCGTAGCGGGCTTCGCCCACCAGCAGGCAGTCGCAGGGATGGTCACTCAACATCTCGATCCCTTGCTGAGCCGCCGCGATTACCTGAGTAGCGCGCGGCGCACCTTCCCGCCCCACCAACTGCACGTAGTCATCGATCTCGAGCAACACCAGGCTGCATTCGCACTGCCGTCCCCGGCAGGCCCCGAGGATGGCCTGGATGCGGCCGTTCAGGCCCGGGTCATGGCTGGTCGCCACCTGGGTTTCCGGGGGTGGGGGTGGGGGCGGGGGTGGGGCGGTGGCGTGGCGGCGATTGGGGACCGGCTGTGGGGCCAGCCCGCGCGCGAATCGGCCGATGGCCTGATTCAATTCCCGCGATTCATCCGCGCCCACCTGCTGTCGGCCGCCCTCGATCAGCTCGGGCAGCGCCTCTTCAGCCACCTGCGACATCTGGGCGTACGCGCGCGCCATGATCTCGCGGTACGATTCCTGCAGGTCAACTTCGACGGCGAAGACGTTGGCCATCAACTCGACCCGCTCCTGCATCTGACCAACCAATTGGTCGATCTGATCCACGGTTAAGGCGCGGAACCGGTAAGCCGCTTTCAGCAGTTCGGGCATCCGCTGATGCTGACGGTCCACGATGATGGAGGCGATGAGCGTTGCGAGGTGCAGGATCTGCGGAAGCGGCGATTCCTGGGCTTCCCGCTGCGCCAGTTGCGCGGGATCATGCGGCGCTATCACGGCATCGACAATCGACGTCGGCAGGTTCCAGTGATCCAGCAACTGGCCGCTCAGCTCGACATGATCGAAGCCCAACGCCGCCCGTTCCATCGCCAGCAGGTCGGCTCCCTGTTCGTGAACGCTGTGCAGGAAGTTCAGGTACGAGTCCCCCAGCTCCTGGACCAGCACCAGCGCGCCGATGTCCTGGAGCAGGCCAGCGACGAAAGCCTCGTCGCCGGCGTCCTTCCAGTAGCTCTGGCACAGTTCGCGGGCCGCCACCGCCTTCAGGAGAGTGTACTGCCAGTAGCGCCGGAGTGCCTGTGCTTCGATGCCTGAGAACAGGCCCACGGGCAGACTGAATCCCAGGGCCATCAGTTTGAGCGGTTTCACTCCCAGGCGTGTGAGTGCCTGCTGCAGGTCGGATACCTCCCGGGTCATGCCGAACAGGGAGCTATTCACGACGCGGAGCAGCTTGCCCGTCAAGGCCGGATCGCGTTCCACGCAGGCCTTCAAGGCCTGCGTGTCGACGCGCGGTTCGGCCGTCAAATCCAGCACCTCCACCGCCACGGCTGGCAGCGAATACAGCGTGCCAGCGCGCACGACGAATTGCTGGAGCAGGTCAGTCGGCACGGCCTGTTCGATCATCAGTCGGGATTCCTTCCACCGGAGCAGGAGCGCAGAGTATCACCGAAGCGATGGATCCACTCAAACGTAGCTCACGATCCGGACTGATGAGCGGTTACGGCCGACGTGGTCCGAATCTGCCGGTTGGCGCGACCGATAGCGATAGTCCAGGGAGACCAGTTCGACCCGACAGGCGCACAACACCACGCAGGCTGCCCGGCAACCCGCCAGAAAGCGCCGACGCACGCAGGCGTGCGACTACTTGCGGTGCCGGATTTTCGCGCGCATACGACGCTTCTTACGTCCGATCTTGCGCCGACCTTTTCCTGTCTTCTTCGTACCCACTCAAAGTCTCCACAAACTGAAGGATTGCCTGCTGTTCGTCTATCGCCCCCCAAGGTGAGAACGGCTAGTTTAGCAGGCACCTGCGCTGGACGACAAGTCCCGTGGCAAAGTCGGGCGTAACTGAGCGGGAGTGGGCGGCCCATCGGTGGAGACTGCTACTGGAGCCGGCCGCGGGTACGGGGCACCTGTTTCACCAGGTCAGCCAATCGTCAATGTCGCGCCGTAACGCGTGCTGGATGAGCGTCAGGAGCACGTTGGGATCGTACGGCTTGCCGATGAAGTACTCACATCCAGCGGCCCGCGCCAAACGTACCACGTCCGGCGCGTCCGACCCGCTGAGGATGATGATCGGTATGTGGCAGGTCTCCGGCGCATCGACCAGTTCGCCACAGACGGTAAAACCGTCCAGATCGGGGAGTCGCAGATCGAGCAGGACGAGGTCGGGCTGGTGGTCACGCGCCAGGTCCAGGCCGTGCCGCCCCTCGTGGGCCAGCATCGTCGTGAAGCCCTGCCGTTGCAGATGCAGCGAGAGCGCCTCGACCTGCGCGGGATCGTCGTCCACGATCAGGATCGATTGTCGGCGGTCGGTTGCAGCCTCACAGGCCTGCAGTTGTGCGACAGCATCGTGGACCATGGCCAGACAAATGGAATACTTAGTACATGGGGCTGGCGGCGTCCGGCGGCGGGGTGGGGAAATCGGACACCAAGCGTTATGGTACAAAGCTAGATCAGCGGTACGCACGTGTCAAACAAAAAAGTGCGAACAATCACCCCAGAGCTGCCCGCTGGGGCCAGTCGATGCCCGCGCTGGCGGCCAATGCCAGCTGCAATGCATGCGTGCCCGCGCGCCCGTGCCCCTGCGCGATCACGCTGGTGTAGAGCTGCTGGGCCAGAGCCAGCCCTGGCAGGTCCAGGCCCATCCGCTGAGATTCGTGCAGGGCAATGCCCATGTCCTTGACGAAATGCTCGACGAAGAAGCCGGGGGCGAAATCGTTCGCGATGATGCGCGGGCCAAGGTGGGTCAGCGACCAGCTGCCGGCGGCTCCCGAGGCCACCGACTGGAGCACCGTGTTCAGGTCCAGTCCGGCCCGGTACGCGTAGAGCAGCGCCTCGCAGACGCCAATCATGTTCGTGGCGATCAGGATCTGATTGACCATCTTGGTATGCTGGCCAGCACCCGGTCCACCCTGATAGACAATGGTGGTGCCCATCGCTTCCCAGCAGGGCTCGAGCGCTGTGCAGACGTCGCGGTCTCCGCCCAGCATGATTGACAGCCGGGCCTCGCGCGCGCCAACATCGCCTCCCGACACGGGGGCGTCCACGCTGTAGACGCCTTGCGCGCGGGCCGCGCCGGCGATCTCACGCGCCAGCGCCGGCTCGCTGGTCGTCATGTCCACCAGGATGTTGCCCGGCTGGCACCCGGCCAGGGCGCCACGGGGGCCGAGCAGCACCTCGCGCACGTCGTGGGGAAAACCCACCATCGAGAAGACGACATCGCTCTGCTCCGCCACCGCCTGGGGACTGTCCGCCCACCGCGCCCCCGCTGCGAGCAACTGGGCCGCCTTGGACGCCGTCCGCGAGTAGACGGTCAGGGAGAACCCGCGCCGGATCAGGTGGCCGCACATGCTCGCGCCCATCACGCCGGTGCCAATCCAGCCGAGGCGGGTGGTGCCCGCCGCAATCTTCAACAAGGTCATGGGCAAGACTCACCAGCGGTCGCGCAGAGGGTTGAGGATCTCGCTCAGCAGCACCGCGTGCCGCACCGTGCGCGGATTGTGGAGCAGCGCCATCAGCTCGGTGGCATCGAACGGCACCGCGCCCGGCACCGCGCTGGAGAGCTCGGCGTCGCCTGTTTCCAACGAGCCGACCTGGTGATCGAATTGCGCCGCAATGTGGGCCTCCATGTGCTCATCCGCCAACCCGACTTCTTCCCCCAGGTGTTCTGCCCGCTGGGCGAATTCCGCCGTGTCGACCCGAGTCCCCACCCGCGACGACTCGATCGTCGGAGTGAGCCGGGGGGGCGCAGATTGCGGTGGCCGCACCGGTGGGGGGGGCTCGGTAGAGCGCGGCGGGATCGGTGGAGCAGTGGCGGCGGGACGCGGTGGCGGGGCCACGACCGGAGGTCGGGAGGACGCCAGCGGGGCGGGGGACAGCGGCCGTGCCGCCATCGCCTGCCGCTGAGCGCGGCGCTGAGCAGCCTGCCGCAGGAAGGCTTCCAGATCGTCAGCCATACATGAGTCCTCCACAGGAACGCCTGCCAGGCGGCCGACA
>Ga0123328_1003746_pt1 | contig 12777 bp, 15 predicted proteins | sample BioC12SIPDNA_2_FD_89702 | JGI IMG/M metagenome (GOLD analysis project Ga0123328, IMG submission 89702) | Anaerobic biogas reactor microbial communites from Washington, USA - Biogas_R1_A C12 SIP DNA | ecosystem: Engineered > Bioreactor > Anaerobic > Unclassified | place: Washington, USA...
CGACAACCCCCGGCCCTATGTCTGGCACAAGACCGCTGATCAGATCCTGGAGGGGCTGGCCTCCTATTGCCAACGGATTAACAACGCAGGACACTAGGCCTCGGCGTTGCCCTCAGTGGTCCATCCGTGCCAGATGCGGTTGATCATCCCCCGCCCCCTTCATCGCCCCCGTCTTCCCCACCTTCTTCCGCGATGGGGTGTCCACAGAACAGACACTTGTCCCTATGCACGCAGATGACCCCGCCGCACCCGGCGCAGGTCCACCGCTGCCTCTCGTGCTCGAGGAACTCGCCCACGCCCCCCTCCCGGATGTCGGCCAGGTTGCCCAGCATGCTCATGCGGTACTTGGTGCGATACCGCTTGTCAAGGCGGCGCAGGCGAGCGCAGGGGTAGATGGCACACTCGAAGCAGTAGTCAGTAGACCCAGCGCTTCGCCGATCACAGACCTTGATGATGCAGGACACGCAGGATCTGGGTTTGGCGGCATCGTCGCCGCGGCAGCCGACGCACCGGTTCTTGTCCCGCAGGTAGGCCAGACAGAGGCCGCAGTTCATCCCACAAGGAGCGATCAGTTGCTCACACAACGTTGCCGGGATGTGCTTCTGATGATCGACCATCACCTCCCCCTTGCTTCACCTACCGGCCGCCGGCAACAGCTACGACCAAGCCCATGGCCCCCGACCGTTGCCGGCGCCGCGCGGCCACCATGCCACTGCGCCGCGCGCCGGTCGAGTTCCCGCTCGTACGCCGCAGATCTCCACATCGGTTTCCGAGAAATCGGTGCCCACACGCAGGAGCGGCTGACCGGCGAGGTGGGCCACAGCATAGGTCAGGCAGTCACCGAAGTCGAGGCCTGCAGTGTGGTGGCTCTTGCCGAAACGCGCGTACGCACTCACGCCGGCGCTCCCGGCCCGTAGCGACCAGTGAGCACACTGCCGGTCTCCGCGGGCGTCGGCGCCCCCACGCCCTGAGGCTCCCCCTCGGTGAGGGCCTCGAGGACTGCATGGTGCCCGGGCTCTTCCAGGAACTGGCAACGATGGCCTTTCCGGCACGGGGGCAGCCACGCGGACAGATATCTGGTGTCAGAAGGACAGATATCTGATCATGGACCTGTCCACCCGGCTCCCGTGAGGATGCGCCGAGTACCCATGACACCGCCCGCCAGGCCTGCATTGCCCGCAAAACGGGTATCACCACGGCGGACGGCAAGAACGAAAGGAGACTCTCATGGCCCAGGAAGTCAGCGACGAGCCCTGCATGCGGCTGATGGGCAAGAAACGTTGGGCGGACCTCTCCGCGGGACAGCAGGCGGGCATCGTGGTCCTGGGTTGCCTGCAGGTTGGCCTGCTGGCGGCAGCGCTGTGGGATCTGGCCCACCGCAGCGCCGAGGAGATCCGGGGCGACAAACGCATGTGGGCGGTGCTGGTGTTCATCAACTGGATCGGGCCGCTGGCCTACTTCACCGTGGGGCGCAAGAAGGGCATCTGCTGCGCACGCAGCTCCGAGTCATCGCCTGCCTGAGCCGCTCCGGCGCCACCCGGCCACCCCGGCTCAGCGCACCACCACCACCGGGCACGCGGCGTGATGCACCACCTGCTGGCTCACCGAGCCCAGCAACAGGCTGGCGAACCCTCCGCGCCCCCGGCTGCCCACCACTACCATGCCGGCGTCGCGGGCTTCCTGCAGAAGGGCATCGGCCGGAGCAGCCTCCACTACCTTTCCCAGGCATTTGACCGCCGGTTGAGATCCCGCCACACGCGCCAGTGCCTCGTTGAGTATGCTCTGAGCTTCCGCCCGGAACGCGTCCAAGGCCTCCGCCGTGTAGACCGCGGCGAAGGCGACACCCGGCGGGATCTCCCAAGCGCAAACGACGCGGAGCTCGGTACCCCGAAGAGCCGCTTCCTCCAGCGCGAAGTCAAGAGCCCCGTCACCATGGGCGGAGCCGTCCACACCCACCACGATGGTCTTCACCGCCGACCCTCCTTCCCCCGGTCCCCGGTCCCCGGGCAACCCCATTGCGGGCAACCCCATTGTTTATTCCGTCCCCGTCAGGACCGCAGGATACACGCTCGTCACCCCGTGCATTTCCGATATCCTCCCCTGAGCGACCGTTTCGCCGGTTTCGCCGTTACCATCCGAGGAAAGGCTCCAGGGCAAGAACCGCATGGCAGAGGTGTGGCTACACGACGTGTGCGTGAGTCTGGGTGGACCGCACCTGCTGGACGAGGCTACGCTCACCATCGAGAAGGGTGAGCGCATCGGCCTGGTGGGTCGCAACGGAACCGGCAAGTCCACCCTCCTCAAGCTGCTGCACGGCGAGATCGCCCCGGACAAGGGAGAGATGGTCACCAGCGCCGGACTGCGCGTCGCCCTCCTCCCCCAAGACGTCCCCGAATCGCTGCCCGGCACGGTCTACCAGGTTGTCGCCTCCGGCGGCCGGGCGCATCTGGAGGTGCTCCGCCGCTACCACGATCTGACGGCACGGCTCGCCGGTGGCGGTGACGACAGACTCCTGAAGGAGCTGGAACGGGTGCAACACCGGCTGGAGACGTCCGGCGCCTGGCACTTCCACCAGCGGGTGGAGACCGTCATCGGCTGGACCGGTCTGGAGGAGGACGCCGAGTTCCGCCTGCTCTCCGCTGGCTCCAAACGGCGGGCGCTGCTGGCCCAGGCCCTGGCGGACGAGCCCGATCTTCTGCTGCTGGACGAGCCCACCAACCACCTGGACCTCACCACCATCCTCTGGCTGGAGGACTTCCTGCTCCGCTTCAACAAGACGCTCGTCTTCGTCACCCACGACCGCGCCTTCCTGGAGCGCTTGGCCACCCGCATTGTGGAGTTGGACCGCGGCCGCCTGCTGTCCTTCGACTGCAACTACAGCGCCTACCTTGATCGCCGCCAAGCCCTGTGGGAGGCGGAGGAGAAGAACCAGCAGGACTTTGACCGCAAGCTGGCTCAGGAGGAAGCCTGGCTGCGACGGGGGGTTCGGGCCCGCCGCACGCGCAACGAGGGCCGGGTGCGGGCTCTGGAGCAGCTCCGGCTGGAACGCGACCAGCGCCGAGAACGGATGGGGAACGCGCGCATGGCCATCGCGGAGGCGAAACGCAGCGGACGGCTGGTGGTGGAGGCCGAGAAAGTCTCCTTCGCCTACGAGGGGAAGAGGATCCTGGAGGACTTCTCCACGGCCATCATCCGCGGGGACCGCGTGGGCATCCTCGGCCCCAACGGGTCGGGCAAGACCACGCTGCTCCGCGTCCTGCTGGGAGAGCTGGAGCCCCAGAAGGGCCGCATCCGCTTGGGCGCCGGGCTGCAGGTGGCCTACTTCGACCAGCTGCGGGCACAGTTGGATGAGACCCGGTCACTGAAGGACAACGTGGCCGGCGGGGGCGAGACCGTCTCCGTGGGCGGGAGCACCCGGCATGTCATGGGGTACCTGCGGGACTTCCTCTTCGCGCCGGAGCAGATCCTGGCCCCCGTGCGCCTGCTCTCCGGCGGCGAGCGCAACCGCCTGCTGCTGGCCAAGCTCTTCTGCGTGCCCTCCAACGTGTTGGTCCTGGACGAGCCCACCAACGACCTGGACCTGGAAACCCTTTCCCTGCTGGAAGAGAGACTGCTCGACTACAGTGGCACCATCCTGCTGGTGAGCCACGACCGCGCCTTCCTCAACAACGTTGTCACCTCCACCCTGGTCTTCGAGGAGGACGGCCGCCTCCGCGAGTACGTGGGTGGGTATGATGACTGGCTCCGTCAACGACGCGCACCGACCAGACCGGACGAAGCACGGGCCCCGAAGCGGGTAGCGAAGGCTGCCGACAAGCCCCCGCTGACCGTGCAGCCGCGGGGCATGAAGCCCAGCGCCACACGAAAGCTCTCCTACAAGGAGTCCCAGGAACTGGAGAGGTTGCCCCAGCGCATCGAGGCGCTGGAGGAGGAGCAGGCCGAGATCATCGCCACCCTGAGCTCATCGGCGTTCTATGCTGCAAGCGATCCCGCCCAGGTGACGTCGGCCCGGGCCCGCCTGGAGGCGATCCACCAGGAACTGGACCAAGCCTACGCACGCTGGCAGGAACTGGAGGACCTGAAAGGCTGACGCAGTTCCTCCACCAGCGTCCGCAACCGCTCCTCGGGAAGCCCCACCACCGCCGACAGCATGTGTGCCAGAGCGCAGCCCGCAACCATGGAGTTCCTGCGCAGGCGCAGCAGCGACCTCAGCAGGGCAGGCCTCCTGCACAGCGCCCACGCCAGCCGCGCGGGAAGGATCACGCCCTCTGCGTTCACCACAGTCTCGGGCTGCCAGTCGATCTCCTCGTCCCACTCGTCGCTGATGGTGCGAATCCCCAGGAAAGGGACGTCCTGCTCGCGGGCAGCGCCGGCAACCACGGTGCTTTCCATTTCCACCACGGAGGGGGTGGCGGCGAATCGTCCCACCAGCTCGGCCTTGGCGTGGATTCTGTCCACTGTGACAAAGCGAGCCGGCCGCAGGGTGTGGCTCCGGTTGAAAACGGTCAGCGCCGACGGCACCCCCGGATGGTAGCCCGCGATTGCCGGTTTTCCGTCTCCCCCGTTGAGGGTGATCAACTCCCGCGACCACACCGGCTGACCCAGCCGGAAATCGGGGCAGAGGCTGCCGGCGAACCCGGCGGAGATCACAAGATCCACCGGCGGGCCCCCCAGCATTTGCCGAGCCGCCCGTCCTGCCCTCTCGCCCCCGATGCCGGTCTGAACCACACACACGTCGGTCCGCTCCACCCATCCTCTCCAGGTGGGAAACGGCGCCCCCTCGACTGGGCGCCACCCTCCCACGGACTCGAGCAGCGGCCGGATCTCCTGCGGCATGGCCGCCAGCACCACCACCCGCATCAGAGGGTATGAGCCAGGGCTTCGCGTGCGAGACCGGACATAGGGACTCCCGGGTTACCGAGGGGGCAGACATCACTAGGGTACACCAGCGCAGCAGGGACCGGCGGTGGGGCGCTGCCAGCTCAGCGGCCGTTGTAGAATGGAGTCATCCACTTGCCGGCACTGCGTGGCGCTCACGCGCCCGCCGACCTGAGGGGGGATCATGTCCCGTACCATCCACTCCGCCGCCCGCAAGGCCAACTCCACCGTTGCCATCATCGGCGCCGGCATCGCCGGGCTGTGCACCGGCTGCTACGCCCAGATGAACGGCTATCAGGCCCACATCTACGAGATGCACACCAAGCCGGGCGGGCTGTGCACGGCCTGGAACCGCAAAGGTTACACCATCGACGCCTGCATCCATTGGCTCACCGGCACCCGCCCCGGGAGCAGTCTCTACAAGCTGTGGCGCGAGATCGGCCTGATCCAGGACCTGGATCTCGTCGATCTCCACGAGTTCATGCGCATGGAGTTCCCCGACGCAGCTCCTATCATCTTCTACGCCGACCTCGACCGCCTCCTTCCCCACCTACTGGAGACTGCACCCGAAGATGGCAAACTGATCAGGAGGCTGGTGGCCGACGCCAAGCGCATGGCTCGGGTGGAACTGCCCTCCGACCTGCCGCCCCAGGACATCATGGGCGTGGGCACACGGCTCCAGACGATGCCGCGCATGCTCCCCCTGCTGGGCCCACTGCGGCGCTGGAACACCTTGACCATGGCCCAGCTCGCGGCCCGTGTCCACAACCCGCGCCTGCGCACGGCCTTCCAGGAGCTCATGATGCCGGAGGCGTCCGCCCTCACCTTGATCATGATGCTGTCCTGGTTCCACGCCCGGCAGGCCGGCTACCCCCTCGGGGGCTCGTTGCCGCTGGCCGAGGCGGTGGCAGGCAGGTTCATGGCTCTGGGCGGGCACATCGACTACCAGGCCCGCGTCAGTGAGATCCTGGTGGAGAGGGATCGGGCCATCGGCCTACGCTTCGCCAATGGAGCCCAGGAGCGCGCCGACGTGGTGGTATCGGCGGCCGACGCCCACGCCACCATCTTCGACATGCTCAAGGGCCGCTACGTGGACGACACCGTTCGCGGCTGGTTCGAGAGTTTCCCGCCCTTCCCACCCCTGGTGTTCATGGGCATCGGGGTCAACCGCACCTTTCCCGAGGAACCCCGGCTGGTCAGCGGGAGCAATCTGGGCCTCACCCAACCCATCCGCGTCGGCGACACCACCATCCACCGGCTGAACTACCACATCCACAACTACGACCCCACGCTGGCGCCCGCGGGCAAGACCGTCATCACCTGCAGCTTTCCCGTGGGGTACGAGTACTGGCGGGAGCTCTCGCTCGATCGCGAACGGTACGAACAGGAGAAGCAGGCGGTGGCGGACGCGGTGGTGAAGGCTTTGGACAGGCGCTTCCCCGGCTTGGCCGAGCAGGTGGAGATGGTCGACGTGGCCACTCCCGCCACCTGGGAGCGCTACACGGGCAACTGGCACGCCAGCTTCGAGGGCTGGCTGCCCACCCCGGCCAACATCACCATCGAGATGCGCAAGACGCTGCCGGGGCTGGAGTCGTTCTACATGGCCGGCCAGTGGCTGGCGCCGGGAGGAGGCCTGCCCGCGGGGGTGATGACCGGCCGCCAGGTGGTGCAGCTGATGTGCCACGAAGACGGGAGGCGCTTCCGGGCTCCCGCCTCCTGACGGCGGGGGCGAAGCCGTCGCGAGACCCCCCCAGTATCCGGTTGCGCACACCCCATGAAAGCTTCGGGGCGCACGCACACGGACAGGCGATAAACTCTGAACAACGCGCACACGAGCCGGAGGTGCACAGTGGAATTCCTCGATCTGGTCAACGCGCGGTACGCGGTGCGCTCATACCTGCCGCGTCCCGTGGAGGAGGACAAGCTCAACCGCATCCTGGAAGCCGTGCGCTTGGCCCCCTCGGGCTCCAATCGGCAGCCTTGGAAGTTCGTCGTGGTGCGAGACGCCGAAGTGCGCCGCCGTTTGGCGGTCGCCTGCGCCGAGCAACGGTTCATAGCCGAGGCGCCGCTGGTGATCGCGGGCGTGGGTCTGATGCCGGAACGAATCATGTCCTGCGGCGTCCCCGGCGATCCCGTGGACGTAGCCATTGCGCTGGAGCATCTGGCGCTGTCGGCCACCGCCGAGGGGCTCGGTTCATGCTGGATAGGCGCATTCGACCAAGCTGCCGTGCGCGCGGTGCTCGGCATCCCCGAGGCGGCCAAGGTGATCGGGGTGATGACCGTGGGCTACGCGGCGGTGGCTCCGCGCCCCAAGAACCGCAAGCCCCTGAACGAGATCGTCACCTACGACATCTGGTGAAGAGCAGGCGCGGTGCTGGGCAGGCGCGGCCGCGGGTCAAGCGCCCAACCTCCGCCACCAGCGCGTGACCGTCTTGATGCCTCGGTCGAAATTGTCCAGCCGCATGAATTCGTTGGGAGCGTGGAAGCACTCGTCCGGACAGAAGAAACCCAGGAGCACAGAATCGAGGTTAAGGAGGCGGCTGATTATCTCCACCACCGGGACCGACCCGCCCGTGCGGAACACCACCGGCTCAACGCCGTAGACCTCGCCCAAAGCGTCGAGCGCCGCCGTAAGTGCCGGATGCTCCGTCGAGGTAACAATGGGGCAGCAACCGGGCAACTCGTAATCGTAACGGAGTGTGGCACCGGCGGGCAGATGGGCCTCCAAGTGCTCGCGCAATACGGTCAGCACACGATTCGGGTCCTGATCAGGCACCAGGCGACAGGAGATCTTGGCATGTGCCTCGCGGGGGATGACGGTCTTCACGCCCTCACCCTGCAGGATGCCGACGATCTGGGCCTCGGTGAATCTGGTCTGCTTCATGGTCCTGGGTCTCCTTTGTGCTTGTGGAGACCCTAACACTTCAGACGGTACTCATTCCGGGGGCCGGACCAGGGCGAAGGTTGCAGGATGCCGACGATCTGGGCCTCGGTGAATCTGGTCAAGCGCCGCTGATGCAACTGCCGGACCAAGTCCGGGAGCCAGACCGGGAGCTTCAGACCGACTGATCCCAAGCGATAGCAGCGCAAGCAAGGACCGCGGCCGCATCAACGACACCTTTCACCAAGACGGACTCATTCGGCGAGTGGGCCTCTCTCACATCGCCCGGTCCAAACAAAGCTACGGGTGCGCCAGTCAAGTTCCGAGTGGGTTGTGTCTGTCAAGTTGTGCAAAAGCAGGTCACGGTATGACGACGTCTTCAGTTGCGAGATCTTCTTAGCCGGAATCCTCCAGTTGCCGCAGCAGTTCGCGCCTGTGCTCGACGAGAAGGTCCATGCTCAGGTAGCGGTGCTCCTCCAGCCAGCCTTCATGGGTCTCGAGCGCAAGCGCCCGGATGAGCAGGACGGCGCACATCGGCTCGACCCCGAACTCTTCCCTGCGGGCAGCGATGAAGGCGGTCATCTCTTCTGTTTGTGGCCGAGCTCCGCTCCGAATAAAGCCGCGGCTGCTTTGAGGATCTCGTTGGCCCGCCTAAGTTCGCGGTTCTCCCGTTCGAGCTCCTTGATCCGGGCCCGCTCTTCGGTGGAGACGCCGGCGCGCAGACCGCCGTCGATCTCAGCGGTGTGCACCCACTTGCGCAAGGTCTCCGCTGTCATGCCCAACTTGGACGCTACCGAACTGATGGCCGCCCACTGGCAGCTGTATCCGTCTTCGTGGTCGAAGACCTTCCGGACGGCTGGCTCCCTCACTTCAACTGAATACCTCGTTGCTTTCCTGTCCATGACTCCATCCTGTCGTAGATCGAAGCCCCCAGGGAGGCCGGCGGTTCACACCTCCTCAAAGATCTTCCAGGTCCCTTTCCCCTGATCACATCGGTCTTGCAGAGGTCGCTGATGGTCTCGCCGAGAACACTCGTAGGCATCCCTTGCCACTCCACTGAGGTGGCAGTGCCCGTTCCCGCCAGGCGTCCGCCGGCGGTCGAACAACGGCGCCCGGCGGCAGTCGCATGATGCCGCCGGGCGCCGGAGAAAGCCCTACCTTACTTCTATGGAAACGACCAGGTAGGGAGAGTACTTGCCCTCAGTGACCATGCGTTCGTCGTTTTGGATGAGAACCACCCGGACCGGTCCGACCGAATCGTCCAGCGGGCCACCGTCGCACTCATAGGCCGCCACCATGGTCACCGAGCCGGTCGTCTCGGTGTCGTCGGACCAGGTGGCAAGACTCGCGCCGTAATCCCACATCTGGTAGGTGCCGTTGACCATGGCCTCAAGTCTGTCTGGCTCATAGTCACAGGTGAAGCCATCGGACGCCCTTATCCGCAACCCCTTGCCCGAGGGAAGCCCCCCGACATCCGCCAAGAGCTCGAGGACCGGGACACCAGAGTAGTGGTTGACAACCTCAGGTTCCTTGTGAGCGCCCCAGTACCCTGAGATCGCGACCCGCGCCCTGAGATCCGAAAGGCTGTACTTCTGCACGTTCGAGCCGTTCTTGACCGTGAGCGTGTAATACAGGTAGTCGTCAGCCGAGGTGTCGGCGCTGGCGCCCGCGGGGTTGACCACACTAACACTGACCGTCTGGCGTGGTCTCCCTGCCTGAAGCGACGTCGCCGGGGCGACGGCTGTGATCTCCGTGTCGGATACCACGGTGAACCCGGCGGCCGCGCTGCCGAAACTCACCCCGGTGGCACCGCTGAACCCGGAGCCGAGGATGGTGACAGAGGTGCCTCCTTCCACCAGACCATCAGAGGGAGCAATGCCGTACACGGTCGGAGCCTCGTCTGGCGGGGTGTCCGTCGCCGTCACAGTCACCGTCACCGCCCCCGTCACCGTGGTGTAGGCGGCCGTGTCGGTGGGGGTGAAGATGACCGAGGCGCTGTAGGAGCCGGCGTCCGCCGGGATGGTTGATGGAGCGGCAAAGGCGAAGCTGCCGGGCACGGAGGCCGATCCCCCGGAGAGGGTGGACTCCGAGAGGGCCTCCCCCAGGATGATGTCCGAGGCGTTCGGCCAGGTGGTAATGGTGGGTGTGGCCGGCGTCGTGGAGCTCTGCGTGTAGCTGAAGTCGTCGGCAGCGGTATTGGCGCTGGTGCCGGCCGCCGTCGTCACCCGCACGTCCACCGAGCCTACGGCCTGAGCCGGGCTGGTGGCGGTGATCTGGGTGGCGGAGACTACGGTGAAGGTGGTCGCGGGCGTGGCGCCGAAGCTGACCGCGCTTGCGCCCGTGAAGTCTGAGCCGGTGATCGTGACAACGGTGCCCCCGGAGGTGGGACCGCTGCCGGGGCTGAGCGCGCTCACCCTCGGGGCGGCCGGGGTGGCAGGCGTCGCGGCCCGCACGAGAAGGGTGGCGGCCGCCAGGCGGCCGATCTGCGCCTGAGGAACTAGATCGCCTTGGGCGTTGCCCTTGGTGATGCCCTTGATGAGAGCGTAGGCCATCTCCTCCCGCAGAGGGGTACTGACCAGAGGTCCGTCGGCGTGAGCGCCCAAGGCGGTGGATATCTCGGTCTCGCTCAAATCAGCCAGATCGAAATCCGCTTCTTGCGCCACCCGGCGCGCGATGATGGCGATGGCTTGCTCCCGGCTCAGGTTGCGCTCCGGGCCGAAGAGGCCTTCGCCCACCCCGTTCACTAGACCGGCGGCATAGGCGGCTTCGATTTCCCCGTGGTAGAGGTGGGAGGCGGGGACGTCGGAGAAGGTGGGACTGGGCGGGTCCAGGGGCGTGATGCCGAAGGCGGCGCTCGCCATCTTCACGAACTGAGCCCGGGTGATACTCTGCCAGGGCCGGAAGGTCCCATCCGCATACCCGCTCGAGATGTCCTTCACCTGGGTCTCGCTCACCCCGTAGGCGCTGAGCAGGGAGTCGGGGACGTCACTCCAAGTGCCGGCCAGGGCCACCGAGGTGAGGCCGAGGACGAGGAGGAGGGTGAACAAGGCTGCCAGAGTGAATACTGTGGCGCGTCGGGCCATGCGAGGACTCCTTTCACGATATCTGAACACCTACTGCACCACCTTCACCGAGACCAGGAGATAGGGCGAGTACTTGCCCTCGGTCACGTGCGTGTCGGCCTCGAGCGCTGGAACGAGCCGCAACGGGCCGGCACCTTCACCGCTCGCGGGTAGTGGCTCTCCGTCGATCTCGTAGGCGACGATGAGTCGTACGGGGGCGGTACCCTCCTCACCGGTGAGCTTGTCCCAGACCTGGTACGCACCGTTGGCGATCGCCGCCATGCGGATAGAGTCGTAGGCGCAGGGGAAATCGTCACTGGTGTTGAACTCGAGGCCGGCCCCTGCGGGCAGCCCACCGGCCTCGGCCAGCAGATCCGCGAGGGCTACGCCCTTGTACTGGTTCGTCTGATAGGGGATGTCCCCCTTGTGTGCGCCCCAGTACCCGATAACGGGCGTCATAGCCTTCAACTCGTCCAAGGTATAGGAACGGGTGCCCGACGGAGCGATGACCTCGAACGCACCTGCGTCCTCCGTGGCCTCGGAGACAGAAGGGGCAGTGGTGGCCACCGTCTGGGCGGTGGTCGTCGCCGGCGCGGCGGTAGTCTGGGGAGATTGCTGGGTCGTGGAGGTCGCCTCTGAACCGGCGCCCGCCGTGGTCGACACATCGCCCGAGGAACCCCCACATCCGCTGAGAACAAGCATCCCCAACACCAGCGCCACCAACAGCACTGGGCCGGCCCACCTCGTCCACCGCTCGCGTTGATTCATTACGCTTTCGCTCCCTTCTCGCGGCCCCGCGCTCTGGCATGCGCCGCTATCTAACGACTATTGACTTGACGAGGTAAGGTGAGTACTTGCCCTCGGTGAGCATGTTCTGGTTGTCCTGGATCAACACGACGCGCAGGGGGCCAGCGCCTTCTCCGCTCGTAGGAAGAGGCCCTCCGTCTATGGCGTAGGCGACCACCATCAGGACCGAACCTGTGGTTTCGATGTCATCGGCCCACGTCACGAGCGTACCGTTGCAGTCCCACATCTGGTATGTGCCATTGGTCATCGCATCGAGTCTCCAAGGTTCATAGTCACAGGTGAAGCCATCGGACGCCGTTATGCGCAACCCCTTTCCCGACGGAAGCCCTCCGACGTCGGCCAACAGATCGGACAGAGGTACGCCGGTGTAGACGTGAATGGAGGTGTTGTCCTTGTGCGCTCCCCAGTAGCCGGAAACGGCCGCCTCGGCTTTGAGTTGTGCCAAGGTGTACGACCTCGTCCCAGACGGCCCTGTGACCTCCAATACGGTCGGGCCGCCCGTCGTCGTGGTGGCAGTCGTGGTTGTCGTGGCCCGTGTGGTGGTCGTGGCGGACTGGCTGGTGCCGGTGGCAGCGCCGTGGGTGGTGCTGGAGCCGCCGGTCACCGTGCTGAGGCTTGTTGACGTTGACTCTGAGGTTGTCACCGTGCCCGTGACCGAAACGCCAGATGAAGAGCTGGAGCCGGCCTCAGCGACGGCAACCGTGGACGTAGAGGGCTTTCTTTCTGTCCAGGGATTAGCCCGCACTGTCGTGGCGGGAGGTTTCGACGTGCTGGTCGTGACGACCTCGTCGGAAGCATCGGTCGCCACCGTCTCGAAGACTCCTTCGGCGGAATCCCCACATCCGATGCAGGCAAACACCCCCACCACCAGGAAGACAAGCAACGCCATCCCGGCGTACCTGACCCACCCGCCTCGGAGTCGGCCGGCTCGCGCCCTCTGATTGCTGCGCCGCATCGCTATCCTTATCAAAGCATTATCCTCCTGGCAGTATGCCGGTATCCCACCCCGCTCGGGGGTGTACGAAACTAGTGTCCTGAGTTGCAAGTGAGTAGGCAAAACGATGTCCATGGCGAACCTTGTCGTCACATGCGACGATGGAGGGGTCATGGGACGACTGGGCAGACCAACACCGGACGTTGTGCTCACCC
>Ga0123328_1003748_pt1 | contig 12774 bp, 12 predicted proteins | sample BioC12SIPDNA_2_FD_89702 | JGI IMG/M metagenome (GOLD analysis project Ga0123328, IMG submission 89702) | Anaerobic biogas reactor microbial communites from Washington, USA - Biogas_R1_A C12 SIP DNA | ecosystem: Engineered > Bioreactor > Anaerobic > Unclassified | place: Washington, USA...
ACCACAGCTCGGTGGGCGAGGGCGCGGTCAGAGCCTCTCCGACAAGCGTGGGCAGGCCGTCGCCCTGCAGGCGCATCTCCACGGCCTGGTCCAACCCAACGCCACGGATGTTAAGCGTCGTGGTGCCCGCATTTCCGGCGGAGCGGGGCTGGACGTCCGACAGGTGGCGCGTGACCCATCGTGCCATGATCTCGTAGGAGCCCACGGGTAGCACCACACCCGTGCCCTTCACCCGCACGTAGAAGGTGCCCGACACGGTCGGATCGATAACCAACTCGAACGCGCCTTCGGGGTTGGGAGATAGGGTGCGCACATCGTAGATTCCAACCTGGGGGAGTGAGCCCAGACGCGCGCTGACGTCGAGGCCCTCGATGGCCGCGAGAGGTCTGACCTGGATCAGCAGAACGCCTTCCGGCAGGGCAACATCGACGCTGTAGAGGCGGATCTCTCCGAGCGTCAGGTCATCGGTGCGCGGTTCTCCGAGCGTCAGCGGGGTGATCTCGTCGAAGGCGAGATCCGGACCATAGAGGAACACGTCCTCGAATCCATAGATGTCGTCGGGAACCAGATTGCTGGCGCTAGAGGTGAACGCGATGAAGCGCCCGTCAAGGGAAAGCGAGGGAGTCGTGGATATGTTGTTGCCCTCGGTGCCGTCGGGGGCCTTGGAGATCAACGTCGTGACCCCTTCAACCAGGTCGCGCAGGTAGACATTGGTGTTGAACTGGGTTGTCCCTCCGGGCACCAGGTTGGTCGCCCGAGATTGGAAAGCGACGTAGCGACCGTCGGCAGAGATCGATGGGGCCTCGCTGGGGCCGTTCTTTGCCTGTACCCCGTCCCACGAGAGCGAAGCGAGGATCGTCTCACCGGCTATCAGGTCGCGCACGAAGATGTCCGTGTTGTAGTTCGTGTCGTTCGCAACCAGATTGGTACTGCTGGAATCGAAGGCCACATAACGGCCATCCGCTGAGATTCTGGGATTCTTCGATTTGCCGTTGCCGTAACTCCCATCGTAGGTGATCGACACGAGCGATGTCTGCCCGGTTGTCGTATCGTAGAGGTAGATATCGTCACCCCAACTGATCGGCGCCTCAACCAGATTGTAAGCCTCGGAGCTGAAGACGACGAATCGTCCGTCGGGCGAGATAACAGGATCCATCGACGCATCATTTGCCGGCGAGCCATCGTACCCGACCGTTACGGTGATGGTTGTCGACAGTTCCCGATCGCGGAGGTAGATATTGGTGTCGTAGTTCTCGTAGACTATGTAGCGTCCGTCTGTTGAAATGGACGAGAACTCTGACGATGATTCGTGCTCCTCCCCGGACGGCGATAGCGACACCCTCTCGGTGGTCTGCGTCTGCAGGTCGCGAAGGAAGATGTCATCTACGCCGTTGGTGTCGCCAACAACGAGGTTGTCGGCCCACGACATGAAGACAACATAGCGCCCATCAGACGAGATGGAGGGAAAGTCGGAGCTTCCGTTTGCTGGTTCCCCCGCAGTGTTTCGTGAAATGAGGGTCGTCTCGTCGCGCCATGTGTCGCGCAGGTAGACCTGCAAGGTCCCGCCCTCGACATCAGGGACGAGATTGCCCGCTGTTGAGTAGAAGACGACATAACGTCCGTCGGCGGACACCGACTGGGATGAGTAGAAGACGCTCGACCAGTTATCAGCCTGTGCGCCATCGGAGGCCACGGAGACCATCGTTATGGTAGCGTCGGCTGTGGCCGTGTCGGTGGATGCTGTGTTACTATCGGCGCGGGTTGCGGTGGCTCCGGTCAGACCAACATCGGTTGTTGGGGCACCGATCGCCCCGACCGCATCGTGTGCACGGGTGACAGGCACGGTTGAGAGCAGCAGGGCAAGGGCAGCCAGAAGCAGGATGGGACGCCGGGGGTGGATCATCATGAGCCTCCAGGTTGGTCGCGTCAGTGAGTCGCTCCTACAGGAGGCGAGGTACGACCACCTATCCCTGCCTACGGGTTAGGAGCTCTGAGGCCGCCTGCGGGCTGGATAGGGTCTATGCTAGACCCATCGCTATGGTATTTTGTTCTACACTTATGTCAATCGCCATCCGGATCCTCGAGCGCCGCCTCAGGTGCCAGTTGGTCGATCGGCTCGGGGTGCCAGCCGCCGCCGGAACCCACGATACAGATGTGGACGCGACCAAAATGCTCGAATGCGGCCTCGACCAGGTGCCGGAACCCATCGGCAGCGAAGACGTCGGCCGCTGTGGCGATGGCTTGCCCGTGGTCACGTTCGATGTGCTCGACGATGGCGTAGGCACTCTCATCGCACGTTCGGTAGTTGACGACGACCTGGGCGCCTTCGCGTGCCAGCGTTAGCGCGACGCTGCGGCCCGGCCCGCTGCCTGTGGCTCCCGTCACCAGTGCAACTCTGCCTTCACAACTGATATCGGTCTCCTCCTGAAGGTCCGCTAGCGCCCCTGTGCCGACAGCGCCACAAGTGCTGCAAACGTGAAGGGCACGATGTCCTGGATGGCGTGGAACAGCCAAGGCCAGAAGAGCCCTTTCGAGTCCACCATGCACTTCCCGAAGAACCATCCCAGGACGGTGGTGATCAGGACGCCGGGAATGCCCGAAGGGATGCCCCCGATGTAGTGTGACAGCCCGAAGAGGACCGCCGCCATCCACACCGCGTTCTGGGTGCCCACGACCTCAAAGACCGGGGCGATCGGCGCGGCGCGGAGGATGGCCTCCTCGTTGAAGCCGTTGGAGATCGCGAGGAGCAGGATCACGGGAAGCAGCGGCAGCAGGCGCCGGAGCGTGTCCGCAGAGGGCGCCAGGGGGACGACGAACATGAAAATCTGGGCCACAACGACGACGAGGGTGAACACGAGCCCGAAGCTCCAGAGTGGTCCCGGTGCTTTCTGAAAGAGCCACCGGACAGGCTGGGCCACCGCGTCGAGGTCGCCCCGGATCAGGAAGAACGCCCCCCGGCGCCCGCGGAGCACGAACAGGACGCCGATCAGGAGCAGGGCGACGCCCATTTCGAGCGCCTGAAGCGACAAGGCTGCGACGGTGAACGACTGTCGCCCCTGCCATGCGATGAAGGCCGGACGCGCGAGCAGCCAACCGTGCGCGCCCATGAGGATCGCGAGCGCAAAAAGGATGACGAAGAAGGGATGCAAGGACTTTATCGGCCGCCAGAGCGAGCCCAGCGTGATCAAGGCCACGAGCAGTCCCGCCTTGGCCCACGAAAGCCACAGCGGCACGCTACCGGTCAGCTCGTAGGCCACGATATCGCCCAGGGAAGACGCGAGAAGCGTGACGATCCAGGCCACGGCGATGTGAGACGCGGAGCGTGAATGGGGCAACGCTGCAGTGATGGTCATCTCGGTGGCCTCCTTCGCCGGGTGGTCAGAGGTCCTTTACCAGCTCCAATGCTCCCACTTCCCACAGATCGTTGTAGCGGCGTACCACCACAAAGCCGTGACTCTCATAGAAGGCAACGGTTTTACTGTAAGAGGGCTTCCTGTCGGGCGGCACCGTCATCGCGACGACCTGCGTAAAGCCCAGGTTGCGAGCGTCCTCGAAGAGACGCTCCATCAGCATCGAGCCGTAGCCGCGACCGCGGACAGCCGGATCGGTCCCCATCAGCGTGATTTCGAGGCGGCCGTCACGGCTCGTGAACATGAGGAACGATCGCAACTGACCGTCCTCGTAGAGGCACAGGGCATCGTGGAACAGAAGGTCTCGCCGAGCGTCCTCGGGGACGTTGGGGGTGAACCACAGGTCGGTCAGTTGCTCTGCAACTCCAACGATCTGGTCGACGACAGGATTGCCGCCTAGCGTCGCTGGGCGTTGGTGGAGCTGAATCGTGACTGACAAGGCCTTCTCTAGCCTCCGGGAGATGGCGAACCGCGCCGTCTCTACGAGAGAGATCTGCGCGTGGGAACGCGGCGCCGCATTACTACACCAGACGCTCGAGCCACTTCGCGACCCACGCACTGTCCAGTCGCTGCAGGCGCGCCTTCTTCAGGTTCTCGCGCATGATCCAGCGGATATCTTGGTCTGTCAAGGTGAACCACTTCTCCATATAGGCCTTGCCTTCGTCAGGCAGGGCAGCGACCGCCACGCTCCAGCAGTAGCCCAGGCCCTTGCGCAGGGCTATGAAGCCCTCACTACGCCGGTCGGTGGCATGCTCGGCCGAGGCTGTGATGGCATCCAGGATCTGAAGCACCGCCCGGGCATGATCGGCTGGTGCGAGCAGCCGGGGCTCACACAGTGCGGCGGCAGCGGCACGCTGCTCGAGCGGCAAGCCCGTGGCCCATTCTCGCATCGCATCGATCAGGCCCTTCATGTCCGCCTCGCCATAGCGCTGGAGTCCCATTGCGACGGCCTCGCGGGTTCGCCATCGAGGGTCCGAGGCGTGGACCCGCAGGACCGGCAGCAGGTCGCTCTGTCCTTCGGCGAGCAGGCGCCCATAGCCCACGACGCCGCAGAACGCCAGGAACTCGTGCGGCGAGTTCACCGGCGCGCGATCGGCTGTGAGGGCGGCATAGCGCTCGAACAACGCCCGGTCGCCCTCGTCGGCGACGGCCTGAGCCAGCTCGAGATTGCCGCGCGGCCCGGGCAGCCCGGATCCGGCAAGCAGATAAGCATCCCAATGGTCCAGCGTGCGCAGCTTGGCGCGGTACTGCTGCGCCAAGGATGAAGGATGAGGGGTGAGGGATGAGGGCTGGGTCATGGCCTGAAGGACTTCACTTTCTTGGCAATGGTGGTGAAGATGGCGAGGAGCTGGTCGCACTCATCGTTATCCTTTCCCTCTCACCACACCCCCGGGATCAGGTGGTGTGTGCAGCTTACATAGTCAGTGTACGACTGCCCGAAGGCCTGCGTCAACATCGCTTCCTCAGCGCGAATCCGGTACTTCAGAGCACCAACCAGCAGGACCACACCCAGGAGCCCACTAAGGCTCGAGAAGCCGACCGCCAGCCCCAGGGCCAATGCGATGAAGGCCAGATATCCCGGGTGGCGAATCCTCCGGTAGGCACCGGCAGTCACCAGGTGCTGGTCGGACTGCACCTGCAGATTGCCCTGATAGGCTGCCTTGAGGCTTACGCGCGACCAGGCGCGCAGGGCCATCCCAAGCACGATCAGGCCCAGTCCCAGCCACTGCATCCCCGGGGTGCGCGGCAGCACCGCGGGCAGTAAACGGTATTCGAGCGGCATCACCAGGAGAAACAGCACCATCGCAGGCACGAAACCCAGGAGCGACCGGTCGGCATTGCGCGGCCCGGCGCCGCGTGGCGCCAGCGCCAACCAGATCCCCCCGCCGAGGCAGTAGCCCAGGCCGACGAAGATCAGGAAGGCGCCCAGGAAGTTCCGCGATAGCACACTCCAGCCCAGCCAGACCTCCGTACCCCCCAGGAGGCCTCCCAGGCTGATCAGAATCGCTTTCCGCCTCGAATCTCTTCTAGCTGCCATCCCTCGTTCCTCGCGCTGGCCGCTCTGTCTCCGCCTTCATCCCTCAGCCTTGCCCCTTCGTCCTTGGTTTTCTGAACTCTAGGCAGTAGAACCACCCCTTCCAGACAGTCTCGTCCAGTGTGACCTCCTCCATCCCCGGTGGCACCAGGTCCACCGGTGGCTTCACCGCCTCGCGGTCGCCCTTGAACGAGTACCTGAAACCGGGCAGCGTGATCTCATAGCCCCGCGCGGCGCGCTCGCCCTCATCGCAGATTACGACCTTGGCGCCGGGCTTCGCCACGCGAGCCATCTCGGCGATGGCCTTGGCCTTGTCATCGAAGAAGTTGATGCCGCCGATGTGGAGGACGCCATCAAAGGCTGCGTCCTGGAAGGGCAAGGCCTCCGCGTTCCCCTGGTGGAGCGCGACTGACCAACGCCGCCGCTGGGCAAAGCTGCGGCAGCGGGCGAGCTGACCGTTGGAGAGATCGAGCCCGTGGATCTCGCGCACCTCCGGATACTCGCGCAGGTAGGGCAGGTTCACGCCGGGCCCCACCGATACCTCGAGCACCTTACCGTGTGGCTCCAACCGGTCAAGGATCTCGGTGCGAGCCTTGTCCTCGGTCGTTCCGATGAAGGCGAACGCGACCTTGGAGAACAGCCCATAGACGAACGAGAACCAGTCATAAAGCCCCGCGAAGCGCCGGTTCAGACCGCCCAGGTTCTTGTAGGCGGCGAAGCGTGGGATGCCGTCCACGATCGAGTACCGCTTGTTGCACGTGGGGCAGGCAAAGGCACCGTCCTGCGATGATCCCTCAAGCGTGAGCTTTCCGTGGCACTCAGGGCACGCGACCACATCCAGGGCTGCCTCGGGCTGCGCCCACGTCGGGCCGACCCCCGGGAAGAATGCGGCCAGGATGCGCATCAGAAACGGACTCAGCCCCGACCGCGCCGCGGCGACGATCACCTGGTTCCAGAGTCCCGGAACAACGACGACCCGCCCCTCACCAAGGGCGCGCAGCGAGGCGTCGACCACCTGCTCCGGCGTCATCCACAGCCAGCGTGGGACGCGCTCCTTGATGTGGTACTGGGCATATTCGGGCGCGTCGTGGAACTCGGTCAGCGTGAACCCCGGACAGAGCGCCTGAACGCGCACGCCGGTGTCCTTGAGCTCCAGCGCCAGCGACTCGGCGAAGCGATTGAGGAACGCCTTCGAGGCGACGTAGATGGCGTCCTTGCGCTTGGGCGTGAACGCACCGATGGAGGATGTGACCACCACCGAACCTCGCCGGCGTTCGAGCATCGCGGGGAGCACCGCCCGGGTCAGGCGGACCGCCGACAACGCCAGACAGTGAATCAGGTTCTGTGCGCTGTCTATGTTCATCCGGCAGAAGTCCCCGAAGACATCATAGCCCGCGCAGCTCACCAGCAACTCGATGTCGCCTGCGGCGATGCGCTGCTCTACTAGCGCGACGCCCTCCTCCGTAGAGAGATCTGCGGGCAGCGCTTCGGCCTTCACGCTGCACAGATGCTCGCACTCAAGGGCAAGTGCCTCGAGGCGCTCTGCGCGTCGGGCAACCAGGACCACGTTGTAGCCCAACGCGGCCAGCCGCAGGGCATAAGCGCGTCCGATGCCGGACGAGGCACCCGTGACCAGCGCGGTGCCACAGGGCGGGCGCTGCAGATGGGCGTGCCAGCGCTCCCGAAGCTGCTTGCGCTGCGCCTGTACAGAGGCATGGCCGATCCCAAGCGTTAGGGCGACCAGCGCTGCGCGCGTTGATCGGCTATGCTTTCTTCTGTTCTTGTCAACCTTCATACCCCACCTCCTTCGGAATCAGACGCATCGGGCAGCCAGCGGCAATGAACGTCCGGAGCCCGGAACCACGCGCCCTCAAGGCGCATTGAGCTCACCAGATTGGGTAGCCCAGAATTCGGGTTCCGGCTTCTGGCTCCCTGCGTCCATCCCACGCTGCTGTGAGCCGGCCCGTCGCCACTCGGCGTATCCGCGCTCGTTCGGCTCAGTCGGTGTGCGCCCAAAGCTCAGTCGCTCGAGGAAGCGGATACTTCCGGGATTACGGATCGAGATGAAGGTGATGTGGGCGGTGATGCCCTGTTGCGCGTGGAGGTCGAAGAGCTGCAGCAAGAGGACGCTGCCGATGCCCTGCCTCCGGAGGGCTGGCTTGACGGCGATGGCTCTGATGTAGGCCAGGGACGCGTCTCTGGGATCGAAGCACGTCTCCACGACGGCGACCAGCTCCTCGCCGCGGAATACGGCCCACGTCACGCCCTCGGAATCCGGCTCGGACAGGACTGCGTCGAGCCAGTCGGTGTCCATCGGCCCGAGCCAGCGCGCCAGGTCCGCGTCGGCGAACCACGCCGCGTACTCGCGGTAATGCTCCTGCCGGAAGTGCCTGAAAACAAGCTCCATTGACCGGGCTACCGCCTCATCTCCGGCTGAAGATCGCGGCTACGCGCGCCCGGATCTGGTCGGCGTCGGGATCGAGGCACACCTGGGTGTTCGGATCGCCGTCTACGACGGCGGTGCGACCCTGCTCGGGCCCGGGCTCAACCACGACGTCGAGCTCCCGGGGCTCTTCCACACACAGCCGGGCATCCGTCATCGTCGCCGCGGCAACCAGATCCCACAGGTAGACACTTTCCGCGGACCACGAGCGCAGCATCTCTTCGAGGATTTGGGCGGCGAGCACGCCCTCGGGCGTGCCTGCGTCGGCCCAGGTCGTGGCATCGGTGGCCATCCAGGCGACCTTGTCGGTCGCATCCAGCGGTACCAGGTGCAGCGGGATGCCCGAAACGAAGATTTCATGGGCGGCGACCGGGTCGACCCAGATGTTCCATTCCGCAACCCTGTTCGCGATCCCGGGCCAGTCGCTCTCGATGTTGCCTGGGACCTGCACTGCGCCACCCATCACGTAGATGCCAAGTACCTTGTCCCCGATGGAGGGTTCGAGCCGCAGTGCTTCGGCGAGGTTGGTGTGCGTGCCGCTGAGGAAGACAAGCATGGGGCGCGTGGCCTCCGATAGCGTCCTGACGATGAGCGCGGCAGCCGGCACGGGCGCAGTCACCGACCGTGTCCCAGGCAGTGTCACACCGAAAAACGCATCACTGGACTGGCGCCAGGGCTCGGGGAAGGCATTGTCGCCCTCGAGGGGCGCTTCGCGCCCGTAGCCGACGGCGACGTCCGGCCGACCCAGAGCGTCGAGGAGCCGGCTCACATGGCCCGCGAACAACCGCGGATGCGCCTCACCCGGCGACACGGTGACCGCTTGGACGTCATAGCGTGGGTCGCTCAGAAGGAAAAGCAGCGCAACCATGCCGTCGGGGCTGCCGTCGTCGTCGAAGAGGACGGGGACGGGGCCATCGGGTCCAGGACTGGGGATGGGCATTGCCGTAACGGTGACGCCGATGCCGCCCTCCTCAGGACACGATACTAGTTTGAGGTCAGGCCAGTCGCCCTGGATGCAGACAGGCTCGGCGCCGAGCTTCACGAGGAGGGGCGCCGCTGGTCCGACCAGGATGACCAGAACCACCACAATGCCCGCAGCGATACCACCGAATAACAGGATCTTGCGTCTCATTGCGCCCCTACCTTGCAGACCAGCGCTACCTCAGCTTCTCCACAGTGATCGGACAAGCCATCTGAACTTGGTCATCGGTCTCCACGGGACGTCGGCTATGACCGGCACGCCTTCCCCCGACAGGCCGATGAGGGCCTGCTCCGGTCTGGCCTGGTCCGAGCGACAACGGCTCGCTAAGTGGGGGGCCAAGCCCTAGACCTCCAGCCAGCGGCCTGCCCATTCGCCTACGGTGCGGAACTCGCTCCCCGGAAGCGAGAGCTGCCAGGTGATGCCGTAGGGGTCGCCAAACTCGAGATACCCTGGGGACTCACCGCGCACACGCGCTCCTTCCGGAAGCCGCGCGCGAACGCCGGCGATCTCGTCAGCCTCCATCTTCAGGCCGATGAACTGGACCTGGCCTGGGGCTACCTGGCCCGCGAAAAGGGCCAGGACGAAGACATCCTTGCGGAGTGCGACCATGGCCAGGTCGATGCCCGCTGCAATTGCGTCGTCCCAGCTCCTGCCGGGGGGCAGCGAGTACCATTGGCCGTCGTCAAGGATAGCTTCGCGCCCTACGAGCTCCATCTCGAAGGCGGTCCGGTAGAAGCTCTCGGCAGCGCGCAGATTGGGCACAGCCAGTGCCAGGTGCCTCACAGTGGTCGTCATCGTCATGTCACCGTCCTGCGCCGTAGATCACGGACTGGCTCCCCGCCATCGCGGGCTCGTCCGTGTAGTCACCGTACGTTCTGGCGTCGGAGTAGCCAGCACTTTCGAGCAGCGCGACCAACTCAGCGTGGTCATACCACGTCTCGCGGTGAACGTGGACCTCGAGCCCGCGTGCCAGAAGCGGGAAGATGTGGCGCCCCGTCCCGCAGGCCTGGTCAGGCGCTGGGCCGCCGTTTTCGCGAATCCGGCGTTCGTGGAAGGCCAGCTCAGCCTCGGGCACACCGTCGGGCATGTAGGCATCCAGCGCGGCTGCGGCCAGGCTGTTCCATCCCTGGTGTAACTCGAGGACGTCACTCATAGCATATCTCCCTGATCCAGATACCGGCTTCAGGTGTCGTCCTGCGGTTGCGGGTCAGGTCGACTGGCCGGCGGATTGCCTGTCACTGATGGCCTCCCTCTGACCGCTCAGGCGCGCCTCGAGGGCCGCCATATCGCGCCGGTAGGTCCGAAACAGCGGGATCCACAGCAGGGCGCCGATAAGGATCGGCAGAGGCACCATAATCAGCATCATCCGCTGCAGATCGTTATCGAGTCGCGTCAGGAGTAAGCCCGAGAGCCCGACACCCCCCGCGGTGACGAAGGCACTGATCCACGATCCGAGTGCTCGCCCTGTCGAGCGCAGCTCGGGTGGCAGGACGTTCTGCTCGATGGGGAGCTGCGCCCCGCTGCCTTTGAGCGCGAAGGAGAGTCCGAAGAGCATGCCGAAGATCGACAGGACCAGCACGCCGCGATCACCGAGGGCCAGGAAACCGATCGCGGCCCCAAGGTTGATGACGAACCCGATCTGCCCGATCGCCACGCGCCCGTAGTTGGGGTTTCGCCTGTCCACGTAGTCGCTCAGCCAGCCGAAGCCCAGGTGACCCAGGACCGTGCCTGCCATCATCGCCAGCATGGCCACCTGGACCATCGGGCCCATATCGAGCTCGACGATCCACGTGAAGGCCCAGGCCGAGAGGATCGCGAAGCCCATGAAGTCGATATTGCCACTGATCATGTTGAAGACCCACGTGGGGATGTGCAGGAGCTGGGGGATCAACTGGGGCTCGATCCTGGGTGCGGTCTCCGCAGTCACGACATCGGAGATCTCGGGTTCGGCAGACCCGCGTGGGCGTTCGTTGATGCCCAGGAGCAGCAGCCCCGAGGCGAAGCTCAGGGCGCCGATGATGATGAATCCATATCGCCACGCATTGGCGTTGCCCTCGGCGATCGCACCCAGGATGACGACCGAGACCATGCTGCCGGCGAACCCCGCCGCAATCATGAAGCCGATCGCGCGCCCACGTTCCTTGCGGTCAAAGAGATCACTCAGGAGCGAGAGCGCGGCGGGCTCCAACACGGTGAGCCCGATGCCGGCGAGCGTCGCGAACAGGAGCAGTTGTGAGAAGGAGTTGGCAAAGCCCTTGGCCGCGGTCCAGAGACCCCAGACCCCGGTCATCACGACGAGGATCGCCTTGCGCGAGGAGCGGTCAGCGATGTAGCCCCAGATCGGGCCGGTGATGGCTGAAACGACCCGGCCGATGCTCTGCAGGATGGCCAGGTTCGCCACCGGGATGCCCAGGGTAGGGTACATGTAGGGCCAGAGGAACTGCAGCGTGTACCCCTCCATCGAGTCGATGAGGTAGGCCACGGACAGGGCGAACACGGTGTACCAGCGGTGCCTGGGTTTGGCGGGACTGGCAGCGGTCAGGGCTTCAGCGGCACTAATCATCAACAGATCCTCCTATCCCTCTCAGGATGTGGGGCGAACTGTCTTGCCTGCACCTGGAACGGGCGTTCGCCCCACGGGCGGAGCGTTGTTCACGAGGCAGCGCCGTTGCCCCGATGGAACACGCCGGCGACTCGGCCCTTCAGGATGCCCCAGAGCACCTCGACGGCGATCTTGCGCGTCATCGTGGGCTCATCCTTGACGATCGGTGGCGGGCTGTCGCGCAAAACCATCCGCATACTCCCGGTTGGACAGTGGGAGACGCACAGACCACAGCCGATGCAGCGCTCCCGATCGACCGTGAGGCCGCCGCCGTCGCGGCTGATGGCATCCATCGGGCAGATGTCGACACAGGCATCGCACGCCGAACACGTCGCGGGCGTGTGCTCTGCGACGAAGCGGGAGGGCGCCAGCACGTTGGTGCCGCCAAGGCGCATCGAGCGGATCAGCGGGCACGAGCACTTGCAGCAGTTGCACAGCACGCCCAACCGCTCCCCATTGTTGTCGGCTGTGTGCACGAGCCCGGCCTCCTCACAGGCGCGCAGGATGCGCATCGCTTCGTCGTGGTCGACCTGCTCAGCGCGGCCCGTGGAGAGCTGGACGAGCGCGATCTCGCCGAAGTACATGCAGGTGTGCAAGGGGTGCTCGCACCCTTCATCCACAGCGCGCTTCGTGCTCCTGCAGTAGCAGTCGGCAACGGCGATGGTATCTTCCCTCTTGAGCATCTCGGAGAGCACCTCGAGGGGCAGGACAGTGCTGCGGTCCGGCACGGCCTCATGGATGGCAATTCGTTGTTTCGCCGGCTGCGGAGTGAGCGTTTCCTCGACGGGGAAAACACGCTTATAGGGTGTCTTGTTGGGCACCGAGCGTCCGGCGTCCTCGATCATAGTATTCATCCAATGCACTGCAGCGCGGCGCATCGCGTCATCCTCGGACCGGCGGGCTTGGACCTCGGTGAGGACCAGCAGGTCGTGGCGGACGACGACCCGGCCCGAAGGGCCTCGCAACCATGGGCCGCGCAGCCGCTCATAGAGCGTCGGTCTGACCGGCGCGGGCCGGATGTATGAGGAGATAAAGCCCTGTGGCAGGAGGCGCTCGATCGTGGTGTGGAGCGTATCGAGGGAGATACCGGCGCGATCGGCGCGCCGCTCCAGCCGTTCGATCGTGATCCCACGCCACGGTGGAATCAGCATGAGCACCTCAAGATCAGCCTTGGAGAGTGCTTCGCGCACGCCGGCGTCGAATTCGTCACGATTGGGGATTTCGCCGAAGGTGCGGCCATAGAAACGGATCAGGCGATCGTAGTCATCTTGTCGGACCATGGATACCTCCTGACTTGTTTAG
>Ga0123328_1003760_pt1 | contig 12746 bp, 7 predicted proteins | sample BioC12SIPDNA_2_FD_89702 | JGI IMG/M metagenome (GOLD analysis project Ga0123328, IMG submission 89702) | Anaerobic biogas reactor microbial communites from Washington, USA - Biogas_R1_A C12 SIP DNA | ecosystem: Engineered > Bioreactor > Anaerobic > Unclassified | place: Washington, USA...
CGACGTACGCCCCGCGGGAGGCCCAGGGACCGACTTCGACGTCGCGGTCGTGACCGACGCCGAGCGCAAGCGGTGGGCGGTCCGCGCCCCCGTGCACGCCGCAGCCGGGGCCGCGCTCGAGGCCGAGCTCGCGCTGCTCGGCGCGCTCGCGCACCATGCCGACACGGGCGCGCTGCCCTTTGACGTCCCCCGGGTCGCGGGCTCGGTCCCGCTCGAGGGCGGCGGACGGGCGGTCGTCCACCCCGTCCTGCGCGGCAGCGAGGTGCGGCTCGAGTCCCTCACGGGCGGGCCCGGGCTCGCCGCTGCGATCGGCCGCTCGGTCGCGGCGATCCACGAGCTGCCCACGAGCATCGTCGAGGACGCGGGCCTCGCGTCCTACGACGCGCAGTCCTACCGTGAGCGCCGGCTCTCGGAGGTCGACGAGGCGGCCCGCACCGGCAAGGTGCCCGGCACGCTGCTGCGGCGCTGGGAGGAGCGCCTCGAGAACGTCGCGTGGTGGCGCTTCCGGCCGACCGTCGTGCACGGGGACCTCACGGCCTCGCACGTGCTGACCGACGGTCACCTCGTCACGGGGGTGCTCGGATGGGGCGAGGCGAAGGTCGCCGACCCCGCGGACGACCTCGCGTGGTTGCTCGTCGCGGCACCGAGCGACGCGGTCGAGTCGATCATGGAGGCCTACCAGCTGCGCAGGACCGAGCTCAAGGACCCGCACCTGACCGACCGCGCGCTCCTCGCGGGCGAGCTCGCGCTTGCCCGGTGGCTGCTGTTCGGCGTACGCACGAAGCAGGACGACGTCGTCGCCGACGCCGAGGAGATGCTCGCCGAGCTCGAGGCCCACGTCGCCGAGGAGCAGGCGAGCGAGGTCGAGCAGGACGAACCGCTCGAGGAGTAGTCCCGCTCGGAGTGGTCCCACCCGGGGTGGTCCCGCCCAAAGCGGTCTCGACCCGGCCCGGTCCTCAGCCCGGCACGGTGCCCGCGAGGAGCGCGGGGACGTCCTCGGGCGTCACGGTGAGCGTCGAGGCGACGGTCTGGCCCGTCGCCGCGAAGAAGAACACCGCGCGTACCCGCGACTGGTCGATCCCCCGGTACGTCGCCCACGCGAGCCGGTAGAGCGCGAGCTGGAGCTCCCGCTCCCGCAGCTGCGCGACGTCGCGCGGCGGCCGCCCGGACTTCCAGTCGACGACGACGTACCCCTCCCCCTCGGCGAAGATCGCGTCGGGGCGCGCGTGGACAACGAGCCCGCCGAGCGGGACCACGAGGTCGACCTCGATCTCGACCGGGACCTTCGAGGCCCACTCGCTCGCCGCGAACGCCTCCTGGAGCGCTGCGCTCGTCTCGTCCGCCGCGACGTCGTCGTCGGCACCGGGAAGGTCCTCGAGGTCGACGAGCGAGGTCGTGCGGAAGTGCTGCTCGACCCACTGGTGGAAGAGGGTCCCGCGCAGCGCTGCGACGGACGGCTCGCGCGGGACCGGCCGACGAAGGTTGCGCACGAAGCGGTCCCGGTGGTGCACGAGCTGGGTGAGAGCCGTCGGTGAGGCGGCCGCGGGCATCTCGACCTCGGCCGACGCGGGCTCGCGGCGTCGGGCGTCCTCCGCGAGGAGCAGCTCGACGAGGCGGGCTGTCTCGTCGCCGGGGTCGTCAGCCACCGCGTCGTTCGCGCCGAGGGTCTCGGACCAGGACCGGACCTTTGCCGCCGCGGCCTCGAGCGCCGCGCGCCGTCGTGCGCCGTCCCCCGCGAACGGGTCGACGGGCCAGCTTCCGCGCGCGGGCTCGCTCAGGAGCGGGTTCTCCTCGCCCGGCTCGGGCGGCTCGAGCTCGAGCGCCCCTGCGCTCGCGAGCTCGTCGAGGAACACCGAGGGCGGGCACGCGGTCTTCCCGGTCTCGGCCCACCACGCTCCCGTGAGCAGCAGCTCGTGGCGCGCGCGGGTCAGTGCGACGTACGCGACGCGTCGGTCCTCGCTCACCTCGTGGCGCGCGACGTCGCCCTTGAACCGATCGATCTGTTCGAGGAGGACCTCGGTGTCGTCGGCGAGCGCGGGGTCGAGCGCGGGCAGGCGCGGCGTCCCGTCGGGATCGGCATGGTCCTTGCGCAAGGGGTAGGGCAGCTGGTCGACCGCGGTGAGCCACGCCCTGCGCTTGCCGCCCGATCCCCGGACCGGCATCGCGGGGAACGTCGAGTCGCGCATCCCGGGCACGACGACGACGTCCCACTCCAGGCCCTTCGCGGCGTGCACCGTGAGCAGCTGGACCCGGTCGGCCGCGACGTCGACCTGGCCCGGCTCGCCCCCGCGCTCGTGCTCGTCGATCGCGTCGAGGTAGTCGAGGAACGCCCCGAGCGTCGCGGGGGCGCCGTCCTGGTCGGCGCTGAACTGCTCGGCGATCTCCTGGAGGCGGTCGAGGTGCACGCGGGCGCGCGGACCGCCGCGCGCGGCGAGCTCGATGTCGAGACCGAGGAGCCGCTCGGCCTCGACCACGAGGTCACCGACGGGAAGGTACGTCGCGCGGCGCAGCGCGGTGAGCCGCTCGGCGAGGTCCTGCATGCGCTCGCGCCCCGCCTCGGACAGCTCGTGGCCGCGCGAGTCGCGCCAGCCGGGCGGCGGCAGGGTCTCGATCGCCTCGACGATCGATCGCTCGTCGACCTCGTCGTCCTCGACCTGCGGCGCGTCGGGGTCGGTCGTCTCGTGCCCTCGGCGCCGCGCGGCGAGCTGGCGGCCCCAGTCGCCGAGCCACGCGACGTCGGCGAGGCCGAGCCGCATCCGTGCCGCGGTGAGCAACCGCATGAGGGCGTCCCCGCGTGTCGGGTCGTGCGCGGCCTGGAGCGCCGCGACGACGTCGACGACCTCGGGGACCGAGAGCAGCCCGCCGAGGCCCACGACCTCGAAGGGGACGCCGCGGTCGCGCAGCGCGGTCGTGAGCGGGCCGAACTGGCTCCGCTTGCGGCACAGCACCGCCGTCGTCGGGGGCGTCGACCCGGGCTCGCCCCAGCCGAGCGAGGCGAGGTGCTCGGCGACGTGCTCGGCCTCGTCGACGACGGTCGGCAGGTACGCAGCACGCACCGCGCCGCGCTGTGCCTCGGGCCGGGGACGCAGCTCGGGGACCTCGAGACGCGTCGCGCTCGCGAGCGGGCGGGCCGTGACGTTCGCGGCGTCGAGGATCGCGCGGTCGTTGCGCCACGCGGTCGACAGGTGCAGCTGGGGTGCGGGTGCGTCGCCCGCGGTGCGGAAGGTCTCGCGGAAGGCCGCGAGTCCGCCCGCGGAGGCACCGCGCCAGCCGTAGATCGACTGGTTGGGGTCGCCGACCGCCATGACCGGGTGCGCGTCGCCGAAGAGCGAGTGCAGGAAGTCGAGCTGGGCGACCGAGGTGTCCTGGTACTCGTCGAGGATGACGTGCGAGAACCGCGCGCGTTCTCCCGCACGGACTGCAGGGAGCCGCGCGAGGCGGCCCGCGAGCATGACCTGGTCCGCGAAGTCCATGACGCCGAGCTCGGTCTTGCGCTCGCGGTACGCCGCGACGACCCGCGCGAGGCGCGAGCGCAGCCGAAGGCTCTCGACGATCTCGCGCAGGTCCTTGGGGTAGGCCCGCTTGCCGGGGGCGAGCTCGCGGTCGCCGAAGGTCTCGGCGAGCGCGTCCATCTCCTCCGCGGCCTCGGCGGGGTCGAGCAGGTGCTCGGCGAACGCGTCCGAGAGCGAGAGCACCGCGTTGACGAGCGTCTTGACGGCGTACGACGGCGCGTCGTCGGCGAAGTCGAAGCTCTCGACGACCTCGTGCGCGAGCTGCCAGCGAGATCCCTCGCTCAGCACACGGGCACCCGGGTCGTGCCCGATCCGCAACGCGTGGTCGGCGACGACCGACGCCGCATAGGAGTTGTACGTCGCGACGGTCGGCCCTGCGCTCGTCGTGACGACCTCGCCCGTGCTGGCCCACCAGCGACGCAGCTGACGGTGGATGCGCTCGGCGAGCTCGCCCGCGGCCTTGCGGGTGAACGTCAGACCAAGGATCTCCTCGGGCGCGGCAAGGTCGTTCGCGACGAGCCAGACGATGCGCTGGGACATCGTCTGGGTCTTGCCCGAGCCAGCTCCCGCGACGACGAGCGTCGGGGTGTCGTCGGCCTCGATGACCGCGACCTGCTCGTCGGTCGGCTCGGTCTCGGGAGAGATCGCGCGGACGACGTCGTGGGCCGAGAACCTCATGCGGTCACCTGGGCCCCTTCGTCGCCGAGCGGGCAGGACCGCCGTACGGGGCACGTCTGGCACAGGGCGTTGACCGCGACCGTGATCGAGGGACCCGTCATCTCGGCCCGCGCCTGACCCACGAGCCGCTCGGCCCACGCCGGGTCCTCCGACTCGACGAGCGGTGCCTGCTGACGCTCGGTCGCCCCGCGGGCACCCGTCCCGAGGTAGACGAGCGCGCCTCCCCCGCTGCGCGCGGGGGCACCCGGGGGCGTCGTGCCCGGGTGCGTCTGGGTGTCTGGGCCCGTGTCCGGCGCTGTGTCGGTGTCGGGCGCGAGGCGCAGCGCACCGTGCTCGACCGCAAGCTGATAGACACCCAGCTGAGCGTGCTCACGCGCCTCGGCCGCGGAGACCGGGTACTTGCTCGTCTTGAGGTCGACGATCCGCAACCTCCCCTGCCAGTCGCGCTCGACCCGGTCGACCCTGCCCCGGATCCGCACGGGCCCCGCGGGTGTCGCCATCTCGAGGTCGACGTCGACCTCGGTCCCCACGACCTCGGGGTGCGCGGCGAGATAGTCGGCGAGCCGGTCGACCATGCGCCGCGCGCGCTCGTGCTCGCGCTCCGTGAGCCAGCCCTCGGGCAGGTCGAGGGTGGGCCACAGCCGGTCGAGCTCGGCGTGCAGCTCCTCGCGCGTGCCGCTCGGGTGGGCGTCGGCGATCTCGTGCACGAGCGTCCCGAGCTCGGACGCGAACGAGCTCGTGCCCGTCCCGCCCGCAGACTCGAGCGCCCAGCGCAGCGAGCAGCGAGAGAGCGACTCGACGCGCGAGGGCGAGAGGGTCGCGCGCTGCTGCGGCCCGTAGAGCGGCGCCTCGGTGCTCACCGGAGCGAGTCCCGCCCACGTCGCGGGGTCGGCCCCCGGGACCCCCGCCGCGGCGAGCCGTGCGAGGTGGCGCGCAGCCCGATCGGCACGGGAGCGCGCCTCAGTCGACGGAGCGTCCTCGAGCTCGGGGGCGAGCGCCTCGCGACGCAGCTGGGCGACGAGACCACGCAGGTCGAGCGGCAGCTCGGGGTCACGGCGGCGGCTCTCGACGTCACCGTCGTCGGCGGGCGGCGCGACGAGGTCGAGGAAGCCCGAGGGGCGATCCTCCTCGTCCTGCACCGCGGTCACCACAAGGCGCGTGCGGGCGCGCGAGACCGCGAGCGCGAACGAGCGCAGCTCGTCGTCGAGAACCGCACGCCGCGCCTCGCGCAGGTCCGTCCCTCGTGCCGCGAGCCGTCCCGCGACCGCGTCGACGAGGCCTTGCGCGCCGAGCAGGGAGTCGCGCAGGCGCAGGTCGGGCCATGCGCCGTCCTGGACGCCCGTGACCGCGACGAGCTCCCACTGCCCGCCGGCCGCGCTCGCCGCGGTGCACAAGGTCACTGCGTCCGCGCCCGTCGCGCGGGCTGCGAGCGTGTCCTCCGTGAGGTCCTGCGCCGCGAGGTGCTCGAGGAACCCCTCGGGCCCTGCGTGCGGCATGCGCTCGGCGTGCCGCTCGGCGGCCTTGAAGAGAGCGAGCATCGCGTCGAGGTCGCGATCCGCGCGCAGCCCCGTGACGCCGCCCGCGAGGGCAGCAGCACGCCAGGGCCCCTCGAGCCCTGCGGCGGACCACACCGCCCACAGGACGGTCGCGGCCGTCGCGCCCGGCTCGCGCATCGCACGACGTCCCGCCTCGAGGACGGCGGTGACCGTGCGCAACGCCCGCGCCTGGGGCGCCGCGTGCGCGGGGAGCGTGGCGGCCAGGCCGCTCGCGGTCACCGCCTCGACGAGGAGCGCCCCGCTCGCGCGGTAGCCGCCCGAGGAGAGCTCGGCCTCGCGCAAGAGCTTGCGCAGCCGACGCAGGCCGAGTGCGTCGAGCCCGCCGACGACCGAGGTGAGCAGCTCGGCGACCGTCTCCTCGTCGAGCCACGGCTCGTCCGCGTCGCGAGACGGGTCCTCGGCGTCGATGACCGCACGCATCGCGAGCAGAATGGGGCGGACCGCGGGCTCAGAGCGCACCGGAAGCTCCGCACCGGGGACGTGGACGGGCACCGAGAGCCGCACGAGCGCCGATCGCAACGCGGTGACCTGCGACCCCGAGCGGGCCACGACCGCCATGTCGCGCCACGGGACATGGCCGAGCAGGTGCGCCTCGCGCAGCGCACGGGCGACGAAGGCTGCCTCCTGCGCCCGCGAGGACAGCACCGCGACGGTCACGGGCTCGACGTCGCCCGGGTCCTGCGCCCCGCGCGGCTCGACGTCCTGGTGCCCGTGCGTCCCGGCGCCGCGCACGAGCGCCGTGACCCGGGAGGTCACCTCGGCGAGCCGGGGCCCCTGACGGTGCCCGCGGCGGAGCACGAGCGGCTCGGTGCCGAGCAGGCCGAAGCCGTCGAGGAACGCGGTCGGCACGGCCCCGCGGTGCGTCTGGACCGCGACGTCGGGGTCGCCGAGCACGACGAGCCGCGCACCACGTTCCGCGAGCACGCGCGCGAGCTGACCGACCGCCTGGGTCGACTCCTGGGCGTCGTCGACGACCACGAGGTCCCACGACGGGACGTCCTCGTCGGGCCACGCCGCGATCGCCTCGGCCGCCCGCTCGACGAGCAGCCCGGGGTCAAGGCGCTCTCCCGCGTCGGGCGTCGCGGTGCCGAGCGCGACGACGTCGAGGTACTCGCGGTAGAGCGTCGCCGCGAAGGTCCACTCGGCGCGGCCGTGCCGGTCACCGAGCGCCGCGAGCTCGTCAGGACCCACGCCGCGCTCGGCCGCGCGCATGAGCAGGTCACGCAGCTCGTCACGGAAGGCGCGCTGGGCGAGGACCTCGACCGGGACGCCGTCGGGCAGCCGAAGACCGACCCCCTCGCCCTCGAGGTGCCCCTCGAGCAGCTCGCGCAGCAGCACGTCCTGCTCAGGTCCCGAGATGAGCACGGGCAGCGGTCGCCCCTCGCGCACCGCCTCGGTCCGCAGGACCGTGAAGGCGAGGCTCGTGGGCGTGCGCACGAGCGGCCCGCGCGTGACCTGGCCGAGCAGCCCTGCGGCCCGTTCACGCAGCGCGCCCGCGCTCTTGCGACGCGGGGAGAGCATGACCACCCGATCCGCAGGGACGCCGGCCGCGACCGCCTCGAGCAGCACCGCGAGAGCCGTCGTCGTCTTGCCCGTGCCCGGCGCCCCGAGCACGGCGAGCGACTCGCCCGCGACCGCGCGACGCACGACCTCGGCCTGGTGCTCGTCGAGCTCGGGAAGCGGTGCGGGCGGGGCGGGCGCGACGAGACGGACGGGACCAGGCATGGCGACATGAGACCACAGCCGTGTGACACGACCGGGGTCCTCGCCGCGCGACGCGGCCCCGGGGGGGGCGGTCAGTCCTCCGCGTCGGGGAACGGCCACCCGTTCGGCTCGCACGGCGCGACCCGCACCGACTGCTGCTGCATCACGGGCGCGAGCTCGCCCGCGCCGGGGCACGAGACGTGCTGCTTGCCGAGCAGGTGCCCGACCTCGTGGTTGACGACGTACTGGCGGTACTGGGTCCGCGAGGTGAACTCCTCGGTCCCCTCGACCCAGCGCGTGAAGTTGAGGGCCGCGTGCCCCTCACGCCCGCACGAGTACTCGCCCTCGGTGCGCAGCGGCGCGCACAGCTCGTCGACCTTCGCGGGCGAGGCGAGCACGACGCGCATGTCCGCCTCCCCCTCGACGCGGGCGAACGTCAAGGTGCCCTCGGCCCCCCAACCGCGCGGGTCGTTGAGGATCGTCATGACGGTCTCGGCGAAGCGCAGCCCGTCGACCGGGAGCCCGTCCTCGACCTCGACCCGCACGCGCACGAGCTCGCCCGAGCCGGGTGCCTCGGACTCGCCCGGGACGCGCAGCAGCTCCCCGCTCGCGCTGCGCGGGGTCCCTGCCTCGAGGATCCCTGCCTCGCGGTCCGCGGGGCTGAGCCCCGTCTCGTCGGGCTCCTCGGGGTCCGGCTCCTTGTCCTTCTTCTTCCTGGGCTTCTTCTCGCCCTCGTCCTCCGGGCTCGACGACGGCGCGTCGCCCAGGGGCGTGGGCGAGACCGCCATGAGGTCCAGACCGGTCCCCGCGAGGTCGTCGACGACGCTCGGTGCCGCGTCCTCCTGATGGGTCAGCGCCCCCGCGCCGATCCCGGCCGCGAAGCACGCGAGGACCACCGCGACGAGCACGGGGATGCGCACGACGCGGCGGCGTGACCGCGACGATCGCTCTCCGCGCGCGGCGTCCGCGTGCTCAGGCCCCACGTGGCCTCGTGCCCATGACATCGTTCCATGTTCTCATCCGGTCCCGCGGGTCGAGCAACTCGTGCGGCTACGATCGGGCCGTGGCCGAGACCCCTGACACCGTGAGGCGCACGCGCATGACGCGCGACGCGCGGCGCGAGCAGGTGCTCCAGATCGCCCAGGAGCTGTTCGCGACCCAGGGCTACCACCACGTGTCGATGGACGACATCGCCGACCAGGCGCTCGTGTCCAAGCCTGTGCTGTACCGCCACTTCCCCTCGAAGCTCGACCTGTACCTCGCGGTCGTCGACAGGGCGGGCGACGCCCTCGTCGCTGCGGTGAGCACGGCTCTCGAGCCGCTCGCGGACCCCGAGCCCGCGCCCGGGGACGGCGAGGCCGTCGTGCACGCGCTCGTGCGCGCCTACTTCGACTACGTCGAGGCCGCGGGGCAGGCCGCGACGCTGCTCTTCGAGTCCGACGTCACGCGCGACGACGACGTCCGCGCCCGGGTCGAGAGCGCCTCTGTCGAGACCGCGGGACGCATCTCTGGCGTGCTCGAGCACTTCACGTCGCTCTCCCCCGCGCACACCGAGCTCGTCGCGACCTCGCTCGTGGGGATGGCGCAGATCGCCGCGAGCGCCCGGCACCGTGGGGACGGTCCGTACGCCTCGCTCTCGGTCGAGGAGGCCGCGGACCTCGTCGCGCGCGTCGCGTGGGGCGGGATCACGGGTCTCGTGCGGGCCGAGCAGGCCGAACGGGGCTGAGCCGCCGGGTACGCCGGGCGCGAACACCGCGTCGGGACCGGGCCCACCGCACCTTAGGATGGCTCGCGAGCCGCGGTGCGGCGACGCGACAGGAAGGCATGACAGTGGACATCACGATCGGTGTGCAGCACCTGGCCCGCGAGCTCGTGGTCGAGTCGGACCTCTCGGCGCAGGAGGCTGCGGCCACGGTCAGCGCCGCGATCTCGGGCGGCGCGACGCTCGAGCTCGACGACACGCGCGGGCGCCGGGTCATCGTCCCGACCGCCGCGATCGGCTACGTCGAGATCGGCAGCGAGCAGGCGCGTCCCGTGGGCTTCGGCGCCGCGAACTGACTCAGGCCGTCAGGCCGAGCCGCTCCATGCGCCGGGTGTGCTCGGCCGTGAGCGCGGCGAACACGCGCTGGACCCGGTCCTCGGACTCACCCGGCCCGGCAGCCGCGAGCAGGCGACCGAACGCGGGGTGACGCACGATCGTCCCCTGGATCACGGCGAGCGCGTCCCCGACGAGCCGGCGGCCCCACAGCGCGAGGCGTGACGCGGCGACGTCGTCGGCGAGCACCTGGGAGAGCTGGGCCACGACGAGCTCGGTGTGGGCCTCGTCCCCGAGCAGCCCCGCGACGAGCTCGCGCGTCTCGGGGTCCGTCCCCTCGGCGAGCAGGCGCAGGAAGTCGTCGGCGACCGCGTAGCCGATGAAGGCCTTGAGGAGGCGCTCGGACCACGAGCCGGCGGTCGTGCGCTCCTCGAAGTCCTGCACGACCCCGTCGAACGGCGCCATCGCCTCCGCGGGGTCGCCGCCGAGCGCCGTGATCCGCTCGACGAGCCGCTCCTGCCGCTCGAGCGCACGCACCGCGGAGCGCGCGATCACCTGCCGCTCCTGGATGCTCGGCGCGGCAGCCGCGTCACCCGCGAGCCGCACGAACGCCTCGAACTCGAACTCGGCGGCGAGGCCGAGCATGACGACGGTGTCGGCCCCCGGGTCCGAGGAGGGGGTCGCCGGGGAAGGGCTGAGACGAGTCACCGCGGCAGCCTATCGCCGTGCGGCGCGCCGGACCGCGGCACGAGGGAGCGGTGTCCGATAGCATGTCCTCGTTCAACGGTTGCCCGGTCGTCTCGACGATCCGCTGGCCCACCCGCTCACCGGGTGTCGTCGCCGGCACTGAAATCCACGATCGGCTGCCGACCATCACGCGATGGCGCACGTCCCGATCACCCGGTCCTCGACCAGACCCCGGCCCGTAGCCCGCCGTCGCACGCACGAAGGCAAGTGACGACGTGACAGCTTCTCCCCAGGCACCCGAGAGCCCAGCCACCGACGAGGCCCCCCAGACCGAGACCCTCGAGGTCAAGACCAACGAGGGCGGCATGCCGCTCGTCGAGGCGACCCACGCGAGCGTGCAGGCCGCCGACACGACCTTCGCCGACTACGGCGTGCGGCCCGAGATCGTCGACGCGCTCGCCGGGGCCGGGATCACCGCCCCCTTCCCGATCCAGGCGATGACCCTCCCGGTCGCGCTCGCGGGGCACGACATCATCGGCCAGGCCAAGACCGGCACGGGCAAGACCCTCGGCTTCGGCGTGCCGCTCCTGCACCGGGTCGTCGCGCCCGGCGAGGAGGGCTACGACGAGCTGCCCGCCCCGGGCAAGCCGCAGGCCCTCGTCGTGGCCCCCACGCGCGAGCTCGCGGTCCAGGTCGCGGGCGACCTGGTCATGGCGTCCTCGCTGCGCAAGGTCCGCATCGTGCAGATCTACGGCGGGCGGGCCTATGAGCCGCAGATCGAGGCGATCAACCGCGGCGTCGAGGTCGTCGTCGGCACGCCCGGGCGCATGATCGACCTGCTCGAGCAGGGTCACCTCGACCTGTCCTACGTCAAGTGCGTCGTGCTCGACGAGGCCGACGAGATGCTCGACCTGGGCTTCCTGCCCGACGTCGAGAAGCTCCTCGCCCGCACCCCCGCCTCGCGGCACACGATGCTGTTCTCCGCGACGATGCCCGGCCCCGTCGTCGCGATGGCGCGCCGGTACATGACCCAGCCCACCCACATCCGCGCGAACGACCCCGAGGACTCGGGCGCGACGGTCAAGAACATCCGGCAGATCGTCTACCGCGCGCACGCCCTCGACAAGGTCGAGGTGCTCGCGCGCATCCTGCAGGCCGAGGGCCGCGGGCTCACGATCGTCTTCGCGCGCACCAAGCGCACCGCGGCGAAGGTCGCCGACGACCTCGTCGACCGCGGCTTCGCGGCCGCCTCGCTGCACGGCGACCTCGGCCAGGGTGCACGCGAGCAGGCCCTGCGCGCGTTCCGCAACGGCAAGGTCGACGTGCTCGTCGCGACCGACGTCGCCGCGCGCGGGATCGACGTCGACGACGTCACCCACGTCGTCAACTACCAGTGCCCCGAAGACGAGAAGGTCTACCTGCACCGCACGGGTCGCACGGGTCGCGCGGGCAACAAGGGCACCGCGGTGACCTTCGTCGACTGGGACGACGTGCCGCGCTGGTCGCTCATCGACAAGGCGCTCGACCTCGGCATCCCCGAGCCCGTCGAGACCTACTCCTCCTCCCCGCACCTGTTCACCGACCTCGGCATCCCCGAGGGCACGAAGGGCCGCCTGCCGCGCAGCGCGCGCACCCGCGCGGGCCTCGACGCCGAGGTGCTCGAGGACCTCGGCGAGACCGGCAAGCGCACCGCGTCCGGTGGTCGCGGGCGCGGGGACGGCAGGGGTGAGGCACGTGGCGACCGGTCCCGCGGGGGCGACCGCCGCGAGGGCCGCGGCGAGGGCCGTGGCGAGGGTGGCGGGCGTTCCCGCACCCGTCGGCGCCGCGGCGGGGAGGGCCGTCCGGCCGAGGGCGCTGCGGCGAGCCGGACCCGGGAGTCCAGTGAGCACACGGACCAGCGCGAGCGCGCCGGCTCGACACCGCAGGGCGAGGGCTCCGCGCCGCGCCGTCGTCGGCGCCGTCGTCGCTCGAGCGGCTCGTCCGCGAGCGGTTCGGCCGCGACCTCCGAGTAGTCGGTCCCTCGGCCGGCGGGGCCGAGACCTCAGCCGGCCGAGGCGACGAACGCGAGCACCGCGTCGGCGATCATCTGCACCGCGATCGCCGCGAGCAGCAGGCCCGCGATCCGCGAGACGAGGATCGTGCCCGACTCCTTGAGGATCCGGCTGATCGCCCCCGCGAAGCGCATCGAGAGCCACAGCATGATGCACACCGCGACGAGCGCGACCCCGACCGAGGCCCACTGCGCGGGCCCCTCGGCGCCCGTGACGAACACCATCGTCGCGACGATCGCACCCGGTCCGGCGAGCAACGGCGTGCCGAGCGGGACGAGCGCGACGTTGACGGACTTGTTCGGCGAAGGCTCGGGGTCCTCCATCTTGCCCGTGAGCAGCTCCATCGCGACGAGCAGCAGCAGCAGTCCCCCCGAGGCCTGGAGCGCGGGGAGCGAGACGTTGAGGTAGTTGAGCAGCTCCTGGCCGAACACCGCGAACACGACGATCACGGCGAAGGCCACGAGCACCGCCTGGCGCGCGGCGCGCTTGCGCTGCTGACGCGTCATCGCCGAGGTGAGCGCGA
>Ga0123328_1003761_pt1 | contig 12746 bp, 8 predicted proteins | sample BioC12SIPDNA_2_FD_89702 | JGI IMG/M metagenome (GOLD analysis project Ga0123328, IMG submission 89702) | Anaerobic biogas reactor microbial communites from Washington, USA - Biogas_R1_A C12 SIP DNA | ecosystem: Engineered > Bioreactor > Anaerobic > Unclassified | place: Washington, USA...
ACCATCGACCTGACGATGAACGTCTACACCCACGTCAGCATGAACGACCTAGGCCGCGACGTCGAAAGCCTGCCCGCCCTAGATATGGCCAAGGGCGACACTGCCGCCGAATCCTGGGCCGCCGCGACGGAGGAGTCTGTTGCCGAGACCGCCCAGCCTGTCCCTGCCACTTCGGTGTCCGCGGAGTTGTCCAACTTGGCCTCGAACTGGGACTCGCTGCCCGACCACATCCGCAATGTAATCGTCTCGCTGGCTCGTGCTTGAGGCGTCCCAACAGCTTCTCCGCCGCCTCCATGGTGCGTTCCACGCAGAAAACTGGACTTGCACATGCCCGAAAGCCGAATAGAATAGCCGGAGAATCTGGCTGAATACCGTACTTTCTATTCAGGCGGTCCGCCCATGGGACAGGAAAGCAACTCTCAGAAAGCCAAGGCCATCTTCCGCAAACACGGTGGCCTGCTCAGAACCCGGGACATCATTGCCCTGGGCGTGCAGCCACGCACGCTCTATGCCATGCGGGACGCTGGTGAACTGGAGCGGGTAAGCCGCGGTCTCTACCGCCTGGCCGATCTGCCGCCGCTCGGGAACCCTGACCTCGTCACCGTCGCCATGCGAATTCCCCAAGGCGTCATATGCCTGATCTCTGCTCTGGCCTTCCACGAGATCACCACACAGGTGCCGCACGAAGTCTACGTTGCCCTGGGGCCAAAGGCAAAGAAACCGCGCATCGATCACCCGCCCATCCGGATCGTATGGCTGGGGGATAGGGTGCTCACACAAGGAGTAGAGACGCACGAGATTGATGGCGTTTCGGTCAACATCTTCGGCCCCGAGAAGACGGTGGCCGACTGCTTCAAGTTCCGCAACAAGATCGGGATGGACGTGGCCATCGAAGCGCTGCGCCTGTGTCGCCAGAGGAAGAAGTCCAGCGTCGAGAAGCTCCTGCACTATGCCCGCATCTGTCGCGTCGAGAAAGTCATGAAGCCTTACCTGGAGGCGATGCTGTGAGCAAGAAGCCGGTCACGAATATCGCCGCCAGCGTTCGTCAGCGCCTTTCGAACTTGGCCCGAGAGAAAGGCAGGCCGTTCAACGAAATCCTCCAGTACTTCGCCATGGAGCGGTTTCTCTATCGGCTGAGCGAATCGCCGCACCGCGACCGTTTCGTGCTGAAAGGAGCCCTGCTGTTCACTGTGTGGCAGGCGCAGGCAACCCGGCCGACGATGGACATTGACCTACTGGGGCAGATCAGCAACTCCATCGACGGGATTATCGGCGTCTTCCAAGCTGTCTGCCAACAGCCGGTTCATGCGGACGGCTTGGTATTTGACCCTGCATCGGTCAGCGCCGAGAGGATTCCGGAGGATGCCCGGTACGACGGCGTCCGTGTGACCGTGCGTGGCACGCTCGGCACGGCCCGAATCTCGTTGCACGCGGACATCGGCTTCTCGGACGTTGTGGTGCCACCGCCTTCCGAAGTCGACTATCCGAGCCTGCTCGGAATGCCTTCACCGAAGATCTGCGGCTACAGCCGCGAGACTGTTGTCGCTGAGAAGTTCGAGGCCATGGTCTCTCTGGACGTCCTCAATAGCCGCATGAAGGACTTCTACGATCTGTGGTTCCTGGCCCGCAACTTCGACTTCGACGGCGCAATCCTGGCCGATGCCCTCGCCAAGACGTTCGCCAATCGCGAGACTGTTGTCAGCGCCGATCCCGTCGCGCTGACGGCAGAGTTTCACGGCGCACTTGAAAAACAGACCCAGTGGCGGGCCTTCATAGGCAAGAACCGCCTCGCAGATGTCCCGCACGATCTGGCCGAGGTCACATTCGCAATCGCTGCCTTCCTGAGGCCGGTTTCCGCTGCCGTCGCCGCCGCGAGGGCTTTCGAGGAAGTATGGCGCCACCCCGGCCCTTGGCGACGGCCCAGTCGGGCAGAGTAGAACTAGGGATCGAGCTCGTACAGCTCCCTGACTGCGGCATCAACTTCCCTTCGCAGTTGCTGCTGCTTCCGCCAATCGCCATGCTCGGCCAATACCTGCTTCACGAGGTCGCTGAGCCTGGTGACCTGTCCCGTGTCCGTCTCCCGCGGGTCAGGAACTGGAAACCTTCTCAGGGCTGAGACACGGTACGTATGGTATCCACGTCCCATGCTGGGCATCGTTTGTTCGGCGTATTGCCAGAACACCCCGCTGTTGAAAATGCCAAGCAGGTAGTAGGGAGAGATGTCCGGGGCGTCCGGTATGACACACACTACGCTGCCTGCACACAGCAGGTTCTGATTCAGGTCGAGGGTGAACCCACAACCGCCGTCGATGGCTCCGGACGCGAGCTTCGGCGAGACGAGAAATCGCTGAGGGTTCCGCAACTGGGGAGCGTACCAAGGAAGTGGCTTGTCCTTGAACCTCCGCTGCAGCCAGTCCCTGCGGTCTGCAACGTACCCAAATGTGAGTGGAAAACGCTGTCGGAACTCATCCTCGGGCAACACGTTGCCGCCTCGGTCGAACGGGTAGATGCATGCCGAACTCCCGGGCGGAGGACAGTATCCCCTGATCTCCCGCCCGCGAAGGGTAGTCAGCAGGGCCCCGGCTTCCACGGGCAGCACATCGCCATACTCCCGGCTCTTGACGAAAACCTGGCCGTCCGATTCGGACGAAACGATCTTGACCAGAAAGACCTTGTCTGCCCCGGTGGAACAGCCCTGAACCACCTCGACCGGCAATTGTCTCAACTCCTTGCCCACGGAGCGAATGTGAGACAGGAAGCGACCATCGTCAGACGATTCGAAGGACCAAGTGTCGCCAGTGCACGCGTCGGGCGGCAACTGATGCACCGCGACATCAGAACGTGAGCAGGGCTCTGCGGTGGCTAGTGATGTCAGCTTTTCCCGCACGTCCCCTTCTCCCACAATCCAGACGTGTCGTGGGCTTGGGCAAATCCCTGTCTTCGCAACACTGAGGAGGGCAATCTGCGTCGTGGCATCGGGGTACACCTTGCTGTCCTCAAACTCGACGATCTCCTCGACCACCGCGTGATCGGCAACGAACTCCCTGAGGGCTCTGCCGCTGTCGGACCGGAGGAACGATCCCGATACGCTCATGCCCAGTCGACCGGAACAGGATAGCGATGTGATGGCCTTCTCCAGGAAGAGCATGTAGAGGTCAAACTGGCCGCTACGGGCAGTCTTGAACTCGCGTCGGTACGCCTCGACACGGTCCGGCTGTGTCTTGTAGAGTTGCTGGAGTCGAACGAATGGCGGGCTGCCAAAGATGGCGTCAAACTGCGGCGACGCGTTGACATCCTCCCGGTCCGACCAGCCGGGTGCGAGAAAGTCCCGGCAGATGATGTTCTCCGCCAAGTCGGGAATCCTGTCACAATCGGAGGCGTCGCCGCCCTCCGCGACAACGGTGTCCCATACGGCAAGCAGCACGACGCGTCGGGCCCAGGCCGTCGACCTGGGATCGATGTCGCTACCGAATATGCTTGCGTCCGCCACATCCAAACGCTGTTGCGTGGAAAGACGTGAGGCGCCTCTCGCGGTACGGCTGGCTAACAGATAACGCAGCGCGGCAACAAGGAACCCACCACAACCACAAGAGGGATCAAGAACACGAATCGGCCAGAGAGATCGCGAGGCCCCTGGGCAAAGCAGTGGTCCGAGCACCCGGCTGGTGACATAGTCCACTATCGCCGCTGGCGTGTAGTGAACTCCGTGGTCATAGCGCTGCGACCCTTGGCCCGAACCGCCGCGCAGCCTTCGCCAGGCGTTCAGCGGTTGCCCAACGCAGAGCTCATGGAATTCGCCGAGTAGAGTGATGGGCATCGCGGGAGTGCCGAGATGGTCTACCGCTTTGCCGATCTGAGTCTCCCAGGGGCTGCTCAGTATGGTCGAGGGAATGGGCAGTGTGTTGCCGACGCCGAAGGTTTGCTGCACCGCGGCAAGAATCGGGGAGGCGGTTCTTGCCGCCAAACGCTCGCAGAGCTGCGTCAGGGTCAGACTTTCCGTCCCACCGATCACGCCGGCGATGTTCGGCACGGCATCACTGGCTCGGTCACGAGCGTACTTCACCATCAGCGAAAGGCCGATTGCGGCGTCTATCGTTCTCGCCAGGTCATCGGCTGGCGGCGTGGGATGCGCTGCTCGCAACCACTCATCCCAGAAGTACTGCCGTCACTTGTCAATGTACTTCAGGCAGTGGACAACCGCCCGGTGTGAAGGCTCTCCCAGCGGATCGAGAATTCGCGGCATCCGATCGACGGTCGGTGTTGGCTGAGCACTCAATGCTGTTCCTCCTTGATGTGGATCACAACACGCAGTTGCAGCGGCCGATGGCGGCGGCGAGGCCGAGGGCCTCGAAGACGCCGGGCTCCTCCAGGCAGAGGGCGACCTCCAGGTCGGGCCGGCGTCGGCGGAGGCAGGAGATCAGGTGGTCGTACATCTCGACCCGCAGCGGTTCCTCATATCGCGAGCGGCCGTCGGGCGAGGTCTCGCCGTGCTCGTCGAGCAGCCGCGAGATCAGGTTCGTCCGGCCCAGCTTGGCGTCCATCAGTCGTCGGGCGTGCGCGTAGCTGCAGCTGCCGCCGAAGGTGATCCGCGCGAGCGGCACGGCGGCGAATAGACTGTGGATGAACCGTTCGTAGGCGTCGCGCCAATCAGCAATGGGAATGAGTGGCATGATGACCGCCCGCACCGGATAGCCCGCGGCGGCGCAGCGTTGCATGGCCTCGACGCGAGCCTCCACCGGCGGCGTGTCGGCCTCGAACTGGCGCACCACCTCCGGTGGGTTCAGCGACCACGACAGGATCGTGTGCCCGCGGTGGTCTAAGTCGAGCAGGTTGCCGATGTCGGCCGATTTCGTGAGCACGATCATCCGGGCCGTCGGGTGTTCGGCGAAGAACGGCACGAGCTGTCGCGAATAGCCCGTGAGCCGCTCGAGCGCCAGGCCGTCCTGGAGCTTGCCGAGGTAGAACGCCGTCGGCTCATCGAGCCGCCGCGCCGCCCGGTCGATCTCGGAAAGGATCTCCGGCAGGTTCACGTAGACCTTCACCGTCGGCGAGAACCACACGCCCGGCGTCCCGGCCAGGTAGCAGTAGTGGCAGCCGTAGGGGCAGAAGCCGTACGGCGAGAAGTGCCAGTAGTTGGGACACGTGTTGCCGGCTTCCTCGCTGCGACGGACGGCGCTCCGGTGCACGGCGAGCACGAGCGTCCGCTTGCCGCGACGGTGCAGCGCCAACGGATCGCCGCGGCCGAGGTCGATGCGATTGTGCGGCTTGTCGAGCCGCTCGACCACCTCTGCATCCGGAAACGCCGCCACCGCCCGCTCAACCACCGCCCGCCGGTCCGGCGTGTCCCTGCAGCCCCGCGTCAGGACGATCCACTGTGGGTTGAAGGTGAAGGACCCTGCCGCCGCGGTCCCCGTGACGTTCGCCGAAGCCTTGCCCATCGCATCGCCCTTTTTCGCTTGAAACCGCCGACCAGATACCTAATATATACCTAACACCAAAGACCCGGGTTGTCAAGCGCCAAACCGCCGTGCTGGCGACGGCCGTAGACACAGAGCAGGCGAACACCAGATCAACAGGACTACGATTGGGGACCCATGCAGCCGTCGCGAAAGGGCACATCGTTGCTGTTCTCAGAATCGCAGCTTGGCATCCGTGAGCCGGTGCTCGTGATCGCGTGCCTGCTCGGCATTCCCTGCCGCTGGCATGGCCGCCGCCCGAAGAAGCGTGACGCGCTGATCGCCAGACTCCAGCAGCGCTATGTGCTGGTGCCGGTCTGCCCTGAGCAACTCGGCGGCATGTCGACGCCACGGACGGGAGAGACGCTCTGCGGGCACACCGGCGCGGACGTGCTGGATCGCGGCTACCGGATCATTGCGCCGGAGACCGGCGAAGACGTTACGGGCTTCTACATCAAGGGCGCCCAGTACACGCTGGAGATGGCCAGAATCGTGGGCGTCACCAAAGCCTACCTCAAGAGCGGCAGCCCGGCGTGCGACATCGAGGGCGTGACCGGCGAGACCCTCTTACGCGCTGGCATCAAGGTAATCCGCGTCGGCTGAGGTGTGCGCCTCGGGCATGCACTTCTCATGTGCCTCGAAGACCGCTCTTCACAGAGCATGTTTGCCGCCAACTGCTGCATGAAATGGCGCACACTATGGCGCACTTTTTCTAGTCCGTCGTGGTCACTCGCTGTCATCGGTTGTCACGATTTGGCATGTGGGGCGGCCGGATTGGAGAGGTCGTAGGGGACCTCGAATCCCGCGACCCTCTCGCGACATGGGCGAACGTGGGGCGTTTTGTCGCGGCCCGACGTCGCCTGTCACGTTCTGTCACGGATAGTCAGGAAGAAGATGGTGCCGGAGGAGGGGGTCGAACCCTCACTGGGGGTGAGCCCAACGGGATTTTGAATCCCGCGCGTCTGCCAGTTCCGCCACTCCGGCACCGGGTGTCCGGCACGACTGTGTTCAGGCGGGCCACTATACTCGCTTGCGCCCGGAAAGTCAACCGCCACGGACACACAGGCAAACACACAGGCGTGCCCACAACGGGCAATCGGACCGAATATCCCTGCCGCTTGCTGACAAGATGCCCGTGCCACTTGCGGATAGGGTGCCCGTCACTCGGGGGACAAGATGCCGGTGCCACTTACGGATAGGATGTCCCTGTCACTTGGGCGACAAGATGCCGTGCCACGGTGTGGTCCCAGCACGTTTGTGCATCAGGCGGCGCAGTCGGCCGGACAAGGGTGCATCCCATTTCAGTAGGTGGTCTTTCGGACAGCCATCCACGGGCCCCATCCTCATGGCGCCCCTCGACGGTGCTCGGGAGCCGCATCAAGCGGCCATGGCACCGGCTCATTGGCACGGCACCACGCAGATCACCTGCTGAAACGGGATGCACCCGCCGGAAAAGCCGGCTTCCGCGGGCGGTCGCACGGTGTTAACATAGCGTGTTCTGGCTGTGGCATGGAAGCGGAATGCCGTGGCCGACGGGGCCGGTCCGCCGCCAGTGGTGCGGGGCGGGCATCAAACGAGGGAGGAGGAGGCGACGATGGCAGCGACGCAGCAAGTGCGGATGGAACTGATGACCAGTCCGCAGGTGGCGCGGTACCTTCAGACGAGCGATCTGGCGATTCTGCCGGTCGGGTGTTTCGAGATGCATGGGCCGCACGTGCCGCTCGGTTGCGACACGTTGCACGCGTACGCCATGAGCGTCATTCTGGCCGAGCAGTGGGATTGCCTGGTGCTGCCGCCGATCCAGTACACCTACCCCGGGGCGTCGGACCACTGGCCGGGGACGATCGCGCCGCGGCCGACGGCCACCATTGCCTGGATCAAGGAAATCTGCCTGGCCGCGCTGCGGGCCGGGTTCAAGCGTCTGGTCGTCGTCGGCACGCACGGGCCGCTGTCGTTCATGGTGAGCACGGTCATCCGCGAGATTCACCTCGAGACCGGCCAGATCGTTTTGCACTGCTCGCCCAGCAAGCTGATGCCCGACGACCTGATGACCGAGGCCCTGGGCTACACGCGCGGCGAGGACATTCTGGTGCTGGCCTCGGCTCGGGTGCTGGGCCTGCCGGCAGACCTTGTCGCGGGCGGATTCGCGGACTCGCCCGAGCGGAGCTTTCCGCTGCCGTCGCAGGGCGCCTTGCGGCGGGCCGAATGCTCGTGGCCGTGGACGTTCACGGCTCCGTGGCAGCACCAGCCGGTGCGGAGCCAGGTGCGGCCCGAGCACGCCGACCAGGCGGTCGAGGTGATGCGGCACGCTGCGGCGCGCGACTACGCCCACGTGCCCGAGGAGTTTGCGCGGTACGTCAAGGACATGGCGGCGCTGGACGACGACCCGCCGTGGGCGCTGGACAAGGTGGCGGCGATGAAGCCGCGGGCGTGACGATTTCCGGGAGCACGGTGCTCCGACTCCGTGAGCTTGCAGAAAGGAATTGACGTGTCGTTTACACGAGTGGACGAGAAGCGTATTGGCGCCATGCTGGCCGGCATGACGCTCGAAGAGAAGGTGTCGCTGTGTCACGCCTGGTCGAAGTTCTCCGTGGCTCCGCTGCCGCGGCTGGGCATTCCCGAGCTGGTGATGTCCGACGGGCCGCACGGTGTGCGTGAGGAACTGGTGCGTGACGGCTGGATGACGGCCAACCGCGACGACGATTACGTGACGTACCTGCCGACGGGCACGGCCCTGGCGGCGACGTGGAACCGGGCGATGGCTCGCCTGCACGGCAGCATCCTGGGCGAGGAAGCGCGCGGCCGGGGCAAGGACGTGATCCTCGGCCCGGGCGTGAACATCATGCGGACGCCGCTGTGTGGGCGGAACTTCGAGTACCTGGGCGAAGACCCCTATCTGGCCGCCGAGCTGGCCGTGCCGGAGATCGAGGGCATCCAGGCCCACGATGTGGCGGCGTGCGTCAAGCACTTCGCCCTCAACAACCAGGAGCTTGACCGCACGCGCGTGGATGTCGAGGTGGACGAGCGTGCGCTGCGCGAGATCTACCTGCCGGCGTTCGAGGCGGCCGTGTGCCGCGCGCAGGTGCTCACGATCATGGGCGCCTACAACCGGTTTCGCGGCGAGCACTGCTGCCACAACCGTCTGCTGCTTCAGGAGATTCTCAAGGACCAGTGGGGATTCCGCGGGCTGGTCGTCTCGGACTGGAACGGCACGCACGATACGGACCAGGCGGCCCGCAACGGCCTGGACGTGGAGATGGGCACCGGCGCGGCGAGCTACGACCAGTATTACCTGGCCGGCCCGTTCCTGGAGGGCTTGCGGCAGGGGCGGTACGAGGAGGCCCTGGTGGACGACAAGGCGCGCCGCGTGCTGCGCGTGATGATGGCGGCGGGTGTGTTCGATGCGGCCCGTCGCAAGGGGGCGTTCGCCACGGAGGAGCATTTCCGCGGGTCGCGGCGCATCGCCGAAGAGGCCATGGTGCTGCTGAAGAACGAGGGCGGCGTGCTGCCGTTCGACGCGGCGACGATTCGGACGTTGGCCGTCGTCGGGTGGAACGCGGGGGTGCGTCACGCGCAGGGCGGCGGCTCCAGCGGCGTGAAGACGGCCCGCGAAGTGACGCCGCTGGAGGGGCTCCAGGAACTGCTCGGCGACGCCGTGGCGATTCGCTACGTGCGCGGCTACCCGGCCCAGGCGACGGCTCACGAGCTCATTCCCAACCAGTGCCTGGATGCCGTGGACGGTTCCGGCACGGGCGGGTGGGCTTTCGAAGTGTTCGACAACGCGGCGCTCACGGGCCCGGCGCGGCAGACCGGTTCGATGCAGGCGGTGGACCTGTCGTGGCCGGCGGGACGGATGCCGCTCGGGCTTGCGACCGGGCGGACCTCGTTGCGTCTGACGGCCACCGTGACGTTGCCGGAGGACGGGCCGTACGAGCTGGCCTTCACCGGCGCTGACCGGTTCACGGTGTTCGTTGACGGCCAGAAGAAGATCGGCCTGTGGGAGTTCGGCGAGGGCTCGCTCACCGAAACGGTCACCCTGGACGGCAAGCGCGGCGACCGGCACACGATCGAGATTCATTTCGTGCCGCTCAACGGGCTGGCCGGCGCGTTCCGCGTGGCGTGGCTCACGCCGTCGGCCGACCGTTCGGCCTGCGGCGACCCGTTCGCCGAGGCGGTGGCCGCGGCCCGCGAGGCCGATGCCGTGATCTTCGTCGGCGGCCTGAATCATCGCGACGACGCCGAGGGCCGCGACCGCTCGGACCTCAAGCTGCTCTACGATCAGGACCGACTCATCGAGGCCCTGGCGGCGGCCAACGCGAAGCTGGCGGTCTTCCTGGTCGGCGGCAGCCCGGTCGAGATGCCGTGGGCCGACCGCGTGCCGGCCATCGTCCAGGCGTGGTACGCCGGCAGCGAGGGCGGCCGCGCGCTGGCCGACGTGGCTTTCGGCCGCGTCAACCCGTCGGGCAAGCTGCCCTGCACGTTCCCGAAGCGGCTCGCCGACACGCCCGCCGCGACGGTCGGCCAGTACCAGGCCGGCTCGTGCCGCTACAACGAGGGGCTCTTCGTCGGTTACCGCTGGTACGACCGCCGGGGCATCGAGCCGCTGTTCGCCTTCGGCCACGGGCTCAGCTACACGACGTTCCAGTACGGGCCTCTGACGGTCAGGCCGGGCCGCGGGGACGTGGCGGCCGAAGCGGAACTGGCCGTCCGCAACACCGGCGCACGGGCCGGGGCGGAGGTCGTGCAGCTCTACGTCGGCCGCACGGCGGCCGGTCGCGTCGAGCGGCCGGTGCGCGAGTTGAAGGGGTTCGAGAAGGTCTTCCTGGACCCGGGGCAGCAGGCGACCGTGCGGTTCCGCCTCTCTCGGCGCGACGTGTCCTTCTGGGACACCGAGGCCGGCGACTGGGCGACCGAACCGGGCGACTATGTGCTGAGCGTCGGCTCGTCGAGCCGCGACCTGCGACAGCAGTGCCGCATCGTGCTGGACTGAGCGGCGCAGCAGCAACGGGAGGGACTGTTGCATTGGACCCACGTGTTGAGGAATTCCCGTCGTTCTGCATTCCGCTCACACGGGAGCAGTTTGCCGCGGCGCTGTGTAAAGGGCAGGGGCGTGCCGTGCTGCATGTGAAGCAGTGCGGAATCACTGGATTCGAGGATCTCCTGCTGGATGCGTGTGTCCATAGCCGTGTGTTTGATGCACAGTCCGAGGGAACACGCGGCGAGTGGCTCTTCAGGCTGCTCGAATCTGCCGGGTTGAAGGACCGGGTTCGGCCGGTTCTTGTTCAGGCTCTGCAAGCCGCCACGGCCGAGACCACCGACACGTGGACCGTCGCCCAGTTGATGGCGCTGGCATCCATGTTCGCCAGTGAAGGTCACGAGGATTGCCGTAAGGCAATCTACACGAAGTTCGATCTTCAGGAGTTTCGAGAGTCGTGGCTCGGCGGTCACGAAATCATCGCCCTTGATGGGTTGGAGGGTCTGCTTCACGTGGCGGAAGTCCTTGGGGCGAGGCTTCTGCGCGAACCCGACTACTGGGAGGATGACTACCTGGTCGACTTGACTGCCGAGGACCATGGTCGCGAGGCCGTCATGGCTGTTCTCCGTGACCGAGCGCGGAGCGACGATCGTGTGAGGGCCTACCTCGCCGAGGTCCAACGCCATGAGGCTGCGACGGCGACGCGACCTCCGTTGTTGCCGCTGGGGCTGCACGACGTGCTGAGGATGATCGAGGAGGCTGCCGTCGGTCGACTCTTGCCCTTGGGGTATTGGGGCTGCAAGGCCAGCGACGAGGAACTGGCCGCCATCGTTTCCCGTATGCGCAGCGAGACGCGCGTTGCTCAGCTTCGCAACTGCCTGCGTGTGTTCCGTATTCGCCCCTTGCCCGAACTGCTCGATGATGTGTTCCGTTTCGTTGTGGCGGATGACGGCGAACTGAGGGAGGCGGCGATCAGGGCGCTGAGCCATTCTCATGATGATCGAGTCCGGGGTATGGCTCTTGACCTATTGAAAAGCGTACCAGCTCGCCTTGACGGCCTTTCCCTGTTTTCGGAGAACTACCAGTCCGGCGACGAGTGCCTATGGACCCCGCTGCTTCCGCACGGCGGGGATGAATGTATGCTGCACGGCATTGTTATTGACGTCCTCAGGATTGCAGACAACGTGAAGGCTCCGGAGTTGAAGAATACGCTGGTCTGGGCCTATGAGTACACTCCGTGTTCCTTCTGCCGCGGCGGGATCGTTGCACGCCTGATCGACGGCGAAGCGATTCCGCGAGCCGTCCTTGAGGAGTGCCTGTGGGACTGCCAGGATGACACGCGGGAACTGGCTGCGTCCACCTTGGATTCCGCACCGACATGGCTTTCCAGCCGCCCGTGAGCAATCCTGTTCGCCATAGGTAGGACCCAGGCCTACGGTGACGCCGTGTGACCTCTGTCTGGCCCCGACTCCGGAATGCCCTCCGTCAGGTTCCCGAAGTCGCGGTCCGCGGGGGCCGGGGCGGGGTTTCACTGTCGGCGAGTTCTTCGCGCGGCCTCGAGGGTCGGGGATCCTCTTCCGACCGTTGAAGCAGGGGGCTTACTATGAACCGGATCGCACGATGCACCGTTGGGGCCGTGGGGGCGGCGGCTCTGATGCTGGGCGGCGTCCTGGCGCTGGGGCCGGCGGCGGCGATGGCCCAGGACCCCGGCTCGGGAACGATCACGGTCCCGGCCATTTCGTTCACGGGGCAGGGCGGCGACGAGGTGTCCAGGAGCGAGCCCAAGGGCCCGGCATCGCGCGGCTTCGAGTTCGTCCATTTCTGGTACACGCCCGGCCACTGGATCGAGTGGGCCGTCGAGGACATGCCGGCCGGCCGCTACGACGTGACCGTCCGCTACGCCGGCAAGCACCCGGTCCGGCGCAGCCTGGCCGTGAACGGTCAGACGGTGGACGGGCTGGAATCGTTCGCGCTTGAGGCGACCGGCAGCGGACAGCAGAAGGACGGGTGGCAGAAATGGTCCGAGGCGACCTTGCCGGCGCCGGTCACGCTGGCGCCCGGTCACAATGTGCTGCGCATGGCCTGCCTCGACGACACCAGCGTCTGCCTCCGGGAGATTGTCCTGACGGCTCCGGGGAAGCCCCCGGTGACGATTCCGGCGTCGCGTCTGGCGGGGCAGGGCGGCGGCCAGGTGCAGGTGATTACGCCGCCGGCGCTAGGCACCGTGGGCAATGTGTGGCGGCAGTCGTGGTACAAGGAGGGCCAGTGGCTCGAGTGGACCGTCGAGGTCCCCGCGGCGGGGCCCTACGCCGTGG
>Ga0123328_1003762_pt1 | contig 12742 bp, 7 predicted proteins | sample BioC12SIPDNA_2_FD_89702 | JGI IMG/M metagenome (GOLD analysis project Ga0123328, IMG submission 89702) | Anaerobic biogas reactor microbial communites from Washington, USA - Biogas_R1_A C12 SIP DNA | ecosystem: Engineered > Bioreactor > Anaerobic > Unclassified | place: Washington, USA...
CTTCCGACCACGATCGGTTGTAGTAGCCATCAGGGCTCCTCCTTTCAAAGTGCAGTCACAACAACACTTATGGAGGATGCCCCTCGCTTTTTCAATTTACACAGGTTTCGATACTATCTCGGGGTACGGCCGAAACCATTCGGCCCTAGGCTGCGGGTACCGCCAAGGATGGCCAAGCCGCTCCCGTCTGCGACGACGAGCTCGGCGATCCGCGCCAGATTGCCGGGGCCGAACGACTCCGGCTCGACGTCGCCGATCAGGATCGCGTCATACCGGGGCCGCTGACCCACCGGCGGCGCCACGGTCCGTGTCGCCAGGAGGTCGGTCAGTTGGCTCGGCTCGACGTGCAACACCTGCAATTCTCGGGCGGCAGCCAGTGATCGGGCGATTGCCGCACGTTCGTAGCGCGGTCGATCGACGTACAACACCATCGTCTGGTCCGCGGTCACGTGCACAAACTGCGACAGCTCCGCGGGCGGCCGCTCGTCGCCGATCACCTGAGCACGCACGGTCACCAGACGCAGTCCGCCCTCGGCCGGCACGCACGCCAGATCCACCTGGAGCAGTTGCTGTGCCCGCTGCGGCCGTAACCGCTGCGTATCCACTACCTCGCCATCCAGCAGCATCCGTACCTCAACCTCCGCGCCGCTCAGGCCCGCCGACAGAAGCTCCGCCTGGACCGCAAGCCGATTGAGAACGCCCACGCGTTCCGGTGCGATCAGCCGTCTGGCCAGCAGGTTGCGCGTTTCACCGACCGGGAGTTCGCTGCCCACGCCGATCGCCAGCAGCGGCGTACCGGCCATTGCCAGTCTGGCGGAAGCCTCCTGAGGCTGGTTGGTGCTCGATGCGTTGTCCTGACCGTCGGAGATCACCAGCACCCCGGCGACACGTCGATGGCTCTGGGCAAGAACCTCATGCACGTGGGTCACGGCGTCCGCCAGGGCCGTCCATTCGCCGCGACTGCTCAGCGCCGGCCAGACTGTCGGCCGGACAGCGGTGTCAAACGTGAACCATTGCACGTCGACCTGTTGCTTGATTTCCTGGAGGGCCGGCAAGGCGGCGTTGAACGCCGCCCGGACCGACGCGGAGCGAGAGATGGCCTCGGCCGGATCGCTTTCGTCCGCCGCCAGCACGTCGCGGATGCTCATAGACAGGGAATCGTCCACCGCGATCCCCAGGACCGGCTTCTCGAAGGTAGTTTCGCTGCGGGTCAGCACAGGCCCGGTCAACGCCGCCAGCACAATCCCCGCCGCCGCCAGCCGCAGCCCCAACAGAGCGTACCTCGTGCCCGGTCGAAGCGCACGCGAGGTCTGCCGATACAAGCGGGTCAACCAGCCGGTTATCAGGACCGCCAAAGCGACGCAAGCCCGCCCATGGCCCGAGCCATCACCGCCCAAGCGGCCTGACATGGCCAGTCCCATGCCCGCCACGAGGCACCCGGCCGCCAGCAGGGCCCTGAAGGCTTGGCCGGCCGGCCGCCGCCCAAGCAAGACGTAGCGCACCAACTCGACCAGTATGAGCACAGCCACTGCCACCCAAAGCCACTCGGCCAGGGGCGGCGGTTCAAACTCCAGCTCGGTCCGGTTCATCGGTCGCTCTCAGCAGCGGGCGGTCACGCTATTGGGCCGCGGGTGCCTGGATGTTCGCGCTGCGGGCCGCCCGGTCCGGGAAGGCCGGCACCCGCGTGATCGGCTTGAGCTGGTACCAGTACGCCACGCTGCACCAGTCATCGCTGCGCTCGTACAGCCCACCGTCGCCCCAGCCGATCTGCTGCATTTCCGCACGCAGACTCTTGCGGAACACCACCGGGTCGTTCTTGTGCCAGCGATACATGCTCACCAGCCCGTGCGGCGGGAACTGCGCGGCATCCAGGTGCAGCGAGCAGCCGAAGTGAGTCTTCTGGTACGCGCTCATGCCCCACGCGGCACAGAAGTAGTCCTCGGTACCCGTGCCGCAGATGGTGGGGAAATCAGTGTCGCCGTCCATGTAGAACTTCATCTCGCCCTCGCCCCACCAGTGCGGTCCGAGCGGACGCACGCCGATCACGCAACCGATGAACATGCCCGGCCCCTCGGCTCCGTCGAGGATGACGTAGTCCCGCTTCGTCACCGTGGGGTTCTGCCGGCGGAACTGGGCGTGAAATCGTCCGGTGTTGGCCGGCAGGCTGTCCCGCAATTCGTAGTCGATCTGGTAGAACACGAGCCGCATCGGTTTGCCTTCGGGAAGGTCGTTTTCAAGGGTGATGCGGGCCTGCGTTCCGAAGGGCATGGGGAAGAAGCAGTTGAAGCCCTTGCCCAAAGGCACGCTGACATACGCCGAGTCCAGATCCACCGTTCGTCCGTGGGCCGTCGCGAAGAAATCGCCAAACGGCACCTCGACGCTGGGCACCTCGTTGCCGTCCCAGTACATACGCAGGATCATGTTGCGGAGGGCTTCCGGCGAGCGATCGTTGATCGTGATCCAGATGTGTCGGATCACCCCACAGCCTTTGACGTCCATGAGGGTGGCCGTCTGGCCATTCTGAAGATCTCGGATGCAGGGGGCTCCCTTACGCCCCTGGCCCAGTTTCTCCTCGATCGCCTTGCCGCCGGCTTCCGTCGCTCCATCGCGGTTCTCTTCGGTGATCGCCCGGCTGACCACGCCGTCAGGAATGAGCGGCAAGTTCCCCCCGATCGCCGCGTAGCCCACCTCCGACCCGCCAAGGGCTTGGCAGCCGGCCAATCCGGCGACCAGCGCTACCGCGATCGACAGACTTGCCAGAAACACGATCGGCCCCCGGCCGCCATGCGCTGTGGTTATTCTGCCATTCGTCCGTCTGCTGAGCTCGGGATGGGGTTTCACGGTTTGCTCCTTATTACCGACGAACCATATGGGGGTAGTCGTTCGACGGCCGAGCCCGCGCCCGGTCGCCGGCGGGTCTGTTATCAGACCTGGTATCAGCATGATAACCCGCCAAGTTCCAGCGCCTACCTGGCGCCCGCTCTGCACCCAGCGGAGCCACGCCCGTCAGGGCAGAAAAGGGTGTCAGGATGATTTTTTGACGAGTATGATGATGCTTAGGGGCTGCGTCCTTCCCCGTCAAAAAATCATCCTGACACCCTTTTCTGCTCACCTTCGTGGCGGCTTGCGCAGGGCAACCGGTACCGCGGGCACGGCCGACGCGGGTAGCACCTGGCCGGCACACACGGCATCAAGCAACGCCGTCAACTCCGGCTGCATGGCCAACGTATGCTCGATAACCCAAAGCAGTTGCAGCAACTCGTCGGTGAATGCGCGGGGCCACCGCTTGGGATGGATGGCGTCCAGCGGACTGGATTCTCTGCCCTTACGCCGCCTCATGCGGTATCCAAGCCACGACGGAACCACCTTGAGTCCCGAGACCTCGTATCCCCAGACGCCGGGGGCGATCGGGGCAACCGCGCCGGTGCCGATGCGGAGCACGCGCGAGGACTCGATATACGCGAAGCTCGTGGGGTAGTCGACGGGTTTGTCGCTGATCGGCTCGGTGCAGCGGGCCCTTCCTCTGGGGATGGACTTGCTTTTGCGATTGCGGTCGTTGAAACGCTCGCCGTAGGTATGCAGGGAGATAAGCCGTGAGCCCAGGGCCACCGCCCGATCGAAGAGTCCGCTGTCGAGTGTGAGTGGTACACGCAACTGTCGGTCCTCCAGCTCATCCCAGAACCGCTCGACAAATGCCGAGTGTCCGAGCAGGGCGTACATGTAGGCGGCGAAAGCCTCCGGGGTGATGCTTCGCTTCAGTCGCTGTCCCCAGCGGGGCAACAGGCCGGGGAGGATGTTGGGCTCGGCGCCCGCCGCGTCGCGGTAGAGCGGTAGCACGTCTTTGCCGCCAAACGAACCGCGGAAATGGTGCTTGTCCGGGATGGCCGCCATGGCCAAGACAGAAGGGCCCCGGCCAAGCGGTTGGGTAACAAGTGTCCCGAACGCGATTTGCCGATCGCTCCACGAACGCCATAGCGAGGGGCCCGGACGATCGATGACCCGTGCGTCGGCGATGAGGTCATGCCGGTCAAACGGCCGGTAGGCGAACCGCAGAATCGCCTCCGGTGTGGCCGTTCTTGGCATTCTCTCAATGGACGGCAGTCGCTTGGCCTGACCGTGCAAAGCGAGGGGAGTGTCTGTAGCCTTCCGCCCGGTGGGGGAGTTCTTGAGGAGTCCAGCACGCGCCGCGGGTTCGGCGAGTCGCAGTCGCCTCCATCTGCGGGCCAATGTGTCGCGGTCGGGGGCAATCGGCCAAAGCCTGCCGATCATGACCCCGGATTGCTGCCAGGGCATCAGGTCCGTCAGCATCGGCCATCTGGAGTAGGTGCCCGCTGTGGCAGGGCGGAGCGGTGCGGGCCACGCTGTGGGGCAGGTCTTCCATTTGAGATCCTTGACCGACCGGATCGTCGCAAGCTGGGCGTACTTATCCTCCCGCGTGCCATGAATCGACACGTAACGGACCGCGGCGGGCGTGCCTGTGTCCTTCGGTCCCAGGCGAAGGGCAATGCAGATAGCCACGGGAGTCTGGATGTTGAACACGTTACCGTTCGGTCGTGTGCCGCGCCCTTCACCGCCCAGGTCGATGACCCAAACCTCGTGGCAAAGCCGGCGGAGCGTCTCGCGCATGCCCACGAAGGCGTCGCCGCGGAGATAGGAGGAGGCGGTGACAAACGCAATCACGCCGGGGTCAGGCCGCACCCCGCTGGGGCTCGCCTCGAAGACCTGCCACATCGCCCATCGCCAGAAGTAGACATAAAGGTTGTAGAGGTTCTTGAGCTGGCCGCCATGACCGGCTAGCTTGGCGGGCTCCGTGAAATCGTTGAGAATCGCCTGCTCGGCAAGGCCCTCATCGCCCCAACGGACCCAACCGCCGGTCCGTGCACGCGACTCGCGGCTGAGTGCGCCGACCGCTTCATGGCGATCGTAGGGCGGGTTGCCCAGGCAAACGAGAACGGTCTTCTTGCCTCTGCTTTCGAATACCCTCGCCCGCGACTTGGTGGCGTATCGCCCGACAAGGACCGACTCAGAGCGCTTGGCGAACGGCGATTCCAGCGTGTCGGCCAGCAGGATGCCCAGACCCCCGGCCGGGACCGCGGCACCGAGTTCCCCGAAGGCGCGAGTCAGCCGCAGTTCCGCGACGGCGTAAGGACCGGCCATCAGTTCAAATCCGTGCAGCCGGGTCGCAAGCGAACTCGCTTGAGCCACGACGGCCTTCGGTTTCTCGACCCTCCGCACGGCGTCCATCGCGTGCCTGACAACCCCGAGCAGATATGTCCCGGTCCCCACCGCGGGGTCGATCACTACCACATCCTTGTGGGCGAAGCCCCCAGCCTTTTTCAGTCGCGAGCGGAGCAGGTCATCCACCAGAGCCACCTGGCACTCAACCACTTGGGCCGGTGTGTAGTACGCGCCCATCTCTGCACGCAGTTTCGGATCGTAGATCGCCAGAAAGTGTTCGTAGAAGCGAAGCCAGTCATCTTCGGCGTCGTGTTGGTCATGCCTTGTCGTTCGCCCGGGGAACGCGTTGATCACTCGCTGCAGAGGAGCCAGCGAAGACTCGACCTCCAGTCGATTCCGGGCGTCGGCGAGAATCTGAAGGGCATGTGATAGCAGTGTGTGATTTGCCTCGAGTGCGGTGACCGCCCCGGCGATATCGCAGACATCCGCACCTTCCCAGCGGGCAAGCAGCAACGCAAAGGCGACCATCTGGGCGTAAGCGTCGGCGAGACCCTCATCGCTCGCGCCAGGAGACAAGAGCGATCGCCAGCCATTTATCCGATCCGCCAAGGGTGAGACCGGGTCGCACAACGCGTCGGCCACCTCCTCACGCAGCAAGCGGCACAGCGGGGCCAGCAACTCAGCCTGCTCCTTCGGTTTCCGCCCGACGACAGGTTGCCATGTGAACCATCGTGACATGATCGAGCTGAAGCGCTCTACGTCCGCATCTCGGATGCTCCCACCCCCGTTGCGGGCGACGCCCCGCCAAGAACATGGCAGCCTCTCGACGAGGACGCCGTTCTGGAAGAGGCTCCATTCGTAACCACTCGTATGCAGGATGTTCGGTTGCAGCCTCAGGCGGTCCCATCGCCTCTCGTCGCGGCGTTGGTGGCGAGATGTGTCGGTCTGCTGGCCCGGAGCCCCCAACGCCACATACCCGCCGAAGACACCGCCGACGACCAGCCTGAGATCAGGGGGGGGAGCTTGGCTGCTCCGCACGGATTCCGTCGCGATGGCTACTTCGTGTGAGATCAACCGGCCGGCCGTCTTGATCAAGGTGGAAACCGGCCCGGCAAGCCATGCTCCCGGTGCCTTGTCGGCGGCGACCCGCGGCCGAGCTTCGAGCTCGTTGCCGAATCGCCGCAGAGCCATCTTGAGTGCTGCCAGCATGAGAAGGCAAGGTATCCAAGACCGGCCGTCTTGGCCAGAAGCCCCCGGCGCCACCTCGCCTGCGATCCGCATCGCTTCGGCCGTGGACTCTGCCGCCACCATCGCATAGCATGACAACTCACTGACACGGAGAGCGTCGCTTATGCTTTTTGAGAGAGTGCTCCTTGGCAGCCTGATGATCGCCGCGATGGTGGGGCTGATCATCCTGGATGTGTGGTTGTCCGGGCCTACCTTGTCTGACCCTGTCGCGGTTCCCGGTGCTTCGCCGACCATCAGGTCGAACGGATTGCCCGTGGTCGTCGTTGTCGTCGTCCTGACGATTGTGGCAGCCTACGAACTGGGCAAGCTTCTGAACCGGGCCGGCTATCGGCCCGCCAAGCATTGGGCCGCGTTTGTCGCTGCTGGGTTGGTGGTGATCCCGTGGATTGTGCTCCAGCATGCCACCCGTGCCAACGGCGCATGGAGCGGGCTGAGTGATCTCAGCCTTTCCATGACCGCGTTCTGGCTGGCTGGTGGGATCATCGGAGCGGCTCTGGCGGTCTTGGTTCGCCAGAAGACAGAGCAAGCCTTCGCTCACATGGCGGCCACCATTTTTGTGTTCATGTACCTCGGGTTGCTCGCCTCTTTCCTTGTTCGTATCCGCTACCTGGATCCCGGCCCGGCCGGGGCGATCCTGGTTCTCTACTGCGTCCTGACCATCAAAATGGGCGATATCGGCGCGTATTTCACAGGGCGGTTCCTGGGCAAGCACCCGTTGGCCCCCTGGCTGAGCCCCAAGAAGACGGTCGAGGGCTTCGTCGGCGCCGTGGTTTTGGCCGCCGGCTTCGCCGCTGTCGTGACACCGTTGTGGGCCGCCAAGGGATCGGCCGCATTCGGGTCTCCACCCTTCAAGTTGCCGCAAGCTATTGTTTTTGGGATACTTATGGCCGTTATGGGGCATCTGGGCGATTTCGCGGAGTCGGCGATCAAACGGGACGTGGGCGTGAAGCACTCCGGCGCGGCGAGTTCCTCGTTCGGCGGTCTGCTGGATATCCTGGACTCGCCGCTGTTCGCGGCCCCCGCCGCGTGGTGGGCCATGACAATTCTGGCGGAGGCGCGATAAAATGGACAGTGTCGGGCGCGCGCCGTCGGCTTGCCGGATGCCGCGGGTGGAACTACCAGGCCGGCGCCGCCCTGGAGACGGGAGACGAAAGAGACGTTGGAACTGACCATCACGCTGGACGACTCCAGCAAACGGGCGGCGTTGTTCGGGTCGGGCGACCGGCATCTGCGACTGATTCGCGGGGCCCTGGGTGTGCAGATCACGGCTCGGGACTCGTCGATCAAGTTGTCGGGTAGCGCCCAGGCGGTGGGGCAGGCGGCGACCGTGCTGGAGGAGCTCCAACGGCTGCTGCGTGATCGCAGCGATCTCATGGACGACCAAGTGATCGAAGTGCTGCGTGACGCGAGCCGGGTGGAGGACGCCAAGGGTGGGAACGGCGATGCCATCGACGTGTACACGCGGCACGCGGTGATTCGTCCGCGGACGGCGGGTCAGCAGCATTATATCGATGCGATCCGCGAGCACGATTTGGTGTTGTGCGTGGGCCCGGCCGGCTCGGGCAAGACCTACCTGGCTGTCGCCATGGCCGTCGCCATGCTCAAGGCCGGGGCGATCCAACGCGTGGTCCTGGTCCGACCGGCGGTCGAGGCCGGCGAGAAGCTGGGCTACCTTCCCGGTGATATGCAGGCCAAGGTCAATCCCTATCTGCGACCGATCTTCGACGCGATGCACGACATGATGGGTTTCGACCAGATCAAGCGTTTCATCGCCAACGACGTCATTGAGGTGGCCCCGCTGGCCTTCATGCGTGGTCGGACGTTGAACAACAGCGCGATTATTCTGGATGAAGCTCAGAACACGACCTGTTCACAGATGCTGATGTTCCTGACTCGGTTGGGCCATCACAGCAAGATGATCGTGACCGGCGACGACAGCCAGATCGATCTGGAGCACCCGGAACGGTCTGGTGTGACCGACGCCCTGCGTCGGTTGCGTTGTGTTCCGGGTGTTTCGGTTATCCGGCTGAGCCACGCGGATATTGTGCGACATCCGCTGGTCCAGGATATTGTGACCGCGTATGCGGCCCGGGAGGGCTGAGATTATCGGACGTGCTTTACCGCATTGGCGCGTTGGGTCTTGCTTGACGATGATAGCAAGCATGTACCGGTTCGGGGGTTGTGGAGTTGCGGTGATGGTGTGCGTGGCCGTCGGCGTGGACGGTGGACCGCGTGTGGCGGAGTGCGCCCGGTGAACTCTGGCGAGGCTTTGGCCAGGGCGAGGGGTGCTCTGAGCCGCACCGGTTTTGGTTTGGACGATTGGCAGTGAAGCAGAAATCCTCACGACGACAGGAAGTTCAGCGGCAGCCCGCACGGCGGCGGATCAACCCGCAGCGTGCAACGGTTTGGCAGCAGTTCATCCAACCTCGCCACCCGGTGAGCTTCCTGGTTTGGGCAGGCTTCTACGTGGCCACCGTTTTCATCATGCAGGTGGGCAGCAAGTCGATGCCCCGCCGGCTTGGAGAGTTGATCGACAACGATATCACCGCTCGGGTGGCCTTCGAGATTGTGGACGCGGTGGCGACACAGGACCAGAAGCAGGTGGCGTCGGCATCGGCTCCGGATGTGTATCTTCGCAACGCCGCGCCTCTGGCGTCGATTCGCGGGAAGTTGACGGAGCTTCTGGCGATTGCCAAGGCGTCGGCGGGTGACTTGCCGAAGTTCAGCGAGCAGGCGGCCGCCAAAGGCTGGACGATTACCGCGGAAGGGTTTGAAGCCCTCAAGCCCTTCTGCGAAGAGGCTCGGGGCAGCGAGTATGAGGCCTTGGTCAGCAACCTGACAGCCGAACTGAGCCGGACGTACATCGTTCAGAAGCCGGACACTCCGGTCCGTGAAGCGACGCCGCGGACTTCCATTTTGCGCAGCATGGAGCAGGAGCGGCCTCTGGACACGGAGGTTCTGACCAACCAGATTCGGTACATCACGGACACGCGTGCGGTGCGGCAGATCGCGGAGCAGGCGGCGGCGCGGCATTTTCCTGCGGGGCTGCATGCGCCGGTGGTCAGCTTGATATCGGAGACTTTGCTGGGGCCATCGGGCAAGGGGTCGCCGGTGCTCACCCCGCTGTGGCGTTATGATGCCGCGGCGACGGCGGAAGCGATCAAGGAGGCCCGGGAGCGGGTGCGTCCGATCACCATCCGGAAGCAGCCTGGCGATCTGCTGGTGCGAGCGGGCACGGTGTTGTCGCTCACGGAGCTGGAGTTGCTCAAGACCGAGCATGAGGAGTTTCTGAAGGCCGAGAAGGCGGTCCCGGAGTTGAGGCGCAAGAAGCTGCTGACCGAGCTGGGCATGGCGGTGGTGATCCTGATGGTGACGGTGGGGTTGGCGGCGTACACGGCGGCGTACCAGGATCGGGTTTTCGAGAAACCGGGACGGACGTTGGGCTTGGCGGGTTTGCTGGTGGCGGTGGTTTTGGGAAGCCGGTTGCTGGATCAAGTGCAGTTTCCGACGCACCCGCCGGCGGAGTTTGCGGTTGGGCTGGTGGTGATCGCGGCGATGTTGCTGACGATTGCGTACAACCAGCGGTTCGCGTTTGGGTGCGGTGCGGGGCTGGCGATTCTGGTGACGTTGGCCTGTCGGGGTGACTTCGGGCTGTTCCTGACGCTGATGGTCGGCATGGCGGTGTCGGTGTTTGCGCTGAATGAGATCCGGACGCGCAGCAAGGTTGTGGCGGTGGGGGCGATGGCCGGTGGGGGGGCGCTGGTGGCGTCGTTGGCTACGGGGCTGTTGGCGAGTCAGGATCTCAAGTATGTGATCGCTCACGCCTTGGCGGCGGGGGGTACGGCGCTGTTTGCCGGCTTCATTGTGCAGGGGATTTTACCGCATTTCGAGCGGATGTTCAGTATCGCGACCAGCATGACCCTGCTGGAGTGGTGCGACGCGAGCCGTCCGTTGCTGCGGCGGTTGGCCCAGGAGGCGCCGGGCACATACAGCCACTCGCTGGTCATCAGTCAAATGGCGGAAGAGGCGGCGGAGACTGTCGGGGCGAACGGGCTGCTCGCCCGGGTAGGTGCCCTGTATCACGACATCGGCAAGACGCAGAAATCCGCCTATTTCGTCGAGAACCAGGAAGCGAGGATGAACCGGCACGATCGGCTCTCGCCGACGATGAGCCTGCTGGTTATTACCGGGCACGTGAAGGACGGGTTGGAGATGGCCCGTGCGTACGGTTTGCCCCGGGCGTTGCATCAGTTCATTCTGGAGCATCACGGGACGACGGTGGTGAAGTACTTCCACCACGCGGCGAGCGAGGCGGCGGCCCGCAATACCGGGAAGCACGACCGCGAGGTATCCGAGAGCGAGTTTCGCTATCCCGGTCCCCGGCCGCGGACGCGCGAGTCGGCGATCCTGATGCTGTGCGACGGATGCGAGGGTGCGGTGCGAGCCCTCTCCGAGCCGACACCGGGGCGTATCGAGAGCACCGTCCACATGGTGGTGATGGATCGTTTGACGGACGGGCAGTTCGACGACTGCGAGATCACGCTTCGCGAGCTGAACATGGTGGAGCAGTCGATCGTCAAGAGCCTGTGCGCGATTCACCATGGGCGGATCAAGTATCCCACGGATATTCGGGGGTCATCGGGCGAGGGACGTCGTGCGGCGGAGCCGGGCTCCGCGGAATCGCGAGAGGAAGATCAGGCACTCGTGCCGGCTTCTTCTGCGGCCCATACTCGGGAGGTTGCACGTCAGGCGTGAGCGAGCAGACCGACAATGCCGGCGGAGATGAGGGGCCAGGTCGCGTCGCCGTGCGCAGTTTGGCTCGGGCGAAAGGTGTGACCGCCAGGCGAGTGACCCGGGCGGTTCAAGTGGCCCTCGCCGGTCAAGCGGTTCGGTCGATCAGTGTGGCCGTGGTGGATGATGCCACCATCGCCGAACTGCACGAGCGTTATCTTGGGGATCCTTCTCCCACCGACGTACTGAGCTTCGATTTGCGTGATGACCCGGCCGGCGATGGGCTGGAGGGCGAGATCGTGGTCTCGGTGGAGACGGCGGCGCGCCAGGCGAAGCGCCTCGGGCTGGCGCTGGATCAGGAGATCCTGCGTTACGTTGTTCACGGGGTGCTTCATCTGCTGGGTTACGACGATGGGACGGCGGCGCAACGCCGACGGATGCGGCGGCAGGAGGATCGGGTCCTGGCGGATTTGGCGGCAAGTGAGCGCTCCAAGGTTCGTCGGCGGCACATGTGAGTGGAGGATCCAGCGACGTGTCTCAACCGGAATTGTGGATTGCCTTCGCACTTACCGCTCTGATCACGCTCTCCACAACCGCTCATGTGGCCATTCGCCACTGCTCGCGGGTGCAGCTTTCCGAGCGGCTGGAGCGCCTGGGCCGCGGCAATCGTTTGGAGCAGTTCACCACGCACCGCGGTACGCTGGTTTTCTGCACATCGGCGGTGCGGATCGCCGCCATTCTGGTTCTGGTATTGCTTGTCGCCCATGTGCTGGCTCCTGAAGGCGGGCGAGAGACCTTTGCGCAGTACCTGGGCGCTTTTGCCATCTCGGTTTCTGTCGTGCTGGTGTTCGGTGTGGCGATTCCCAATGCCTGGGCTCGTTACGGAGGTGATGCGTTTCTCGTAGCCACGCTGCCGTTGCTGCTGGCGTCGCGGCACGTGTTCTCGCCGTTGCTGATGTTGGAGCGGTTGGCGGATGGCTTCGTGCGCAGGCTGGCGGGCGTTCCGAAAGGGGACGCCAAGCAGGATGAGGCGGACCAGATCGAGAAGAAGATCCTCGTGGCGGTCAGCGAAGGCGAGCTGGCCGGTGCCGTGCACGAGGAGGATGCCGACATGATCGAGTCGGTCATGGCCTTTCGTGACAAGGACGTGGCCGAAATCATGACGCCGCGCACCGAGATTGCCGCTTTGCCGGCCACGGCGACGCTGATCGAGGCGAAGGAGTTCATCGGCCGATTGGGGCATTCGCGGATTCCGATTTACGCGGAGAGCCTCGACGACATCCGCGGTGTGCTCTATGCCAAAGATCTGCTGATGCTCGATGATCGCGATTTCTTCGATCCGACCGAGGTGATGCGCAAGGTGCCGTTCGTGCCGGAAACCAAGAAGGTGTCGGACCTGCTGGCGGAGATGCGAGAGAAGCAGGTGCATCTGGCCATTGTGGTGGACGAATACGGCGGGACGGCCGGGCTGGTCAGTATCGAGGACATCGTCGAGGAGATCATCGGGGACATTGCGGACGAGTACGAGCCGCCCGAGCCCGAGCCGATGCGGCGGATCGACCCGCATACGCTGGAGATCGACGCC
>Ga0123328_1003765_pt1 | contig 12741 bp, 11 predicted proteins | sample BioC12SIPDNA_2_FD_89702 | JGI IMG/M metagenome (GOLD analysis project Ga0123328, IMG submission 89702) | Anaerobic biogas reactor microbial communites from Washington, USA - Biogas_R1_A C12 SIP DNA | ecosystem: Engineered > Bioreactor > Anaerobic > Unclassified | place: Washington, USA...
CGCGCTGGCTCTGGCGGCGCGGGCGGGCGACGCGGCCGCCTTCGAGGAGATCGTGCGGCGGTATCAGGGCCGGGTGTACGCGGCGGACTACCGCGTCACGGGCAACCGCGAGGACGCCCTGGACGCGGCGCAGGACGCGCTGATCAAGGCCCACCGGAAGTTGTCGTCGTGGGAGCCGACGGGCAGTTTTTTGTCGTGGCTCCTGCGGCTCACGACGAACCAGGCGATAGACCATGTCCGCAAGCGGATCCGGCGGCCCCAGGAGGCGCTGGACGAGGCCTTCGTGGGCGACACGGAGCACGCGCCCGTGGAGCCGCATGTGGCCGCGACGGACGAGGCGGTGGCGGCGCGGGAGATTGACGAGCGCGTGCGCGGCGCGTTGCGGGTGCTGTCGCCGATGCAGCGCGACGTGTTTGTCCTCAGACACTTCGAGGGGTTTTCCCTCGTGGAGATAGCGGGGCAGCTGGGCTGCACCGTGGGCAGTGTGAAAGTACACCTGTTTAGGGCGTTGAAGAAATTGCGCACCGAACTCAAAGACATGGCGCCGGACGCTCCGGACGCGCGGGAAGGGGACGAGTGATGCCTCTTTGGACCCGTTTCCCCTGGTCACGCGCGCGCCGCGCGGAGGGCGCCCTGGCCGCGTCCCTGTACGAGACCCTGAGTGGGGAGGACGAGCGCCTCCTGGAAGAAATGCTCCGCGAGGATCCGTCGTTCCGACGGGAGGCTGCGGAGCTCCGCGCCCTGCGCGCCATGAACCTCCTCGAAACCCCGGAGTTCACCGGGGATCTGCTCCCCGCGGTCCGCGCGGGACTGGCGGAAGCCCCCGCCGCGCACCATTCACGGGCGTTCCCGCGCGCGCTGGCCGCGGCGGCGGTGGCCGTGCTGGCCGCCGGGGTGTATTTCGCCGCGGGACCGCTTCCGACCGGACCCGCCCCCACACGGGAGGCGGCGGAGAGCGCCGCCCCGTCCCCGCTGGCAGGCGTGCTGGAACAGGCCCGCGCCTCGCTTCAGCGGCGGGATTTCGCCGGGGCCCGGACCTCGTTGACCTGCGCGCTGGCCGCAGCCCCCGACGATCCCGGGGCGGGCGCCGCCCAGGCCCTCCTGGCCGACATGGAATACGCCCACCTGCAGCGGTACCCGCAGGCCCACGCGGCCTACACCCGTCTGCGCGAGCGCTATCCGGACACCTTCACCACCGACCCCCGCAGCATTGAGCGGTTTAACCTCCTTGACGAGGCGCGGGCGTATGACTACGCGCCGCTGCGCGCCCTGGACTTCGCCCGGGAGCACCGGGAGGAGGCCCTGCCACAGCTGGAGCGCGTCATCGCCCGGTATCCGGGGACCATGCTCGCCGCCGCCGCTGTCAGCCAGATCATCCACCCCTCCGGCGCCGCCGCCGGACAGGACCCCGCCGCCGCCGTCCTGGCCCTGGAGGACGCCCGCAGCCGCTGTGTCGAGCCTGCGGCCGTCGCCCAGCTCAACCTGGCGCTTGGCGGCCTCTACTGCGACGCCTTCCACGACGAGGCGCAGGCGCGCGACCTGTTTCTCCAGGCGGCCTCGGGCGGCAGCCCCGCGGTCAGCACCCAGGCCCAGGCGGCCCTGGCGCGCCTGGAACCCTGAGAGGCCGGCGGGAGGCCGCCGGGGGCTGTGGTATAATCCGCGCCTGAACGACAACCCACGGAGGACGGCCGGTGGCCGCGAGCGGTTTTGAGCAGTTTCTGCTGAGGCAGGAGGTCCTGGACGCGGCGCGTCTGGAGCGCGCCCGGGCCGAGGCCGCGAAAAACGGCCTGAGTCTCCTGGCCGCCGTCGTGCAGATGGGCTACCTCCCCCCCGAAAAGGCCTACGAGGCCCTCGCCCAGTTCTGCGAAATGCGCTTCGTCCTCCCGTCGAAGATCACCATCCCCCCGGAACTGATCAGCAAGGTTCCCGCCCGCTTCGCCACGCACTACGGCTTCGTCCCCGTGCAGGAGCGGGACGGCCTGCTGGTGGTCGCCGTAAGTGACCCGCTGAACGCCCAGCTTCTGGACGACATCCGCCTGGTGCTCAAGCGGCGCATCGAGGCCGTGGTGACCACCCCGCAGGAGATCGCCCGGGTCACCCGCGACCTCTACGGCGTGGGCGCGGACACGATGGAGAAGATGCTCATCAGCGCGGCCGAGGGCGCCGAGGGCGTGGTGAACCTGGAGTCCTCGCAGTCCAGCTCGGACCTCGGCGACGACAGCATAGACGCCTCCATCATCAAGTTCGTGAACGAGCTGATCCTCGAGGCGATCCAGTCGGACACGACGGACATCCACATCGAGCCCTTCGAGGAGGCCCTGCGCGTCCGGTACCGCATTGACGGCATCCTGCACCAGGCCCCGACGCCCCCGAGCATCCGGGGCTTCCACTCGGCCATCGTCTCGCGCATCAAAATCATGGCCAACCTTAACATCGCGGAGAAGCGCCTGCCGCAGGACGGCAAAATCCTCGCCTCCTTCGGCGACAACCACTACGACCTGCGCGTCTCGATCCTGCCCACGCCGCACGGCGAGACGGTGAACATCCGCATCCTGAGCCGCTCGTCCATGGCGATGACGCTGGACCAGCTCGGCTTCCTCGCCGAGGACCTGGAGGTGTTCAACCGGTTCATCACCAAGCCCCACGGCATCATCCTCGTGACGGGCCCCACGGGCAGCGGCAAGACCACGACGCTCTACGCCGCCCTGGCGAAGCTCAACCAGCTCGACCGGAAGATCATCACCATCGAGGACCCCATCGAGTACCAGCTCGCCGGGGTTTCCCAGATGCAGGTGCAGCCGAAAATCGGGTTCGACTTCGCCCTGGGCCTGCGGGCCATGCTCCGCCACGACCCCGACATCATGCTCGTGGGCGAGATCCGCGACTACGAGACCGCCGAAATGGCGATCCGGTCCAGCCTCACGGGCCACCTGGTCCTGAGCACCCTGCACACCAACGACTCCGCCGGGGCCGTCACCCGCCTCGTGGACATGGGCATCGAGCCCTTCCTCATCTCCAGCACCATGATCGCCTCCATCGCCCAGCGCCTGGTCCGCCGCGTCTGCCGCGAGTGCGGCGAGCCCCACGAGCCGGACACGGAGCTGCTCCTCCGCGAGTTCGGGCTGCGGCCCGACCAGCTGGAGGGCGCCGCCTTCCGGCACGGCCGCGGCTGCGACGCCTGCCGCCACACGGGCTTCAGGGGCCGCCTCGCCATCTATGAGATGCTCGCCTTCACCGAGGAGATCAAGCGCATGACCGTGGAGCGGCTCAACGCGCTGGACATCAAGCGGGTCGCCATGCGCAACGGCATGAAGACCCTGCGTTATTCCGGGTGGCAGCGTGTGAAATCGGGGGGCACCACCTTCGAGGAGGTCCTCCGGCTGACCGCAGACACCGAGGACTTCGGACTCGGCACGGACCGAAGCAATGCCCCAGTTCCAGTATGAGGCGAAAAAGGGCCCCGGCGCGCCGGTCACGGGCATGGTCGAGGCCGAGAACCAGCGCGCCGCCATCTCCCGCCTGCGGGACATGGGCTTCTTCCCCCTCCGCGTGGAGGAGTTCCGCGAGAAGCAGGCGAAGGACTCCCTCCGCGACGCCCTGTCCCGCATCCGCCTGAAGGACCGCAACCTCTTCCTGCGCCAGCTCGCCAACCTGTGCGAGTCCGGCATGATGATCACCCGCGCCCTGCGCACCCTGGTCGAGCAGACCGAAAACCCCAAACTGGCCAAGGTCATTGACCAGCTCCGCGACGACGTCCAGAAGGGCAACAGCCTCGCCGACGCCATGGACCGGCACCCCGACCTCTTCCCCGCCATGTACAGCAACCTGGTCCGCGCGGGGGAAACCGGCGGCATGCTGGAGGAGGTGCTCTGGCGCATCTGCGCCTTCGGCGAGCAGGAGGAGGAGCTGCGCGGCAAGGCCACCTCCGCCATGATCTACCCGGCCTTCCTGCTGTCCATCGGCTCCATCGCCATCTTCATCCTCGTCTCCTTCGTGTTCCCCAAGTTTGTCACCATTTTCGAGGAGTTCAACGCCGAACTTCCCCTGCCCACCCGCATGGTCATGGGCTTCTGCGACTTCATGGGCACCTGGTGGTGGGCCGTCCTGATCGTCCTCTTCGTCCTGGGCACCGCCGTGGTGCGCCATGTCCGCACCGACACCGGCCGGCGGCAGATGGACACCTTCCTTCTGCGCGTTCCCGTCATCCGAACCGTCATCGTCAAGTACGAGATGGCCAAGTTCGCCCGCACCCTCGGCACCCTCATGGACAACGGCGTCCCCATCCTCACGTCCATCAAGATCACCGCCGACACCATGACCAACCGCCTCATCCGCGACGAGGTCAGCCAGATCCACATCGGCATCACCGAGGGCGAAAGCCTCAGCGAGTGCCTCCGCAAGCGCCTGTTCTTCACCCCCATGGTCGTGAGCATGTTCGCCGTCGGCGAGGAGAGCGGCCGCGTGGGCGCCGTCGCCAAGCGCGTCGCCGACGCCTACGACATCGAGGTGGACCGCGCCGTCAAGGCCATGGCCGCCCTCTTCGAGCCCCTCCTCATCGTGGTCATGGGCGTCGTCGTCGGCTTCCTCGTCATCGCCATGCTCCTGCCCATGCTCACCCTCAGCTCCACCATTGGGGCCTAGGCCAAAACCCGGAACTCGCGGCGCCGGGGGTTGGCGGCCAACCGAATCCCATGGAGACGGCACGGGCAGGGAAGCGCGCGGGGGGTGTCTTGCCTGTCCATGACGTCCAGCCCCCCGCGGCCCCGGATCCGCACAGCGCGCAGCGCCTTGGAGTGCGGTGGCTTGCTGCCGCCTTTCTTCGCGTGGGCCTGCCCGCGCGGGAGCCCGCGAAGAACGACCGTGGCCGCGCGTTTCCCCAAGGCCGGCGGGCACTCCCCGCCGCAATTTCGGCCGCCCCGTTGGGGCATGCCTGTTCTGCGCGGGCTGTTCTGACACCGTCCTCCGTCCTCCGGAAAACACGCGCGGACAAAAAAAGAGGAACGTGGACGGGAGGGGGAGGACAGGCAGGAACTTCGTCCACGTTCCATAGACAGGAAAGGGCTTTGGGCTATCTTGCTTTCGCGTCTGCTGGAACAACGCCGCCCGCGCCCCGGGGGTTGACACGCGCCGGGAAGGCGGTTCAGACTGGCGGAAAATGCGGCCGGCGCAAGGACAGGCCGGCGCAAGGAGCGCGCCCCATGCACCGGTTTTCCTCTTGTTTCCCGGCGGTTTTCTCCCTTCTGCTGGCCGCCGGAACCTGCGCGGCCCAGGAGCCCCTTCCGGCGGACGGAAGAACCTTCGTGATCACCGACGGAACGGCGGGGGAGACCGTCACCTCGGGACGATGGGCCCTTTCTGGAACGCTCGCGGTTTCCTTTTCCGGACGCATTGAGCCGCACGAGAACACCTCCGTTGCCGTGTTCGGAGAGGGCGTGGAATCCGTGACCGGACGCTTTGACCGCATCGTGCTGCCCGGGGGATGGCTCTGCGACACGGCCTACCAGGACCACGCGCCGTTTCTCGTGCTGTCCCGTTTCCGTCCGGACCGCGTCCCGGCGTTTCCGGGGGCCGAGGGTTTCGGCAAGTACACGATCGGCGGGCGCGGCGGAAGGGTATTTGAGGTGACCCATCTGGGCGACAGCGGCCCCGGCAGTTTCCGGGAGGCCTGCGAGGCGGAGGGGCCGCGGACCGTCGTCTTCCGTGTCTCGGGAAACATCGCCCTGGCGTCCCAGATCAAGATCAGGAACCCCTTTCTGACCATTGCGGGCCAGACCGCCCCGGGCGACGGCATCTGCGTGAAGGACTACCAGGTCAGTTTCAACACCCAGCATCTGATTGTGCGGTATATGCGGTTCCGTCCGGGCGACGAGACCAAGAAGGAGCAGGACGCTTTCGGCGGGGAGGGGGACCATCTCCTGGTGGACCACTGCTCCGTGAGCTGGGGGGTGGACGAGACGCTCTCCATCAACAAGGGGGCCAACGCCACGGTGCAGTGGTGCATGGTGACCGAAAGCCTCACCGACTCGATACACAAGAAGGGGAAGCACGGCTACGGCGGCCTGTGGGGCGGCCCGGGCGGCTCGTGGCACCACAACCTCCTCGCGCACCACTCCAGCCGGAACCCCCGCGCCTCGGGCAACGAGGCGTCCGGGCTCATGGACATGCGCAACAACGTCATCTACAACTGGGGGTTCAACAGCGCCTACGGCGGCGAGATGTGGCCGCGCAACTGGATCAACAACTACTACAAACACGGCCCCGCCACGGACAGGGAGGTGCGCGGACGCATCTTCCTCCAGAAGGACCCGCGCGGAAAGATGTACTGCGACGGCAACTTCGTCTGGGGCTTCCCGAAGATCACCCGCGACAACTGGAACGGCGGCGTCCATTTCGCCCCCGACGGCGAAGCCACCGAGGCAACCCTCCGCGTCACCACCCCCTACGTCGTGGCCCCCGTGGAAACACAGTCTGCGGAGGACGCCTTCGAGGCGGTGCTGCGGCAGGCGGGGTGCTCCCTGCGGCGGGACGCCGTGGACACCCGCATCGTCCACGAGGTGCGCACCGGCACCGCGAAATTCGGGGAGACCTACGAGGGCGGGGGAAAGGGAATCATAGACTCCCAGGCCGCTGTCGGCGGCTGGCCCGAACTGAACAGCCTTCCCGCGCCCCCGGACACCGACCACGACGGCATGCCGGACGACTGGGAGCGCACCCACGGCCTCGACCCCGCCAACCCCGCCGACGGCGCGGAGACCGGCCCGGACGGATACACCCGTCTGGAGGAGTATCTGAACTCGCTGGCCTGAGGGGGGATCCGGCAACCCGCGGTGAAAAACAGGGGTTGACTTCTGTCTCCGGAGATGATATCATAATGATATGGTTTTGAAAGGAGACCAGGACATGGTTACCAGGGATGTGCCGCGGACTGTCGCCAACGGGTGGATGATGCTCTTTCTCCTCTTCACAACAGGCGTCCTGATCGCCTCGGGAATCGTCTGGGGGGCCGCCAACGAGGCCGTGCCGGTCGTTGTCGTGCTCGCCCTTCTCGGCACGGTATGGGTGGTCTGTGCGGGGGGCTTCTTCACCCTCCAGCCGAACGAGGCCGCCGCGCTCATCCTGTTCGGGAAATACATGGGCACGGTGCGCGAGAGCGGGTTCCACTGGGCGAACCCGTTTTACCTCAAGCGCAAGGTGTCCCTGCGCCGCCGCAACCTGAACGGGGCGACGATCAAGGTGAACGACCTGCGCGGGAACCCGATCGAGATCGCGGCGGTCATGGTGTGGCGGGTGGCAGACGCGGCCAAGGCCATTTTCGACGTGGACCATTTTGAGAACTACGTCGCCGTCCAGAGCGAGGCGGCGCTGCGGCACATGGCGATGGCCTACCCCTACGACGACTTCCACGCCACGGAGGAGATTTCGCTGCGCGGCAGCACGGACGAGGTCTCGAAAGCGCTCCAGCAGGAGGTGCAGGAGCGGGTGGCCCCGGCGGGGGTGGTGGTGGAGGAGAGCCGGCTCGCCCATCTGGCCTACGCGCCGGAGATCGCGGGGGCCATGCTCCAGCGCCAGCAGGCGGAGGCCGTGGTGGCGGCGCGCGCCCGCATCGTGGAGGGCGCCGTGGGCATGGTGGAGATGGCGCTGGACAAACTGGAGGAGTCAAAGCGTTTTCCGCTGGACGACGAGCGGAAGGCAGCGATGGTCAGCAACCTTCTGGTGGTGCTGTGCAGCCACGAGTCCACCCGGCCCGTGGTGAACGCGGGCACGCTGTACCAGTAGGACGGGGGCGTCAACGTGGCCGAGAAAAAGTCCTTCCTGCTGCGGCTGCCGCCGGAGCTGCTCGAAGACCTGAACCGCTGGGCCGCGGACGAACTCCGCAGCCTCAACGGCCAGATCGAGTATCTGCTCCGCGACGCCGTGCGAAAGCGCGGGAGGGAGCGGAAGAGGACCGAACCGGAGGCAAAGGAGCCTGAGGAAGATGGCGGACGATTATGAAGGCCGGGCGGCGTTCACGGGGGACCGGGACGCGGCACTGGCGCGCGCGGGGCGGCTGCTGGCCGACGCGGGGTATCAGGCGCTCCCGCCGACGGGAAACCAGGTGTTCTTTGAGAATCCCGTGTCCTTCTGGAAGACCAACAAGCAGCCCCTGCTCATGGTCTCGCGGGGAAGTGTCACGGTCATCGGCCAGGAGCTCGTTCTGAACGCCGAGTTCGGGAACCTGCGCTCCGTCCTGAAGTTCCTGCTTGTCGTCATCGGCGTGATCGCCGTGGTGCAAACGGTCGCGCTTTCGGTGGTCTTCATCACAGTCAACAAACGGCCAGAGCTGCTGTGGGTCTGCGCGCTCACCATTCTCCCGCTGCCGGTGGTTTTTCCCGTTGTGCGCAAAACCCAGGCCTGGGCGACCTCGCGGGCGCTGGAGGCGCTGCTCGCCAAAATGGCCGGGGCGGACTGAACGGGCCCGGCGATGCGCAACCGAACTACCTCATGAATCCCGGAAGGGGACGGCGGCGCAGCCAGACCAGCAGCACAAGGGCCGTCACGCAGACGGCAAGGCTTCCCCAGCCGCCCCGGGCGGCGGCGTTTGCGGACAGGGTGCCGCAGGCGGGGGTGCGGGGTTCGTCCTCCGGGCCGTCCTCAAACCAGATCGGCGCGGAAACGGCCTCATCGTTGCGGCCGTTGCGGTCGCCGTCGTCGGTCTGCGTCACGATCACATAGTAGTAGTCGTTCCCCGCGCCGTCGGGGTCCTCAAACACCACGTCCACCGCGTTCCCGGACACGGCCGCGTCCTGCGCCAATTCGCCGTTGCGGAAGAGACGGACCCGCTCGAACCCGTCGCCGCCGCGGTCGCCGAGGCTCACGGTGAAAACCCGGGGCAGCCCTTTCAGCCGGGACCCCATCGGATGCCCGGAGGACCGGAAATCCAGCAGCAGGTTCTTGTCCTCCGTGCTGTAGAAGCGCCGCGCCAGACAGGCCTCCGCAATGCCGTCCCGGGTCAGCTCCCGCGCCTGCACGCCCATCCGGAAGTCGTTGCGCAGCCCCCAGGCCCGGCTGTGGTTGTCCTGACCGCCCCCCGGGGAAATCCGCCAGCCTTTCTGAAGGGCGAGGTCAAAGAAGGGCGTGTCGCTTTCCCAGCTTCCCGCGTAATAGTACTGGTCAAATCCATAGCTCCTGTTCCAGAGCTCCATGCCGACAAGGTTGGGCACGCCGGCGGGAGACAGCCGGAAACGGCGGAACTCCCGGCCTGTGTGGTCAAAGTCGCCCGGATGGTTGAAGAGGGCAAACGAATCCGCCTGCCTGGAGATCCACCGGTAGAAGCTTCCCAGCCCGTATGTGCTCACCGCGTTGATGAAGCCGTCGCTGTTCACCACGGTGATGTGGCCAAGCAGGGGATTGGACCACTCGAAGCCCCACAGGGCCGCAAACTGATGGGGCTGGTAGGCCGCATTCGCGGCATCGCGAAGGGTGTCCCACTTGTCGTCCCAGGGCCAGAGAATCAGGTACTCGGCATGGTCGGCCAGGGAGTAGAAATCCAATTCCGCCAGGTCGCGCGCCGTCCGGTACGCCTGGTACGGATCCCCCTCGGCGTCCAGGGACAGCTCGCTGTGGTCGTGGAAGTACCCGAAATAGGTGGGATAGTCCGCCGGATCGGCGGGGGTGGTCTGGGGAGCCACAGGAACGGCGGGAGCAGCGCCGCTTTTGGCCCCGTCCAGCGCATCCATTTCCGCAAACAACTCCTCCAGCGGAGTGGCGGCGAGCGCCGCCGCCACGGCGGCCGCGTCCGAAGAAGGCTGGAACTCTTTCTCCCCGGAACGTTGCAGAAACCGGCGGCACTGGTCCCACGTCGGACCGGGCTGGTCTTCCCGCAGCACCAGCGAAAGCACCTCCTCCGGCGTGGCGGAAAACGCCTCGGCGGTCTCCCGGATCATGAAGAACTCGACAGGGGAGGGCGCGCGGCCATGCGCCCGGAGGAACAGCGCGACGGTCAATTCCCTGTAGTCGAGACGCTTGGCGGGGGAGGACGTCTCCACGACGGCCACAAACCCGGCAATGCCGCTTTGGATGGCTGCCGCGTCCTGGGGAGGGGCCGCCGCGGCCTCTGCGCCCCCCCCTCCGGCCGCAACAACCGCCGCAACCGCAAGGAAACACCGAAGCCCCCGCGAGAATATCCGGGAATCCGCGTAAGTCATGGAATCCTTTCCCAGGTCCGCGTTCAACAACGCCCCCTGTGCCCGCGCCAACCTGTTTGGCGGTCGCTCTTTAGGACTGTTGGGAACCCGTCTCAGTTTCCGCATGGGTACAGGTACACCTCAGCCGGATCGCCCTATTCCCGTCCCTGCGCTCAGGAAACGGCCCCGTGCCGGGCGAGCAGTTCCTCCACCGGTTCCCCGATTTCCCCCTCCACCCAGCGCATGAACCCCCGGGCGCGCTCCTGAGCCCGGTCGAGCCGCCCGGAGAAGAAAGGATTCTCCGCGTTCCGCTGCTTGAGGGATTCAAACCGTTGACGCAGCGTGGTGGGCCGGGTGTGTTCGACCAGGAAATCCACCAGGGTGACAATCCTCTCCTCCAGTCCCTCGGGAAGGTGGGCCCGTTCCGACAGGCCGAATTGCGCGGCTTCGGCGGCTTCCAGGCCAAAAAGGATGTGGGAAGCGCACAGCGCGGCCTCCCGGGCGTGCCCCAGTCCGGACAGCAGCTTGTGGCCCTCGACACCGTGCCCCACCGGGTCGTGCGTGACCGAGCGGCCAATGTCATGGAGCAGCGCGGCGCGCCACAGAAAATCATGGTCCACGGGATGGCGGCGCGCCAGCGCGCGCCCCAGCACGGCCGCGTGCTCCGCCACGGCGCGGCAGTGGCACACCCACGCGCCGCCGCGCCCGTGCGCCTCCAGCAGTGCCAGCGCCGTGTCCCGCGTCAGGGTCACCGGTCAATCTCCAGGGCCGCCTTGAGCGTGGCAATGGCCTCCGCGATGTCGGGGAAGCCCCAGACATTGCGCCCGACGGTGCTGCCCGCCGCGCCGCTGCGCACCACGTCCCGCATCATGGCGGCGGCGTCCTCCAACGTCTCGCACTTCGGCCCGCCGGCGGTCACCACCGGGATCGGCGTGACCGAAACGATGTCGGCGAACGATGCGGCGTCGCCGGTGTAGGGAATCTTCACCACGTCCGCGCCCATCTCCAGCCCCACGCGCGCCGCATAGGCGATGTCCTCGGCCCGGTCGCTGATGACCGAAGCGCCGTCCCTCACAACAATGGGGTAGATGTGCGGGATGACCGGCAGGCCGAAGCGCTCCGCCTCGCGGACCGTCTGCGCCAGCCGCTTGAGAAACGCAAACTCGCCGGGGTCCTTGACAAACAGGGCGACCGCGATGGCGTCCGCGCCCAGGGCCGCCGCCTCCTCCACCTCCGCATGGTCGGCGAACCCGTCCTGGCCGGCCCGGGGGGCCATCTGCTGGATGATCAGCGGAATCCGGCCCGCCAGCTCCTTCGTGACGCAGCGCATGGCCACGCCCTTGTTCAGCGTGATGGCGCTCGGCCGCGCCTCGATGATCCGGCGCACCGTGTCCCCGATGCGGCGCAGCCCCTCCGGCATGCCGATGGAATAGTTGATCAGGTGGTCCGCCGCCACCGACAGGATGCGCCCCGACGGATGGCTGAAAATGCGGTTCAGGCGGATCTGCTTGCCCAGTGCGGCCATGGGAACTCCGTTCATGTGTCTGGTTGCGGTCCTGACAGCGGACCGGGAGCGCCCATTCTTGCAGGAAGTACGCCGTGAGTCAAGCCGGGGAGCAGGGCAATCCCGCACTAAAATGCCTCTCGAGAAGCGCCTGCGAGCGGCATGGACGTCCCTTGGTTATGTGATTCTGTCTTTGTTGTCCCAACGGGGCATCCGCACATAGCCCAGGCAGGCCGCCGCCCATCACCGTAGCCCCGGGTCCGTACAGCGCGCAGCGCCTTGGAGTGCGGTAGCTTGCTGCCGCCTTCCTTCGCGCGGGCTTGCCCGCGCGGGGGCACACGAAAGACGGCGATGGCCGCGCGTTTTCCCAAGGCCTGCGCGGCGCTCCCCGCCTTAATTTCGGCTGCCCCGTTGGGGCATGATTCCTTCTGTCCGGGCACCCCAGGGCAGGCCGGGCCCTTCGGGCGGCGGCCTGGCCTGGGCTAAATTCGGCAACGCTTTCAGCGTTGAAGAGGTCGCACAACGGACAATGGCCGGACTCCATCCAGAAAGAGCCTGCGGATTTTAGTGCGATTGCCCTGAGCCGGGGAGGGAGAGCCCGAATCGCCGGATGAGAAACGGTCGTGAACGTGTTCGAGGGAACGCACACCTTGGGGATCCGCGCTGAAAGTGTCGGCGGTGCGAAGGGAGCGTGTTCATCCATGAGGTGTGGAGACCCTGAGGTCTTCCGACAAGAGATTGCCGCGGCGGCCCGGGGCGGCCGCCTCGCAACGACGCACGTTTTCCTGTCGTTGCGAGCGAAGCGCGGCAATCTCGTTCCCGCCACGGATTCGGTTCCCGCGATGTCTTATCCGGCGATCGGGAGGGGCCGGCGCGTTGCGTGCCTTTGCCGCATCGGGTATGCTCTCCCCGGGTTCCGGAAAGGAGCAAAGGCATGAACCACGGCAGGCTGGGGAGGCGCGGTTTTCTCCGGGGAATGGCGACTGCCGCCGCGTTGGGCGCGGCGGGAGGCATGGCCGCGGCCGCGGAGCCGTCCGCGCCGCGGCCCATGAAGGTCATCCTGTGGTGCTGGGA
>Ga0123328_1003770_pt1 | contig 12726 bp, 7 predicted proteins | sample BioC12SIPDNA_2_FD_89702 | JGI IMG/M metagenome (GOLD analysis project Ga0123328, IMG submission 89702) | Anaerobic biogas reactor microbial communites from Washington, USA - Biogas_R1_A C12 SIP DNA | ecosystem: Engineered > Bioreactor > Anaerobic > Unclassified | place: Washington, USA...
AGCGAGCCCCCGTAGCGATCGCCGCGGCGGTTGGTCCAGGGTGACAGGAACTGGCTCAGGAGGTACCCGTGGCCCGCGTGGATCTCGACTGCGTCGAAACCGGCTTGACGGGCAAGCCGCGCCGCTTGGACGAAGTCCTCGATCTTGTCCTCGATGTCTCCTTCACTCATCTCGGCGCAGTACGAGAAGCGGAAGAGGCAGAACTTGGGCGAGGCGCCGAAGGGCCGGCGGTTGATGACCGACGGGCTCGCGAAGAACCCGCAGTGGCCCAGTTGGAGCGACGCGGCCGCGCCCTCGGCGTGTACGGCATCGGTGAGCCGCCGCAGACCCGGGAGGACTTCGGGTCGCATCCAGAGCTCGTGCCCGAAGGCCCGTCCGTCCTCACTCACCGAGCAGTAGGAGACGGTGGTCATGCCGATCCCGCCGGTGGCCAGCCGTCTGTGATGATCGATCAGCCGTTCGGTGACCATGCCTTCCTGGCTCATGCCCTCGAAGCAGCCGGAACGGATCGTCCGGTTGCGCAGCGTCACGCCGTCGAGCGCGAAGGGCGTGAAGACCAGCGAGTTGTTGCCATGGTCGGTCATTGGGTCGGGCACCATGATACCTGCTCACCCCCGTCGCATTGGCGGCTTGTGTCACAATTGGCGGGATCGTTCACAACTCGGGGGCGCGACCTGATGTGGGGGAAAAGAGGCTCGAGACACTGGGCAGCCGGTCCGGCGTGCTGCGTCGCGCGCCGGTCACACGCTGCCGCGCGCCGGTCACTGATGGTCCTCTGCCTAGTCACCAGTGTGGTCTCGTGGGCTGTGGGGTGCGGAGAGGCGAGCACCGCCGTCCCCATGGCGGGAGTCTCCGACGCCTATCTCGAGCTCCTCGACGGCCGGTACGATGAGATCTTCCCCGACGACCGCGTGCTCACTGTCCACATCACCATGGACAAGGCCGACCGAGCGGCCATGATGGCCGACCTCGTGGGCAAGCACTACTACCGGGCGGACATATGCATCGACGGTGAAGTGGTCGAAGATGTCGCGGTTCGTGCCAAAGGCAGCAGTTCCTTGATGCAGGCCGCGTTCTCGCCGGACATCGTCGCCGGTCTGAAGGTCGACTTCAACTTCTTCAACTCCAAGCGCGACTACCACGGCATCAAGAAGCTCTGCTACGGCAACGCCTTCACCGACCCCACGCTGATGAAGGAGTTCCTCGCCTACGAAGTCATGACCGCCATGGAGGTGCCCACGCCCCGGGCCTGTTTCGTGGACCTCTGGGTGAACGACGTCCACCAGGGGGTCTTCACGCAGGTGGAGGCCGTCGACGGGTACTTCGTGGCGCAGCACTTCCCCGATGGCAGCGGGAACCTGTACAAGCCCGAACTGGCCGCGGGCCGGCTTGATTGGACCGAGGCTGATGCCGCGGCGCAGGAGGCAGAGGCCTCCGGAGCCGCCGGCGCGCGGCCTCCGGCGCCGGCATACGGGCCCGCTTCCACAACCACCACCACCGCGGAGTCGTATAGGATCGGCGGAGGCGATCTTGAGACCATCATCCAGCAACTCGGCGATGACGCGGGCTGGATCCCCGGGAGGCTGGACAAACCTCGCGACGGAAGCCACCCCGGCGGCTCGGGCAGGCCGCCAAGGACAGACCCCATGAGCCTCATGAGCGTCGATCTGGAGTACCTGGTCTCGGTCGGTCTGAAAACCAACGAGGACAACGCGGACCACTCCCGGCTGTTCGAACTCCTGGAGGTCCTCAACTCCGATCCCGAGAAGGTGTCCGCGGACGATCTGGGGGCGGTGCTCGACGTGGACGAGGTCCTCCGCTATCTCGCTGCCTTGGTGGTCCTGTTCGATCTGGACAACTACATCGGGATGGGTCACAACTACTATCTCTACGAGAACCGTGGGCGGTTCTCCATCATCCCGTGGGACCTGAACATGTCGTTCGGCGGGTTCGAGTCTGGTCTCAGCGAGGCCCAACTCGTCGGTCTCCTGATCGACGAGCCCACCGCGCAATCGCTCGACATGTACCCGCTGGTGAAGCAGTTGGTAAAGGAGCCGGAGTGCCTGGAGAGGTACCATGACTACCTTCGCGAGTTGATCGAAGGGCCCTTCTCGGTCGAGCGGATGGATGCCCGCATCGAGGAGATCGCCGGACTCATAAGGCCCTACGTGGCAAAGGACCGCCATGTGTCGCTCGAGCGCTTCGAGGAGGGTCTAGACGAGCACCTGGCCGGTCATGCGCCGAGCTGGGCCATGGGGGGCGTATTCATAGGCCTGAGGCACTTCGTGGAGGAGAGATGCGCTTCGATAAACGCCCAGTTGAGTGGAGAGAGACAAGCCAGCTACGGCGACGGCAGCGGCAATCGCGGAGGCTTCATCATCGGTGGGCCCGGTGGTGTGGAATCGCATGGACCCCCCTTTGACCGGCGTTGAGGCCGGCAGAGGCCCGGCCCCGGCAGGGCTCTCCGTCGTCGGCCGTGCCGCGGTGGCGTCGCCATGTGGGCGACTTGACGCCCGCTTTACGGAGGTCACGTTAGGCTGTATCGCGTACTCTGAGACCGGGACATGTGGAGGCGACCACTTACGATGAAACCGACGGCGACTCCCACGTGCCCCTCCAACCTGCACGTCAGTCCGAGCAGCCCGGCTTCCGTGGCTCTGCCGCTTCGCGAGCGGGTGGAGCAGAAGTTCTTCGTCCACCCCTCCAGGGAGGCTCTGGCTCTTGCCCTTCTCCGCCGGACCTGCCGCGAGGACGAGGAGCACCCGGTGGGGCAGGTCAACAGCCTGTACTTCGACACGGCGGATCTGGAGCAGCACGGACGGTCCGCTGCCGGAGAGTACACCAAGGACAAGGTGCGGATACGCTGGTACGGCGAGGAGCACGACCCGCACAGGAACAACGGCGGCGCGGCTCCTCCGGCTTCGGAAGCCGCGAGGATCTGGTTGGAGCTGAAGTCGCGCCGGGGGTTCTCCTCCACGAAGCAGCGAGTGGAGATGAACGTGCCCGCGGCAGCCCTCGGCCGGCGTGCGCTCGCGCGAGGTGTCGTGTCACCCGCCACGGTCGTGCAGACCATGGCCGGTTTCGGCTTCTTCGCTCGGGCGCGTCTCTGCCCGGTGATCGCCATCAGCTACTGGCGCTATCGCTTCGTCGAGCCTTTGACCGGTTTTCGCATCTCCATCGACTCGCGCGTGCGCTCGACCGTGGTCATGCCGGGCATCGGGCGTGGGGAACGCGGCTTGGAGCTGCCTGGGGCGGTGGTGGAGGTCAAGGGTCCGGTGTTCGACGTGCCGCCGTCTCTGCGCGAGATCGTCGAGATCGGGTCGTCATGGACCAGATATTCGAAGTACTCGGCGTGCCTGGACGGGCACGAGGCTCCACAGGGCAGCGTGTCGAGGCTGTGGCCGTCCGGTGTCATGGACGTCGCACCTGGAGTGCTCACCCGGTTCGACTCAAACGGGGAAGCAGGCGGAGTTCGGCGGGCAGAGATGGCCTCGCGCTCCGCAGAGGGATACGAAACCGAATAGAGAGCGGATAGAAAGGTCGCAATATGTGGGAGGATCTGACGTCGACGTGGGAGGGCATGCTGTCCTCGCTGACCTGGACCGAGGCCATCATCGCCTTGGCCTTCTCGGTGGTGTTATCGCTGGTGGTGTACCTCATGTACCACGTGTTCTATGGGTCGAGGCACATCGGGGCTGGAGTACACCGCATGTTCCTCATCGGAGGCCCGGCTATCACCGTCCTCTTCCTGGGCATCCAAACCTCCATCCCCCTCTCCCTGGGATTGTTGGGCGCGCTGTCGTTCGTGCGCTTCCGCACCCCGGTGAAGGACCCGGCGGAGATCGGCTTCCTGCTCCTGCTTATCGCGTCGTCCATCGGCGCTGCTACAGGCAACTACATGGTCATCGGCCTGCTGATCGTGGCCGTGTTCGTGGTGCTCGGGATCAAATGGCTGCTCCGTGATCGGAGGGCGCTTGGGACTCGGGGCAGCCTGATGATCTCTCTTGGCCAGGACGAGTTCGGTCCCCTGGAAGACAAGATCAAAGCCTTCATGAGCGAGCGGCTGAAGAGCCTCTCACTGCAATCGATGTCCATCGTGGACGAAAGGGTGAACCTCCAGTATCAGTTCAAGCAGCAGCCGAGTCTGGACTGGACGGCTCTGGTAAACGACCTGAATCACCTGACCGCTCCCGCCAAGGTGGAGATCTTCGTAGGCTGAGGCCTGGGCTCGTCTGGTCGTTTGTCACAAAGGAAGAGTGGTTTTTCGATGAAGAAGCCGTCGACAGCACTTGCAGCGATCGGGTTGGGCCTCCTCCTGATGGTCGGGGCGGCGGGCTGCGCGGGCACCGAGATCCTGGCGGACCCTGACCAGCCGGGGATCGAGACCCTCACCACCGAGACAGGATCTGCGGCGCAAATGCCGGCGGAAGGAGGCTCTGCGACAGGAGGCCCGGCGATTGACGAGGGGTCCGGCGGCGATGCCTCGACGTCGGCAGGCGCCGCGACGCCCGTCGTGACCTACCCGGAACCCTACACGGTGATCTACGACGACGAAGACCTTGACGACCGCTGGAACGGCTCCGCGGCTTCCTTCATCACGCTGGCCGGCGGCTCCATCCGCTTCGACGGCGCCGGGGGCACGGCGGACGGCAACCGGGTCACCATCAAGGCGGCGGGCACCTACATCGTCAGCGGCGCGTCGACCGACGGGCAGATAATCATCGACCTCGAGGAGAAGGGCGTGGTGAAACTGGTGTTGAACGGTGCGGACATCACCTGCCCCACCAGTTCGCCCATCTACGTCAAGAACGCCACCAAGACGGTGATCACGTTGGCCGAGGGCACCGAGAACGCCGTGGCCGACGGCGATTCGTACGTGTTCGAGGACGCCGATTCGAACGAGCCCGATGCGGCCATCTTCGCCAAGGACGACCTCACTATCAACGGGTCCGGCTCGCTCACGGTGACGGGCAACTACAACCACGGCATCGTGGGGAGGGACGACCTCAAGATCGTCAGCGGGAAGATCACGGTGAAGGCGGTCGGGGACGCGATCAGGGGCAAGGACAGCATCGGCCTCATGGGCGGCACCATAGCGGCCACGGCCGGGGGCGACGGAATGCAGGCGAACAACGACGTCGACACCAACAAAGGGTACGTGGATATCCAGGGCGGCGTCATCGACATCGCCGCGGGTGAGGACGGCATCCAGGCTGAGAGCACCCTTTTGCTGGCGGCCGGCGACGTGACGCTCCACACGGGAGGTGGCGGCGCGGACGCCGGTGGCAGCGCGGATGCCGGTGGTGGCGCGGACGCCGGTGGCACGGAGACGACGGCCAAGGGGTTGAAGGCGACCGGCGCGGTCTTCGTCACCGGGGGCACGCTGGTCGTCGATTCTTCCGATGACTCCATCCACTCCAACAACACGATCCGGATCGATGGCGGCGATCTCACTCTGTCCTCGGGCGATGACGGCGTGCACGCCGACAATGCGCTCGACATCAACGGAGGCGAGTTGACGGTCGTCGATTCGAACGAGGGTATCGAGAGCGCGATCATCACTATCAAGGATGGCATCGTGCGCGTCAAATCCAGCGACGACGGCATCAACGTGGCCGGAGGCGCGGGCGATTCGTCGGTGAGTGGTCGGCGCGGGCCCGGAGCCTTCGCCGTCAACGAGAACAACAAGCTGTATATCGACGGTGGGTATGTGGCGATCGATGCCAGAGGAGACGGTGTGGACTGCAACGGTCGCATCTTCATGACCGGCGGCACGCTCATCGTCAACGGTCCCGTCAGCGACGGAAACGGCGCCCTGGACTATCTGGGCGAGTTCACGATCTCAGGCGGCTACGTGGTGGCAGTGGGAAGCTCCGGCATGGCCCAGGCTCCGAGCAGATCGTCCGCGCTGTGCTCCATCATGATCGGGTTCGACAGCGCGCAGGCAGCGGGCACGCTGGTGCACATCGCGGACCAGGATGGCAACGACATGGTGACCATCGCACCGACCAAGGAGTTCAAGTCGGTGCTTCTCTGCTCGGCGGAGATCCGAGAAGGCGCGACGTATACCGTGTACGTGGGAGGCATCTGCACGGGCACTGTGACCGACGGCGTCTACTCGGGCGGTGTATACACCCCCGGGACCGAGTATGCGGTACTGACGGTGTCGGGCGTCGTGACCACCTACGGCTCGTTCGGCGGCATGGGAGCGATGATGGGCGACTTCGCGCCTGGAGGCGCTCAGGACGGTCGGGATGGCGGCACGCTCCCTGAAGGCGGCACACTCCCCGACGACGGCGCCATGCCGGATGGACGTACCAGGCCCGGTGGTGGAGGCTCTCCCGGCGGCGTCCCGCCGGAGCGCGGGGCTGCGCCCGAAGACGGCGAGTAGCCGGTCGTAGCACGCCTCCCGGCGCCGCTGAGAGCGCCGCGAGCGCCACGCCACAGCGGCCGCCGGCCGGGAACCGCCGGTTTCTTCATCCCCGTCGGAGGGGACACTACCTCACATCTGTCATTATCCAGGGGGTGATCCGTATGAGAAGTTCCCGACTCGTGATCCTGATGCTCGTCAGTCTGGCCGTGCTCCTCATGATGCCGGTGCAGGCGGCGATGGCGAGCAGCTGGACGCCGATCGAGAACAGCAGCAACATCAATCATCATGCGGTGGACTTCATCGATGCCTCCCATGGCTGGGTCGGCGGTATCACATTCATCCCGCCGGGCATGGTGGGCTTCGAGGACTCCGGGATCATCGGCCGTACCAGCAACGTCGGTGGGAGCTGGGAGGCCGCGACCAGTCACGACGCGGGGGAGCTCCAGTACGGGTGGAACTTCCTGACCGTGACCGCGCTTGATTTCGTCGACGCGTCCAAGGGCTGGGCCACCCTCAGCGACGGCAGCATCGTTGCGACCGTCGACGGCGGTGCCCAGTGGGTGCTGCAGGCCGAAGGCTCCACCGGATACGCTGACAACAACTGGGGCTATTCCTCTCTGAGCATGGCCGACGCCACCCACGGGTGCGCGGCCGGGAGTTGGGTCGGTTTCGCAGGGGTCAGCTACCCCAGGATCGCCTATACGGTCGACGGCATGGAGTGGAAGGAGGCTGAACTGCCGGACCTGCCGGACTGTTCCCTCGACTCAGTATGCATGATCGACAGCGAATACGGCTGGGCGGTAGGGTCGGCCGGAACCTCTGATCGGACTCTCTTGATAGTGTTCACGCGCGATGGGGGAGCTACGTGGAGCCGCCAGAGCAAAGGTCTTCCCGCGGGCGTCGCACCGCTCCACGACGTCTGGTTCATCGATCGGGAGCACGGCTGGGCGGTCGGCGACTCCGGAAGCGTGCTTGCCACCGTGGACGGCGGGGCGACTTGGTGGAGTCGGAGGACAGGAGTCGATGAGACTTTCCTCGGTGTTCGCTTCGCGGGAGCCAGCGTAGGTTGGATCGTGGGAGAAGATGGTCTGCTTCTCGAGACCACGCAGGCTGGAAGGTCCTGGGTGGCCCAATCCTCCGACGTGACCGCCACCCTTCGGGCTGTGGCTGCCGCCGGCGGGAAGGTGTGGATCGTGGGGGACGAAGGCGTGATCCTCACCGCGACCGTTCCCGAGCCGGATCCGGGCGAGGCCGGGTTCATCGACATCGCGTCGTCTCCCTACGGCGCGGCCATAGAGAGTCTGGCGGCCGCCGGTATCGTGAACGGCTTCGGCGACGGGACCTTCCGGCCGGACGCGACCGTGGCCCGGGCTCAGTTCGCCAAGATGATCGTGGGTGCGTTGGGTGTGGCGCCCCATAGCTCGACGGTCACTCGGTTCATCGACCTCGGCGCTGCTGACGCCGCCGGCTATCCGCACAAGTTCGTGCAGGCGGCCTTCGACGGTGGCATAACCTACGGTGTTGACATCGCCCAGACGCTGTTCGCGCCCTGGGACGCCATCCGCCGTGACCAGGTGGTCAGCATGATCGTGCGGGGCGCGACGGCGATGATGCCCGGCGTGCTCGCGGATCCACCCACGGGGGCACAGTCCTTGTTCGCCGATGTACCTGAGCCGCACGGAAAGAACCTCCGCGTCGCCGAGTACAACGGGCTACTCGAGGGCTTGACCGGGATGGGAGCCGGATGGAGCGCGCTCACTCCCGCGACCCGCGGTGAAGTCGCACAGATGCTCTACAACCTCAGGTTGAAGTAAGCGTCGACGACGCGGTCTTGCCGAGAGTCGCCGCCCGCGGCACCCGGACCGGAGCGGCCCTCGGCTAGAGAGGCGCCAGCGCGTTCTCCAGGTCGGCCATCAGGTCGGCCGGGTCCTCCAGCCCCACGGAGAAGCGGAAGACGCCCTTGCCGGCGTAAGCCCGGTAGGACTTCTCCTGCTCGGGGGTCAGATGGAACGACGAGCGCAACAGGTCGTCCGTGACCAGATAGCAGGTGAGGGTCCGATTGTGGCCGAGAGAGACGGCGTAGTGGATGATCTCCAGTCTGTCGGACAGCAACTGAGCGGCTCTGGGACCGTCCTCGACCTGGAAGGTCAGCATGCCGGAGAAGTTGTCCATCTGACGCTTGGCCAGCTCGTGCTGAGGATGTGAGGGCAGCCCCGGATACATCACCCGAGTCACCTTGGGGTGCTGTTCCAAGAAGCGCGCGACGGCGAAGGCGTTCTCCTCGTGAGCGACCATCCTGATGGGGAGGGTCGCGACTCCACGCAAGATGAGCCACGCGTTGAAGGGGCTTATGATGCCGCCCATGTGGATGGCCATGGTGCGAAGCTTCCTCATGGCTTCAGCCCGGCCGATCAGCGCGCCGCCTATGGCATCGCCGTGTCCGCAGATGTACTTGGTCAGCGACTGGATCACGTAGTCCGCGCCGAGCTCGAGGGGCCGCAGGCCGACGGGGGTGGCGAAAGTGGAGTCGACCGATACGGCGATGCCGGCCTCATGTGCGATCTTGGCGACTGCCTCAACGTCCGTGAGCCGCAACAAGGGGTTCACCGGGGTCTCCAGGTAGACGAGGCGCGTATTGGGCCGGAGAGCAGAGCGAACATTCTCCGGCTCCGAGGTGTCCACCCGGGTGACCTCCACGCCTAGGCCGGGCAGCTTCTGGTTGGCGAACTCAGATGCGGCCGCGTAGGTCACATCGCTCATAACCAGATGATCGCCCGCCTTGAGCGTGTTCAGGAACAGAGCGGCGATGGCGGCCACTCCGCTGCCGAAGGCCACGGCATCTTCGCCGCCTTCGAGTGCCGCGAGCTTCTGCTCGAGCTGGCGGATTGTGGGGTTGCCCCACCGCGTGTAGACGAACGGGGTCTCATCGTTCATCTCGTCCGCGGAGAACGCCACGCTGGGGTCGATGACGAACGTGGTCGACATCACGATGTCGGGGGCCGACGCACCGGTCAGGGCATTCGCCGGAGTCCCGGCGTGGATCGCAGCGGTTCTCACGCCCATGGGGCGGGACTTGTCGTCCGAACGTGATGCTTTCAATTGAGCTCCCGAGGTTCACATTTCCCGTCACGCCGTTTCTTGAGTGCGTCGTGCGTGACACGTCCACGATCAGGTGACGCCCATTGTGCCACATGGAGCCGCCCGATGGGTCGGCGGGACATCTCCGGCCATCAGTCGACGTCGGGGCTGCTCGGCCCAACGGTGGTAGTATTTGTTCACTTTCCTTCTCGTGAGGAGGCTTCTGTGTCGGTGCTGCGGTCTCGCGGTGGTGTCCTCGCCGCTGTAGCCCTAGTCGCTGCGGTCCTCACGGTGCTCCTGGGCGGACTGCTTCTACCGTCGCAGGCCCTGGCTGAGGGCCCGTTCCGCGTCATGTCCCAGATAGAGGATCACGTGGGGGCCGTCCAGGGCCGCGAAGCGGAGATCCAGTCGGCTCTCGACAAGCTCGAGTCCGATGAGCGTGTCCAGCTCTGGATTGTCTTCGTGGACACCTTCTCCGGGATGCGCGTCCAGGACTGGGCCGACGAAACGGCGATCGAGAGCGATCTTGGACTGAACGACGTCCTCCTGGCGATAGCCACGGAGGACCGGAGCTACGCGTATTCGGTGGACCAGGACTTCGAGCTGTCGGACGACGAGCTCGGCGAGGTCATGCTCGAAGACGTGGAGCCGGCTCTTCGGCAGAACGACTGGACGGGAGCTGCTGTCGGCGCCGCCACGGGGATGCAGCGCGTGCTGTCCGGCCAGGTGGCCACCACCGTGAGCACGGTTTCCGGCGGCGGCGTGCTCACCACGGTGAACGTTCCGTCGACGGCTGGCGGCGGGGCCGGCGATACAGACGATGGCTTCCCGTGGGGCGTTTTGATCGGGCTGATCGTGCTCGTCCTTATCGTGGCTTTCGTCGTGCTGCTGTCTTGGCGGTCCCGGAGGAGGGGTGAGCAAGGAGGGACTCCCGGCACGGGCAGCCCGGCTCCCCTCACGCTGGAGGAACTCAGGCGCAGGGTGGGCGCGGAGTTGGTCCAGACCGACGACGCTCTTAAGACGAGCATCGAGGAACTGGGCTTCGCCATAGCCGAGTTCGGCGAAGAGGAAGCCGCGCCTTTCCAGAGGGCTGTCGACACCGCCAAGGCCCAGGTCACGGAGGCCTTCAAGATCTACCGGGAGTTCGACGACGGCGCGGACGAGCAGACCCAGCGCCACATCCTGAACGCCGTGCTCGAGCGCACCACGGCGGCCAACAAGGAGTTGGACGCTCAGGTGGAGCGTTTCGACAAGCTACGCGACCTGGAGAAGCAGGCGCCCCAGGTGCTCGCCAAGTTGGAGTCCGACTTGGCGGCACTCGAGACCCGCATACCTCAGGTCAGGGAAGAGTTGGCCGGTCTGGCGTCTGTGTATTCACCCGCCGCCTTGACCGCCGTAGCCTCCAACCCCGATGAGGCGGCCTCGCGGCTCGAGTTCTCGCGGAGAGAGGTGAAGGAGGGCTCAGAGGACCTGGCGGCCGGCCGGGTGGGCGAGGCCGCCGTGGCGGCTTTGGCCGCGCAGGAGGCCGCCGGCCAGGCGCAGGCCTTCCTCGACGCGGTGGGCCGTCTGGGCGGGGAGTTGGCAGAGGCTCAGGGACGCATCGACGCGGCGGTCGCGGAGACGCGCCGGGACATCGCAGAGGCCCATGCGTCGGGTGCCGGGGGGCAACTGGCCTCTCTCATCGCCACGGCGGAAGCGGCGGTTGGGGCGACGGTGGCGTCTGCCGGCCCGGATGGGGGCCGCGACCCGCTGGCCGCGCTTCGGCATCTGGAGGAAGCCGACGCGGCGCTGGAGGGCGCTCTCCAGCAGGTGCGCGACGCCCAGGCCCAACGGACCAAGGCGGCGGCCGCTCTGGATCGGACTCTGCTGGCCGCGCGCACTCAGGTGGCCGCCACGGCGGACTACATCACCACCCATCGTGGCGCGGTAGGCGGCGGTCCGCGTGCGAGGCTGGCCGAGGCTCAGAGTCATCTCGATCAGGCGGTCGCTCTGGGCGCGTCTGACCCGGTGACGGCACTGCGATATGCGGCGAACGCGCACGATCTCGCCTCCCAGGCGCTCAGCGAAGCCCAGGGCGATATGCGGCAGGCCACCACTACCGTGGGAGTGCCCGGAGTGGACATCGGATCCAGCGTGATCGGGGCTATCCTCGGCGGCATCCTGGCCAGTGGGCTGGGCGGGGGGAGCTCCGAGGGCTCCATCTTTGGCGGTGGAGATCGTTCAGGCGGGTCCATCTTCGGCGGCGGTAGGCCCGGTGGCAGGATCGGCGGCGGTGGACGCTTCGGTGGCGGCTCGAGCAGGTCTTTCAGCGGAGGCGGCTTCTCCCCGCCCTCGTTCGGCGGGACAGGCACCCGCATGCGTCGTGGAGGTGGCGGCCGCTTCTAAGGCCTCGGGTCGGGGCGGCCCGAAGTGAGAGAGCGGTGTCCGGCGGGATCGCCGGGCACCGTGTACAGGGTATAGACACTCAGATACGGCGATGGGAAGGAGAGCAGCAATGGCACAGCAGTCCATCCTAGGGCGGATAGCGCAGCTTGCGCGCGCCAACATCAATGCGCTCATCGACGCAGCCGAGGATCCCGAGAAGATGCTGGATCAAATGATCCGCGACTACATCAACAACATCGCTGAGGCCGAGGAAGCCGTGGCCCAGACCATCGGCAACCTGCGCATGATGGAGGAGGACTCCCGCGAAGCGCAGAAGACGGCAGCCGATTGGGGAGCCAAGGCCGCCGCGGCGACGAACAAGGCCAAAGACCTGCTCGCCGCCAGCCCTTCAGAAGCCGAGCGCTTCGAGAACTTGGCCCGGGTCGCCTTGAAGCGCCAGATCACGTTCGAGGAACAGGTACAAGACCTCGCGGCGCCCATCGCCCAGCAGACGGAGGTGGTTGCCAAGCTCAAGAGCGGGTTGCAGATGATGCACGTGAAGCTCGAGGAACTGAGGACCAAGCGCGACGAGCTGGTCGGACGGGCCAAGGTGGCCGAGGCTCAGATGAAGGTGCAGGACGCCCTCAAGAGCATCAACATCACGGACCCCACCAGCGAGCTGAACCGATTCGAGGAGCGGATCCGCCGCGAGATCCCCGACGAGGTCCTGGTCGAGCTCGAGGGCGAGCAGCTCTACGTCTGCCGATTCCAGCAGATGCGCCGTCTTCCCGCCCGGCGCGGCGCAGGCGTCGAGCACGCGCTCGCCGTCCCGTGGCGCCAGCAGTCGGGCGGCCTGCTGGGCGCCTGCGTCCTGCACCGACAACCTGCCCTCGGCATAACCCGGCAGGCGC
>Ga0123328_1003775_pt1 | contig 12710 bp, 8 predicted proteins | sample BioC12SIPDNA_2_FD_89702 | JGI IMG/M metagenome (GOLD analysis project Ga0123328, IMG submission 89702) | Anaerobic biogas reactor microbial communites from Washington, USA - Biogas_R1_A C12 SIP DNA | ecosystem: Engineered > Bioreactor > Anaerobic > Unclassified | place: Washington, USA...
AGAATGCGCCCGTTGCGCACCGTCATCCAGCCATAGGTGCTGGTATACCCGCCCGACGGGCGCAGCTCGTCGCTGTTCTGCGAGAGGACGAGATAGGTCTGGGTGTCGTTGATGCCCAGCGCCACGCGCAGCATGTCCGGCGAGTCGAGCAGGATGCTGTTGATATCGGCCAGCTCGTCGTGGTAGCGGGCCAGCCCATCGACCGTCACGAACAGGTCCGGCGACACGTTCGCCAGGTCCAGCCCGTCGATGATCGCCTGCGCCTGGTCCAGATGGTTCTGCGCGCTCAGGAACCGCCCGCGCCCCAGGCTCAACAGCTCGACCACGCGCTCGCCGGAGGACAACTGAGGGGCCAGCGTTTCGCCGTCTTCGCCCTCGGTCAAAAAGTTGAGCGCGGGCTGCATGCCGTTCAGCGTCGCATCGGCGGCGGCGGCCAGCTCATAAGCGGCATCCAGCGACTGCAGCATCGTCTCCAGATCGGCGTTCAACGAGTCAAACGGGCGCAGGAACGCCGTCTGGCGCCGGGCGTTCGTCAGGCCGCGCTGGAGATCGCGCACGCCGGCGTGCACCCGCTCGAAATCGGTCAGGGTCAGCTCGGTGCCGGGCGTGGTGTTGAGCATGCTCCAGGCGCGGTCGAGGCGATCCCAGGCATCGTTCACGGTATTGCGCGCGTTGATGGTCAGCACCAGCGCGCTCATCGCCACGACGGCCACCACCGCCGCGACCATCACCAGCAGCAGCAACCAGTTGAGCCGCTTGATCCGCCGCCGGATCCGCCGGACGAACCGGAACCGGCTATGCCGCCGCCGGCGCCGGTGGTCTTTTTCCTGGGGCTTGATCAGTTCGGGCAGCGTCGGTGACTGCGGTTGCGTTTCGGACATGCGACTCCCGGTCTACTACATCAAAAGACAAGACTCACCACGGAGATTCACCACAGAGCACGCAGAGAGCACGGAGGAAGAATGTCGTTCTTTTCCCTTTCCCGCTCTGTGTTCTCCGTAATCTCTGTGGTTGGTTTTTGTGCTGCTATTTCTGCGCGCCGGGCTTGCCGTCGCCGTAGTAATAATAGTAGTCGTAGCCGTAGCCGTAGCCGCCCTTGTCGCGGGGATTGACGGCGTTCAACACCAGGCCGCTGACCGTAATGCCCAATTGCGTGAGCTGCTCTTTGGCGCGCAGCGCGGCCCCGCGCCGGGTCTGCCCGGCCTCGAGTACCAACACCAGCGGCACATCGAGCGTCGAGGCTAGCACCAGGCTATCCGCCACGACCAGCACCGGCGGCGTATCGAACAGGACGATATCGAACTGGCCGGACGTCTGCAGCTCCTGGAACCAGCGCTGCATGGCCACCGAGCCCAACACTTCGGTCGGGTTCAGCGGGATATAACCGCTGGTGATCACGCTCAGGTTGGGGATCTCCGTCAGGCGGATGCACTCGTTCAGCGTCTGCTGCACGCTGGCCCGGCCGGTGCCTTCGAACGACTCGCCGGGGTCCACCGCCAGCAGCGTCGACAGCCCGACGCTGTTGTCCAGCTCGAACACATCGTGCAGCTTGGGGCGGCGCAAGTCGGCATCGATCAGCAGCACGCGCCACCCGGCCACCGCCATCGTCACCGCCAGGTTGGCCGTGGTGACGCTCTTGCCTTCGGACGGGCCGGGGCTGGAGATGATATACACGCCTTTGGTCACGCTGCCGTTGGACGAGAACAGCAGATTGGTGCGCAGCGTGCGGTATTCTTCGGATATCGGCGAGCCGGGGTCGCGGAAGGTGATCAGGCGCTGCGGGTAGGGATCGCGCGCTTTACCGAAGCGCGTGATAGCCGCCAGCGTCGGCAGGGCCAGGGCCTGGGTCGCTTCTTCGGGCGAGTGGAGCGTATCGTCGAGGTATTCGATCAACAGCGCCACGCCCGCCGCCAGCGCACCCCCCACGATCGCCGCCAGGATCACCTGCGAGAACACGCTGGAGCCAATCGGCGCGGTGGGCACGCGCGCCTCCTCCACGATATCGAGCGAATTGGTGCGCCGCTGGAGCGAGGTGATATTCGACGAGAACTGGGCGATGTTCGACGAGGTCTGGATCACCTGATCGGCGATCACGGTCCGCTGCTCGCGCAGCTCCTCCACCGCCGCCGGGTCGAGGGTGGTCGCCAGTTGGCTATCGATGGCGTTGAGCTGCAGCCGGAGACTCTGCAATTCTTCGCGCAGCCGGTCGATTTCGGCGGTCGCCAGGTCGATCTGGCTCTGCTGCTCGGGCGTCAGGTTGGTGGGGCTGTTGATGATCAACTGGCGGGCGACTTCGTTGGCCATGTCCGCCGCCAGCACCGGGTCGGTATATTGGATCTGCAGCACCAGCAGCGACGTGTTTTCGATAATCCGCGTGCTCAACATCCCGCCGAGCGCGCCCGGCGAGACGGGGAAATTGCCCGCCTCAACCGCCGCCTCGAGCACGTCGTAGGTTTTGGCGAGCACGGCGTAGTTCTCGACCAACTGAACGCCCGTGTACAGGTCGTTGAGGTCCGGGTTGGGCGAGTCCATGATGCCGCCCACCGAAACGGTGACGCTCGCGGTGTAGACGTCAGGCTGGTTGCTGCGCAGCAGATAGGCCGCCCCGGCAGCCAGGAATGCGCCCAGGAAAAGCAGCCAAAACCACTTACGAAACAGCCGGATATAGGCAATCAGTTCCATGAATCAATCTGTCCGTTTCAGCGTATGGCGCTTACAATAACTCGGGCTTTGCCATAAAAGCAAAAATCATCATAGTTGGGCAGATACAACGCAGTGTAGTGGGGACACTTTCAAAACCGTGATTGCACGCCCGTTATGCGCTATCTCCCCCCCTTGCACAAAACTCATGGCACGACGGCGCCCCGCCATCGCTAGGCCAGGGGTACCCACATTGTACCGTTTGCTGCAGTGTGCTTCAAGAGACGATTGTCAGGGCTGACCGCCGCGCCATAGTTCTCTATCCTAAATCCACCCTCCCCCGCCAGAGCCCGCCGCCCTCGCTCACGCCTCCGGATAGCCCAGCGCGTGAATGGCGCGCTATTCTACCGGCCCGGCCCGCTTTTGCCGCGGCTCTATTCTACGACTCCCCCTGGACCTGAGCCACCAGCGCGCGCCAGCGAGCGGTCTGGGCGGCTTTCTCGGCCTGGTTCTGGTATAGGGTGACGTTGGTATTGGTCCACAGATTCAGCCCGAGCTGCGCACGCGTCGGGTTGCGGTGCGTCAAAAACGGGCGGTTCTCCCAGGCATACAGCTCGAACTCCGCGGCCAGCGCCGCATACGCCGCCCCCTGCCCCGGCGCGACCCCGTCCAGGGACTCGACCGCGCTCACCACCGGGAACACTGCCGCCCGCCAGCCGCGCTGCCGCGCCCGGTCCGCGATCTGCCAGCCGGTGTCTTTGCTCACCACGCCGGTCCAGCGCTCGACCCAGCGCCCGGCGCGGAACTCCCGCCGGGGCAGCCTGAGGACAGCGCGATCGATCAGGCGCGGCAGCCAGAAGACCTGCCGCAGCCCGAAATCGGCCAGCCGCCGGGTTGCCGTGCGAGCGTAGGGCCGCCAGTCCGGATCGAGCGCCCGCAGCGCATCCGCCCGCCAGAAGGCAAACGGCGGGCTGGGGAAGTCGTGGTATTTGCCCAGCTTCCAGGCCGGATAGGGCGCACCCGCCACGACGACCTGCGTCCGGGCGGGATCGGACACGATAGCGGTCAGGATGGTGTCCCAGCCCGGCTGGAAAACGGCCACGTCCGGATCGATAACCAGGACGTATGGCGTATCCACGCGGGCGAACAGCGCGTTCAACCCGATGGCGTGCGCCAGCGACATGCGCTCGCGGCTGACATCGACCGGCACGATCTGGGCGCCGGGCGCATCCAGCCCGGCCAGCTCGGGATCGCGGCCGTTGGTGTTGTCCGCGATCAGGAAGCGCAGATCGCCGGGGCGGCTGGCTTGCCCCAGCAGGTTGGCGATTAGCGCGCGCAGAAAGTCCGCGGAGCGCCAGCTCACGCTGAGGACGGTGATTGCCGCCGGGCCGGTCATGCGCGCCTCGCGCGGGCTGCGGCGGGGCGCGCCCTTCCCCCCACGCCCGGCCCCCTGCCTGCCGGATCGGGGAAGCCTGCTAACCGCCCCGCCCCACCGGGCACGGATGGCGCGCAGGGCCGGGTGTGGGGGATTATCGCCAAGGATGCCGTTCCTGGTTCGCTAATGACTACACGAAAACCTACCAGCGGTGATGGACCTCCGCGCGAATGTGCCGATCGTAGATTGCGCGGATGGCGGCCATCTGCTCCGGGCTGAGCGGCGGCAGTTCGGCGGCCTTGACGTTGTCCTCCGCTTGCGACGGGCGCTTGGCGCCGGGAATCACGCACGACACCGCCTCGAACATCAGAATCCAGCGCAGCGCGAACTGCGCCATCGTCGCGCCGGGCGGCACCAGCGGCCGGATCTCCTCGACGGCGTCCAGCCCGGCCTCGTAATCCACGCCGGAGAACGTCTCGCCCCGGTCGAACGATTCCCCCTGGCGGTTGAATTGGCGGTGATCGTCAGCGGTGAAGGTCGTCTGGCGTGTCATCTTGCCGGTGAGCAGCCCGCTGGCCAGCGGCACCCGCGCCAGGATGCCCACTTTGCGCCGCTGGGCCTCCCGGAAGAACAGGTCGGCGGGCCGGTGGCGGAACATATTGAAGATGATCTGCACGGTCTGGACGTTGGGATACTCGATGGCCTTGAGCGCTTCCTCGACCTTCTCCACGCTCACCCCGTAATAGCGGATCTTGCCGGCGGCGACCAGGTCGTCCAGCGCGCCGAACACCTCGGGCCGGTAGTAGACCTCAGTCGGCGGGCAGTGAAGCTGCACCAGGTCCAGGCAGTCGGTGTCCAGGTTGCGCAAGCTGCGCTCGATGAAGCGCGTCAGGTTCTCGGCGTTGTAACCATCGGCCACGTGCGGATCGAGGCGGCGCCCGGCCTTGGTCGCCACGTAGATCGTCTCGCCCCGCTCTTTGAGCACCTGCGCGATCAACCGCTCGCTGTGGCCATCGCCGTACACGTCGGCGGTGTCGATGAAGTTCACGCCGTGGTCGATGGCGGTGTGCAGCGCGGCGATGGACTCCTGATCGTCGACCTGGCCCCACGCGCTGCCGATCGCCCAGGAACCGAAACTGACTTCGGATACCTTCCAGCCGGTTCGTCCCAATTCACGATAGTTCATGCCCCTTGCCTCCCGTGCTCGGTGGATGGATAGCGCACTCTAGTGTACCGGGCAACCCCTTTACGCGCACCTGGCCCTGTGCGGCGGGCGCATTGCAGAGCTGGGGCGAGTTTTTAGCCACAGAGCACACGGAGAGCACAAAGGGGCTTTAAAAGAGATTCTCAAACGATTCCTCTCTGTGTCCGTGTGGCTTCTGTGGTAAGCTCCTTGCCCCGAATCTGAGACGCACTCCCTGCGGCGGGCGCCCGTGGCGCGGGCCGGTATCTATTTCTCTCTGCCGGTCCTGTGAACGCGATGGTTCTGGCCTTCTCTCACAGGTGTGATCGATTGTTTGTCGCCGGTGTGCAAGCCCGGCTGTCAGGCCGTTCAGATCGCTCTTGAACCGTTCGGCATAATTACCTTATGACGGTACTAACGGGCTGACTTGATTAATTTCAAATGTTGGCTATCCTATTAGTATATGCAACTCGATGGCCATGGGGCTTAGTTCAGCATGCCTTCGGGTGGGCGGTGGATTCTATCCCCATACAAATACGTGCCGCCTGGGTGATCACACCAACTGCATATATCTTGACGCGCTGATCAATTATCGCCCCGGGGTGGGCACTCTGTTCAACAAGAGGTTGTGAGGGCCTTAAGGAGTAATCTCATGCGTTTACGGCACTGCATCCCCCTCCTTGTTCTGATCGCGCTGCTGGCGACTCCCTTCCCCCAGGCCAGTCTGGCCCAGGACGGCGGGACCACCTGCGAGCAGCTCATCCGCCAGGCCGTCACCAGCCTGGGCACCAACTGCGCTAACCTCGGCCCCAACAGCCTGTGTTACGGCTATGCGGGCGTCGAAGCTACGCTCATCCCCGCCGGTCCGTTTGACACGCCCGGCCAGCGCGCCGCCTTGGTCGACGTCCAGAGCGTCAGAACCAGCCTGGCCGATCCTGCCCTTGGGGAATGGGGCATTGCCATGATGAACGTGCAGGCCAACCTGCACAGCGCAACCCCCAAGATGGCGACGTATTACCTGTTGGGCGATGTGGAGATCACCAGCGCGGTCGAGCCCGGCGTGGCGCTGATGCCCGCCGAGCCGGTCCAGGTGACGACCAGCGCCCAGGCCGACATTTTGCGCGCGCCGGGCGCGGGCAGCAAGGTTCTGGCAACCGTGGCGGCGAATGCCGCGCTGATGGCCGACGGCGTCAGCCCGGACGGCGCCTGGGTCCGCGTGCTGTATGAAACCCGCGCCGCCTGGGTGAGCGCCGCCCTGATCAACGAGCAGACCGCTCTGGCCGAGCTGCCCGCCATCAGCAAGGACAGCCGCACCCCGATGCAGGTCTTCACGTTCCGCACCGGCGGCTCGTCGCCGAGCTGCACGCTGGCGCCGCCCTCGGTGCTGGTCGTCCAGAGCCCGAAGGACACCACCGTTGACATTACGGCCAACGGCGTCGATATTCGCGTCGCCTCGGTCGTGTTCCTGCGCAGCCAGGCTAACGGCGACATCGAGCTGCGCGTGGCTGACGGCGCCGTGTTCCTGTTCCCTGAAACCGCGCGCCAGACGCGCGTCCCAGTAGGCGCCTCGGTGACGATCCCCGCCGGCGGTCTGACGTGGCGCAACTGGCGCATCCCGCCCCAGGAAGAATGGGATCCGTTTGACCCGATCGGAACCTTCCCGCCCAACCTCGGACCGTACCCGGTCCCGATCCCGATCATCGTTCACCCATCCGGCATTGGCGGGCCACCGCCCTGGGTCGATACGCCCGGCGGCCCGGTGTTTCCGTTCCCGCCCAAGCCGCCCTTCTTCCCCTGGCTCCCGCCGGTAGATGGGGTGCCCGGCCAGCCGCGGCCGCCCGTCCCCTGGGCGCGGGTCACCCTGGGTGAGAACGCCTGCCCGGATGGGGTGCTCTATCACAGCGACCGCGGTGACACGTGGGACATTTACATGCTGGGCGCGCCCATGCCGCCCGATGGCCTGTCGCAAGGGCCGGACAGCGCCGACGCGCAGCCCTCAGCCTCGCCCGACGGACAGTGGGCCGCCTTCACCTCGGACCGCGACGCGCTGGGCGCCTGGGAAATCTTCATCGCCCGCGTCGATGGCTCGCAGCTCCAACGGCTGACCTTCAACAGCGCCGACGACATCAACCCGGTGTGGGGCCCGGATTCGCGGATCGTCTTCGAGTCCGACCGCGAAGGCAACTGGGACCTGTTCCTGGTGGACGTGGCGACGAACGATGATCCGGTCCAGCTCACCGACGACGAAGGCAGCGACATCGCGCCCTTCTGGTCGCCGGACGGCGAGCGGATCTACTTCCAGAGCGACCGCGGCGGCACGTGGGCAATCTACGCGATCGAGCTCGCCACCGGCGAGGAAACGCTGGTGGTCGACACCGGCCTGGAGGGCCAGAACCCGATCGTATCGCACGACGGCGAATCGCTGGCCTGGCTCCAGAAGAACGTGTTCGGCGTGTACGACCTGTGGATCATGGACCTAGCGACCGGCCAGATGCAGCAGCTGACCGACATGGGTGTGGACGTGGGCAGCCCGACCTTCGCCCCCGACGACACGGTCATCACCTTCCACGCCCGGCTGGAAGACAACTTCGACGTGTTTGTGGTGGATGTCGAAACCGGCGAGCTGAAGGCGCTGACCACCAGTGAGGCCGACGACTACGCGCCGACGTTCCTGTGCCAAAGCCCGATCGTCGTCTTCCACTCCGACGCCGCGGCGCGTGAAGAACTGCCCGGCCAGCGCCATATCTTCCAGGTGCCGGCGCTGCCCATGGACCAACCGGCGCCCGCTCCCACGCAGCTCACGACCGATCTCGAGGCGGACAACATCTTCCCGATGGGCGACCCGCGCGAGGAGATCAACAGCCGCCAGGGAGGCATGTAACGGGCTGACCCGCCGCCCCTGCGCGGCGTGACAAGCTAACTTCCCGACTCACAAGGCCACAGGGCGCGCTCTGTGGCCTTTTTTTCGCCCGGTGACGGCGATAGAAATTTCACCACAGAGAACACAGCGGCCACAGAGTTTTTTTGTTTGTTTCGCTCTGCGCGCTCGCCGCCTTGCCGTGGCTCAGCCTGTGCGCCCGGCGCGCCAGCGCTCCCACAGCGTGGCGAGCGTCGCTTCCAGCCGCGCCTCGAAGACCGGCCCCAGCCGGGTGGTCACGTCGTCGTGATTGTCGAAGACCGCGAACGGCACGCACTGCCCGTGAATCGCGATCCCGTCCAGCGACTCGGCGGCGAGATCGTGCCAGTCCACCGCTTTGTAGAGCCGTTCGAGCTTGCTGTCCGGCAGGCCATGTTCCAGAATGCTGTCGGGCCGGTCCGGGTTGAAGCGCCGCCGGTTCTTGCGCAGCGACTCCTCATACGGCACGTCGATGTAAAAGATGGCGGCCTGACGGGCGATGGCTTCACTGAGGTGCGCGTAGGCGGCGCGGTAGCCGCCGTGCTCGCTCCCGCGCGAGAACTCGATCAGGACGGTGTGCGTCGCGCCCAGGTCCGGCGTGTCGCGGAGCGCCTTGTCGTATTCCAGCGCCAGCCGCTCGATCAGCAGGTGCCACAGGTCGTGGTGGATGAAATACCCGTCGGGCGTGGTATGCAGCCGGGGGCGGCCCAGCTTCGTTTCGAGCAGGGCGTCTTCTTCGAACCACGTCCACAGCATAGGAAAGTCGTCCAGCTCGACGAGGCGGCCCATATGGAACTGATCGCGCCGCCGGTCGTCCGGCAGATGGCGCAGGAAGTCGAGCAGCTCGCTCTTGCCCGCGGCGGGCCGCCCGTTGACGATGAGGATCGGGAAAATGTCGGTCATGGGTGCAGGTTGGTCCTTTTCACTCGCGGTAGACGCGGATGCGGCTTTTCTCCTGAATGCCCGGCGGCAGCTCGATGGTCGGCAGCCCCGGATAATAGCCCGCCTTGCACCACAGCTTGAGCCGGCTGTCGAAGAAGGCGCTGGCCCCCTCATCGGCGACCACCACCACGATATCGAAGGGCCGCTCGGGATCGTCGCCAAAGGTCACTTTGGGGGCCCGCCACTGCCCATTTCCCTTGAGGACGTGGGTGGCCTCGCAGGGGAACTCGGACTGCGGGTACCATCGCCCATGCGAGGGGTAGACCAGCACCCAGATCTCGCCCTCCGCCTCGGCATACGTGCCGGTGACCTCCACCTCCGCGCCGACCCGGTCGCCTTCGGCAGGGCTGGTGATCGTCGCCTGCCCGTCTAGCTGGGCCTGGACCAGCCTGGGCGGCCTGTCCCACTGTTCCTCGCTGCGGAGCAGCCCTCTCACCCGGTAGACTTCGGTCACTTCTTCCGGCAGCACCGGAAAGCCCGGGAATTCGCCATCGGCACACCAAGCCATCAGCTTATAGCCTATGAACTGGCTGTCGTCCGGCGTGTTCGCCACGGCGAGCACGATGTCGAAGATCTCCCCGGCGGAGTCCGCGCCCCCCAGCCCGATCCGCATTTCCCACTGGCCGTCCTGCCCTGGGATGCTCTCGCCCTGGCAGGCGTCCTCCGACTGCGGGTAGGCCCGGCCGTTGGGAGACACGACGAACGCCCACAGGTCCCCGCCCAGCTCACCGGGGTATTCGGCGATGAACGTGACGATCTGGGCCACGCGCTCGCCGTCGCTGAGATTCGTCTTCCAGGCCGCCGGGAGCGGCGCCAGCTCAGGCGTGGGCGAAGGGTTGGGCGAAGGCTCGCCATCCCGGCCAAGCGCCCACATAAGCAGCGCGCCCAGGGCCAGCCCGATCACGCCGGCCAGCGCGATCTTCCACCAGTATCTTTCGGGCGGCGGGGGTGGTGGTGGGGGCGGCGGCAGCGCGCTTTTCACCAGTTGCATGATCTGGTCCAGCGCGGGGTCGAGGTACTTGTTGTTTGTCGGCAGCTCGACCCCCTGGCTCCGCAGCAGATCGCGCACGCTCTGATCCTGAATATCGTCCGGCTCCGTGAATTCCGGGTGAAACACGGGGATGAGCGTCAGGCCCAGGTTACAGGCCTGGTCGATCTCTTTGCGGACCCAATCGGATGCCAGGGTGTCCGGCCCCAACAGGCACAGGAAGACTTTGGCCTCCGCGATGGCCCGGCCTAGCTGCGGCGGGAACTGCCCCGCGGCTGACAGGCCCTTGATGTCCATGAAGGCGTCGATGCCCTCATCTTCGAGCCTGTCCCGGATGATATAGGCGATATCAGCGCTCCGGCTGCGCTGGTAACTGATGAACACATCGGCCATGCCCCCTCCTCGCGCGCGGCATACCACGCCTCTATGGTACGCCTGATGCGCCCGGTTGACCAGCCGTGCGGGTAGGTTTTTTTACCACGGAGGACACGGAGGGCACAGAGAAAATCAAAAGAAAATTTCTGTGTCCTCTGCGCCCCCTGTGGTGAATAGCTCCCCTACCCCGCTACGCCGCGCCAGACCGCGTCCAGCGCCTGGAGCGTCACCAGGTTGCGCACCGGGTAGCCCGACTCCAGGTTGGGCGGCGTGAGGTCGCCCGCCGACGTGATCGGCCCGTGCAGGTGGAAGCCGTCCGCGCCGATGCCGTGATTGGCCAGCGGCTTGAGCGCCCGCCACAGGTTCATCACCGGGACGCCGTAGTCCCACGCGGCGCGGACCACCATCTGGTTGAACAGGACCGAGTATTCCGGCGAGGAAGCGTGCGGCGGGAAGGTGCTCAGCAGCGGCACGATGCCCGCCTGGATCGTCTGGACGACGGCGCGCCGCAGCGCGCTGTCGAACTGCTCCGGCGTGAGCACCAGCATGTCATTCGTGCCAAACATGATCACGGCGATGCTGGGGTTGTGGGCGCGGTACTCGCACGCCAGCGGCGTCTCGCCGGGCTGGCAGTGGGCCGGGTTGGCCCACAGCGGATCGAGCACGGCGGCGACGTTCAGCCCGTTCTCCGCCGCCAGCGAGCGGAGCGCGAACGCCCCGGCGTACTGGTCGATCACCCCCTGCAGGCTGGCATACGCGCCCAGGCGGTAGCGCCCCTCGCCGAACGCGTGCAGGAACAGCCACGACGACGAGTTGCAGTCCCCGATCTTGGAGACGGTCGCCGGGTCGCGGCCCCACCGCGCGCCCTGGGCATAGATGGCGCGCGCCCGCTCCGTCGCGGCGGGGACGATCGGGACCGCGTCCAGGTCGATGACCGCCGCCCGCGCCCGCATCAGCGCGCCGGCGTCGATGAGCTGGGACTCGTCATAGCGGTAGCGGGCGCCGTTCGGGGTGCCGAAGGCCGAGGGGGGCAGGATCTCGTCGCTGACCGGCAGGCTGTCCAGCGCCAGGGCGGGGTCGAAGGACAGGTACGCCCCGGACATCCACCCGCGAAAGCGCTGGTTGAGCGTGGAGCCGAGCAGCCAGGATGCGTCCGGGCTGCGCGCCTCGATTTGCAGCGCGGTCTGCGGCGGCAGTTGGGTGATCGCCGCGTAGGCGGCATCCGGCCCCAGCCGGACGTTCAGCGCGGCGGTGGTCCACGCGTCGGCGGAGTCCTGCGCGGCGGCGGGCGGTCCGGCCCAGGGGGGCCCCAGCAGCAGCGCCAGGAGCAGGATGATGGCATGACGCATCGGCGCGTGTCTCCTTTGTTCGCGGTCTGGGAATGAGTCTACTGGTATCGCGCCGTTTTGCCAGCGCGCGTCACCGGGGAGAACGTTTCACCACAGAGAACACTAGGGAGCACAGAGTTTTTTTCTTTCATTTCATTTCTCTGTGTCCTCTGTGGTGAGCTTCTGGGGTTGATCCCCCCTCACCCGCCCGCGACCGGCGACACCAGCCGCAGGCGATCTCCCGGCTGGAGCACGTAGCCATCGGGCGGGTAGCGGTTGTTGACCGTGCACAGCGCCACCTGCGCCGGCTCGATGCCCAGCGCGGCGTAGAGGTCCGGCAGGGTGGCGCCGGGGGCCAGCTCCACCCGCAGCGGCCCCGCGTCACCGGCCATATTCAGGCGCTCGCGCAGCGCAGCGCCCAGGCGCACTTCGACCTCGATCATCGCGCGATGTGCCCGTTCAGCAGGCCGTCGAGCTGGTAGCCGCGCAGGCAATCCGCGGTCGGCTCACCGCGCGCGTCCCAGCCCATCAGCCGGTAGTACTCGTCGATCATCGGCTCCAGGTTGACCACGTGCCCCTGGGCGGGACCGTCGGCCAGCGGTTCGGCCAGCGCCCGTTTGGGCAGCGTGTCGTCGGCCCGCGTCAGGCCCTCGCGGTTGTTGCACAGCCGGGCCAGCGTGCTGATCCGCTGGCCGAGGTGTTCCAGCGCGCGCGGCTCCGGGTAATCCCAGCCGGTCGCTGGGACGAGCAATTGCCACAGCTCCTTGAGCGTCATGCCGTACGACGTGAAGAAGCACAGCACCGCCGAGTCGATCACGGCGGCCTCGGACTGGTGGATGCGGAAGATCTCCGGCTTGTTCTCCTGCGACAGCGGGTTGGCGCCGCCCAACAACTCGACCAGCGGCGCACCGTGCAGGTGACACGCCCCGCGCTCGCTGACGGCGTAGGCCAGGCCGACGCCTTTGGCCGCGTTGGGATGGTAG
>Ga0123328_1003780_pt1 | contig 12703 bp, 11 predicted proteins | sample BioC12SIPDNA_2_FD_89702 | JGI IMG/M metagenome (GOLD analysis project Ga0123328, IMG submission 89702) | Anaerobic biogas reactor microbial communites from Washington, USA - Biogas_R1_A C12 SIP DNA | ecosystem: Engineered > Bioreactor > Anaerobic > Unclassified | place: Washington, USA...
CGTGGAACAAGAGGAGGGGGGAGAGGCATGACCCTTCTCACCTGGTGCTACATGCTCTCCGTGTGGGCCGCCATCATTGCCCTCAACGTCTACTGCTTCCACCGGATATTCACCCGGGGCGGCCGCCGGGACGATTAGGCTGCGGTCAGTTTGCCGCCGCCGCGCATTGGAGCGCCTCCGTCCATCCGGAAACCGTTCGGGGCGCGGGATGCGACAGCGCCCGGTTGAAAGCCGCGATCTCGTCCGACAGCGCGCCCCAGTCCCCGTTCTCGATAAGGGCGCCATACCGTCCCAGCAGGCGGAGCTCCCTTCCATCGTGCTGCCCCGCGCGGGCCAGCAACCCCTGCCACCCCTCCACCTGCACCGGGAACCCCTTGCGTGCCAGGTCCTCCTGAAGCTCCCCCCTCATTCGCGCGACTCGGGCGGCCTGGCGCGGCCCCTCGGGGGCCGCGGGGGCGACCACCACGCTGTCCGGCTCCGCCTTCTCGGCGAAATAGACACTCTCGGCCGCCGTGTGGGCGTCGTCCTCCAGGCAGGGGTAGAGAAAGCGGACGGCGCAGTAGATGCCCGCCAGCCGGCACATTTTCACCGCGCGCCGCCCGTGGCTCACGGAGAACCGCGCGTTGAAATGGTCGTCCAGCAGCCGCTGGCTCCCCGAGGGAACCAGCCATTCCACCGCGCGGCATCCGGACGCCCGCGCGAGCGCCCACACCGAGTCCGACAGCGGCCCCGGAACGCATCCCGTACTGTACTGGCAGCGGTGGCCCCCGGCCAGCAGGCCCGCCGCCACCTCGTCCACTGTCGTCGCCGACAGATACCCGTCCAGATGGAAGGCCCCCAGAGGCACGGCCCGTTGCACCGCTGCGATCTCCGTCAGCACCGCCTCTGGGGCGTCGGGCGATTCCGCCGCCTCCCGTCCCAGGGAAACGGGAAACAGATGCAGTTTGCCCCCGCCGAACAGGGCCGGATACACCGACGGATCGTAACAGGCCGCCGCCGCCGCGTCGTCTTTTCCCCCGTCGCCCATGCGCACGCGCCATGTGTCGGAAAGCACCGGGAACGGGATGCGGAGCCCGGCGCCCGAGGCCCCGGAACAGACCATTTCCTGCCGCACGGCGGGCAGCAGACTGCGGACGCGCTCCGCCACAAGCAGGGATTGCCCGATCTCGGCCTGCGTTTCCGCGAAGTAGCACACGGTGGACGGGCGGTGCAGCACAATGTCTGACCCGATGTCGGCCAGCCAGCGGGTGACGCCGTCCGTTCGCCGCCAATGGCGCCAGAATCCATACCAGGAGAGCGTGGACACCTCCTCCATGGCGAAAAAGGAAAAACGCTCCAGCCATGCCGGCGTGGCATAGTCCAGCACCCGGGCCTCACGGCCGGCGGCCACCAGAGCCCCTGCCATTCGGGCCATGCGGTCCTTCGGCAGAAACGCGCCCATCTGGAAAGGTCCGGCAGGCACATGTACCAGCGCGTATTCCGGCCTCATCAGGCGTTTACCTCCCTCCACCGTTGGCGGTGACCGATGTTCACGGCAATCCTCTCAGGGCTCGCGACCACGCTACCACAACATATAGTCGGCTTGCAACCTGTCCTACGCCATATCTTGTCGTGATCATAGCATGAACGCAACATATATGCAACCCCTTATTTTTTGGGCATATTTTGTGCAAGAATCCCAAATTGTGAGGGTTCTAACACCGCCCGACCTGTCCAGCCACCGCACCCAGGGAACCGTCTCGACCTCTCGGACGGTCTGCCGGAAACCCTGGATGGGTCTTTGATTCTGTCTCAAATTGTGGTATACTCTGGCCCGGACACAATATGTTGCGTTCGGAGGTGCCTGTGAACGGACTGAAGCGGAAAGTGCATTTCGTCGGTGTGGGCGGGATCGGCATGAGCGGTCTTGCCGAAATCCTGCTTAATCTCGGCTACGACGTGTCCGGTTCAGATATCAAGGCGACCAGCATCACCGACCGGTTGCAGACCCTGGGCCTTGAGTTCCACGAGGGGCATCGGGGGGAAAACGTGGGGGACGCGGGCATACTCGTGGTGTCCGCCGCCGTGGCCCCGGACAACGACGAGGTGTCGGCGGCGCGCGGGCGCGGCATCCCGGTGATCCACCGCAGCGACCTGCTCGCGGACCTGATGCGTCTCAAGCCGCACGCGGTCGCCGTGGGCGGCACCCACGGCAAGACGACCACCACCTCCATGATCAGCGCGGTGATGGACGTGGCGAACATCGGCGCGACGAGCATTGTGGGGGGCATCCTGCACCGCAGCGGGACCAACGCCCGCTGGGGCACGGGGGACTATCTGGTCGCCGAGGCCGACGAGCACGACGGGTCCTTCCTGCGCCTTCATCCGACCATCGCCGTGGTCACCAACATGGACGCGGAGCATCTGGAATACTACGGCACCCTCGACCGCATCAAGCGGGCGTTCACGGATTTCTGCAACAGCGTCCCGTTCTACGGGTACAGCATCGTCTGCGGGGACGACGCGAACACGCGCGACACCCTCGGCGATATTGAGAGCGTGTGCATCACCTACGGCGCCGGCGGGGATGTGTCGCTGCTGGGGCGCGACGTGGCGCTCCGCGACGCGCCGGGGGCCGCCAGTCCCGCGCAGCGCCTCGCCTGCCTGCGCACGCGCTTCACGGTTGAGTGCCGCGACGAGCGCCTGGGCCCGGTCGGCGTCCTCGGCGCGCTGGAGATCGGCGCCGTGGGCGTCCACAACGTGCGCAACGCCCTCGCGGCCTGCGCCGTGGGGCTCTGCCTCGGCATGCGTTTCAGCGTGATCGCGGCGGGCCTGCGCCAGTACGAAGGGGTGCAGCGCCGCCTCCAGCCCTGCGGCGAGCGCCGCGGCGTGCTGGTGGTGGAGGACTATGCGCACCACCCGACGGAGATCATGAGCACCCTGGAGGCGGTCCGCTGGATCGCCCCCCGGCGGATTATCGCCGTCTTCCAGCCCCACCTTTACAGCCGCACGAAGTTCTTCTGCGACGACTTCGCCCGGGCCCTCTCCACGGTGGACCGGGCCATTGTGACCGACATCTATCCGTCGCGCGAGGCCCCCATGCCCGGGGTGGACGCGTGCATGATCGTGGACGCCGCCCGCGCGGCCGGCGCGCAGTCGGTGGATTTGGTGCGCGACATGCGCGACGTGCCCGGCGCGCTGGCGGACTCGCTGGAGGCCGGCGACGTGGTGCTGGTGATGGGCGCGGGGAACATCAACCAAATCTGCGGCCCCCTGCTGGACGCCCTGGAGGGGGGGGACGGGAAAGGGGGGGCGGCATGATGGCCGGAACCGCAGGGGTGTACTCCCCGCCCCGAAAGGCGCAGCGCGGGACGTGGCGGCTCAAGCACGCCGCCGGGGAGCTTTTCGCCCTTGCCGTGGTGGCCGCCTTCCTGGTGTTTCTCGGTGGCTATCTCTGGGGCGAGGCCGTCTTTGCCACGCGCGAGGTGCGTTTCGAGGGGAACGAGCACCTCACGGACCAGCAGATTCTGGAGGCGGCCAACATCACGGACTCGGAGACCTTTTTCACCCTCGACACCGAGGCCATCCGCGGACGGGTGCTGGACCTTCCCTACATCAAGAGCTGCGACGCGCGGCGCATCGGCCTGAACGCGGTCCTCATCAGCGTGACCGAGCGCGCGCCGGTGGTCTCCATCATGGTCAACAACCACGTGTACGAGCTGGACCGGGAGGGCAGGGTGCTGCGCGAGGTGCATCCCCTCGCGCCGCCCACCGGGCCGCTGGTGACGAACCTCTCCGGAGTGCACGCGGTGGTGCCCGGGCAGCATGTGAGCCACCCCGCGCTCACCCGCGCCGTCGAGCTCTGGCGGGCCTTTTCCGCCGCCCCCGTCTCCGGGCAGCTCACGCTGTCCGAAATCAGCGCCCTCGGCGAAAACGAACTGGTCATGATCTTCAACGAGCTGCCCTACGAGACGCGCTGGGGCCGCGAGGATTTCCCCGCCCAGGTCCGGCGCTTCGAGGCGCTTCTCCGGGAGAAACAGGGGAAGCTGCCCTGCGGGGAGTACCTCGACATGCGGTTTGACGCGGACATTGTGTGCAAATGAAACGGCGGGGCGGCCCCGGCGCGGGCGTCCCTGAAAACAGCGAAAGGCCACGGTATGAGCGAGCGCGACAGACACGGGGAGTTTGACACCTTTGACCAGCACGCGGTCATCAAGGTGTGCGGCATCGGCGGCGGCGGCTGCAACTCCGTGGACCGCATGATCGAGGCGGGCCTGTCCGGGGTGCAGTTCATCGCCATCAACACGGACGCCCAGTCGCTCAAGAAGTCCCGGGCCGAGGTCCGCGTGCAGATTGGCACCAAGAGCAGCGGCGGCCTCGGCGCCGGCGCCAACCCGGAGGCCGGGCGCGCCGCCTGCGAGGAGGACCGCGAGGAGGTGCGCGCCGTGCTCCAGGGGGCCGACATGGTCTTCCTGGCCCTCGGGCTTGGCGGCGGCACGGGCACCGGCGCCGCGCCGATCGTGGCCGAGGAGGCCATGGCGAGCGGCGCGCTCGTCTGCGCCATCGTGACCCTGCCGTTCTCCTTCGAGGCCGCCCTGCGCATGGAGAACGCCCTCAAGGGGCTTGAGCAGCTGGAGAAGCACGTGGACACCCTGATTGTGGTGCCCAACGACCGCATCGCCGAGCTGAGCCGCCCGGACACCTTCCTGCTGGACGCCTTCCGCCACGGCGACGAGGTGCTCCACAACGGCGTGCGCGCCATCACCGAGCTCATCACGGTGGTGGGGCTCATCAATGTGGACTTCAAGGACCTGCGCACCATCATGCTGGCAAAGGGGCGCGCCCTCATGGGCATCGGCATGGCCGAGGGCGACGACCGCGCCATCCGCGCGGCCCGCGAGGCCATCGTGTGCCCCCTGCTGGAGCAGTCCGACATCAACGGCGCCAAGGGCGTCATCATCAACGTGCGTGGCGGAAAGGACCTCCGCATGCAGGAGGTCACCGAGGCCATCCAGTTCATCAAGGAGAACGCCCCCGACGCCAACATCATCTTCGGCGTCGTCGTGGAGAAGGAGGAGCTTCCGGAGGTGCAGATCACCGTTATTGCGGCGGGGTTCCCGCACAAGGACGTCTCCTCCTACGTCAACCGCCCGCCCCGCGCGGCTGCGGTTCCCTTTGCCACCGCCCCCGCCCCCGCGCCCGCCGTTTCACCCCAGCAGCCGCCCGCCGGGGCAAAGGGCGAATCCGCCCCCGCCGCCCCCGCCCAGGCGCCGGCCGCCGATGCGAAACAGGCGCCGCCCCCTCCGGAAACCGCGCCCGCGCCCGAGCGGCAGCCGGACCGTCCCGCGGCGCCGCCGGCCGCCAAGCCCGCCGCCCCCGCGCCCAAGGGCGCGGCCGCCGGGTCAACGGGTGTGCAGCTCACCATAGACAACACGGAACCGGGGGGGTTCCGGACCGTTTTCCAGGATTCCGGCCCCAAGGACCGGTCCAACGACTCCCGCATTCCCGCCTTCCTGCGCAAGCGCTTCAACGGGAGCAAGTAGGCGCGGTTAACACCTGCGCGCCGGGGCGGAAGCGGACTCCACCCCGGCGCGCGTGTTATTGGATGCTGACGCTAATCCTCCGTGATGGGCTGGTTGCACACGTCGCAGAACTTGGCCTTGGAAAAGGTCATGGCCAGCCACATGGGAATCCACAGGCCGAAGGTGCAGAGCGTGAGGAGGAGCTGTCCTCCGTGGTTCACGCGGTTGGTGTGCCAGGAGACATCCTTCCTGCAATGCTCGCAGTGAAGGGTGCTGTTCGTCTCGTCTTTCATGACGATGGTCCTTTCTTGGGGGGAAGCACATGGGCGAAGCGGTCCGCGCGACCGGGCGGACACACCTCACGCGGGGGATTGGGAAAGGTGTTTGAAGGCGCGCCGCGCGCGCGCGGGCATCAAATCAGAAGCTGGCGCTTGAGGAGAAGAAGGGACCGGTTGTGGCCCGGGCGGAGCCCCGACAGGGGGTCCGGTACGGCAGGACGGCCCGCAGACGGGGCCGTGCCCTGGGAGGCGGGGGGGGCGGACGCCGAAACCTGGGTGCGGGAACGCGCCGGGGCGGGGGCGCTCACAGACGCCTCCAGAGTGGGGACCGGGCAGAGGCCGGGGATGTCCCCGGGAACCTCCGGCGCGTTGCCGACGGGGGCGAACAGGGACGGACCGGGAAGGGCGGCGTGACAGGACAGCGCCACTGCCACGGCACAGGCAACCCACGCGGCGCATGCCGCCCGTTTTTTCTTTTCCAGATTCATCACCGCCAGTATACCACGCGGCGCCTCATTCCCGGTCAAGGAGCAGGGACTTGATCACGGCCAGATACTCCCGGAGGCAGGCGTTGGGCAGGAGATACCAGGGGGTTGGGGCGGCCACGGGGAAAAAGGCGAGCCCCTCCCGCCGGGCGAGCACCTGCACGCGGAAGAGATGGAACCCGCTGGTGACGACGGCGAGGGAGGGGGGCGCTTCCGCCAGCGCGCCCGACGCCTCCAACACCGCCCTGGAGTTACGGAGGTTCTCCGCCGTGCTGGTCGCCCGGTCCTCCAGCAGAATGCGGCCAGGATCCACCCCCGCCTTCACCAGGAAGGCGGCCATGGCCTCCGCCTCCGTGGTGCTCTCCCCGGGCCCCATTCCGCCCGTGACCACGGCGCGCGCGCCGGGGTTTTCGCGCAGATAACCGGCCGCCGTCTCCAGCCTCAGCCGCAGGGTCTCCGAGGGCCGGTCGCCATGGAGTCCCGCCCCGAGCACCACGACCCAGTCGCAGGGCGGGCATTCCGGCGGGAACGACGCCGCGCATAGGATGCAGCAGACCGCGGCGAACGAGAGGAGCCAGAGCGCCCCACCCGCGAGAAAGACCCCGCGCGGCAGGTGCCACCGGGGCGACACGGCCACCGCCCACCGGAACCGCAGGGCGGCCCCCATGAACAGGAGAACGCCGCCCAGGAAACCGGGGAGCAGGATGCCCGTGTTCAGCCCCCGGCCCGCCATGAGCAACACCCCGGTGTCCAGCAGTCCGGCCGCTCCGGCCATTCCCAGGACCCCCGCGACGACGCTGCTCCGGGACTGCGGGACGGACTTCTCGGTTTCGGTGCAATTCATCCCCGGGGGTGGAACTCCTTGTGTGCGCGCGTGAGGCGCTCAACGCTCACATGCGTGTAAATCTGCGTGGTGCTGATGTCCGCATGGCCCAGCAGCTCCTGCACCGCCCGCAGGTCGGCCCCGTTGTCCAGCAGGTGCGTGGCAAAGGAGTGCCGCAGCATGTGCGGCGTCACGTTCCGGGCGATGTTCGCGCCCCGGGCGTGGTGCTTTACAATCTGCCAGACCGCCGTGCGGGAGAGCGCGCGCCCCCGGTCGTTGACGAACACCGCCGGGGCCGGGGGCTTCCATGCCGTCCGCGCGTCCAGCCAGGCCCGCAGCTTGTCCACTGCGGCCCGGCCCAGCGGGACGATGCGGGTCTTCGCGCCCTTTCCGCGCACCCGCACGCTTGCCTCCTCCAGCGAGACGTCGCGCAACGCCAGCCCGGCGGCCTCCGAGAGGCGCAGGCCGCAGGAGTAGAACAGCTCCAGCAGGGCCGCGTCGCGCACGCCCTCCGGGGTGTCCGTCCCGGGCGCGGCCAGCAGGCGCTCCACCTCCTCCACGCCCAGCCAGTGGGGCAGGGCGCGCAGGATGCGCGGGCTGTCGAAGGTTTCCGACGGGTCGGTTTCCGCGAGCTGCTCGCGCGCGAGGAAGCGGTGGAACCGGCGGATGGCGGTCAGGTGCCGGGCCACGGAGCGCGCGGCGAGGCCGGAAGCGCCCAGCGCCAGGAGGTGGTCCGTGATGTCCTCGCGGACAATGTCCCCTGGGCGTTCCACCCCCGACTCGGCGAGCCCGGCGAGGTAGGCCCGCAGGTCGGCGCCATAGGCCGCCAGCGTGCGCTCCGACAGGCCGTCCTCGAACACGGCCGACTCCAGGAAGCGGTCGAGCGCGCGGCCCAGCTCCGATGCGTGCGCCTCATCCATGCGCGGTTTCCGCGGGGCGTGCAGCCCCGGTTATTTGGCCACCTCCACGGCGCGGGTCTCGCGGACGACGGTCACGCGGATCTGGCCGGGGTAGGTCATCTCCTGCTCGACCTTGCGCGCGATGTCATGCGCAAGCTGCTGCGCCTCGGCGTCGTTCACCTTGTCCGGCTGCACCACGATGCGCACCTCGCGCCCCGCCTGGATGGCGAAGGCCCGCTCGACGCCGGGGTACCCGTCGGCGATCTGCTCCAGCTGCTCCAGCCGCTTGATGTAGTGCTGGAGCATCTCGCTGCGCGCGCCCGGGCGCGACGCCGACATGGCGTCCGCCGCCTGGACCAGCACGGCGATTACGCTGTTCATGGGCATCTCGTTGTGGTGCGCGCCCACGGCGATGGCGATGGAGTCCTTCTCCCCGTAGCGGCGGCAGAGGTCGTGGCCCAGGATGGCGTGGGAGCCCTCGACCTCGTGGGTCAGGGCCTTGCCGATGTCGTGGATCAGCCCGGCGCGTTTGGCCTCGGCGATGTTCACGCCCAGCTCCGCGGCCATCAGGCCCGCCAGGTGGCAGACCTCCTGGGAGTGGCGCAGCACATTCTGGCCGTACGATGTGCGGTAGCTCAGCCGCCCGAGCAGCTTGATCATTTCCGGGTGCAGCCCGTGGACGTCCGCCTCCATGCAGGCGGCCTCGCCGCGGTCCTTCATGGTCCGGTTCAGCTCCTCCGTCACCTTCTCCACCACCTCCTCGATGCGGGCCGGGTGGATGCGCCCGTCCTGGATCAGCCGCTCCAGGGTGATGCGCGCCGTCTCGCGGCGGACCGGGTCGAAGCCGGAGAGCACCACGGCTTCCGGCGTGTCGTCAATGATCACGTTGATGCCCGTGGCGTTCTCCAGGGCGCGGATGTTGCGCCCCTCGCGCCCGATGATGCGCCCCTTCATCTCCTCGTTCGGCAGCGGCACCACGGAGACCGTGGTCTCGGCGGTGTGGTCCGCGGCGCAGCGCTGGATGGCCTCGCCCACGATCCACTGGGCGCGCTTCTCGGCATTCTCGCGCAGCTCGTCCTCGATCCGTTTCAGCTCAATGGCGCAGTCGCGCTTGACGTCGTTTTCCAGCCGCGCGTAAAGGTCCCGGCGCGCCTGCTCGATCGTCAGCCCCGCCACGGCCTCCAGCTTCAGGGTCTGCTCCGTGATGAGGGCGTTCAGCCGCTCCTGGTCCTTCTCCGACTGCTTCTCCCGGGCGACCAGCGCCCGCTCCTGCGTGTTCAGGTCCGCGGCGGTCTTGTCCTGCGCCGCGGCCCGCTTGTCCAGCCCCTGCTCCTTCGCCGCCAGCCTGCGCTCCACCTCGGCCATTTCCTTCCGAAGGTCGCGCCCCTCCTGCTCGAGCCGGGCCCGCAGGTTGATTTCCAGCTCCTTGACCGCAGCCTTCCCGTCCTTCAGGATGGAGGCCGCCTCGCGCTCCGCGTCGGTGATCACCTGGGCGGCGTCCCGCTTGGACTTGCGGACAATTCCCTGCCCCCGCAGCATCGAAAGGATGAGGGTCACGGCGGCCCCCGCCGCCAGGCCCACCACCCCCACCGCGACTAAAACAAACATATTCTGCATGTACGCTGCCTCCACACCCGCAGGGGGTGTCCAGTGTTTTTGCCTCCCGCAAAGCGGGACCGGAGGCGGGCGCAGAACGCGAACGGCAAGGGGGGTTATCTTGGGGGACGGTTCTCCGTCCCGTTCCATACGCTGAATCCAACCCTGGAAATATGAGTCATGCGTCCCATATCCAAACTGCCCCTGGGGGCGCAGAAGTCACTTGCCGGTCAAGTCTTTGCCCACTCCGAAGGTGTTTTCTTCAACCATGGCCGTCAGTTTTCGACCGCATACCGCATTATAGGCGGAAGTTTGCAACTTTGTCAACGATTTAAACACGGTTTTGCTCCGAAGGCTTCCCCGCAAATGGGCGCTCCGCGAACACTTAGGCCGTTGCGCAAACGAAAGGCCGTCTCTGAACGGGGGTGGGCGATGGGGCGGGGGGGCGTCAGTCCGCGTTGCAGACGACCCGGAATCCAATGTCGTTCATGGCGTAGTCGGGGGCGTAAGCCATGCGGGTCGCATTGCGGCACGCGCCGGGATACCACAGCCACGAGCCGCCCCGCACCGTGCGGGTGGCGAGGGATTCCCGGTTGACGGGGTCTTCGGAGGGGCCCACCGCGTAGAAATCGGGGGAAAAGGCGTCCTCGCACCACTCCCACACGTTTCCGTGCATGTCGAAGAGGCCCCATTGGTTGGCCCTGAAACTGCCCACGGGCGCGGTGTACACGCTGGCATCGTCAAAGGGGAACACCACCCAGCTCCGGTAGCGGCGCTGGAGGCTGATGTCGGCGCCGTTCAGCCAGCCGCGGCCGGATGCGGGGTTGTTGCCCCAGAAAAAGGCCCCCTTCTCGCCCGCCCTGCATGCATATTCCCACTCCGCCTCGGTGGGCAGGCGGAACGTCTTTCCCGTGGTCTTGGACAGCCAGCCGCAGAACTCCTGCGCGTCCTCCCAGCTCACGCACAGGACCGGGTGGTAGAGGTTCTGGGGAAAGCCCGCCTTGAGCCAGTTCATGCCCGCAATCCACTCGCGCTTGCCATTGGGCGTGATGGTCCAGGCGCCCCCGGCCCGCTCGGCGGAGGTCTTGAATCCCATGTCGTTCACAAACCGGCTGAACTGCCCCAGGCTGATTTCGTGGCGGCCCATCCAGAACCCCCGCGTGAGGGTCACGGAGTGCTGGGGCCCCTCATGCGTCTGGCGGTCCGGCTCCGTTTCCGGCGACCCCATGGGGAAGCTTCCCGCCGGTATCCAGGCGACTTCCAGACTGACGCCGTCGCCCAAGTCATGGGTTCGGTAGTCTTCCGCGGGCCGTTCCTCCGAAGGGGCCAGGGCTGCGGCGTCCGCCTCCTCCGCCGGCCGAATTTCCGGGGCCGGGCGTCTGGCCGGTGTCTGGCTGCCCTCGCCAAACCGCTGGTTGAGCCAGGCCACAATACCCTTGACCACCGCCTCGCCTCCGTCTGCCGGCGCGCCGGCGGGGGCTTCCTGGGAGGGAAGAGGCGCCGGACGCCCCCCCCGGTTTTGCCACCAGTTGAACCCGGCGAACAGGGAGACCGCGGCCAGCAGTCCCGCCAGCACGAGGGTGGAAACCGGAACCCGCCGCCCGGGCGCCTGCTCCTTTCCCGAGAGTCCCTGAATGGCGCCCTTCTGGGCCTTCTTGCGCCCCAGCAGGGCCTCCCGGAAGGCGGCGGCCGAGGGGATGCGCTTGGTCTGGTCCATCTCCATGCCGGCCAGGATGGCCCTCTGCACCCTGCCCGACACGCGCACATTGGGCAGGGAGGAGGGCGGCGCCAGATCGGTGCCGGAAAGGCGCTGCATTGCGCTCGGGGGTTTCCTGCCCGTCAGCATCCGGTACAGCGTGGCCGCCACGCCGTACACGTCCGACCAGGGCCCCTGCTGGCCGCCCCCGGAATACTGCTCCGGCGGGGCGTAGCCGGGGGTGAGCAGCACCGTCAGCGTGTGGTGGTCGCGCACCATGGACTGGCGCGCCGAACCGAAGTCGAGCAGGATGACCTCGCCCTCCTTCGTCAGGTAGATGTTGCACGGCTTGATGTCCCGGTGCATGAAGCCCCGCGCGTGGACCACCTCCAGCCCGTCCAGCAGGCGCGAGATGATCTTCACCGCCTTGTGCTCGCTCAGCAGCTCGTCCGTCTGCTGCTCCAGAAAATCCTCCAGCGACACCCCGTCCACATAGTCCATCACGAGGTACGCGGAGTTGTTCTCCTTGAAGAAGTCCGTCACCCGCACCAGGTTCGGGTGCGGCGCCGGCTGGTGGCAGGCCACAATGTTGCGCCCCTCCTCCAGGAAGCGCTCCAGCCCCTGGTAATACAGCTCCGACGGGTCGCCCGTGGTGCCCGCGCCGCCCTTCCGCAGCCGCACCCCGCAGGTGTCCTCCTCCCGGTCCACCAGCTCAAACGGGAAGAACTCCTTGATCGCCACCCGGCGGTTCAGCCCCTCCTGAAGGGCCAGATAGGTGATGGCGAAGCCGCCCTGCCCCAGCGTCCGCCCGATGAGATAGCGCGAGTGGAGCATGGACCCCGGCCGCAGCGTCGGCGGATCCCAGGGGATCTTCTCCGGGTCCGCGCCGCAGTTCGGGCACCGGCGCGCGCGGCCCATGGGCTGCAGGCACGCCAGGCACACCGGCCCCGCCACCGAGGTCATCTCATCCCGGTGTGGCATCGTTACCCGCCGTTCCCTGAAAACAGCATCCGTTCAATACCCCCGAAGTCTCCGCCATGCCAAAACACGCACGACCCGGCACCGTGCAAGCCGCCTGCCGCAGTCAACCACGCGCGCGCTCCAGCCAGTGCCCCTGCCGCACCTCCATCCCTGCCGCACCCCCCGCCGGGGAGGGTGCATGCCCCCCACGAACAAAATTATCCCCGTAGTCCGGGGGGGATGCAAAAACCCCGAACCACGCCGGGGCGTCTCGGGGGGGGGTGACCGCAGAGGGGGGGGGCCGGGGCAGGGCACGCCTGGGAATGCCACGCTCCTGACCGGCGCGGCCGGCGGGGGTGAACCACGGAACACACGAAACACACAGAGGGGGGAGATGCGGGAAGAGAGGAGAGGGGGCGGCGGCCTGGCCTGGGCCATATTCGGATGTCCAGTTGGGACAACAAG
>Ga0123328_1003786_pt1 | contig 12688 bp, 10 predicted proteins | sample BioC12SIPDNA_2_FD_89702 | JGI IMG/M metagenome (GOLD analysis project Ga0123328, IMG submission 89702) | Anaerobic biogas reactor microbial communites from Washington, USA - Biogas_R1_A C12 SIP DNA | ecosystem: Engineered > Bioreactor > Anaerobic > Unclassified | place: Washington, USA...
AGCCTCGAAAAAGCCGGTATTATTACCCGTACCAGCTATCCGGAAGTTCCGCCTCGGGTGGAGTATGAGCTGACGGAGATGGGCCGCGATCTCATCCCACTGGTGGACCACATGCGTGACTATGGCGCGCGGTGGCTCAGTGGCAACGGTGATGGCTCACCGTCCTCCGGCGCGCTGGCGTAGGAAGAAGTTGCCGGAGTGGTCCGTTCCTCCGGCCGAGACGGAACGGAGCCTATCGGTGGAAAGATGGGCCATGAATGCGGATGAGGTGGAGAGCCTCGTCGAGCGTCTTGTGGACTTGGGAGCGGCCAAGGGCTTCATCAGTGCGGAGGATATCGAGGAAACCCTCTTCGATATCGATTTGACCACTGAGCAGCGTGAAGCCATCTATACCCGCCTCTTGGACCGCGGGGCGGAAATCATGGATGAGTTCCTGGGGGAGGCCTCTCTCTCCGAGATGGAGTCGGAGGACGAGGTTCCGCGCTGGCGCATTGAGAGCGAAGCGGTGCTCGATCTCAGCGTGGACATGCCCACCACAGACCCGGTACGGATGTACCTCAAGGAGATCGGGCGGGTGCGTCTGCTGACGGCCGAAGAAGAGGTGACGCTGGCCAAACGCATCGAGCGCGGGGACATCATGGCCAAGCACAAGCTGATCGAGGCCAATCTGCGCTTGGTGGTGAGCATCGCCAAGCGCTACCACACGGACGGCATGAGCTTCCTGGACCTCATCCAGGAGGGCAATCTGGGCCTCATCCGAGCGGTGGAGAAGTTTGACTATCGCAAGGGCCACAAGTTCTCCACCTACGCCACGTGGTGGATCCGCCAGGCCATCACCCGCGCCATCGCGGACAAGGCGCGCACCATTCGCATCCCCGTGCACATGGTGGAGAAGATCAACAAGCTCATCCGCGTGCAGCGCCAACTGCTACAGGACATGGGCCGTGAACCGCTTCCTGAGGAACTGGCTCGTGAGATGAGCATGAGCGAAGCGGAGATCCGGGAAATCCTCAAGATCAGCCAAACCACGGTCTCCTTGGAGACGCCCATTGGGGAGGAAGAGGACTCCGAACTGGGGGACTTCATCGAAGACGAGGAAGCCATCCTCTCCTTCGACGTGGTGGCCCGGCAGCTGGACAAGGACACTGTGAACGCCGCACTCAATTCGCTGCCCTATCGCGAGCGCAAAGTGATTGAGCTGCGCTTTGGCCTCAAGGGTGAACACCCTCGCACCTTGGAAGAGGTGGCACGGCGTTTCGGGGTGACCCGGGAGCGCATCCGGCAGATTGAAGCGAAAGCACTTTCCAAGCTCCAGTCCACCGAGCGGGCTCGGCGGCTGAAATCTCAGCTGGAGTAGGCGGGTCGCGGTCGTCGTGCCCAAAAGAAACCTCAGAGCCCTCAACCCCGAGAGGATCCCCGCTCTACCCGCCGGGGATGGCCTGCCGCCTGTGCCCCCGGACCGTCTCACCCCGGACATGGTGCGTCTGCGCTTCTCCCAGCCCGCTGACTGGCAGCCCGAGCCGCCCTTGGGCGTGACTCTGGTAGATCGTCCGCCTGCCTGCGCGGCGGTGCTGGTGCCCCTGGTGGTGAGGGACAGGCTGACGGTTCTGCTCACCCGGCGCAACGACTGCCTGCGGGACCACGCCGGGCAAATAAGCTTCCCGGGCGGTCGGGCGGAGCCTGTGGATGCCGATGCCGCCGCCACCGCTCTGCGCGAGGCGGAAGAGGAAATAGGACTTCCGGCAGACCGCGTGGAGGTGATTGGCTCATTGCCCGTTTACGCCACGGTCAGTGCATACCTGGTGACCCCGGTGGTGGCCTTGGTCCGCCCCGGCTTCGCGGTTCGCCTGGATTCAGGGGAGGTAACAGAGGTCTTCGAGGTGCCGCTGGACTACTTGATGCAGCCGGACCACCACTACCGCCATGCCTTTGAGGAGTCGGGGCAGCACGGCCAGTTCTACTCCATGCCTTGGGAGGGCGGTGACGGCAGATGCTACTTCATCTGGGGGGCCACCGCGGCCATGCTGCGCAATCTGTACCGCTTCCTGGCGGCCTGAGATGAGCCTGTGAGCGATCTTCGTATGGAGCGGTCCGGGCCGGTGGCTCGTATTGTGCTGGATCGGCCTGACCGTCTCAACACGTTGACGCCTCTCATGATCCGGGAGCTGGACGCGGCGCTGGCGCAGTTGGAGGCGGACGATCGCATCCGGGCCGTGGTGGTGACGGGAGCGGGCCGGGCCTTCTGCGCGGGAGTGGAAGTGGGCACGGAGGAGTACAACCCCCTCAATTCTCGGGTGTTCCTGAAGGATCTCAATCGGGTCTTTGACCGGCTGGAAAGTCTCCCGCAGCCATCGGTGGCTGTGATCAACGGGTCGGCCGCCGCCGGCGGGTTGGAACTTGCGCTGGCCTGCACGCTGCGTTTGGCCTCCACTGCCGCCCGTGTTGGTCTGCCCGAGGCTACGCTGGGGCTGGTGGCGGCGGTAGGCACCACATTTCGCCTACCTCGGCTGGTGGGCCTGGGGAAGGCCATGGAGATGTGCCTGCTGGGAGGTATGGTCGGCGCCCAGGAAGCCCGGGAGTGTGGGTTGGTCAACTGGGTGGCGGAACCCGGTCGTCTGGAGGAGCGGGCCGCAGATGTGGCGGGCCGGCTGGCCGCCGGCCCGCCGGTGGCGCTTGGTCTCATGAAGGACGCCTTGTTGGCCAATGCCGGCGGCGGGAAGGAAGCGGCGGTGTTGTTAGAGGTCCTCTCCGCCAGCGTCAACCACTACACGCGGGACAAGAGAGAGGGCTTGGCCGCCTTCTTGGACAAGCGGCCACCGCTCTTCAGGGGCGAATGATGGCAGAGGGCGGATGATGGCGGGCGACGCGTTCGAGGCCGCCCTGCGTACTGGGCCGTCAGGGGGAGCGCTCTCCGGCATCAGCGGCATGGGCTTCTACCTTCCCGAGGAGCGCCTCCTTCTCTCCGATCTGGCGGAGCGGTCCGGGACCCCGCCGCGAGTGGCCGAGTACGCCGGGGCCTATAGCGTGCGCCGGGCGGCTGCGGACGTGTTGCCGGTGCACATGGCTGTGGCGGCGGCCCGAGAGGCACTGGAGCGGGCGCAGGTGAGGGCAGAGGACGTAGGGTTGGTGCTGTGGTGCGGAGCGGCGGTGCCCGAGTACATCATGCCCACCACGGCCGGCGCAGCACAGGCGGCACTGGGAGCGCACTCCGCCCACGGTTTCGATGTGGCGCAAGGGTGTGCGGCCATGCTCACCGGCCTGTGGACGGCGTCGTCCTTCCTGGCCTTCGACACGAGCCTGCAGCACGTTCTACTGCTGGGCGGTGACCGTTGGAGCTCCTTCACTCCGCATCAGGTCTGCGATTCCGTCTTCTTCGGGGATGGAGGAGGTGCCGTGGTGGTCAGCCGGGGAGACCAGCCGGTGCGTCTCCTGGCGTACCAGGGGCTCATGCGCGGGGAGTTCTCTGACCTGTGGCGCATCGACGGAGGCGGCGTTCGGGCCCGGGTGGCCCAGGAGCAGGCGGCAGGGTCAGATGCCGACCACTATCGCGTGGTGGATCGGGAAAGGGCCCACGGCGAGTTCAAGGAGATCTACGTCCCTGTCATCGTGGAAAGCATACGGGGGGCGCTCAAACGAGCGGCGCTGGAGCCGGGCGACATCGACTTCGTGTCCATGGTGAACGCCAATCTGCGTGTGTTGCAGGTGGTGTTGGGAGAGCTGGGAATCCCCGAGGAGCGCTCATCGGCCGACTACCTGCGCCGATACGGGCATTTTGGGGCCCCGGACGTCTTCTTCAATCTGTTCCTCGCCATGGAGGAAGGCAAGGTGCAGCCGGGCGACCGCGTGCTCCTGGTCAGCACCGGCATAGGTTTCCATTGGGTGGCCGCTGTTGTGGAGTGCTAGGCCGCCTGTCTGCGCCAGGGATCCTCGCGTAGACTCCTGGTATGGCTCCACCCGATACGCAGCAGGCCTCCAAGCAGGGCTCCAACTCCGGAGACAAGGCGGGCTTCCAGCTCCCCGTGCAGGGGATGACCTGTGCTGCCTGTGCCGCCCGGGTGGAGCGCAGCCTGAAGAAGCTTGAAGGCGTGCAGGAAGCCGCCGTCAACTTCGCCACCGAGCGGGCGGCCGTCACCTACGATCCGCGGCAAGTGGACGCCGCCGGCCTGGTGGCCGCCGTGCGCGGCGCCGGCTACGACGTGGCCCTGGAGACACGCAGCCTGGGTGTGACCAACATGTCGTGCGCCACGTGTGCCCAGCGGGTGGAGAAGGCGCTCCGTTCCCTTCCCGACGTGGTCAACGCCGCCGTCAATTTCGCCAGTGAGAAGGTGCTGGTCCAGTATGTCCCGGGGACGGTCTCGCTGCAGGACCTGCGACGTGCCGTGGAGGCGGCCGGGTACGGGCTGGTGGAGGAGGGATCTCCGGGTGAGGAGCCCGGCGCGGCGGCGGAAGCCGCCCGCCGGCGCGAGCTGCGCACGCTCAAGTGGAAGATGACAGTCAGCCTGATGGTGGGTGCGCTGCTCATGCTGATGATGTTCGTCCCCCCTCCCTTCCTCACCATGCGGCAGATGTGGTTCGTGATGCTGGCCCTGGCCACTCCCATCCAGTTCTGGGCCGGGCGCCAGTTCTACCGCGGTGCCTGGGCCGCACTGCGGCACCGCACCAGCGACATGAACACTCTCATCACCGTGGGCACCAGCGCTGCCTACCTCTACTCGGCTGCGCTCACCTTCTTCCCCTCCCTGGCCGGGGGTGCCCACGCCGGGCACGGCGGCCTGCTGAGCGGCGGCATCGAGGCCACGGTCTATTTCGATTCCTCGGTCATGATCATTGGGCTCATCCTGCTGGGGCGCTTCCTGGAGGCGCGGGCCAAAGGCCGAACCTCCGAGGCCATGAGAAAGCTCATGGGGCTGCAGGCTAAGACGGCCACCGTGCTGCGCGACGGCGTGGAGTGGGAGATACCGGCGGAGGACGTGGCAGTGGGCGACGAGGTTGTGGTGCGGCCGGGGCAGAAGATCGCCGTGGACGGCGTGGTGGTGGACGGCGCCTCGGCCGTGGACGAGTCCATGATCAGCGGCGAGTCGCTGCCGGTGGAGAAGTCGCCGGGTGACGAGGTGATCGGTGCCTCCATCAACAAGACCGGCTTCTTCCGCTTTCGGGCCACGAAGGTGGGGCGTGACACGGCGCTGGCCCAGATAGTGCGCCTGGTGGAGGAGGCCCAAGGTTCCAAGCCGCCCATCCAGCGCGTGGCAGACAGGATCGCGGCCGTGTTCGTGCCCATCGTGCTGGGGGTTGCGCTGGCGGCCTTCCTGGCGTGGTTCTTGGCGGGACCGGAGCCGCGCTTCACGGTGGCGCTGCTGGTGTTCGTGTCCGTGGTGGTGATCGCCTGCCCCTGTGCCATGGGCCTGGCCACGCCCACGGCCGTAGTGGTGGGGACGGGCAAGGGGGCAGAAAACGGCATTCTCATCCGCTCGGGCGAGGCGCTGGAACTGGCTCACCGTCTGGATACGGTGGTGCTGGACAAGACGGGTACCCTTACTACCGGTCACCCGGTGGTCACCGACGTGCTGGCGAGGGGCGTGGAGACGGGGGCGCGTGGAGACGGTACTGGTACCAGTGCTGCCGGCCCCAGCGACGAGCAACGCGAGCTCCTGCGTGTGGCGGCGTCCGCGGAGCAGGGCTCTGAGCATCCGCTGGGTGAGGCCATCATGGAGCGCGCCCGGGCGGAGGGGCTGGAGGTGGCGGAGGCCAAGGGGTTCCGGGCGCTGCCCGGCCGCGGCATAGAGGTGGACATGCGGGGTGCCCGGTTGCTGCTGGGCAATCTGGCGCTGATGCAGGAGTTCTCCTGCCGCTTGGGCGGCTTGGAGGAGGCGGCGGCACGCTTTGCGGAAGAAGGGAAGACGCCCATGTTCGTGGCCGTTGACGGCAACGTGGGGGGGATCATCGCGGTGGCCGACACGCTCAAACCCAACTCGGCCGAAGCCGTGCGCCGCCTGCGCGCGTTGGGACTGGAGGTGGTCATGATCACGGGGGACAATCGGCGCACAGCTGAAGCCGTGGCCGCCCAGGCGGGCATCACTCAGGTGCTGGCGGAGGTGCTCCCAGAGCACAAGGCAGCCAAGGTCAAGGAACTCCAGGCCGCAGGCCGTGTGGTGGCCATGGTGGGTGACGGGATCAACGATGCGCCCGCCCTGGCCCAGGCGGACATAGGCATGGCCATCGGTACGGGCACGGACGTGGCCATGGAGGCTGCCGACGTGACACTGATTCGGGGTGATCTTCTCCCCATCGTGGCGGCCATCCGCCTGAGCAAGGCTACCATGCGCACCATCAGGCAGAATCTGGGGTGGGCCTTTGGCTATAACATCGCCCTCATCCCGCTGGCGGCCGGCGTTCTGTACCCGCCGTTCGGTATCCTGCTCAATCCCATATACGCAGCGCTGGCCATGGCTTTTTCATCTGCCAGTGTGCTGTCGAATTCGTTACGATTGAGGTGGTTTCGGGTAGACTAGCCGGCACCGCGCGCAACCGGAGCAAGGAGAGGCTTCGTTGGACAAGTGGGAATGCGTCATCTGTGGGTACATCTATGATCCCGAGCAGGGCGATGACACCGCCGACATCCCTGCCGGCACCAAGTGGGAAGACCTCCCGGATGATTGGGCATGCCCCATCTGCGGTGCCGGGAAGGAAGATTTCCAGAAGGTGGAGGGGTAGGAGGGCGCTCTTGGGCCGGGGCGCAAAGCGCGTGGCAAGGAAGGGGCATTCCTGCTAACATTTGCCTCTCCAGCGGGCGATTAGCTCAGAGGGAGAGCGCTGTCTTCACACGGCAGAAGTCACTGGTTCAAGTCCAGTATCGCCCACCATTCGTAACATAAGGCCCCTTCGGAGTCTTTCACCAGGACTTCGTAGGGGCTTTTTAGCTGGAAATCGACAAGTTCCTGGTCCTGCAGGGTTGCGTTCGAAAGTACTGTCGCAAGCACTTCTCGCTGCTCCTGTACCGAAGCGCCTGTGAATCGAATGCGAGCCGATGCTGCAGTTTTGGCTAGTTCCTCTACGCAGGCAGTTCTCTCTGAAGTCGGGTTTGCTAAGGCCTCCGAACGTTGTTCGAAAGTGAATCGCTCACGCGACAGTTCCTCGGCCTTCCGCCGGTAGGTATCGGCATCGACGATCCCCTCCAAGTAGCTGTCGAGTAGTCGACCCGCCTTGCGGTCGTTCTCGCCGATGGCGCGTTCGAGGCTTTCCCGCTCTCTGTCGTTCCCCTGCTGTGCTTCTTGGTCCAATAGGCGGGACTCTTCCACCAGAGCGGCGATGAGGTCCGGCCCGATCTCAATGGAGGCCAGTATCTGCTCCACCTGTTCCATGAGGTCCTCTTCCCGGCTGTAGCTTCGCTGGGAGCAGGCTTCCTTGCCCTTGCCCTTGGTGCAGCGGTAGTAGACGTGGCCACGGTGGCGCTCCGCTGTGATCTTGCAGCCGCAGTCGCCGCACCAGAGGAAGTCACGAAGCGCGAAGAGGTGCCGCTGCTCCATGTTGCCGTTGCGGTTGGGTTCGAAGGTTCGCTGCACACGCTCGAAGAGCTCCGGGCTGATGATGGCCTCGTGCTGACCCCGGTAGAGTCTGTTCTTGTACCGTATCAAACCGCAGTAGACGGGGTTCTGGAGCAGCAGGTGGAGCGAACTCTTGTGCACCTTGTGCCCCGAGCGAAGATGCTGCAGGCCCCGCTCGTGCAGTTCGTCGGCCAGATCGCCGAGGGACACCAAGCCCGTGGCATAGCGCTCGAAGGCGTGACGCACGAACGGGGCCTGCAGCGGATCGACCACCAGCCGACGCGCCCGTTTGTCGTTCACGTAGCCGAGCGGCGCGCGGCCCGTGGCCCAGCCCCCTTGCGAGGCCTTCTCCTCCATGCCCTTCTTGACTTCTTCGCGCAGGTTGCCCAGGTAGAACTTGGCCACCGAGAGCTGCACGTCGCGGAGGAGCTCGCCCTGGGGTGAGGCAGGCACGTCTCCCACCACGTAGCGGGCGCGGATGCCCAGCTCTTCCTCCAGGCGCACTTGATCGGCGAAGTTGCGATACAGGCGGTCGAGCTTATGTGCCACTACCACCCGCACCTCAGACTGCTCCCGCAAGAAGGCCACCATGCGACCGAAGCCCTTGCGCCCCGCCTTGCCCGCGCTCTGTGCCTCCACGAACTCCTCCACCGGCTCCAGCCCTTCCTTGTCGCAGAAGGCGCGCACCGCCTTGAGCTGGGCAGGGATGGAGTAGCCTTCTTCCTGCTGCTCTTTGGTTGAAACCCGTGCGTAGATGACGCACTGGGTGCGCTTGCCGGGCTGGGTGCCGCTCTCCGCCACGTCTCCTCCTTCCGCCGCTGCACCCACTATAGCCGCCTCTCGCTCTCGGCCGGTCGCGTGTTCTGGGTCGAGAGGGGCACTTTGTGGGCCTGGCAGAAGCGCAGCGCGCGCTCGGCTGCCGCTTGCGGCAGGAAGGAGGTGACAGAGAGCCCACCCCGCAGCCGGTAGCCGCGGCTCTTGGCATGCCCTCTGAGGATGCGCCGAAACCGCACAGCGGCCTCGTAGGTCAGCGACCAGTACTCAGGGTAGACCGGCAGGTTCTTATCGCCCCAGACGCCCCAGAAGCGCCCTGGCAGCTTCCACAACTCGTGGACCTCGGCCGCATCCTCTTGAGGCTTGGCCATGTACTTGGCCATGTAGCTGGTAGCTTCGCGCCACCTGCTGCAGCCCTTCACCTGGGTCCCGGCCTGAAGGTGGGACTCCTGCCCCGATCCCACGATGTGCCACCAGGTCTCCGCCACGCGGAGGCAGTCCAGGAAGGCCACACCGAAGACGAGCAGGTGGAAGTGAGGCGCGCCGCGCTTCTGCATCTCCAGGCGCCAGATGGCGGATGCGCGGGGATGGTGGTAGGTGAGCCAGCGGTGGAAGTTGTCCAGGTGACGCTTCATGTTCGTCGCGTAGCTCTCCCAATCCTTCCCCGGGTAGGTGAGGGTGACGAATCGCGGCAGCCCCGAAGCCTCCTGGTCGATGGAGGCCAGCAGGTAGAGTAGCCGTCGGCGTGACTGTCGACTGAAGCCCGCGATCTTGGCGCGTTGGCCGCCGCCACCACCGACGGAGCCGCCCCGCGCCTTCACCTGCACCAGTTCGCCGTTGCGGTGGGTGACCGCGTGGACGCTACCCGTCCGGCGCTCGTTTCCCGAGATATGTGCATCAGACAAGCCAAGGCCGGCTGCGCCGGCCCCTCTGCGTCTGCCGCCGCTCCCGGGTCCGTTGCGCCCGGCCCCCTGCCCTGCGCCCGATGCGCCCGCGTCCGTCATCGCTGCCCGCTTCGCTGCCGAGGCTGCGCCTCGTGACGTTCATGGCCGGTTGGCATCGAAGGGGCGAAGCAGCCGCGGTCGGCCAGGCGGAGGAGGTCGGACGCGAGCCGGTCTGCCTGCTCGGACGTGAGGCGGATACCGCGAGCGGCAAGAGCGCGCCGGAGAGCATCCCCCCGCTGTGCACCTCGCTGCTCCACCTGAGCGAACCCCCTGAACGCATGGACAAGCCAGTCGTTCAGGTTCAGGAAGTTTCATTCTCCCCCGCACGTCCTGCGTCGTCGGGGAGCCGGGCAATCCGCCGTCCTGTAGTTGAAGGATAGGCACACCCTTTGCGTCTCTTACGCGGAGCGGAACGACTCGCACCGCAGGCTATCTGAGCCTAGCAAGGGGGTCGGACAGAAGAACCTCTCAGGTGGGATCGCGTTTGTCTCCTTCAGTCAGTGGTCCTATATTGGGAATGAGATACGATAGACGTCCATTGAACGAACCGTAGGAGCGCCGTGGATAAGCGGTATCAAGTCTTCATCAGCTCGACTTTTTCTGATCTCAAAGAGGAACGTCAGGCGGGCCTCAAAGCGATTTTGGAACTCGATCATATGCCTGCGGGCATGGAGCTGTTTCCCGCTGCAGACGATTCCGCTTGGGAGCTTATCCAGGATGTTATCGATAGCTCCGACTACTACGTGCTCATCATTGGTGGGAAGTATGGATCGTTGGACGAAGCTGGCCTGGGCTACACCGAGAAGGAATATGACTACGCTATCGCGGCAAAGAAGCCAGTAATCCCGCTTCTTCACAAGAATCCGGACAACTTACCTCGAGATAAGACCGAGACCGACGAGGCGGCTTGGGCAAAACTGACCGCATTCCGCTCGAAGATAGAGAGCAGGCACACTTGCGACTACTGGTCAGCTGCAGACGACCTCAAGGCCCGCGTCATTGTAGGCTTGACGAAGGAGACAAAGCGCCATCCTGCAATCGGGTGGGTACGAGCCGACACGGTTCCCTCTGACGCGACGCTCAGTGACGTCCTTGCACTCAAGAATCACATTGCTGAACTCGAAGCTGACGCGGCCGCTGCTCGGGATCGTCCCCCCGCTGGGACCGAGGATCTGGCGTCAGGCGAGGATGTTTTCGCGATTCATCTCAACTTCACCGCGCGCAAGCGCGACGACAGCAATCCGTTTGCTGGAGATCAGCGTTATCAAGGGACAATTCAGGTCAGCTGGAATGCGCTGTTTGCTGCTGTAGCCCCGTGCATCATAGATGAAGCTACCGATGCGACTCTGCGGAAGGCCATAGAGGACTACGTAAGAAGAAAAGGGTACGAGACTTTCGATGGAAGTGATCAGTTTAAAGAGAACATATTACTTAACTTTGCGGTTGAAGGCGAAGATGTAGACACATGCATAATACAGATGCGTGCTTTGGGATTAATACGAGCTAGCCTCAGAAAACGCAGCGTGCACGACAAGAAGTCATATTGGTCCCTCACACCATATGGCGACACTCTCATGGCTCAATTGAGAGCCGTCCGAAGGACGCCTCTGGCCGAGGTCCTGTCAGGGAGGGCAGAAGCCGACGAAGACGCGGAAGAGTCCGGCGACGGCGACTCCTGACCGCTCGGCGGGGAAAGTTTTCGGCTGGCAAGTCTGGTTCCTTCGAAGTCTCCTAACCAGTCTTTGCGCTGCTTCGGCCGGTTGGTTGTTCATTCAGCATGGGACTTCATTCAGGTCACGGTATCGAGGCTAGGTGACCTTCGAAGAGCCTTCAGTATCGGCCCGTTCAGCGGGCTGTCGGCGTCCGGTAACATGTTCGAAGAGCATTCACTACGGCCCACCATAAGTTCGTAGTTTGAACCGCCGGCCCGGAGAATCTCCGGGTCGTCGGCATTTCTGGACTCCTTATAGCGCCGCCATTTGTCCTGCTGCTTTGCTTCTCGCTCCAGACGGTCGGGGAGTGAAGGATCGAGGAGCAACCTGAACGGCTCCGCTAATTCATGGGTAACACATCCGGTGTCGGAGACGATCAGCTTCTCGAAAAAGGCCTGATTGAAGAGTCGGCGGGTGGCAGGGTCTGCATCTTTGTAGGCTGAATAGCAGTCACGGACCAGATCGAGCGCCCTCTCCACGTTCCTCTCGATGGCGTCGAAAGATACCGTGACCACTTCGAGTTGCTGACGTGCGTTCTCCAGTTCGCGAGTGATTCTCTGCATCTCTTGCTTGAATAGGTCGGCAGGCACCGCATCCTCATAATGCAGGCGAAGGAGCTTCTCCCGTTCCTTGCTCAGGCGGTTCATCCGCAGCGTCTCGACATGCTCTGCTGCTTCTGCCTCCTCGCGTCTATCGAAGAGCAGCTCCCTTAGTACTCCCGTGATCTGTTCGATGCGCTCCGGCGCGATCTGGATGGTCAGGTAGTGCTCCTCGATCTTCTGCTCGACCTCATCAATGGGCATGACCTTCTGGGTGCAGCTGTGCCGGTTGTACTGGCGTCCGAGACAGAAGAAGTAGTGATACTTGACCCCTTTTCGATTGCGGGGGTTCATGACGCTTAGCTTGCTACCGCACGTGCCGCAGAAGATGCTTCCCTTGAGGTAGTGGTTGTAGCTTTGCTGCTTTTCACCGGCGTGGCGGTGAGCAATCAGGGCAGCTTGGACCTGTTCGAACAACTCTCGATCCACCAGAGGCTCATGCGATCCCTGATAGGCAACGCCTTCATAGTTGATCTCGCCAACGTAGTAGGGATTCATCAGCATCTTATGGAAGGCGGAGATAGTGAGGGTCTTGGCTGGCGTACGTGGTCCCGGCCGGGAGGTGAAGCCCATCTCTGTGAGCTTGCGATGCAGCTCGCGGAGCGTCCACTCTCCGGTTGCGTATAGCTCATAGGCCATCCGAACAAACGGGGCGCGCTCCGGGTCAGGCTCGACTGTGCGGACTTCTCGGCCGTTTTCGACCAATCTGATATGCCTGTATCCGACAGGCGACTTGTTGATGGTGCCGCCGGTCTTGGCCTTCTGCCGCATACCTTTGGCGACCTCTGTTGCCAGGTTGCGGCTGTAGAACTCGGCAATCGAGCTCATGATGCCGTGCAGCAGGAGGCCGCTGGGAGTCTCGTCGATGTTCTCAGAACACGACACAAGCACCGCGCCGCTCTCCCTGATGGCAAGCGTTATGGCCACATCATCCGCGCGGTTTCGGGCGAGGCGGTCAACCTTGTGGACGATTACGTAGTCCACTGCATGATCCTTGAGATACCGGAGCATCTTCAGCAACTCTGGACGATCAGCCGTCTTGGCGCTCTCGCCCCGGTCGACGAACTCTTCCTCGACGAGGGCATGGAGTGCCTCGGCCTTGCGGGTGCAGGCTGCAC
>Ga0123328_1003788_pt1 | contig 12686 bp, 12 predicted proteins | sample BioC12SIPDNA_2_FD_89702 | JGI IMG/M metagenome (GOLD analysis project Ga0123328, IMG submission 89702) | Anaerobic biogas reactor microbial communites from Washington, USA - Biogas_R1_A C12 SIP DNA | ecosystem: Engineered > Bioreactor > Anaerobic > Unclassified | place: Washington, USA...
CGACCGTCACAATGTGACGCTCGAGCGTTTCGTTGATGTGGTTGATCATGGTCGCCAGGGTGGTCGTCTTGCCCGACCCTGTGGGCCCCGTGACCAGGAAGATGCCCCTGGGACGGTTCAGCAGCGTCTTGACCACCGGCGGCAGCCCCAGTTCCTCGAACGTCATCAGCTTCGTCGGAATCAGACGGAGCGTGATGCTCACGTTGCCGCGCTGCTTGAAAATGGCCACGCGGAACCGGCCCTTGTCGCCGAAACTGAACCCGAAGTCGGCCGAGCCTTCCTCCTCCACCTCCTGCTGGTACCGCTGCGGGGCAATCGCCTTCATCAGGGCCATCGTGTCGTCGCCGTCCAGGACCTTCGTGTCCAACGGACGCAGCCGCCCATGCAGCCGCAGCGTCGGCTGCTTGCCCACGTGAAGGTGCAAGTCCGAAGCGTTGTTGCTGATCACGACCTGCAACAGCTTCTCAATCTGTAACGTCGAAGTCGCCATGACCCACTCCTACCGGATTCCGAGTCCCAGACAGACCGGCCTGCGACCGTACAAATTATAGAACTGCGGCCGCGTGCCGGACAACCATCCCACAGGGTTTTTGGGGTTCCCCGCAGCCATTCAGCGCAAAATGGCACAGGGCTCCACCTTGGCACAACACGAAGACGACAATCTGGTGCGGACTTTTGCGCACCCCAGCGTCCCCGGCCGGGGCACATCCGCGCCCCGAATCAGCCGCTGGTGGCGGTCAGGGCCATGCTGACCTCGCGGGTCGCCGTGGCCAGAATGTCTTCGAGGGCGGTCACTCCCTGCATGGCCTTGGCCAGGCCGTCGTCGAGCAGCGTATGCATGCCGAAGGCGATGGCGGCCTTGCGGAGTTCATTCAGGGGCGCCTGCTGGAAGGCCATTTCCCGCAGTTCGTTGTTCATGACCATGATCTCGAAGACACCGCACCGGCCGTGATAACCCGTGCCGTTACACCGGTCACAGCCGACCGGCCGCATGAAGTTGGCCTTGGAGATCTGGTCGGCGGTCAGCCCGAGGGCCTGAAGAAGCGACGTATCGACTTCCTCGTCGGGAACCTTGCACTCGTTGCACAACAAACGTACAAGCCGCTGGGCCATGACGGCCTGAATACTTGACGAGACCAGGAACGGCTTGACACCCATATCGATCAAACGGGTCAGTGCGGAGGGCGCATCGTTGGTGTGAAGCGTACTGAATACCAAGTGTCCAGTTAAAGCGGCCTGCACCGCGATCTCTGCCGTCTCAATATCGCGGATTTCGCCCACGAGAATGATGTTCGGTGCCTGACGCAGCATCGCGCGAAGAATCGACGCGAACGTCAGTCCGATGCTCTCGCGAACCTGGCACTGGTTGATGCCGGTCAGGTTGTACTCCACCGGATCCTCGGCCGTGATGATCTTCCGGTCGGGCCGGTTCAGCTCGTCCAGGGCCGAGTACAGGGTCGTGGTCTTGCCGGAGCCCGTAGGTCCGGTAACCAGGAAGATGCCGTTCGGGCGTCGGATGACCTTGAGGAATTTCTCATAGTCCCCTGTCGAGAAGCCCAGGGCCCCCAGGCCCACCTTCACCGACTCTTTCCGCAGAATACGCAGCACCATGCTTTCGCCATGGTAGGCCGGAAGGCTGCTGACACGGAAGTCCAGGTCCTGCCCTTCCAGTTTCATCCGGATACGGCCGTCCTGAGGCAACCGTTTCTCTTCGATCGCCATGCCCGACATGATCTTGATGCGGCTCAAGACGGCTCCCTGTAACCGCTTGGGCACGGCGTCCCGGTCCATGCACTTGCCGTCGATACGGTAGCGCACCCGGACGCGGCTCGCCATCGGCTCGATGTGGATGTCGCTGGCCCTCATCCGCACCGCCTCGGTGACAATCAGGGTCACCAGGCGGATGATCGGCGCGTCGTCGCCCTCGCCGCCCCCCTTTTCGCCGTCGCCGCGGGCCCCGCCCTCCATGTACGTCTCCGTGAACTCCTGCATCATCGAGTCCACGTCGTTGCTCTCGACCTGGCCGGTGTAGCTGCTGATGACCGCCTGCACCTTCTCCTTCGGCGCCAGGGCGGTCTCGATGTCCATATTCAGCCGGAAACGCAGCGCGTCGATCGTGTCCAGGTCCAGCGGATCGGTGATGGCCACCTTCAGCCGGTTCTTGTCCCGGGCCAGCGGCAGCACGGTGTACTCCCGGATGATGTTCTCGGGAATCAGTTCGAACACATCGTGGCCGATGCTCACCACGTCCAGGTCCACATACTCCATGTCGAACTGGAGGGCCAGGGCCTTGACCACGTCGTCGCTCTTGACCAGGCCCATCTCGATCAGGATCTCGCCGATGCGATGCCCCGATTCCATCTGCTTTTCGAGGGCTTTGTGGATCTGATCGTCGGTGACCAGTTCCCACTCTTTCAGGATCTCGCCCAACCGCTTGCGACTTCTCGCCATCGCTCATCCCTTCCGCAAGACCACATCACCCGGCCTGTCGGCCTCGATTCGCCCTGCCGCCGCGCGACACGTCGTGGCCGTGCCGCCGGCACGCACCTGCGCCGCTCGCTTTTCCGCTGGCCCGGCGGATACCCGGGCCCCGTCTGCCGCCAAAAGAAAAAACCGGTGCCCCATGCGGGTGCCCCGGTGTCACAGCCAGCTTATCGTTGCCTCGTGTCTCGAACGTACACCGAACGAGCCTCCATCCGACGCGGCACCCTCTGCGCATCCCGCGCCGCCGTTGCGGCTCTACGGGCCACCCACCATGCCCCCTATCCCCATCAGACTGCGTGCAAAGACTCTATCCAGAACATCTTACCCCGCGGCCGCGCGACCCGTCAAGGACAATCGAGAGAAGCCGTTGGGCGGGGTGCGCAAAACCCTTGAACGCCCGGGCGGTTCGGCTATACTGTTGTTCTGGCCGCACGCCGGCGGCCCGGCTTTCTCGGAGGAGTGATCATGGCCACCATGCATCAGGGCGATCTGGTTGCCCAGAAGGGCCAGAAGTTCGGGATCGTGGTCTCGCGGTTCAACGAGTTTATCAGCTCGAAGCTCCTGGCCGGGGCCGTCGATACGCTTGTCCGCCACGGTGCGGCCGAGGCCGCCATCGACGTGGCCTGGACGCCCGGCAGCTTCGAGATTCCCCTGGTGGCCCAGAAGATGGCCGCCGGGGGCAAGTACGCCGCCGTGATCTGCCTCGGGGCCGTCATTCGCGGCGGCACGCCGCACTTCGATTACATCGCTGCCGAGGTCTCCAAGGGCGTGGCCCAGGTCGGTCTCGCGACCGGCGTCCCGACGATCTTCGGCGTGCTCACGACCGACACCATCGAGCAGGCCATCGAGCGGGCGGGAACCAAGGCCGGCAACAAGGGCAGCGACGCCGCCCTCAGCGCCATCGAAATGGCGAACCTGCTGGCCCAGTTGTAGTCGCGGCAGTCGAACCTCCAGGATGTGCAGAGTCGGGCCGGTGCCGACGCGTGCGAGACCGGCCCGCTGATCTATACGAAAGTGCCTACGATGTCCAAACGGGAACAGGGACGGGTCCTCGCCATCCAGACACTGTATCAGTGGGACCTGCGCGGCGAGGAGTTTTCCGACCAGGCCGACGATTTCCTCAGCGAGAGCACCCAGGACCCCGAGGTCTACTTCTTCGCCCGCGAGCTGACGTTCGGCACGTGGCAGTTCCGCGAGCAGGCCGACGCCTGGATCCGTCGCGCCGCCGCTCATTGGGACATGACCCGCATGGCCGCCGTGGACCGCAACGTCCTGCGGCTCGCCATCTACGAGATGCTCGGACGCACCGACATCCCGGCCCGTGTCGCCATTGACCAGGCCATCGAACTGGCCAAACGGTTCGGCGCCGGCGAGAGCGGCGCGTTCGTCAACGGCATCCTCGACCACGTGATGCGCGAGGCCCTGCCCGACCTGGCCAACAGCCATGGCAAGGACCGCGCCGACCGGCAGCCGCAGGCACAGGACCCTGTCGGCGAGCACGACGCGGCGGCGGACATCTAGCCGTCCGTTGAACAGGAGTGTTGGATGGTTCTTGGCAAACTCTTCAGCAAGCTCAAGACGGGCCTGACCAAGACGCGCGCCAGTCTGGGTCGTTCGCTCAGGCAGCTCATCACCATCGGCCGCAAGATCGACGACGATTTCCTCGATCAGCTCGAAGAGATGCTCATCCTGGCCGACGTCGGCGTGCAGACCACGCAGCACCTGCTGGCCGACCTGCGCGAGAAGTACCGCGACAAGGTCATCGAGAACCAGGACGAGATTCTCGACTTCCTGAAGCGCGACCTGCGGGAATCCCTCGGCGGCGAACAGCGGACGCTGAACGCGGCCCCGAGTGGCCCGACCGTCGTCCTCATCTGCGGCGTCAACGGCGTCGGCAAAACCACCAGCATCGCCAAGCTCGCGCGGCACCTGACCGAGCAAGGCAAGAGCGTCCTGCTGGCGGCCTGCGACACGTTCCGCGCCGCCGCGACCGACCAGTTGGCCATCTGGAGCCAGCGTGTCGGCGTCGAGATCGTCCGCCACCAGCCCGGCGGCGACCCGGCCGCCGTGGCCTACGACGCTGTGGATGCCGCCCTGGCTCGAAGCATCGACTACCTGATCGTCGACACGGCCGGGCGCCTTCACACGCAGACCAACCTGATGCGCGAGCTGAACAAGATTGTCCGCGTGATTCAGAAGAAGATTCCCGACGCACCGCACGAGGTGCTCCTGGTGCTCGACGCCACCACCGGGCAGAACGCCATCAGCCAGGCCAGAACGTTCGGCGAAGCCGTGCCACTGACGGGGTTGTTCCTGGCCAAGCTCGACGGCACGGCCAAGGGCGGCATCGTCGTCGCCATCAAGAAGCAGGTCAACGTGCCCGTGAAGTTCATCGGCACGGGCGAGAAGCCCGAAGACGTGGCCGCCTTCGACAGCGAGGCGTTCATCGAGGCCCTGTTCTCCCTGGAGTAGCCGGATGACGCAGTCCGCCGAAACGATTGTTCAGCAGATGTGCGACGAGGCGACGCGCCGCGGCGCGAGCTTCGCCGACGCCCGGGCCGTCGAGACTGTGGCCGACAGCGTCCTGGTGCAGGACACGCGGGCCAACAAGCTCTTCAGCTCGGCCGGCTTCGGCATGTGCGTCCGCGTCCTGGTGGACCACTGCTGGGGCTTCGCCTCGACCGACACCGTCAGCCGCGCCGGCGCCGAGGCGTGCCTGAACGAGGCCTTGTCGCTGGCCCGCGCCAGCGCGCGGTTCGTCGAAGAACGCGTCGAAATCACCACGCCGCAACCCTACGTCGATTCGGTCCGCTCGGTGGGCCGCCTGATGCCGGAGGAGATGCCCGCGGCCGAGAAGGTGCGCCGCGTGATCGAGTTCGAGGCCGCCGGCCGCAGCGCCGCCGAGGGCCGCATCGTCAACTCGATCGTCTCCTACAGCGACGGTCGTCAGGTCGAGACCCTGGCCAACACCCTCGGCACGCGCATCCGCACCGAAACGTGCCGCAGCGTTCTGGCCGCCCAGATGGTCGTCAGCGACGGCAACCAGTTGCAGCGGGCCGTCGAGCACCGGGCGATTGTCGGAGGGCCGGAGCTGCTGCTGGACACCTCGGCCGACGCGCTGAGCGTCCGCGCGGCCCGCAAGGCCGTGGACCTGCTCTCGGCTCGCAAGTGCCCCGCCGGCAACTTCACTGTGATCTTCCATCCGTCCATCACCGGCCTGCTGGTCCACGAAGCCCTCGGCCACAACGCCGAGGCCGACGCCGTCTGGGCCGGCCAGAGCCTGCTCGAAGGCCGCATGGGCCAGCAACTCGCCGCCGAGGCCGTCACGATCGTGGACGACTCCACGATCCCCGGCGCCTACGGCAGCTTCCGCTACGACAGCGAAGGCACGCCCAGCAGCCGCCGCGTCATCATCGAGCGTGGCCGCCTCGTGTCTCTGCTGCACAGCCTCGAAACGGCCGCCAGGTTCGCCGTCGCACCCAACGGTTGCGCGCGGGCCGACGGCTACGACTCCAAGCCCATCGTCCGCATGAGCAACACGTTCATGGAGCGCGGCTCTGTGCCGTTCGAGGAGATGATCCGCGGCATCGAGCGCGGCATCTACCTCCAGGACGGCCACTGGGGCTACGTCTTCGTCCAGAAGGGGCAGTTCATCTGCCACGCCGGCCGCGCGAACATGATCGAGCACGGCCGCATCGGCGAGCCCCTGCGCGACGTCAGCATCAGCAGCCTCACGCTGGATACGTTGCGGAACATCGACGCCGTGGGCGACGATTTCGAGATGGAGATGCCCGGCACGTGCGGCAAGGACGGGCAGGGAGCCCCCACCGACGCCGGCGGGCCGCACGTCCGCGTCCGTGACATCGTCGTCGGCGGGCACGAGGCATGAAGGGTCGTTGACGCCTCTCCCTCGAGGGGAGAGGGTGGCCCGCAGGGCCGGGTCAGGGTGACGAGGGAGAAGAACGTTGCGACCTCGCTGCGGTTCTTCCGCGAGTGTCCGCGTGGGTCCGGGGGACCCACCCTACGGTCACCTGGCGTTCGACCCTCACCGCCCCTCGCTCATCGCTCGGGGCACCTCCCCCTTGAAAGGGGGAGGGGTTTGTGGGGCGGCTGCTTGACGCAGTTCCCGAGCATCGTCGAGGGGCCGTCAGGCTCCGAACCCGTCGAGGAGCAGCCACGCGGAGTCATTCATGGCCGAAACGGATCGGTACTATCAACTCGCCGAGAAGGCGCTGAACCTGGCGATGTCGCTGGGGGCCGAGTGGTGCGATGTCAGTGTCGGCTCGGGCCGCCACATCGGCGTCACGCTCGAGAAGACCGCCATCAAGGAAGCCGACAGCGGGCGCAGCCAGTCGGCAAGCGTTCGCGTCTTCGTCGGCGGCGCCATGGGCTACGCCACCTGCGGCGGGCACGAGGAGGATCGGCTTCTGGCCGCCGCGCGACGGGCCGTCGGCATGGCCCGCGAAGGCACGAGCGACCCCGATTTCGTCGCCCTGCCCGGTCCCGCCGAGCCGGTGGACGAAGTGGACGGCCTCTACGATCCGCAGATCGAGGCCATGACCGTGGCCGACGTGGTCGCCCTGGCGGTGGCCAACATCCGCCTCGGCCGACGGATGGAGCCCGAGGTTAACCTGAGCGGGCACGTCAGTCTCTCGGCCAGCGACGGCGTCCTGGTCACGAGCACGGGCATCCGCCTGTCGCGCCGGCGCACGGAGCTCGACGGCGACATCGAGGCCCTGATCGTCCGCGGCGAGTCGGCCGCCGACAAGGGGTACTATTACGATTTCGACTCGGGTCGCATGGCGTGTGATTGCCGCATCGACGAGATCGCCCGCGCCGCCGTCGAAGGCGCCCGCCGCATGCTCGGCGCCCGGCGAATTGCCTCTGGGCGGATGACGGTGGTCCTCGGGCCGCTGGCGGCTCACGATTTCCTCGACGGCGTCGTCGGCGCCGCCAATGCCGAGAGCCTCCAGCGCGGCCGCTCGTTCCTCTGCGGCCGCATGGGCCAGAAGGTCGCCTCGGACCGCCTCACCCTCGGCGACGACGGCCTCGTGCCCCACGGACTCTACAGCGGCGCCTGCGACGGCGAAGGCGCCCCGCGACGCCGCGTGACGATCATCGACCGCGGCACGTTCGCCGCGCAGCTCCACAACTCGTACACCGCCGCAAAGGCCCGCGAGCCCAACACCGGTCACGGCGTCCGCACCGGCGGCATCCAGCCGACCAATATGACCATCGCCCTTGGCGACCGGACCGCCGACGAGATCATCGCCGAAGCCGGGCGCGGCCTCTATCTGCCCATCGGCCATTTCTCGCCCAACCCGGCCAGCGGCGACCTCTCCAGCAGCGTCGATTTCGGTCTCCTGATCGACGGCGGACGCATCGTTCACCCCGTCGAGAATGTCATGCTCGCCGGCAACATGCTCGACCTGCTCGGCGCCATCGACGCCGTCAGCAGCGACTACCGCGACGAACCCGGCAACCGCATGCCGACCCTTCGCCTGCGCGACGTCCAGGTCGCCGGCACCGAATGACCTGCAAACACAAGGACTAATCCTGATGAAAGCGTTTCTGGACTGCATTCCCTGTGCCCTGCGTCAGGCCCTTGAGACCGTGCGCCGCGTCACCGACGATCCCGCCGTGCAACTGGCCGTCATGAACGAGGTCAACCGCCGGCTGGCCACGCTCGACATCAACCGCACCCCGGCCGCCCTGAGCCGCCCGGCGTACCAGGTGGTCGCCGAACTGACCGGCGCCGCCGACCCCTACGCCGCCGACAAACGACGACACAACCAGTTCGTGCTCGACCGTTACGAGCACCTGAAGTCGCTGCTCGACGCCGCGCCCAACCGGCTGCACCGCGCCCTGCAACTGGCCGTCGCCGGCAACGTCATCGACCTGGGCATCGGCGTCGCCTTCGACATCGACCGCGAGATCGAGCGCGTTCTGAAAGCGGGATTCGCTCGCGACGACAGTGCCGACCTGGAAGCCGAACTGGCCGCCGGGCCCAAGCGCATCCTCTACATGCTCGACAATGCCGGAGAGGCCGTGTTCGACAAGCTGCTTATCGAGGAACTCTCCGCGCACCAGGTGACGGCCTGCGTCCGCGGCGGCCCCATCATCAACGATGTGACCATCGACGACGCCCGGCAGATCGGCCTGACGGACGTCTGCCGCGTCATCACCACCGGCAGCAACGCCGTGGGCGTCGAATGGGCCGAGACCGGCGACGACCTGAAAGAAGCCTTCGCCACAGCCGACCTGATCATCTCCAAGGGACAAGCCAACGTCGAAACCCTGATGGGACGCCCCGAGAACCTCTATTTCATTCTCAAGGCCAAGTGCCAGTGCGTGGCCCGCGAGTTCGGCGTGCGGCTCGGCGACGTCATGATCGTCCACACGCCCCGGGCGTAGACCCCGCCACCCGTTGGCCACGGATCGCACGGGCGGTAGCGTGTAGGGTGGCTGCTTGACGCAGTTCCCGAGCACCGTCGAGGGGCAGCCACGCGGAAGGGCACGGAGACGTGCCCATGCCTGACGGGGCAGGCATGCACCACTCAGCCCAATGTGCCGATACACCGTGTCAGTTGGATTGCTGCCGCGCTTGCCAGAGGCGGATGAGGTGGCGGGCGCGGTCCTTGCCGGCCAGGCTGTCCAGAACGGCCAGGTCCTGACGGCTCAGCGACGCCTCGAACCGGGCCAGGGCGGACGCCTGCCGGATCAGCCGCTCGCGATCCTGCGGCGGCAGCTCGCGCCACTGCCGGTAGCTGTTCACGAGCGTCTGCCGCTGTTCGGCGTCGAGCTGAGCCAGGCGGTCGAGCCGCGCCACGCTGGCCGCTCGCTCGGCGTCGCTCATGGCGGTCCACGCGCGGCGATTGGCCTTCAGTTGATCCGGTGCGACACGCAGTCCCGCGCCGCCAAGCAGCCGCTCGTCGTTGCCGGCGGAGTCGTCGCGCGGGCTCAGAGCCCACGGAGCCAGCTCGGCCTCCAGCCCCAGGCCGCGGGCGATTCCGGGCAACAGCAGCAGCACGAGTCCCGCGACCCCCAGGGCCGCCACGGCCAGGCGGAACGTCACGGCGAGGATGGTGCGCCGCCGATCAGACACCGGAGGCCTCCTTCGTCGCCGTTGCCGCCGGCGCCGCCGCAGGGGATGCCTCCATGCTCTGGCCCAGCGACTGAAGCTCCCGGGCCTGGTCCAGGCAGAGCAGAGCATCGACGTTTTCCAGCAGATCCAGGTACGTGATCGCCTCACGCTGTCGCGGCGTCGGAGGATCGCTCAACGGCCGGCTCGACGCGTACAGACCGAACACGAACACCGCTGCCGCGGCCGACGCCGCCAGCCCCGCCAGCACCGACCGCCGACCACCCTCCCGCGCGATCTGCTCGGCCTGTGCCTCGGCACGCGCCAGGGCCAGCACCTCCCGACGGAAATCGTTGTGGACGATCGGTTCCTCCAGCTCGTCCAGCAGGCGCCAGGTTTCCTTCAACTCGTCCAGCTGCGCGCGGCACTCGGCGCACTCGGCCAGGTGTTCCTCGATCAGCCGGCGCGCGGTCCCCTTGAGCTCCCCGTCGAGGTACGCCGACAGGTTCTCGCGGACACGGCGACACATGGGCTGATTCGGTTCCATCGTCACTCTTCTGTTTCGGCCGGTTACAGCGCGATGTGACACAAAATCCCGCCCCCCGACCATTGAACCCCGCGGCCTCCCACAGGAGGCGGCCCTTCTTCCGGCTTATTCGGCATTGCCGGACCTGCCGCAGGGGCGGCCCGAGAACCGCCCGGAGCCCCCCCCCGTGCTCTCGCCGCACCACGGCAAGCCCCATACAGACAAACGGCGGCCTCCGAGGGCGGGGCCGCCGAGATCGACTGACACGGGATTGCGACAACACCTGTTACGCCAGCGACTGCCGCATGCGTCCGGTGGACATGTAGTGGGCCAACCGTTCGCGAAGATTCGTGCGGGCGCGGGCCAGCAGACTCTTCACGGCCATGACTGAGCATCCCATGATGGCACCGATCTCGTCGTAGCTCAGGTTCTCGTACTTGTTCAGGATGACCGCGACCTTCTGATTCTCGGGCAACTGATCGATGGCCTCGCGGACCTGCGTGCGAAGCTCTTCCTGCTCCATGCGGGCTCCGGGCCGGTCGGCGTGCGCGTCCTCCACGTGCGCCGACGTCTGCCCTTCCTGCGTCTCGGTCGCCTCGTAGCTCAGCGGCACGCTGATGTTACGGCGCCGCCCGCGGCTGCGAAGGGCGTTCAGGCTCACGTTGGCCGCAATGCGATAGATCCACGTGGAGAACCGGGCCTTCGGCTGGTAGCGGTCGCGAGTCCGGTACACTCGCAGGAACACTTCCTGGGCCAGGTCCTCGGCCTCGGCCTCGTCGCCCACGAAGCGGTGAATCAGGGCCACGATTCGCGACTGGTGGCGGGCGACCAACTCCTCGAAGGCCGACTCGTCGCCCCGGGCCAGCGCCAGCATCAACGCCACATCCGGGTCTACCGCCGCGCCGTGTGCGCCAATTGCCTCATACGTCGCTGCCATCGGGGTCTTGGCCATTGGTCGTATCCTACAAGCGGGGCCCGAACCGGCGCCCTCCTCCCCATTGCGACCGCCACAGGCTACACTGCAACCGCCTGCGCCTAACGGCTTGGAAATTGTGCCTCAATTCCATCCCGGGGTAAAGCAAATTCCACTATCTTGTTCCATTTTTCTGGTCCAACCCACCGCCCACTGTTAACTATAGTATTTCTCGCGTACCCGGACTGTCGTTTTCCCTCAGGCCCGGCTGTGCCGCCCTTTGCTACCATTCATCCCAATGGACGATTCGTGCTCCCGCGTTATTCATTTGACGATTCCGGCCTCAAGGGCTATCATATCGCACTGCGCCGGGCTGTGTGACGGCCTGCACGAATCGGCTTGCCGGGGGACTGCCATGGCTCGCAAGCAACCGCAGACGCTTTTTGAGGTCTACAGCAGTTTCCGCGGCGTGCACCACCGGCAGAACGCCGAGGCGGCGGGGGCTCAGCCCCAGCAGCCCGCGGCGCCGGCCGGACGCACGACGCCGACGGTCGGGCCGGCCGCACCGGTGGCCGGCGGGCCCTATGTCATCCGGCTCACGGCCATGCAGGTGTTTGTCGGGGCCCTGCTGGCCCTGCTGGCTCTGGCTGTGGCTGGGTACGCCGGCTACACGATGGGCATGGCCAAGCTCCGGCGGCTCGACCAGAATCGCCCGACGCTCGGCGAGGTCATGGCTCAGCCGCCACAGCCGGAGGTGCTTGGCAACTCGGGTGTTGCGACGCCGGCTGTACGCGAGTCGTTCACCTTCGTCGATCCGCCCGAGACGACCGGCGCCATGGAGCCTGTGGCTCCGGCCCCGAGCGGCCGGGACGGCGTGGTCGATCCGGCCCTGAGCGGCGATTTCCGCGTCCGGATCATGAGTCTGCCGGTCGAGCATCGCGACACGCAGGAATCGTTGACGCAGTCGCGGGCTTTTCTGGCCGAGCAGGGCATCGCGACGGAGGTCGAGCAGCGAGGACGGAACTACTACCTGTACTCGCGGCAGACGTTCCCGTCGGAAACGCACGAGAAGGCGATCGAGCTTCGGGATCGCATCAGGTCGCTGGGTGCCGAGTACGCCCGGCGAGTCAATCGGTCGAACGAGTTCAGCAGCGCCTACATCGCCAAGAAGTCGTAGCGGCGCGCAGGGCTGACTCACCATAACGCACAGGAGGTCGAACTACGATGTCGATGGACAGAGGACTCAAACCGCGAAACGCGCTGGCCCGCCACCGCAACGTGCTGAACCGCGACGAGCGGCTCATCGTGCTCAAGGACACCGAGAAGTGGAAAGACGAGATGTCGGTCTTCGGGCTGCCGAAAGTCGCCAACCGCAAGGTCGCCGTCAAGAAAGAGAAGGTCGAGAAGGCCGCCGATGGCGCCGAAGGCGCTGCCGCCGCCCCGGCCGAGGGTGCTGCCGCCAAGCCCGGCGCCAAGCCTGCCGCCGATGCCGGCAAGAAGTAGCCGCAGACGGCCGGCTTCGTCCCAGACGCCGGCCGTGGGCGACTGTTGCAGACTCAAGCCGCGCCGCCCATTTCGGCGGCGCGTTTTTTCTGTGCGGCTGCCGCGGCATCCGTCGCAGCCCGTGCCCGCGCAAGGAGAACCGAGATGCTTGCCGATCGCATGAAACTCATTGACGCCTC
>Ga0123328_1003791_pt1 | contig 12677 bp, 8 predicted proteins | sample BioC12SIPDNA_2_FD_89702 | JGI IMG/M metagenome (GOLD analysis project Ga0123328, IMG submission 89702) | Anaerobic biogas reactor microbial communites from Washington, USA - Biogas_R1_A C12 SIP DNA | ecosystem: Engineered > Bioreactor > Anaerobic > Unclassified | place: Washington, USA...
AAGGTGATCTCGAGCACGCCCTTTCGGTACGCCGCCTGGATGCGATCGGGGTCCACCGCAGCGGGAAGGCGGATCGACCGCGAAAAGCTCCCCGAGCTGCGTTCGACCAGGTGCCAGGTCTTGCCCGCCTGCTCGCGTTCCTGCTTCTTCTCGCCACGGATGGTCAGGATGTTCTCAGCGATGCTGACGTCCAGGTCGTTCTCGTCCATGCCGGGTAGGTCGGCTTTGACGATCACGTCGGCGTCGGTCTCGGTCACGTCCACGGTGGGGATGATCTGACCGGTGACCGCCCCCAGCGGCCGTTCGACAAACCGGTCGAACAGGCTGTCGATCTCATTGCGCAGGTTCTTCAACGTCCGCGATGGTTCAAATCTGCTCAGGTCCATGCGTACACCTCCCTTTTTGCCGGATTTCGTACCCCTATGCCGTCAATTTAGCAAAACCGATCGCCCGCGTGAGGGCGGGTCAGTCAAAGAGCTTGCGGGACAGCTCAGCCACCCGCCGTCCCAGGGCATAGCACTGGTTCTTGACCCGCTCGTCCGGGGCGTTGATGCTGACCGGCCCGTAATGGTCGCCGGTGGCTGTGCCCTGGACGATCATGCCGTGGATCAACAGTGCCTGAAGGATGGCCATCGCGGTGGTTTCGTTGCCGCCGCCGACGTTGGCCGATGACGCGAACGCGCCGCCGACTTTGCCCGTGAGCTGGCCGTGGAACATGACCGACTTATCGAATAGTGATTTTACTTCGGCCGACGGCAGGCCGTAGTAGGTCGGCGAGCCGATGATGATCCCATCGTAATCCAGAAGGTGATCGGGTTTGACCTCCTGGATATCTTTGAGCGTCACGTTGGCCCCGGCCCCGATGGCGCCCTGGGCCACGTACTCAGCCATCGCTTTGGTGTTTCCTGTACGGGAATAGTAGGCTACCAAAACCTTCGCCATGAGCCACCTCCTGTTCGTCAAGCAAGGTCTGACCCCGTGAATACAACTGTTATCCTATCACAGATTTCCACCCGGCGTCAAGCGATGAAAGCGTCTTATGATCCCTTGTTGTGGCGGGTGTGCCGTGCAACAGTTGCACGAGTGGGCAGGAAGCCAGAGGTGAGAATGAAGATGGAAAACACCGTCGAACGGCGGTGTTGTGGGCTCCGCGGGGGGTGAATTAGCGATTGAAGCAGGGGGGGCAGGGCGATAAGATTTCTGAACTATGGTTGAAAACGCACAGAAATACATCATTGGACATCTGGACTGGCCCAGCCGGGTGCGGTTCGCCCTGGGTCTGGCGGTGGCGATCGGGATCTTGGGGTCGATCGGGTTTTCGGTGCTTCGGCCGTGGGACCCGTTCGGGGCGATCAGTCTGGCGTTGACGGACGGTTCGGCGTTCGTGCTGGTCCGGATCACCGCGGTGCTGCTGGCGGCGGCGGTGCTGGCCTCGATCCTGATGGACGGCCGGCTCAAGCAGTTCGGCACGTTCGCGGCGTGCATTGGGTTGCTCTATCCGGTGGTCAAGACGGCTGGGATGGAGTACGTGATGGTGCGGCTGCAGGCGGGCGAGGAATTCGAGGGGCCGCCCGGACTGCGGGTGATGTGGGTGTCGATGACCCTCGAGATGCTGGCCTGGACGGTTCCGCTGCTGATCATGCTGATTGGCTCGGCGGTGGCAGAGCGATGGGTCAAGGACGATTTCGAGGATGGGCTGGTCAAAGGAATGATCAAGGGCAAGGACCGGCCGCAGAGTTTTCTGGCCCGCGGGATCGTGGCGATGGTGATCACCGCGGCGGTGGCGGCGGTCCTGGTCGGACTGCTGGCCCAGTCGACGCAGAAGGGGCAGGTGATTTTCGCGGTCGCGGCGGCGTTCTTTGTGGGTCCGCTGGTGGCCGATCAGGTGTTGCGGAACGACGAGCCGGTCTGGAACGTTCTGGCCGTGCCGCTGGTGGCGTTGATCGTCTACGGGTATACGAGCGCGAATCCGGAGCGACCGGCGGGCCTGGAGGGGATTTTGCACCTGCCGCCGAATCACCTGGCGGGCATTCTGCCGGTGGAGTACCTGTCGGCCGGCGTTGCGGCGACGATTTTCGGTTTTTGGACTACTGAACGTATGAGGCACAGCAAAGAGCATGAGTAAGCGATTCATGGTGACATCCGGTCTGCCCTACGCCAACGGGCATCTGCACGTGGGGCACATCGCCGGCGCGTATCTGCCGGCTGACATTTTCGTCCGCTATCACCGGGCGTGCGGCAACGAGATTCTGTTCGTTTGCGGCAGCGACGACAACGGGGTGCCGAACACGCTGGCCGCCCGCAAGGAGGGCACCACGCCGGACAAGCTGGTGGCCCGGTACAACGAGTCGCAGAAGAAGTCGTTCGACGGGTTGGGCATCGGCTTCGACATCTACGGCGGCACGCACAGCCCTCAGGACGTCGAGTACCACAACAAGCTGAGCCAGCATTTCTTCCTGACGGCCCTCGACAAGGGGTACCTCAGCAAGCGCAAGACGCGGCAGCTCTACGATCCGCAGGCCCAGATGTTCCTTCCGGACCGGTACGTCAAGGGCACGTGCCATCACTGCAAAGCGCCCGGCGCGCTGGGCGATCAGTGCGAGAGCTGCGGCAAGATGACCGACGCGCTGCTGCTGATCAATCCGGTCAGCGCGATCTCCGGGGCCAAGCCGGAGGTCCGCGAGACCACGCACTGGTTCTTTGAGCTGGACAAGTTTCGCAAGCCGCTTCGCGCGTGGCTTGAGAGCAAGAAGGACGAGTGGCGTCCGGCGGTGCTGAATTTCGCGATGGGTCTGCTGGAGCAGGAGTTGCCCGCCCGTTCGATCACCCGCGATCTGAGTTGGGGGGTGCCGGTGCCGCTGGACGAACCGGAGGCGCAGGGCAAGGTGCTCTACGTGTGGTTCGACGCGCCGATCGGCTACGTGTCGTTTACCGGCCGGGTGTGCCGCGAGCGGTTCGGCGACGCGGAGAAGTACGCGGAGTGGTGGAAGAACCCGGATTGCCCGGTCATCCACTTCATCGGCGAGGACAACACGGTTTTCCACGCGATCATCTGGCCGGCGATGCTGATGGCGGAAGAGACCTTCCAGCTTCCGACCGACGTGGTGGCCAACTGCTTCCTGAACTTCCAGTTTCCCGGCAAGGAAGAGGAGAAGATGTCCAAGTCGCGGGGGACGGCGGTTTGGATTCACGAGTACCTGGAGCGGTTCGATCCGGACCCGCTTCGGTACTACCTGACCGCGATCGCTCCGGAGACCCAGCGGACGGCGTTCAGCTTCGAGGACTTCATCTCGCGCAACAACGACGAGCTGGTGGCGGCGCTGGGCAATTTCTTCCACCGGACGATGACCTTCATCGGCAAGTACTTCGACGGCAAGGTTCCTCAGGCGGAGCTCAAGGACGTGGACCAGCAGCAGTTGGCGGGCCTCAAGGACCTGCCGGCGCGGATCGGTGAGCTGATCGAGGAGTACGGGTTCCGCGCGGCCCAGGGCGAGTTGATGGCGGCGGCGCGGGCGGCCAACAAGTACTTTGACACCAAGCAGCCGTGGTCGACCCGCAAGAGCGATATGGCCGACTGCGGGACGACGATGAACGTGTGCGTTCAGACGTTGCGGACGCTGACCACGGTGATGCAGCCGTTCCTGCCTTTCGCGGCGGCCAACGCGGCCAAGATGCTGAACCTGGCGACGCCGGGGTGCTTCGCGTGGCAGGCTGCGACCGAGCCGATCGCGGCGGGAAGCCAACTCGGTCAGGCCGAGATTCTGTTTAAGAAGCTCGAGCCTGACGAGGTTGGCGACAAGGCAAACGGCTGAGGACCACCGGCTTTGGGCTCAACTCCTGCGTCCGCGGCGTCCGAGGTACGCGGAGGCTGCAAGCACCATCAACAGCAGGCTTGCCGGTTCGGGCACCTCGACCGTATCGGGCACCAGGACGTGATAGGCCAGGGAGCCTGAGGAGGGTGCCGCATCCGGATCGGTGTCGGGGCAGGTCAGCCCGCTGTTCCACAGGGCGTTGAACACGCCGCCGACCTTTCCATCCTTGGCGTACAGGTCGCCCCAGACGGGGCTTCGCCAACTGTAAAAGCGGACGGTGAAGTCCGTGTCCCGTGCGTCGTCGAACTTGATGCCGTAGATATTATCGGGCATGTTTGGCTGGCTGCCGCCGGGCTTGAAGGTCTTGATTTCGATCGATCCGAAGGGGCCCTGGGCACCGAAGATGTTCTGGCTGGTGAAGCTGTCGGAGGCTTCGACGATCAGGTGGCTGACCTCGCCGCGCTGGACGTTCAGGGTGTACTGGTAGCACCACGGCTGGTCGTCGTCGCGGCTGACCGTCCAGGCGAGGGTGGCGCCGTCCCAGAACCAGATTCCGGTGCCGCTGAGTCCGCCGTCGGCGGTGCTGAGTTGCCCGGAATACTGGATCATCGCCGCCGCCGTCTGGCCCCATAGCCCCGCCACCGCCAGCGCGCACAGTCCACCCAGAAACAACGTGTTCTTCATGTTTCTCTCTCCACTCACCACTCGCGGATCGAGGGCTTCCTCTCCAGAAGCACCCGAACGCTAACCGCTATCAGGAGAAGCAGACATAAGAAGTGAAGAATCAGGCGCCCGCTGCGTCCTCTCTCTCCTCTCTGGCTTCTCTCCCTTGTGCGCCGCAGGACTACTGCGGAACACACGTCTCCCTACGATCCCTGCATTCTACCATACATCCAAGTGCTGTGTCAATACCGTTTCGCTCTTGTGGGCCGCGCCATTCAGCGGGTGATAATATCACGCGTATAATTGTTCAGAGGGGCGAACCAGCGTGTCGCACCGAGGGGGATGAATATGGCCGGTTCTCGCCAAGAGCTGTTGATCCACGATCTGCCGCAACTGCGCAACAGTTTTCACGTGTTTCGCGACCGGGCCGACGCGGGAATGCATCTGGCGAACATGCTGGAGGATTGCCGCGGTTCCGGCGCCCTGGTGATGGCGGTGCCGGCGGGAGGGGTGCCGGTGGGCGTGACGGTCGCCCGCGAACTGGAGTTGGCCCTCGACCTGGCGGTGGTCAGCAAGATCACGCTGCCTTGGAGCACCGAGTCCGGCTACGGCGCGGTGGCGTTCGACGGGACGGTGATGCTCAACGAGAAACTCCTGCCAGACCTGGGGCTTTCCGACGATCAGATCCAAGAGGGAATTACTCGCACGCGGGAAAAGGTCCGACGACGGAGCCGTGAGCTTCGGGGCGATCAACCGATACCGGAGCTATCCGGCCGAACGGTCATTCTGGTGGACGACGGGTTGGCCTCCGGGTTCACGATGAAGGTCGCGGTCCAGGCGCTGCGGAATCAGCGGTGCCGGGAGATTCTGGCGGCGACGCCGACGGCGCACGAACAAGCCGCTGCGTCGGTGGCCCAGGTCGCGGAGGCCGTCTACTGTCCGAACCTGCGGCACGGCTGGCAGTTCGCGGTAGCCGACGCCTACGAGGAGTGGTATGACGTCTCGGAGGACGAAGTCCGGGCGTTGCTGGCCGAGTTTGAGACGTTCCGTTCCTCGGCTAATCGGTGAAGACCACTCGGAAGCCGTAGCTGTAGCTGGCGCCCAGCGGACGGGAGCGATCGCGGCCGCTGGCGCGGCAGTCGTAGGCGATGCTGAGGAACGATCCGCCGCGGAGCACGCGGTAGGCGCCGGACGGCGGGCCGGCTGGGTCGTTCTGCGGAGAGACCTGGTAGTAGTCGGCGTCGTACCAGTCGGCGCACCATTCCCAGACGTTGCCGTGCAGGTCGTGTAGGCCCCAGGCGTTGGCGTCTTTGCCGCCGACCACGTGCGTGGCGTCGGCTGAGTTCTCGCCGAACCAGGCGACCGAGCCGAGCTGATTGGGGTCGTCGCCGTAGCAGTAGTTGGTGCTGCCGCCGGCGCGGCAGGCGTATTCCCACTCGGCTTCGGTGGGCAGGCGGACGGTTCGGCCGGTGCGATCCGAGAGTCGCTGGCAGAATGTCTTCGCGTCGAACCACGAGACCTTTTCGACCGGGCGGTCGTTGCCGATGAACTGGCTTGGGTTGACGCCCATCACCGCGTGGTACTGCTTCTGGGTGACCTCGAACTTGCCGACGTAGAACGGCTTGGTGATCTGCACCGTGTGCTGCGGGTGTTCATCGGACCAGCCGATGCCGGTCGGCGCTCCCATGACGAACGAGCCCGCTGCAATCCGCACCATCTGCATCTCGACGCTGGTTTCGTCGCATGGGATGGTGATGGTGGAGGCGCCGCCGGTGAGGGTGACGTTTCGCGTGGTCTGGTTCGAGAGGCCGCCGCTGTCGCGGACCTCGAGGCGTACGGTGTAGGTGCCGAGGGTCTCGTAGGCGTGCGAGCCGGTCTTGACCGTGGTCCAGTCGGTGTCCCAGGTTCCATCGTCGGTCCAGTCCCACCGAACGGCCAGTTCGCCCAGTGCATCCTGCGGGTCGGTTGAACTCGAAGCGTCCACGTAGACGGTCAGCACGCTGGTGGCGGCGAGGAAGGCTGCGGTCGGTTCGGTGTTGCTGCCTTCGGGAGTGACTTCGAGGGCGGCGATCCAGGCCGTTTCGACGTCTGTCGTATCCGGTCCGGCCAGCGTGGTTTCGTAGAGCGTCGGCCAGGAGTCCGCGTGGCGGATCGAGCCGAGCAGGTCGTACGGGCCGTCCGCGGTTTCGGGAATGACCAGGTCGAAGCTGTAGTATTGCGTATCGTCTTCGGTCAGGCCGCCCGATACGTCCTCGATCTCGGTGCTGTTGGTCGTGGCTGGGTCGTGGCTGTCGTAGATGGGCGCGGCGTGGGCGGTTTGCGGTGCGATCACCAGCGTGCAGAGGGCGGGAAAGGCTCCACCGACGTTGGCGGCGGTCAGCGTGACGCGGGCGGTTTCGCCGGGAGCGAAGACGGTCTGCGGTTGTCCCGGGTCCGCTGTGTGCTGGATGCCGGTGATGTCGGAGACACGGTGCAGTGTCAGTTCCACCGACGGCAGCTCGGTGAAGGTCGCCTCGGCGATGGCGCTGAGTTCCATCGCGGGATGATAGGCCACGGCTTTGAGCACGGTGGTGCTCGTCAGCGTCAGCGGCTCGGTGTACTCCGGGCTGGTCAGGCCGGGCGGGCTGCCGTTGGTGGTGTAGAATATCTGCGCGTCCGGCGTATCGCAGGAGATGCTCACGTCGATCGAGCCGCGGAACGTCTGTCCGCCGGGGCTGAAGAGTGGAGTGGCGGCCCACGGGCGCGGCTCGAATTCGACGGTCACCGTCTTGTCGGCGTCCATGGTGATGGTGTTGGTCCGGGCGGTGGAGGCATCGTCGTCGGTGCCGGTCCAGCGCATCACGCCGTAGCCCTCAGCCGGTGCGGCGGTGACGGTGGCCACGGTCCCTTCCTCGTAGACGGCGTAGTCGGGCGAGACCGAACCCTGGCCGGCGGCGACGGTGGCGGTCAGGCTGTGGTAGCCGGGCGGCGGCGGTGGGGGAGGTGAGGGTGTCGGGTCGGGCGTCGGCGTGGGTTCCGGAGTGGGCGAGGGGCTCGGACTCGGTGACGGCGATGGAGTAGGTGTTGGCGTGCCCGTCGGCGACGGGGTCGGCGTCGGGTTGGCGGGGGTGGGAGTCGGGCTTGGGCCGGGCGTGGGCGAGGGGGTTGGCGCGGGTCCGCCTGTCGGCTTGAACTCGACCTTCACGAGGCGGTCGGCGTTCATGGTCACGGCGTTGTTGGTTGAAGTCGAGTTGTCGTCGTTGGTGCCGGTCCATCGCGTCACCGCGTGGCCGCTGTTTGGAACGGCGGTCAGCGGAACCACCTTTCCGGCGGCATACCTTCCGCCGTTGGGCGAGAGGGTTCCGCTGCCGATCACCTCGACGGTCAGGGCATACGTCTGGCCCGGAGGCGTGGGCGGCGGCGACGGGGTCGGTGTGGGCGATGGATCGGGCGTCGGCGTCGGATCGGAGTTCGAGCCGCTGCCGGGAATGGTCTCGAACGTTGCCGTTACGATCCGGTCATCCGTCATCGCGACGGTGTTAGTCAACTCCGTGGTTGCCTCGTCGTCCGCCCCTTGCCAGGAATGGAGGCGGCATCCGGAATCGGGTGTGGCGGTGAGGGTCACCACGGCCCCCTCCGTATAGAGCCCACTGACATCTTCCAGGACACCCGGCCCCTCGACCACCAGGGTCAGCGAGCAGAACCGGGTTCCCGGTATGACGTCATTGGGCACGAGATCCGGTCCCGGCTCCTGTGCCGGTCCTCCGCAGCCGAGGATGGTGACGGCTGCGACCGCCGCTGCGACTGCCATAAGGTGGATTGTCCGCTTCAACTGGATCACGCCCTCTCGCCGAATGCGCCTCTGTGCCGTCGGATGCGGGCGGAGCAACGCCCGATAATGTTAGAATTCGGCGAAAACGGGGCGATAAGCCCAGTTTTTCGGGAAGGATATGGTGGTGGGGTGGTTCTAGGCCATTCGCCGTCGAAGCAGCAGTGGGACAAGTCCCAGGAGCAATAGCGACACGACCGAGGGTTCAGGAACCCTGGCCAGGCCCGAGATCTCCACGGTCCAGCTCACCGACTGCTCGAGGTCTTCGCGGTCGATCCGGACCCACTCCGTGTCGTCGAAGGCGTGGGCGGTGATGGTGTGCAGCCCCGGCTCCAGGTTGAGGGCGGCCAAGTCGAGTACCTCTTCCCCTTCCATTTGCCGCTGGCAGCGGCCGTCGATGATCCACTCAACGTCGATGACCTCCGAGTCGATCACATCCACCCACAGCGTCTCAGGATCGACCAGCGACTGGCGGTTGTCGGCCCAGGCATCGAGGGGGTCAACAAAGTCATAAATACTGAGTATTATTTGTTCTCGTCCGACTGCGTCGAACGGCCGGCCCAGCGACCGCATCTTGGAGTTCTTCGACGGCCGATAGAGCCCCTCGTCATAGTATCCAGCCCCTTCGTAGGCTCCGATCGTGCCCATTTCCGGCTCGTAGTAGCCTTTCCAGTGGGCCCACTTGTCGCCGTTGGCCGAGCGGGTGATATTGGCCTGCTGGGGTTCGGGGCCCTGGTATTCGGTGCGGAATCCGCCGTATTCGTCGGCCAGCCCGGCAAAGGAGTGGCCCAACTCGTGGAGGGCGATCTCCGGACCTCGCGGGTGGCCGCCGGCGTAGACGGCGAACGACCCGCCGCCTCCGCCGTAGCGGCTGTCGTTGACCGAGACCAGCGACATTTCCGACTGGAAGGGGGCTGAGGCGAGGGCGGCGCTCATCGCGTTTTGGGCTTTGCCGCTGTCGATGTAGAGCAGGCGCTCAGCCGACCCACCGTAGTAGTAACTTGCGTTCAGGGCGGTAGTTACGTTGATTCCCTCAGGCGGAACGTCGGCGCCGGAGTCCTGGGAGACCAGGTCGATCCGGTGGACGTTGAAGAAGTTCCGATAACGCGGAAACGGGTCTTCGCCTTGCTCGAACATGTGGTTGAGCATGGCGTTGATGTGGCTGGGGTAGGAGGTCTGGAGCTGGTTGGCCTGGTAGCCGTCGCCCATAAAGACCATGTCGATGCGGTTGGCCGAGGGTCCGTTTTCGATCATGGTGGTGTAGGCGGGCTGGTAGCCGGCTGAGCAGACCAGGGAGAAACCCAGGACGATTGCGCCCGTCAGAACCAGGCGCAGCTTCCACGCTTCGCGATCGTGCGTCATCTTCTTTCCCTCCTTCCGCCTTCATCGACCTGTCGGGAGGGGGGCTTGAACGGGCCAATGTGGACTTTTGTGGGCGAATCGGCCTTTACCGCCCGCCATAGTGGCGGTATGATCCGTCGGCGCTGCGGCTGAACCTGATCTTCTGAAGAAGGACGTGCGATGGATACGCCAGCCACCCTCGCCCCCTGGATCACCGGCGACCCGAACACCTGGAGCAACGCGGATCGGGCGGTCGTTCTTTGCGATATGGCTTCGTTCGTTCCCGCTGAGTCCAGGAGCGAGCGTTTCAAGGCCGGTCGTTGGCGGGTGTTCAGCTACGAGGCGGGCGGATTGAGCGGAACGATGATCTATGCCGTTCCGGAGGCCAAGCCGCCGGTGGTGCGGGTGCCGTTGCCGGTCCGCGGGCCGCATGCGATCAGTGTGGGTCTGTTCAGCTCCAAGCCCGATGGGGCGTGCCGGGCGTGGCTGCGTTTGTCCGGCGACCGATGCGCACTGCCGCGCGACTCTCAGCCGGCGATCAGCCAGTACTGGAATATCCGCGAGGTGTTTTACAGGGTCGCGGACCTGGAGGGACAGACTCTCGAAATCGGTCCTCAGCCGGGCGGGATCGTTCCGCACTGCGGCGTGGCGTTCGTCAAGCTCATTCCGCTGACGGACGGCGAGGCCGCTGCGCTGCGCCGCGATCGGGAGGACCGGTCACATCGGAATCTGGCCGCCAGTTGTGACGGGTACAGCTTCATTGATTTGCGCGGGCCGACCACCATCGATGAGGTCTTGGCTGAGGTCGAGATTTTCCGCGACACCGACTTTGGCACGCTTCTGCTGCATCTGGGCGGGGCCGACCAGGTGACGTATCCTTCAGCCGTTGGGTCGTGGTTCGCCCAGGGCATCGATGTGTTTCCGCTGCCGGGACAGCGTCATTTCGCCCACTCCGTGCGCACGCTGGCGGAGAAGGGCATCAACCCGACCAAGACGATCATTGACGGGGCGCACGATCTCGGCATGAAGGTCCACGTCGGTATACGGCCGGCGTTGTGGGGTTACTATGCTCCGCATACGGATGTGTTTCAATCGCCGTTTTACCGCGACAATCCGCAGTGGCGGTTGCGCGACAAGGACGGATTGCCGGTAGCGCGGATGAGCTGGGCGGTGCCCGAGGTGCGAAGGCATCTGCTGGACGTGCTTCGGGAGGCGATCGCGTTTGGGGCCGACGGGGCGCATATCGTGTTCAATCGGGGTTTTCCGATGGTGCTTTACGAACCGGCGTTCTGCGAGCTTTTCCGGCAGCGGTATGGCGAGGATCCGCTGCGACTCGAGGAAGTCGACTCCCGCATTCAGGATCTTCGTCGCGAGATTGTCGCCACGTTCATGCGCGAGCTGCGCGTGCTGCTCGACGAGGAGCAGGCCCGGCGCGGCGACGGCAGGCGGCTTGAGCTGAGCGTCTGCACGCTGGGCATCGAGGAGGACAACCTTCGGTACGCCGTCGATCTGCGCCGCCTGGTGCGAGAAGGGCTGGTCGATGAGGTCTATCCGTACAAGTACGGGTTTGGCGAGTCGAAGCGGGTCTGGGACATGGACTATTTCAACGACGCGTGCCGCAGCGCCGGAGCGAAGGTGTTCCCCATGATCAGTGTCTATGAGGCGATGGAGGCCCACGTCCGCGACGTGCTGCCGGCACTGGAGGCCGGGGCCGACGGCTTGAGCATCTGGGACGTCGCCCTGCACTTCGGGAACATCGATCAGTGGCCGACGATCGCTCGGCTGGGCCGGGCGGATGAGCTTCGGCGACGGCTGGATCAGGGTTTCCTTGATCCTCACGGTTTGCGCGTCCATCGTCTCGGCGAGGACATCATGGACGGGCGATTTCCGATCTTCTGGGGCGGATAGGCTGGCGATGGCGTGCAGCACTGGATTATTATAAGTTTATGTGCTGATGGTGCGCCTCTGCCGAATTCATTTGCACGCTGGAGTCAGGTCCGATAATCTGGAAGGGGGTAGTCTTCGGGGGCTTTGCTGGAAAAGGGGGAATGCCATGAAAGCGCTCGTTTGGCACGGTAAGGAGGATGTGCGCGTTGATAACGTTCCGGATCCCAAGATCGTGGACCCGGGCGACGCGATTATCAAGGTCACCTCCACCGCCATCTGCGGATCGGATCTGCATCTGTATGACGGGTACATTCCGACGATGGAGGAGGGCGACGTACTCGGGCATGAGGCGATGGGAGAGGTGGTCGAGGTCGGCCGCGAGGTCACCAAACTCAAGAAGGGCGACCGGGTGGTGGTGCCGTTCACCATCTCGTGCGGCCGGTGTTTCTTCTGCCAGCGGAATCTCTTTTCGCTGTGCGACAACTCCAATCCGAACGCCGAAATCGCCCGCAAGATGATGGGCCAGTCGCCGGCGGGCATCTACGGGTATTCGCACATGCTCGGCGGGTACGCGGGCGGGCAGGCGGAGTACCTGCGGGTTCCCTACGCCGACGTCGGGCCCATCAAGATCGAGTCGGACCTGACCGACGACCAGGTGATTTTCCTGTCCGACATATTTCCGACCGGCTACATGGCGGCGGAGAATTGCGGGATCGAGGAGGGCGACACGGTGGCGATCTGGGGCTGCGGCCCGGTCGGGCAGTTCGCCATCCAAAGCGCGTGGATGCTCGGGGCGGGTCGGGTGATTGCGATCGACCGGATCGAAGAACGACTGCGAATGGCCCGCGAGGCCGGCCAGGCGGAGACCATCGATTTTTCGCAGAACGACGTGTACGACCGCCTGATGGAGATGACCGACGGCCGCGGGCCCGACCGCTGCATCGACGCGGTCGGCACGGAGGCGCACGGCGGAGGCAGCATCGGGGCTATCTACGATCGGGTCAAGACCACTCTGTACATGGGGACCGACCGGCCGAATGTCTTGCGTGAGGCAATCTGGTGCTGCCGCAAGGGAGGAACGGTCTCGGTGCCCGGGGTGTACGTGGGGTTGCTGGACAAGATTCCGTTCGGAGCGGCGATGAATAAGGGGCTGACGTTCCGGATGG
>Ga0123328_1003792_pt1 | contig 12673 bp, 9 predicted proteins | sample BioC12SIPDNA_2_FD_89702 | JGI IMG/M metagenome (GOLD analysis project Ga0123328, IMG submission 89702) | Anaerobic biogas reactor microbial communites from Washington, USA - Biogas_R1_A C12 SIP DNA | ecosystem: Engineered > Bioreactor > Anaerobic > Unclassified | place: Washington, USA...
ATGGCCCACGAGGGCTTGGGTCCTGCACCGGAGAAGACGCCGGTCAGAATTCCATCTGCTCGAGGTTTCGGAGGCCGAGGTGCATGGGGATGAACGTGGCGGCTGCGGTCAGGAGCGCCGTGAATGCGACGACGACGGCGAAGGTCCACCAGTAGGCCGATGACGCGCCGCGCGAGATCAGGCGTTCCCATTGCAGCATGAAGGTCTGCCCAGCGACCACCGCGGTGATGTAGGCGATGCACAGGAGGAAATTGAGCGTTCCGCCCATGCCGGAGACGATGCGGGCTGGGTTGTCTTCGTTGAAGTTCGGGTAGAGGCTTCCGAGGCCGACGGACATCCCCGCCAGGCCGAGGTTCACGAGGGCCATGCTGTACAGGGACAGGAAGAAGGGCAAGGCCTCCATGTGCAGGATGATGCACGACAGGGTGACGATGGCCATGGAGAACACGGCGGTGGTGGCGACGCACATCCAGTACTTCTGCCAGACCAGTTGGCGAAACGTGAGCGGGGCGAGCCCGAGAAGCCAGAAGCGTTGTCCTTCCAGGCTGATGAGGGGGTACACGAATCGGCTGGTCAGGGTCGCGGTGATCAGCGAACAGGCGCCGAGGTTCAGGCTCACGATGAATGTGCGGTAGGCTTCCGCGTCGAGCATGGCGGACCGGTTGCGGAGGTTGGCGATGTAGACGGCCATAATCCCGAAAAAGATGAGGAACTGGGACCACTGGGTGGGATCGCGCCAGAACAGCTTGATGTCTTTGACGATGAGGCCGCGCGCGGGGTTGGACACTGCGCGGAAGAGGGTGTCCATGCGGCCCAGCAGGCCTTTGTCCATCGGCCTGACGCGCTGGTGGTCGAGTCCTTTCAGGGCCGACCAGCCGGGGTAGAAGAGTTTTCCGGCGGCCAGCATGGCGAGCCAGGAAAAGAAGAGGGCGTTGGCGATGAGGAGCAACAGATCGAATGCGCTCTCCGTGTAGCGTCCGGCCGCGGCGGTCAGGATGCCGTGCGCGGCCCAATGGCTCGGCAGGAAAGGCGACTGGGTCCGGGAGGTCGCGTCGAACACGAGGGAGAGAATGCGTTCAGCGGATTCCTCGCCGGCGACGAATTTCCCGCGGAGGTAGAGGAACACGGCGAGGAGGGCGCCGCCGGCCACGGCGATCAGCACCCATTTTTTCACGATCGGGAACACGCGCGCCAGGAGCATGGTGACCATCGCGCCCAGGGCGGCCGGAATGGTGACGAAGGGCACGAACACCAGCGCGGCGGCCAGATAGAGCACGGGCGATGCGTCCGTTACGAGTCCGTATGCCAGGATCAACGGCGACCCCAGATACGCGGAGGCCCAGGAACTGAACGCAACGCATTCGGCCAGGCGCGCCACGAACAGCGAATGCACCGGCAGCGGACTCTGCACAAGATAGGCCATCTCCCGGGTGCGGTAGAACGTCGAGAACGCGATGAGCACGTTGGAGAAGGTCAGCATGAGGAAGAGGGCCAGGGTCAGGACGGACAAGAGGCTGCCCATGAGCAATCGGCCGAGGTTTAAACCTCCGCCGGAGGGATCGAGCCCGAATTTCTGCAGCCAGTGGAGCCCGCAGTAGAAGGCAACGAACGCGCCGGCCCAGAGCAGCACCACGGCGATGGACACGACCGCCACCTTCAGCCGGGACTGATGGCGAATGGAGGCGATGGTGTGGCCTGCCACGCGCAGTTTGACCCAGAGTGCGGCCCGGAGCGGCGTCATGGGGCGGCCTCGGCGTTGGTGAGTTCGAGGAACACGTCTTCGAGCGAGCCCGGATTGCGGCTCAGCGCCTTGATCTCGTTCAACGAGCCGATGTGGAGCAGGGCGCCGTTGTGAATGATGCCGATGCGGTCGGCAGCGTCTTCAATCACGCTGAGCGAATGCGTGGACATGAAAATGGTGACGCCGTTGCGGGCTCGCTCGCGGAGGAAGTCTTTCACGAATCGGATATTCTTGGGATCCAGACCAACCCAGGGCTCATCCACCACGACGATTCTGGGGTCGTGCAGAAAGCACGAGGCGAACGAGAGTTTTTGCCGCATGCCGTGGCTGTAATCCTCGATGAGCTGGTCGCCCACGTCGCGGATTTCAAACAATTCGAGCAGTTCCTCGGTGCGTTGGGCGGCGGCGGCCTCGGGGAGCTGGTAGAGGCCGGTCACGAAGCGCATGAACTCGCGGCCGGTGAGTTTTTCGTAGAGAAACGGAGTGTCGGGGATGTATCCGAGCAACTGTTTCGCGGCGACGGGCTCCTGCTGGATGTCGTATCCGCCGATGACCGCCCGGCCGGAGCTGGGTTTGAGCAGGCCGGTGAGCAGCTTAATGGTAGTGGTTTTGCCCGCGCCGTTGGGCCCGAGAAAGCAGAAGAACTCCCCGGCCGGGATGCGCAGATTGAGGTGGCTGACGGCGGTCTTCGAGCCGAACCGTTTCACCAGGTCGATGGTTTCAATCATAGGCTCATTGCTCTCCGTCGTGTGATTGAGGCATGTCTTCCCCCACGTCGAGCACCTCAATGCCCAGTTTCCCCAGGAAGGGGAGCAGACGGGGCCAGCGTTCGATGTCGCCCGTGACCAGTTTCACGTGCGTGGCATCGGCGACCGGCTGTCCGAACGTTGGATCCATCCAGACCCATTCCCCCATAAACACCTCGGGCCAGGCATGGTAATAGAATCCGTCCAGCTCGTCACTCCACACCACGCCCAGCGCAATCCGGGTGGGGACGTCCACGGCGCGCGCCAGCGCCGCAAACAGGACGGTATGCTCGTTGCAGTCCCCCACTCGCGAATTCAGCACGTCCAGCGCGGACGGAATGCTGAGGACGCCCTGTTTTTCGATGTTCGCGAAGACCCAGTCGTGAATGGCGCGGGCTTTGTCCCAGGGGGCCTGGCGGTCTCCAACGATACCTGCGGCGGTCTTCTGGATATCGGGATGGCCGGACTGCACGAACGGATGCGGCGCGAGGTAGGGCGTGGCGTCATTGAGGTCGCGGGCGGATTTCGCGGCATCCTCCTGGGACCGTGGCGCGATGACGAGTTCCGCGTTCCCGGCAAAACGCTGATTGGCGTCTTCGGGGATGGCCACCGCGTCGGAGAGCCCCGAGACGCGTATCGTCATGCGGCGGGCGCCGCGCGCCGGACGCTTCCCCGACGGCCGGATGGCGACGGCCAGGATGAGGTCCTGGGGAGTCTCGCGGGCCGCGGCGGCGAGGGCTTCGTGGGACGTGGTCTGCTGCAGGATCAGGCCGAGGGGCGTTTCCGCGCGCAGGGTCTGCCCCTGGTCGTCGATCCAGGCCTTCGACTCGATGTTGTGCACGGTGATGGAGACGACGCGAGCCTTCCGGGCGGCTGCCCCCTCTCCGAGGGTTTCGAAACCGAGGCATTTGACGCGCGCGGTGCCCAAAGTCAGGGTCATGGGATCGAACGCCTCGAGCACGGTTTCCTCTCCAGGGTCCAGGCGGTTCAGCTGCAGGGTGGAGGTGCCCGCGACACCGGCGATGACGATCTCGCGGTCCACGGACAGCGAAAGAGGATAGACCTCGCCGGCCGTGTGGATCCGGGCCTCCAGCATGCCGTTTTCGAGCGCGCCCTCAAACCGCGCGCTGTGTTCCTCCGACCGGACGGCGAAATCGAAGCTGCCGGTGTCGCCCGCGCGCGCAAACCAGGCCGAGCCGCCAAGATGCATGCGCATGGGCTGGCCGAGGAACTGCATTTTCAGGATGGCATTGAGGGTGAGCAGGGTTCCCGGCAGCCCGTCGCGGGTCTCGGGGGCGGTCTGCGAGTTGATGAATCCGAGGGGCTGCTCGCTGGGAGACAGGACCATCATCCAACTGTCGGTGGGGCTGGCGGCGTAGCTGGCGGACATGGACGGCCCGCGGAGAAGCGGCAGGAGTTCGCGGCGGGCCAGCAGGCCCATCATCAGCAGCCAGAAGAGGACAACGGCCGCACCGATCAGTTTCTTGCGATGGCGCCGCAGCACTTCTTGAATTTCTTGCCGCTGCCGCAGGGACAGGGGTCGTTGGGCTTGACCTCGGGCCCCGATCTGCGGATGGGCTGCTGTTTGACGCGGGGACGCAGGCGCTCTCCGGGCTGCTGCTGTTCGCCGTCGGGCTGGCCGGCCAGGGCGAACCGGCTGGTGTCAAACGACGCAAAACTGCGGTCCTGCTGTTTGTCGGCCTGCACATACGAGTACTGCGACAACTTGGCGAACGGATCTTCCGCGGGAGTCAGCACGCCGCGTTCCGCCTGGGTCCGGCGGCGGCGGCGTACCTCGGGATCCGACAGCCGGAACAGGGTCTGGGCGACCTCTTCCTCGATGGAGGCCATCATGGACTGGAACATCTCGAACGCCTCAGTCTTGTATTCAACGAGCGGATCCTTCTGGCCGTAGGCGCGCAGCCTCACGGAATCGCGCAGGTAATCCATGGAATACAAATGGTCGATCCATTTCTCGTCCACGGCGCGCAGCAGGGCCATCATCTCGAGGTCGTGCGTGCGTTTCCGGGCGATGCGGGCAAAGTCCACCTGGGCCTCGTCGCCGCCGATCTCGCTGCGGAAATGCGCGCGAATCTCGTCCTCGAGTACGTGTTCACGGCGTTCATATTCCTTCACGACCTGGTCGACGAGTTCCTCGAACAGGGGCCGGGGCTCCGGTTCGCCGGAATCGGACGCCGGGGGTTCCAGGGAAAACTCGAATCCGAAGATGGCCCGGAATCCGGTGGAAAGCCCTTCGAGGTCCCATTCGTCGGGGAGAACGTCGTCCGGGGCGAACTCGTTGACGAGCCGGCCAACGATGCTCTCGAACATTTCGTGAAGCTGCTCGGTCACGTCGCGGTCTTCGAGCACATTCCGGCGCATGTCGTAGATGATCATGCGCTGTTTGTTCATGACGTCGTCGTATTCTTTGAGGTGTTTCCGGATCTCGAAGTTGTATTCTTCGACCTGCCGCTGGGCCCGTTCGATGGATCGCGAGACCATCTTCTGGCTGAGTGGTTCGTCGTCCATCTGCTGGCTGCCGAACCAGTCGAGCAGGCGTTTGACCTTGTCGCCGCCGAACAGGCGCGCGACCTCGTCTTCGAGGCTGAGGAAGAACCGGGTGTTGCCGGGGTCGCCCTGGCGCCCGCAGCGGCCGCGCAGCTGGTTGTCGATGCGGCGGGATTCGTGGCGTTCGGTGCCGACGATGGCCAGTCCGCCCAGTTCGCGCACGCCGTCGCCCAGCTTGATGTCGGTGCCGCGGCCGGCCATGTTGGTGGCGATGGTAATGGCGCCGCGCTTGCCCGCATTTCCGATGATGGTGGCTTCTCGTTCGTGGTATTTGGCATTGAGGACCTGGAAGTCCGTGACCCCCAGTTCCGCGAGCATCGAGGAGACTTTCTCGGACTTCTCGATGGAGACGGTTCCGACAAGCACGGGGCGGCCGGTCTGATGGATTTCCGCGATCTCCCGCACCACGTGGCGAAACTTGCCTTCCTCGGTGGCGAAGACCAGGTCGGCAAGGTCTTCGCGTATCAGGGGCAGGTTGGTGGGGATCTGGACCACCTCGAGCTCGTAGATCTGGGCGAATTCCGACGCTTCGGTGGCGGCGGTACCGGTCATGCCGGCGAGTTTGTTGTACAGCTTAAAGTAGTTCTGGTAGGTGATGGTGGCGACCGTCTGGGACTCGAACTGGACGGCCACGCGCTCCTTGGCCTCGAGGGCCTGGTGGAGCCCGTCGGAGTAGCGCCGGCCCTCCATCATGCGGCCGGTGAATTCGTCGACAATCAGGACTTCCCCGTTGTACACGACGTATTCATCGTCCCGTTTGTAGAAATTGTGCGCGCGCAGCGCCTGTTCGACCATGTGGACGAGGCCAAGATGCTCGGTGAAGAGGTCGTCCACGCCGAGGAGAGCCTCGAGGGTGTTCATGCCGTCTTCGGTAATCAGGACGTGGTGGCCTTTTTCCTCGATCTCGTAGTGCGCGTCTTTCCGGAGGCGGCGAACCACGTCGTCTACTTTGTAGTAGATGTCGGTGCTTTTCTCGGGCCTTCCAGAGATGATGAGGGGCGTGCGGGCCTCGTCAATGAGAATGGAGTCGATTTCGTCCACGATCGCGTAATTGAGCTTGCGCTGCACCCGCATTTCGGGGCGGATCGCCATGTTGTCGCGGAGGTAGTCGAAGCCGAACTCGTTGTTCGTCCCGTAGGTGAGGTCCGCGCGGTAGCCGACCTGCCGTTCGGCGGTGCCCATGTCGTGCTGGATGAGGCCGGTGGTGAGGCCCATGAACTGGTAGATGGGGCCCATCCACTCCGAGTCGCGCCGCGCCAGGAAGTCGTTGACGGTGACGACATGCACGCCGTTGCCGGACAGGGCGTTGAGATAGACCGGCATGGTGGCCACGAGGGTTTTGCCTTCCCCGGTGACCATTTCCGCGATGCATCCGTTGTGGAGGACGATGCCGCCGAGCACCTGGACGTCGAAGGGGCGCATGCCAACGACGCGTTTCGCGGCTTCGCAGACGGCCGCGAACGCCTCCGGGAGGATCTCGTCGAGGCTTGCTCCCCGGGCCAGACGTTCCTTGAATTCGCCGGTCTTTGCCCGGAGCCGGTCGTTGGTCAGGGCCAGCATCCGGGCTTCATGCGCGCGGACTTCGTCGAGCAATGGGGCGACTTTTTTAAGCTGGCGCTCGCTGCTTGTCCCGAAGAGCGAACGCAACATCGAGTTCAACATGCCAAATTGGCCTCCACACGGTCACGAGTGGTACTATGCCGCCCCGGAACCATGGTTTTCTGCACACAGCGCTGATCATACCAGAGGCTTGGGGACGTCACAACATAGGAGCACGGGCCGGAGACGTGATCGCGGTATACTTACTGACGTTGGGCCTTTCTTCGGCGGTGGTGGGCGCGTTCGTGCACGGCCTGTTGTCGCGTCTGGGGTTCGCGCCGACGTTCGAGCTGAGCATCCGGCTGGCGCTGGGCGGGGCGGCGGCCTACGTTGCGGTTCAGTTGCTCTGGGTCACGCTGATCGAGGCGCTCAAACCGACGCGGGCGCGGAAGTTTCTGCTGGCGGAGAGCCTTTCACATCTTGCCGCGCTCGTACTGATACCGTACCTCATGCACCTCCCGATCCGCTGGCCCGACCCGGCGCTGGCCAAGGCGGCCCCCCTGCTGTTTCTGGGAGGGTATGTGGCGCTGCACGGGGCGCTGAAACTGTTTTCCTTCTATACGGCGTTGTACAGCGAACCGTCGGGGCGGCTGCACATCCTGGCGTGGCTGGGGGCCGCGTGTGTGGCGGCCGGCGCTACGGCCATCGCGTTGCAGCAGTGGCACTCGGGGATTGAAGCCGCCCGGCCGGAAACGACCTCGATGCCGGGCATGTACCGCGCGGGCGATGCGTATGCCGAGGCCCGGCCCATTCCAGAAGGGGCGATGGCCCGCTATGACCTGCCCATCTACGACAACCGGGGGATCACGCTCCGTTGGACAAACCCGCCGGAAACCGCTCCGGGCGAAGCGGTGGAACGCGCATATGTGACCGTGGTGATGCAGGGCGGAGACAAGGAGCGGTATGAGGCCGCGGTGACCCTGGCGGAGGGTGCGTGGGCGACCCTGCGCGTGCCCGCCGAGAACATGCCCGCGGGCACGACCCGCTGCACGGTTTTCTGGACGCATACCCCCGCCCCTACCTGGATGCGCCTGCTGGGGTTCATGCCCGTGGTGCGCTCGGACCGGCAACTGCTCCTTTCCGGCCCGCTGCTGCACCGGACGCACACTGAACAGACGCCGCCCAACGTTGTGTTGATCGGCATCGACGGTGTGAGTCCCGGCCGCATGTCGGCGTGGGGCTACGGACGCCGGACCACGCCCCAACTGGACCGCCTGGTCCACAACAGCGTTGCGTTTCAGTACGGGTACAGCCCTGCGCCGGATGCGCACGCGGCCTACATGACGGCTCTGACGGGCGTCAATCCGTTGTGCCACGGCTACTTTGCCGGAGAGCGGGGACCGCTGCCCGACAAGGCCAGGACCCTGGCGGCGCTGCTCCGCAATGCCCATTACGCCACGGCTGCGTTTACGGAGGGCGAATATCGCGGCGACCTGGATTTCGGGAGCGGATTTGAAAACGGGTTTGAGCTCTTCGATGCGGGGTATGCCGCGGAAGACGCCGGCAGCCAGAGCACCCTCGACAAGGCGCGCACCTGGATGGACGACCATCGCGACGTGGCGTTCATGCTGTTCGTGCGGGTCGGCGAACTGGCCGACGTGAAGGCGCGCGAACGGTTGGGCGCCCGCCTCGCGGACAGGCCCGGCGCTGCGAAAGACGCCGAAGTGTACGATGCGGCGCTCGAATCGGTGGATACCCGGGTCGGGGGGCTGATCCAGCACATCCGGGATTCGGAGTATCGCGATAATACCTGCGTGATTCTCTTCGCGCCGTACGCGGCAACCTTCGGGTCCGACGGAAGGCTGGCGGCCGTGGATGTGGCCGAGGAAGCCATGCGGGTGCCGGTTATCTGCTCCGCGCCCGGAACGCCCCGCGAAGACCGGGCCTACCCGGTCAGCCTGGAAGATATCGTGCCCGCCCTGTCGCGCCTGGCGAACCTGTCGCTGGACGATGGCGTAGACGGCAGGAGCTTTCTGTTTGGTCCGGTGGGGAAGGACCCGGTTTCGATGATGGCCGAGCCGTTCCGCCTGACGGTGCGTTCCGGGAACTGGCGCTACGTATGGGAGCCCGGTCCTGCGCCGTTTGGCGAGGCGCCCATGCCCGGGGCCGGGCAGTCGACCCTGTACCGCGTCGGCACGTCGACGCGCAAAGTGCCCATCACCGCCGAACACACGCAGCTCGTGGATGAGTTTCAGAAACGGCTGGCTGAATACGTTCACGCGAGTTACCTGTGGCGGGGATTGAGCGCGGCCGCTTCGGAGAGCGTCTCAGCGTCCGAGGCCCCGGCAAGCGGGGAGCAAGGGAGGTAGCATGGAAGGACACATCACGCGAAGAGAGGCCATCAAAAGCGCCGCGGTCCTGACGGCCGCGCTGGCCGTGGGAAAGGGCGCCGGGGCCCAGGCGGCGAGCGACGATACGCCGGTACCCACAGACGACCTGGCCCGAATTCACGCCCTTCTCGAGGGGAACCAGGCGGTCAAATAGGTGTTTTCGGGGGACAGTATCACCCACGGCGCCCTGCACACGTATGGATGGCGGGACTATCCGCAGCTGTTCGAGGAACGCGTCCGTTACGAGATGGGCAAAGAACGCAACCTCGTGATTCGCACCGCCACCAGCGGGTGGACCATTGATCGGCTGGCGGAGGACCTCGATTGGCGCGTGCTGCAGTTCGCTCCGCAGGTCGCCTCGTTCCACTTCGGAATGAACGACTGCACACGCGGGCCCGACGCGCTTCCCCGCTTCCGTGAACTGTACCCGGACATCATCCGGCGCGTGCGGGAAGCCTGCGGGGCGGCGATCCTGATTCATACGCCCAATCCGGTGCTGCCCAATGCCGAAACCCAGCGGGGACCGCATCTGGAATCGTATGTCGCGGCGGTTCGGGAGGTCGCCGTGGAGACCAGCGCGATTCTCGTGGATCAGTACGCGGCGTTCACCGAGTATGCTCAAAAAAGCAATCTCCACTACCTGATGAACGACGCGCTGCATCCCAACGAATACGGGCACCGGTTCAAGGCGAATCTGCTGTTCCAGACGCTGGGCATTCACGACCCGGAAAGCACCGTGTGCCGGCTGTTCATACCCCGCTGAACGCCGGGCGCGGGCAGGGGGCTCTTACGGCCACAGGACGGGGCCGGCTTCCCGGAGCGTCTCGTAGCTGTCCCAGACGTACCCGAAGACCAGGTAACACAGAAAAAAAAGCAGCGCGGTCAAGGCCGTCACAAGTACAGTGAAAGCGAGCTTGTTCAGGGCCGACATTTTCGGCGACCACCACGCCAGCGGCAACGCGAGCGCGCCCAGGACGAAGAGGCCGAGCACCCACACCCAGACCGGTTCGTAGTACCATTTCGTGCCGCGGCTCAACCTTCGACCGCAATGGCGGCAGTAGTGGTCCCCCTCCCCCACCTCGCGTCTGCATGCGGGGCACCCCGCGGACGTGCCTGGGGGACGGGCCGGGTTTGCGGGGTTCGGGTCCACGGGAGATCCTCTTCGGGTATGGGTTACGCCGAAACATTCTAGGGCAGGCGCGGTCAGGGATCAACGAGCGCGGCCGGTGACGGCGGTCTGGTGGACGTGGTGGACGGTTTGGCTGAGAACGCGCCCTGTTCCGGGGGGCAAGGCGACGATCATGGTGCGCAGGCTTTGGATTTTCCGGGGCTCGAGGGTCAGGGGGTCGAGGAGGGCCAGGGGAACCGGCCGGGAAGGACGAGCAGGTGCGGCGCGGTTGCCGGGAACGGCGCGTCGAGCCGGAAGCTGGTCTCGCTCTGCACCTGCACGGAGATCTCCGGCACGGGCTCGAGCGGCAAGACGTCAACGGGTTTCGCGCCCTCCACGAGAACGGACACGTTATTCTCCTGCACACGGCTCTGCATACGGACGCCCTTGCGCGTGAACACGTTGATTGGGGGGGCCGCGTGAATGCCCCCTGAAAACGCCGGCAATTCCGGGCGGTAGGGCAGATTCCGGTCATCGAAAACGAGGGAAGCCGACAGGCACAACGGCGCGCCCTCGATATACTGAATGTCGGGGGATACCAGCAGCGCCTCACCGGATGCCGGGGCGGTGTCCGTGCCGTTTGCGAGGCGGAGCTGAGCGTGAAAATCGCGCAGCATGGCCCCCGCCACGCGCCACTGCATGACGGCGTGCACCTGCATGAGCATGAAGACCAGGCAGAGCAGGGACGTGCCGGCGATGGTGAGGCGCCGCCACTTGGGGTGGTCCATGATGCGGTGAAACAGGGCGGTCAGGCCCACGGTGAACAGCGCGTTCGCGAGCAGCAGTTGTCCTCCGCCAATCAGATGGACCGGATCAACGGCATGCCCGCCTCCGAATACCCTGACGGCGGGCATGGCCAACAGGGCAAACAGGAGCATCGGACGCCGGGCTTTGCGGTATATGAGAAACACCATGGCAAGCACGGCCGCTGCCGCGAGCCATCCCAGCCAGGGGTGCTCGTGAAGGGTTTGGGCGGTGCCGGGCAGGAAGCCGATGGGATACACGATGAAATACAACGGCCCGAACATCGCGGCTACGTCGCCGCCGTGCGCAAACAGGGTGTCGCGATGTAGAACCGCCGCGCCGAGGCCCACGAGCAGGATCGGCCCCAGGCGGGCCGCCCGTCTGGAAACGCCATCCGATGCCAGCACCGTCTCGAACAGGGCGCATACAAGGACCAGTCCGATGTTTTCAGGCGCCGTTATCGCGGCCAGGGCAAACAGCGGCGCCGCGAGCAGCAGCCATGCGAGCGAACCGGCGCGAACCGTCAGGCAATACGCATCCAGCGCGACCAGCGCCAGAAAACACGGCAGCAGATCGACCATGCCGCATAAATTGGCGACCGATTCGGTATGCACGGGATTCGCCATGAAGAGGACCGCGGCCAGCGTGCCCAGCCACCACGGGCCTCGATGCCCCAGCTTCATGAGGTAGAAGATCGCAATCATGCACCCGTACAGGAGGACGATGTTGACCGCGTGATACGGCCAGAATGTGCTGCCAAACGCGTGTTGGAGCGCCTGCCAGACCGGAGCGAGTGCCGCCGGCAGGTCCTGTGCGGCGTAATCGCGTCCCATCGGATAAACGCCGAGGGCCCAACTGAATACCAGGAGCACATAGACGGCCATCGAGACCCAGTCGAACAACTGGGGGTAGCGGGCGCGCGGATGCAATCGCACGGGCGCGGGGGTCTCGTCAGGCGTCTTGCTCATAGCGGCAGAGTCTACTGGCGCAGGACGGCGAGGTCAACTGAACGACCCGGGCAATCGCACTAAAAACCAGATGGAAACCATCAGTTCGCCGGAAGAACTGGTGCTCTCCACCGACCCCAAGTCAGCGCATTCGCCAAAAGAAAATGCAGATGTCCGCAGGAAACGGCGTTCTTTAACGTCTTTCCGCGCAAGCAGGAATCCAGTAGGCCTGCGGGCGGATGCCGCGTGCGGTGTGGTGCAGCCGGGCGGGCTCTGGACCCCTGCTTTCGCAGGGGTGACGGAGGCAGGGGTCACACAGGAATCCTGCAGGCCTGTCGGCGCACGAGGGAACGGCATTTTTTAACGTCTTTCCTGCGTAAGCAGGAATCCAGCAGGACTCTGGGCCCCTGCCTTCGCACGGGAGACGGGGGCAGGGGTCACACAGGAATCCTGCAGGCCTGTCGGCGCATGAGGAAACGGGTTTTTTTAACGTCTTTCCTGCGAAAGCAGGGGTCCAGAAGACTTCTGGACCCCTGCTTGGGCAGGGGAGACGAGGACCGGGGTCACACACGACCCGTCTCACGAAGACCTTTTGTGCGGGGCGCATTAAGTGCAATTGCCCTGACTGAACGACCCGGTGTTCGCGGGAAGACGCATCAGATGGAACCGGCAGAAGCGCCTCAGACCCGGATGCCCTGGAAGAACTGCCAGATGGTCTGGGATGCGTCGAAATCCCGGTTGGTCTTGCCGATGATCCATTCCGCGAGATACTGCTCACCGCCGGGCCAGGTGTGGCCCCCGCCGTCGACGCCGTAAAACACCACATCCGC
>Ga0123328_1003796_pt1 | contig 12668 bp, 10 predicted proteins | sample BioC12SIPDNA_2_FD_89702 | JGI IMG/M metagenome (GOLD analysis project Ga0123328, IMG submission 89702) | Anaerobic biogas reactor microbial communites from Washington, USA - Biogas_R1_A C12 SIP DNA | ecosystem: Engineered > Bioreactor > Anaerobic > Unclassified | place: Washington, USA...
CCCAGGCCCAGCAGGCCCAGCAGCAGCACGACATCCAGCAGGTATTTCATCTTGGCGCTCCTCGTTGACCCGATGGAGCCGGCGATCGGATTCGAACCGATGACCTGCTGATTACAAATCAGCTGCTCTGCCAACTGAGCTAAGCCGGCGGGATCAACCTCGCAGCACTATGCCCCACCCCGGCGGCGATTTCAACCCCGCCGGCAGCCTGAAAAGAAGAAGACCGCGGTCTCCCGGCCCCTGGAGCGCAGTCGCACAATAGCGCAATCAAAGCTGGGCCATGCGGTCGAGCCGCGGCTGGATGATCGTCCGCCATTCCTCCGGCAATTCAGAAAGGAGAGGCGTCAATTCCTCTTTGGACACAAGCCCCAAATCCGCCATGCTCTCGACAAAGCGGAAGTCCTTGTCACGGCCGGCCGCCAGTTTCGAGATCGCCAAATCCGCCGGGGAGGGGCAAATGCCCCGGGCGCCCGCCGTATTGGCATTTTCCACCACCAGAGAACGGGAACGCCAATTGCGGGGAAGGATCGCGGTTTCAGGCCCCACACCATGCGCATAATATCCGAAGGTTTCGTCAAAGGGAGAAAGCTCCCCGATGGTCCCGTCAATCAAATCCGCGGCTTCGGGATTGGCCGGCGGATACAGATCCAGTTCCATGGAGTGGTCCAGCGGCGCCGGAAGCGCGGGCACCGCGGCCAGCAGGGCCTGGCTGCCCACAACGATGAATTCCCGCTCATTGGTAATGGCAAAGGCCGCCCGGAGGATATGTTCCAGATGTTCGCGCTTCATGGCTTCCTCTTCCGATAAAAGGCCCAGCGTTCCTGCGCGGTCAAAATGCCGCAGAACGGGCTGTTCTGCCGCAGCTGCACACCGCGTTCCGACGGATCCAGCAAGGCCGCGCGTATGACTGGCCAGCCCTGCTGCAGAATCTCCGCCCAGTCTTCATGAAAACGCGTCGGCATCCGGCGACGCCAGCGACGGTTGACCGCCCGGGCTTTTTCCAGCCCGGCCTGCACGCTGCCGGATTCCAGCTTCTCCGCAATGGCCCGCGCCATCTGCAGACTTCGACGGTCAATTTTCCCATGCGTTTTCATGACCGCAACATGATGCCCCACCCCGGCGGCGATTTCAACCCCGCCGGGGCCCCTCCGGGGACCTGGCGGGATCAGCGGATTTTGTTGGCGGCGCGGCGGGCCTTGATGATCTGCTCGGTCAGGAAGAAGGGCACGGCCTCGTAGTGTTCGAACTGCATGGTGAAATTGGCCCGGCCCTGGCTCATGCTGCGCAGCGCGGTGGCGTAGCCGAACATTTCGCCCAGCGGCACCATGCCCTGGATCAGCTTCTGGGCGCCTTTTTCCTCCATGGTTTCGATGCGGCCGCGGCGCTGGCAGATGCTGCCGGTGGCTCCGCCCATGAATTCCTCCGGCGTGATGACCTCGACGGACATCACCGGTTCGAGAATGATCGGGCTGCCCTTCAGGAACAGTTCCTTGAAGCCGGCGCGGCCGGCTTCCTGGAACGCGAAGTCCGAGGAGTCCACTTCGTGGTAGGACCCGTCGGTGAGGACGACGCGCAGGTCCACCACCGGATAGCCGGCGTAGGGGCCGCTGGTCATCGCCTTGACCACGCCCTTTTCCACCGCCGGGATGAAATTGGACGGGATGCGTCCGCCGACGACCTCGTTGACGAACTCGAAGCCCTCGCCGGCCTTGAGCGGTTCGAGACGCAGGCAGACGTGGGCGTACTGTCCCCGGCCGCCGCTCTGCTTGACGTGCTTGTACTGGCCTTCCACCGGCTGCGTGATGGTCTCGCGGTAGGCCACTTCCGGACGCCCCACCCGGGCCGACACCCCGAATTCCCGCTTCAGTCGGTCCACAATGATCTCCAGATGCAGTTCGCCCATGCCCGAGATGATGGTTTCGCCGGTTTCATGGTCGAATCCGACCGTGAAGGTCGGATCCTCGTCCGCCAGCTTGTAGAGCGCGGCGGACAGCTTTTCGTTGTCGGCGGTGGAATCCGGCGCGATGGAGATGGACACCACCGGGGCCGGAAATTCGATCGTGGTGAGCTGGATGGGATGATCCTCGTCGCAGATGGTGTCGCCGGTGCGGGTATGGGCCAGCCCCACCACCGCCACGATGTCCCCGGTCTGCGCCGTGTCGAGGTTTTCGGAATGGTTGGCATGCATCCGCAGGATGCGGCCGATGCGCTGGCTCTTGTCCTGCGTGCTGTTGAGGACGTTCTGCCCGGCGGTCAGCGTGCCGGAATAGATGCGGATGTACGTCAGCTTCCCCGCATGCTTGTCGGCCACGATCTTGAACGCCAGCGCGCTGAAGGGCGCTTCATCCGTCGGCTCCCGGCGGGCGGGCTCCTGCCCCTCCTCGACCGCCTCCGAAATGATCGGGGGGATCTCGTTGGGCGCCGGCAGCACGTTCACCACGCCGTCGAGCAGGTGCTGGACGCCCTTGTTCTTGAACGCCGCGCCGCAGAACACGGGGACGATTTTCCTCGCGATCGTCGCCTTGCGCAGAATGCCCCAGATCTCGTCCGCCGACAGGTCGCCGGTTTCGAAGAACTTCTCCATCAGCGCGTCGTCCTGCTCGGCGCACTTTTCCACCAGGTTCGCGCGCCATTTCTTCGCCTTGTCGAGCTTCTCCGGCGGAATCTCGGCTTCGCGGAAGCGCTCGTTGTCCGCGTCGTCGAAATAAACGGCCTTCATCTTCACGAGATCGATCAGCCCCTGGAACGTCTCCGCCTTGCCGATGGGCACAACAACCGGGACGGCGTTGCAGCCCAGTTCGTTCTGAATCTCGGCCAGCACGCCGAAGAAATCGGCGCCGGTGCGGTCCATCTTGTTCACGAAGGCGATCTTGGGCACCTCGTATTTTTCGGACTGAAGCCAGACCTTTTCGGACTGGGGCTGGACGCCGCCCACGGCGCAGAACAGCGCCACCGCGCCGTCCAGCACCCGCAGCGACCGCTCCACCTCCACCGTGAAATCCACGTGGCCGGGGGTGTCGATCAGCGTCACCAGATGGCTCTTCCACTCGAGCGTCGTGGCGGCGCTCTGGATGGTGATGCCGCGCTCGCGTTCCTGCACCATGAAATCCATCGTCGCGGCGCCGTCATGCACCTCGCCCAGCTTGTGGGTTTTGCCGGCGAAATAGAGAATCCGCTCCGACACCGTCGTCTTTCCGGCGTCGATGTGGGCCATGATGCCGATGTTGCGAATCTTTGAAATGGGAGTGGAGCGTGCCATCGTCTGTGCCTTTTTTCCGTGGAAACCAACACCCCCGGGGGCCGTGCATCGGCGCCGGGGGTGCTCGATCAAACAAGGGCGAAACCTATGGCCTGACGGCCTATTGTGCAATAATAAATTTCAGGAAGGCGAACCGTGGGGCGCATCTGCGATTAGGTACACCTTTGGAGTCATCTTGAGCGAAGGCGCGCAGCGCCGGAGTCGAAATCACTCGGCCCCATCCCAATGGCCGGCCGGCGGGGCCAAGCCGAGATCCCTCGACTCCGCCTTCGCGCAAGGCTTCCTCCTTCGCCAAGGCTATGGCGGACAAGTCGGCGGACAAGTCCGCTCGGGATGACAGTCACACAGCCTGTTGTCTTCGCGGCACACGGCTCCTGTCGCGTGCGGCTGGTTTTGGATCCGCGCGGGACGGGAGCCCCGCGCTACGGGGGCCGATTCTGCCTACACCCAATTGGAGATGCGCCCGCCGCTCCCGTTCAGGGCACGAGCGGCTTGCGGTCCTGCACCAGGCGGTAGTAGCGCGGCTGCCTGGCCGGAACGCGGTCATGCACGATGATGGGCTCGCCCGACGCGATGGCGGGGATGTTGACGGCATCGGGCAGGATCTTCCACCGGGCCCGGGCGCCCATGGCCTCGGCATGCATCACGGTGTAGTACATGCCCCGCACGCCGATCCACGACAGCGTGACCTCGTCGCCCGACCGGGCGACCGTCAGCGTGGTTTCGCGCAGCGGTTCGACTTCCTCGCGAACCGTCATGCAGCCATAAAGCGCCGTCAGCGCCAGCAGCAGCGCCAGCAGACGGACGGACTGGAAACCCCGCGGCATGGAGAAAGCCGGCCGGGGTTACGGGGCGGGGATTTCCACCACGTCGCCCTCCCGCACTTCGACGGGCTGCATGGGGGCGGCGGCTTCCGGCGCGCGCGAACGGCGCGAGCGCGTGAAGTACTTGAAGAACGACGGCGCCGGATCCGTCACCGGAGCCTTCTCGTCATACCAGCTCTGGCGGCGGGCGGCCTCGGCCTCCTCGGCCTTGAGGTTCGTCAGGGTCAGGTTGTAGCGACCGGCGAACCAGCGCCAGTCCGCCGGCGTGAACGGCAGGTAGCGGCCGATGCCGTTGACCAGTTCGTGGGTGTCCAGATCGGGCAGCTGGATCACGTCGGCGCACCAGGCGTTGATGGAGCGCAGATCCGCCGGCAGCAGGGCGTCGTCGCCCAGGAACACGGTGCGGCCGGGATGCGCCTGCAGGAACGCGCCGCTCTGGTAGTCGGTCAGCGACAGCGGCATCCACTCGTAGCCGTTCCACACGTGCAGCACCGGCTCTTCCATCGTGCCCTGGTAGCTCACCAGCACAGTGGGATAGCGGCGCGCCACGTCAAAGGCCACCTGCATCACCGAATAGCGCGCGGGCACCACCAGCAGCACGGCATTTTCCTGCGCCGTCGCCGCGGAAATCCCGGGCCCCGTCAGGGCCGCCAGGCACGCCATGGACATCCAAAAGTATTTTTTCATTTCCGCTCTCCTTCGGGTGCAACCGAACTACGGGGGGCATTCAATCATGTCCGCCCCCCCGATGGCAAGCCCCGCGACGCCTCTTCGCGCCGCGGCCGCCGCCAGCTGCCCCAGGGCGATTCCCGCATCGTTGGGGGGGATCTCCCGGTGCCGCCAGACCCGGAATCCGTCGGCCGCCAGCCGCCGCAGCGCCCCGGCCAGCAGCCGGCGGTTCTGGAAGCAGCCGCCGGACAGGCATACATCGGCCAGCCCGGTGCGCCGGGCGACCGCCGCCATCATCTCCACCAGGGTCGCATGGAACCTCGCCGCGACGCGCGCCGGCGTTTCGCCGCCGGCCAGCATGGCCGCGATCATCGGCGCCCAGTCCAGCGCATCCCCGATCCAGCCGAACGGATAGGGTTCGGCCTCGTCGTCGGCGGCCAGCGCCTCCAGCCGCATGGCCGCCTGGCCTTCGTGGCTCATCACCTGGCAGACGCCCAGCAGCGAGGCCGCGGCATCGAACAGCCGTCCCGCGCTGCTGGTCCGCACCACGTTCAGGCCGCTGCGCAGCATGCCGTCGAGCACCGCCAACTCCGCGGGGGAACATCCCGGCGGGGGATGCGCCGAGCCCATTTCGCGCAGCACGCCGAGCGCGGACCGCCGCGGCTCCCGGGCGGCGGCGTCTCCGCCCGCCAGCGGAAACGGCCGCAGCCAGGCCACGCGACGGCTGTCCGCCCGGGTGCCCGCCAGAAACTCCCCGCCCCAGACCGTGCCATCGTCGCCCATCCCCGTGCCATCCCACGCGATCCCCAGCACCGGCCCGTCCAGGCCGTTCTCCGCCATGCAGGCGGCGATGTGCGCATGGTGGTGCAGGACAGATTCGACGGGTACCGGCAGCGCCGCCGCCCCCCGGGTCGAGGCATAGTCCGGATGGCAATCGGCCACCGCCCGGACCACGTCCAGCCCGTGCAGCCCCGCCAGGTCGTCCACGGTCCGCCGCCAGAGGCGCACGGCGCCCTCGTGATCCAGATCGCCGATGTGCGAACTCATCACGGCGTTTCCGCCCGCCGTCACGGCCACCGTGCTTTTCATCTGCGCACCCGCCGCCAGCCAGCCGTCCGGCACGCCCGGCAGCGGCAAGGTGCAGGGAGCCATCCCTCGTCCCCGCCGCATCCAGACAGGCCCGCCTTCGCACACCGCCATCACCGAGTCATCCATCGGGCGGACAATCGGCCGGTCGTGGAGCAAAAAGAAATCGGCAATGGACCCCAGCCGCGCCTGGGCCTCGTCATTGTCCGTGCAGATCGGCTCGTCGGTCCGGTTGCCGCTGGTGGCCACCACGGGGAATCCCAGGCCGCGCATCAGCAGGTGGTGCAGCGGCGTGTACGGCAGCATGGCGCCGATCCACGGCAGGCCCGGGGCGACCGCCTCCGCCAGCCCCCGGCGCCCGGCGCGCTTCCGCAGCAGCACGATCGGCGCGGCCGGCGACTCCAGCCAGGCGGCTTCGGCCTCCGACAGGTCGCACGCCTCCGCCACGGCATCCCGCGACGGAAACAGCAGCGCAAACGGCTTTTCGTCACGCTGCTTGCGCTCGCGCAGCCGCCGGACCGCCGCCGCGTCCCGCGCATCCGCCATCAGGTGGAACCCCCCGATGCCCTTCACCGCCACGATCTGCCCGTTCTTCAAGGCGTCCGCCGCCGCCCGCAGCGCGTCGTCGCGTGCCGCCAGCGCCGCGCCCCGGGCATCGGTCCAGGTCAGCTGCGGACCGCACACCGGACACGCATTCGGCTGCGCGTGGAACCGGCGGTTGCGCGGATCGCGGTACTCCGCTTCGCACGCGGGGCACATCCGGAAGGCCTTCATCGTGGTGTGCGCCCGGTCGTAGGGCAGCGCCTCCAGAATGCTGAACCGCGGCCCGCAATGGGTGCAGTTGGCGAACGGATAGCGGTACCGGCGGTCGGTCGGATCGAGAATCTCCCGCAGGCAGTCCGGACAGGTCGCCAGATCCGGCAGAATGCCCGCCACGCGCGCGCCGTCCGCCCCGGCGCTCAGCCGGATTTCAAACCCCGATGGCAGATCCCCGGGCGCGGGCCGTTCCTCGACGGACTGAATATCCGCGGCGGCCGGCAGCCGCCCCGGCAGATCCGCGCGGAAGCGCGCCACGGCGCCGAGAGGACCGCCCAGCGCCACCTCCGCGCCCGCCGCATCGTTGCGCACCCAGCCGCGCAGCCCCAGCTCGTGCGCCAGGCGGAACACCACCGGACGGAACCCCACCCCCTGCACCCGCCCGCGCAGGCGCAACAGAATGGATGTCTCTTCCGGCATGACGAACCAATCTACCCCAGCCCGCCCCCGGTTTCACGCACAAGATTCCGGGCCGGCGCGACGGAATTCATCCGCCCCGCCGGACGGCGGCGGCGGGAAACGCCAGCCGCAGCGTCAGCCGCCGGTCGGCGTCCAGATCCGCCTGGATGTCCAGTCCCAGCCGCTCGGCCAGGGCCTGGACAATCGAAAGCCCCAGCCCGAAACGCTCGCCGCCGGTACGGGCGGGATCCTTCCGCCAAAACCGTTCAAACAGGTTCTCCAGGTCTTTTGGCTCCAGATGGTCCGTCTGGTTGGACACCCCCAGGACGCCCCCCCCGTCCGGGGCGGCGGTCCAGTCGAGGATGACCGTTGTATCCGGCCGGCTGTAGGTCAGCGCATTTTGCAGCAGGTTGCCCAGAGCGATATCCAGCAGGAATTCATCGGACAGCACCTCGGCCGCTTCCGGAATCCGGTTGTCCAGGCGCAGACACAGAGGATTTCCGGCGCCGGCCGCGCATTCCCATCGTTCCTGCGCGAAGGTCCGCAGCCGGACCGGCGACGGCTTCACGGAGACGGCATTGCGGTCCAGCCGGCTCAGTTCCAGCAGGCCGTTGACCTTGCGCTCCATGTCCAGGGCGCTTTGCCGCAGCTCCTCGAACCGCGTCCGCACCAGCACCGGATCCTCCGGCCATTGGGCGCCGATTTCGCAGGCCAGCCGGAATTCAGCCACGGGTGTCCGCAATTCGTGCGCCACGTTGCTGGTGAAGCGCCGCTCCCGGGCAAAGGCGCTTTGCAGGTCGTCCAGAAAACCGTTCAAGGCGCCCAGCACGGGCTGGAGCTCCGCCGGCGTGGACGGCAGGCGGACGCGACGGTCCAGCGTCTTCGGCCCGAGTTCGCGGATCTGTTCGTTCATCTGTTCGATCGGCCGGAACCCCCGGCGCAGAAAAGCATGAACCACCCCCATCAGGATCAGGATCAGCAGGATCATTTCGCCCAGCACGATGAGATAGATGGTCAGCAGCACCACGTCCAGCGGCTGGCGTCCCCACGCCACGGCCAGCACCACATAGGGCCGACTGTCATCCAATCCCTCCGGCAGCGCCACCAGGTCCGTCTCGTCCTCGTCCACCGCCCATTCATCCGTCCGCGGCATCACCCCGATCTGCACGCAGCGCCCCCGTCGGCCGTCCGGCAGCTTGACGTCGCGGAACACCGTCTCCCCGATCCGGTCCGGGAAAAACGGCAGATCAAACCCGCCCAGTCGCCCCGATCGTTCGATCGGTGTGCCGTCCACGAACCGCACCTGGAAATAGTCCGGGTTCTCCTCCCGTTCGAACTCCGGCAGATATTCATCCGCAAAGTCCACCTCGATGTCCTGCGGATGGCGGAAAATCAGCTGCGACAGCGTCTCGGCCTTGGTTTTCAGCGCGGCGTCGAATTCGCGGACGTCCAGAAAGCGCATGGCCACCGCCAGGGCGACGGATCCCGCCGCCAGCACCAGGGTGGACCCCCAGAACAGCCGCTTCTGGAGATAAAATCCGATGGAGCGCACGACGGGGCCTATTCCACGTAATAGCCGACGCCCCGCCGGGTCCGGATCACCGACCCGGCGCCCGCCGCCGCCAGCCGCTTGCGCAGGTTGCATACCATGACCTGAATCACATTCGTTCCGGGGCAGGCATCGCTGTCGTGCACGGCATCCACCAGCTGCTCCAGCGTCAGGGCGCGTCCCCGGTTCAGGGCCAGCGCCTCCAGAATCGCATATTCGCCTCTCGTGGCGTGTATGCGCCGGCCCTGATGCGACAACTCCCGCGCCGCCGTATTCACCTCCAGCCCGCCCAACCGCAGGACCGGATTCTTGCGGTCGTACTTCCGCCGGACCAGGCTGGCCAGCCGCGCGCACAGCTCGTTGAACGAAAACGGCTTCACCATGTAGTCGTCCGCGCCCAACTGCAGGCCACGCACCCGGTCCTCCACCTGCCCCTTGGCCGACAGGATCAGGACGTGGGCCGGCTGCTCCTCTTTCCGCAGCCGCTGCAGCACACTCAGGCCATCCAGTCCCGGCAGCATCAGGTCCAAAATGATCACGTCATACGACCGATGGCGGGCATACTCCAGCCCAGCCAGGCCATCGCCCACCGCATCCACCGCATAGCCCAACCGGCTCAACCCGTCCCGCAGCGCCCCGGCGATCACTTTGGAATCTTCGATGATCAGGATATTCATGGCCTCGGCGCGGTCCGGCAGCCGGCCCGCGGCCTCCGTACTCTCTCGCCTTGCCCCCCGCCCCGCAAACAAAAAATGCCGGTGCATTAAGCCAATCTTAAAGTTCGTTCGGCACGCTCGGGGCCATGAAACGGATTCTGATGTCCATTTGTGCATCAGCCGGCCTGGTCCGGCCGGAACAATCCGCCCCGGTCGCGTCACCGCCGGTGCGGCGCTGCCAGATGACCGTGATTTCGTTTGGCACCCGCGACGGCGTATATGACCGGCATCTGGCGCAGCTCGCCGCCCAGTGCGATGCGTTCGGACTTCGCCGCGACCTGCGCCTCATCCCCCCCGCCTCCCGCATCGCCGCCTGCCTGCAGAAGCCCGCCTTCATTCGCGAGATGCTCGAGTGCCACCAGCAGCCCGTGCTCTGGCTTGACGCCGACACCCGCATCAACCGCGCCTTCGAACTGCCCGGTGGCCGGTGGGATCTTGGCCTGGTGCCCAACACCTCGTGGCGCAAGCGCCGCCGCCGCCCCACCTGCGCGTTCGTCATCGCCGCCGCCCCCACCCCCTCGGCGCACGCCTTTCTCGATGCCTGGGCCTATCTGTGCGCCAATCCCGGCCTCGCCCCCGGCCGCACCGATCACAGCCGCCTGACCTGGACCCGCGAAATGCTGGACGGGCTCTATGCGGAAATCAATCTGTCCCGCTCCCTGCACGGCGCCCTGACCCGCGACCCCGGCACCCGCAAAGAAAAAACCATCTGAATCCGCCCGGAGCCCGCCGCGGCAAGCCCCCCGCCCTCCTTTTAGCTGAGCGCGGCGGCTGTTCGATCCCGATCCGCCGCACCCGGCAGGCGCCGTTGCAATCAAACCCCATCATGCCTGGATCGAATCCGTGTAATCCGCGAAATCCGCAGCTGGCTGTCCGCCTGTTTCCCTATCCGGCTTCCCCGGTGGCCGCGCCCGCGGAGCGCGGCACGGGCCGCACGGCGACCTCCGGTTTTTTCGGCGCCGCCGGGCGCCCTTCGCCATCGGTCTTGCGGGGCGCCGCGGCCGGGGCGTCCGCCCCCGCCGGCGCCATCCAGCGGGCCAGCAGCTCCTTGCGCGAGGCATCCATCCCGCTGGCGAATTTCAGATAGATCAAGGCCTCTTCGAAGCCGTTGCGGTGGCGCAGGCGGGTCGCGTAGCGGCTCTGGCCCGACGACTTGCGCATCTGCACCTGCAGGCCCAGGATGCGCTCGACGTCGAACACCACCCCCTTGGGAATCTGCGTCAGGTTGGCCTTGTCGCGCAGCACCGTATGCACGGCCTGGAGCGTCGCCTCGAATTCCGGCATGTCATCGGCCGTCAGCGCGGCCGCCATCGCTTCGATGCGCGGACCGAACAGCAGCGCGTGCTGCAAGGCCGGCATCGGTTTCAGGCCCGCCTGCTTCCACACGTCGAACTGCCGCAGCGCCTTCCGGACCCACGGCATGGACGCGTGCCCTTCCGGCGTCTGGAGCCATTCCGAAAATGCCGGATAAATCGTCTGGAACAGCCCCTTCTGCCACGACCGGTCGAACACCGCCTTCGCGCTGCCGCAGTTGAGAATCTTGAGCATCTCCTCGTGCAGGCGTTCGCGGGAGGAACTCCGGAGCTCGCCGCACAGCTGCACGATGGCCTCGCGCGCGCCTTCCTCGATCTCGAAATCCAGCTGCGCGGCGATCCGGACCGCCCGCACCATCCGCACCGGATCCTCGCGATAGCGCGTCTCCGGATCGCCGATCACCCGCAGCACGCGGTTCTCGAGATCCTTCAGCCCGCCGACATAGTCAATGATGCTGCCGTCGGCGATGTTGTAGAACAGGCCGTTGATGGTGAAGTCGCGCCGCCGGGCGTCCTCCTCCGGCGTGCCGTACACGTTGTCGCGCACGATGACGCCGCCGCGCGTAGCGAACATCGGATCGGGCACGTCGGTGCGCCTGCGCGTCGGCAGCGGAATGCCCTCGGCCTCCGGCGGCGGCGCGTCGAACCGCGCCCGGAACGTCGCCGTTTCGATGATCACATCGCGGAAAAACACATGCGCCAGCTTGAAGCGACGCCCGATGATCCGGCAGTTGCGGAAGATCTTCTTGACCTCCTCCGGGCGCGCGTCGGTGGCGATGTCGAAATCCTTGGGCGTGCGCCCCAGCAGCAGGTCGCGCACCCCGCCGCCGCACAGATAGGCCTTGTAGCCGGCTTCGTCCAGCCGCGTCAGCACCCGCAGGGCCTCATGGGCGATCCGGTCGCGGCGCAGCCCGTGCTGGTGCTCCTTCAAGATGACGCACTCGTCCATCTCAGGCGTCTTTCCCGCAGCACTTCTTGTATTTCTTGCCGCTGCCGCACGGGCACGGGTCGTTGCGCCCGACCTTGGGCGCTTCGCGCTTTACCGTTCCGGCGCCGGCCAGCGCCGCGTTCATCGCGGCCTCCGCCCCGGCGTCCGCCGGCGCGCCCTCCCCGCCGCCGCGGCGCCCGCCGCCGCCCGCGGCATGCCCGCCCGCCAGCGGGGCCAGGTCGGCATGCTGCGTTTTCACCTGCCCGTGCAGGCGCTGCAAGTCGCCCAGGAAGTTCTGATAGGCCTGCGGGGAGGTCGTTGCCCGGAAAATCCGCCCGGCGATCTCGCCCTTGATGCGGTCCATCAGGTCCGCGAACAGCGTATAGGCCTCGTTCTTGTACTCCACCAGCGGGTCGCGCTGGCCGTAGGCGCGCAGCCCCACGCCCTGCCGCAGCGTATCCATGTTGCGCAGGTACTCCTGCCACTGCGTGTCCACCGCGTTGAGCATGATGAACCGCTCCATCGAATTCAGCTGCTGGGGATTCTCCAGCGCGCACTTGTCGGCGTAGGCCTTTTCCACGCGCTCGACCACCGCCCGGGCCGTCGCCGCCGCATCCACCCCCGCGCGCCGCCCTTCCGTCCGCACCGCCTGGTCCGGGTGGAAGCCGATCGGAAACTGGCTGTTCACCCACGTCGCGAACGCCTCCAGGCTCTCGTCGTCGTCGCCCAGATCCTCCGCACGGCCGAAAATCACGTCCTGCACCACGTCCAGCAGATGCTCGCGCACCTGCTCCGCCGAGACGATCTGGCTGCGGAAGCCGTAGATGATCTCGCGCTGCTTGTTCATCACGTCGTCGTATTCCAGCGTCCGCTTGCGGATCGAGAAATTCTGCTGTTCCACCCGCCGCTGGGCGGTCTCGATGGACCGGTTCAGCCAGCGGTGCTCCAGCACCTCCCCCTCCTGGATCCCCAGCTTCTCCATGATCCCCGAAATCCGGTCGCTGCCGAACAGCCGCATCAGGTCGTCCTCCAGCGAGACGAAAAAGCGCGACATGCCCGGATCGCCCTGGCGCGCGCAGCGTCCCCGCAGCTGGCGGTCGATCCGCCGC
>Ga0123328_1003799_pt1 | contig 12660 bp, 11 predicted proteins | sample BioC12SIPDNA_2_FD_89702 | JGI IMG/M metagenome (GOLD analysis project Ga0123328, IMG submission 89702) | Anaerobic biogas reactor microbial communites from Washington, USA - Biogas_R1_A C12 SIP DNA | ecosystem: Engineered > Bioreactor > Anaerobic > Unclassified | place: Washington, USA...
GCCTTTGGGGCCCTCGTAGCGAATGACCACCACGTCGCCCGGCACGATTTTCCCGGCGTTGATGGCGGCAATGGCGTCGTCCTCGCAGTCGAATACGCGGGCGGGTCCGGTATGCACCATCATTTCAGGTGCGACGGCCGATTGCTTCACCACGCATCCGTCGGGCGCCAGATTGCCCTTGAGCACGGCGATGCCGCCCGACCGGCTGAACGGGTTTTCAATGGGCCGGATTACCTGCGGGTTCAGATTGCTGACCCCTTCCAGATTCTCCGCAATGGTTTTGCCGCTTGCGGTAATCAGCGAAGTGTCGATCAGGTTTCCCCTGGCCAGCTCCGCCATGACGGCATGGACGCCTCCCGCCCGCTCCAGATCCTCCATATAGGTCTGGCCGGCGGGAGCCAGATGGCAAAGGTTGGGGGTGCGGGCCGAAATCTCGTTGGCCATATCCAGGCTCAGCTCCACACCGGCCTCATGCGCGACGGCGGGCAGGTGCAGCATGGAGTTGGTGGAGCAGCCCAGCGCCATGTCAATGGCCTCGGCGTTATGAAAGGCGGTGGCAGTCATGATATCCCGGGGCTTAATATCCTTCTCCAGCAGCTCCATAATCTTCATGCCGGTATGCTTGGCAAGCCTCAGCCGGGCGGACATGACGGCGGGAATGGTGCCGTTGCCCCGCAGGGCCATGCCGAGCGCTTCGGTGAGACAGTTCATGGAATTGGCGGTGTACATCCCCGAGCAGGAGCCGCAGGTGGGGCAGGCCGAGTTCTCGTATTCCTCCACGCCCCCGGCATCCAGCTTGCCGGCATGGTACGCGCCCACGGCCTCAAACATATCCGACAGACAGGTGCGGCGTCCGCTGCGCATGGTGCCCGCCAGCATGGGGCCGCCCGAGACGAAAATGGTGGGAATGTTGACCCTGGCAGCAGCCATGAGCAGTCCGGGAACGTTTTTATCGCAGTTGGGCACCATCACCAGCGCGTCAAACTGATGCGCCATGGCCATGGCCTCGGTGGAGTCTGCAATGAGTTCCCGGGTGACCAGAGAATACTTCATGCCGGTGTGTCCCATGGCGATGCCGTCACATACGCAAACAGCGGGAAACTCAATGGGCGTTCCCCCCGCCATGCGCACCCCCGCCTTTACGGCAGCCACTATCTTGTCCAGATTCATGTGGCCCGGGACGATTTCGTTATAGGAGTTGACAATACCGATGAGGGGCCGCTCCAGTTCTTCCTTGGTATAGCCCAGCGCGTAAAACAGGGACCTGTGGGGCGCCTGCTGCACGCCGGTCTTTACATTGTCGCTGCGCATGAAAACCCTCCTCAAATACAAACGCTTCTGTCACGCCCCGCCTGTTCGCGACGGCTCAGCGCTTCTGACTAGTTGCTCGCCTTGTCGGGGTCGGAGTCGCCCGTCCACAGCATCCGCTCGCGCAGCTGCCTGCCCACCACTTCCATCTGATGGGCGTCATTGATACGGCGTTTGGCGTTGAAGAAGCAGCGGCCGTTTTTGTTTTCGGCAATCCACTTGCCGGCGAAGGTGCCGTCCTGAATCTCGGTGAGAATCTTCTTCATCTCTTTCTTGGTTTCCCCGGTAATGAGGCGGGGGCCGGAGACATATTCGCCGTACTCGGCGGTGTCGGAAATGGAGTAGTTCATCATGGCCACGCCGCCCTTATTCACGAGGTCGATAATGAGCTTCATCTCGTGGATACACTCAAAGTATGCGTTCTCGGGCTCGTAGCCAGCCTCCACCAGGGTCTCGAAGCCGGCCCGCATAAGCTCCACAACGCCGCCGCACAGCACGGCCTGCTCGCCGAACAGATCGGTCTCGGTCTCATCCTTGAAGGTGGTCTCCATCACACCGGCGCGGGCGCCGCCGATACCGGCGGCATAGGCAAGCCCCAGCTTGCGCGCATTTCCGGTGGCATTCTGCTCCACGGCGATGAGGCAGGGCACGCCCTTGCCCGCCAAATACTGGCTGCGGACGGTGTGGCCCGGGCCTTTGGGGGCGATCATAAACACATCCACGTCGGCGGGGGGCTTGATCTGCCCGTAAGGGATGTTGAAGCCGTGGGCGAAGGCAATGGCCTTGCCCTCGGTCAGGTTGGGAGCAATGTCGCTGCGGTACATGTCGGCCTGTTTCTCGTCATTGATGAGAATCATGATGATATCTGCCGCCCTGGCCGCCTCGGCTGCCGTCATGACGGAAAACCCGTCCTTCTCCGCCACAGGCCAGCTTTTCCCGCCCTTATACAGACCAATGATGACATCACAGCCGGAGTCGCGCAGATTGAGCGCATGCGCATGGCCCTGACTGCCGTACCCAATCACGGCAATCTTCTTTCCCTTCAGATAGCTGAGTTCACAGTCCTTCTCATAATACAGTTTTGCCATAGTTAAACTCTCCTTTTTCTTTGTTGTCATCGTTGATGGTGTATTGGCCCCGTTCCAGTGCCACCATGCCGGTGCGCACCAATTCCAGAATGCCGAACCCCTTGAGGAGCTTCTGCATGGCGTCCGCCTTGGTCTCGTCGCCGATGAGGGCAAGGGTAAGCGACTGAAGGGACACGTCGATAATGGATGCGCGGAATATATTGGCGATCTGTATCACCTCGTTGCGGATATCCGGGGCTTCCGCCCTTACCTTGACGAGTACCAGCTCCCTGCGGATGGAACGCTCGGGCGCCAGGCGCTGAACGGAGTACACGGGGAAAAGCTTCCGCAGCTGATTCATGACCTGCTCGATCATCTGATGGTCTCCCATCACCTCGATGGTAATGCGCGAGACGGCGGGGTCGTCGGTTGTGCCAACCGCCAGGCTTTCAATGTTATAGCCCTTGCGGGAGAAGAGGCGGGAGACCTGGGAAAGGACGCCTGCGGTGTTTTCCACCAGCACGGAAAGGGTATGCTTCTGAAGCGTTTTCATCCTGACTGCCTCCTTAATCCAATAAAAAGTTTGTCACCGGGCTGCCTCCCGAAACCATGGGGTGCACCATCTCATCCTTATCAATGGCGCATTCGATGACCCACGGCTTGCCCGACGCAAGCGCCTTGCGGAAGACCGCCTCAAATTCCTTTTGCGTTGCCGCCCGGCCGCCGTCAATCCCATAGGCCGCGGCCAATTTTATAAAGTCGGGGCCGCGGTCCAGATCGGTCTGAGAGAAGCGTTTGTTGTAGATGAGATTTTGCCACTGCCTCACCATGCCCAGCGTCCGGTTGTTGAACAGTACCGTGATGACGGGCACGCCGTAGTGCTGGACGGTGGCCAGTTCGTTGCAGTTCATCCGGAAGCAGCCGTCTCCGGTGCACAATACCACGGGGGTATCCGGATTGCCCAGCTTGGCGCCCATGGCCGCGCCCAGGCCAAAGCCCATGGTGCCGAACCCGCCCGAGGTAATGAGCTGCCCCGGCCTGCTGAAATGGTAGTACTGAGCCGACCACATCTGATGCTGCCCCACATCGGTGGTAATAATGGCATCGCCTGCGGTCAGCTTCTGAATGGTTTCCAGTATCTCGTTGGGCGCCAGCTTATTGGGGTCTTGAGGCATCTCCTGTTCCACATGGGAGAACACCCACTGTTTCCATTCCGGATAATCGTGGGCCGGGAGCTTTGCGTTGAGGAGCTCCAGCACCCTTCTGGCATCCCCGATGATGTGGTGGTCGGTGGCTACGTTTTTGTCCACCTCGGCCCGGTCGATATCAATCTGCACCATCCTGGCCTTGCGCGCAAAGGAATCGGGATTGCAGGTTACCCGGTCGGAAAAACGGCAGCCGATGGCAAGGAGCAGATCGCATTCCGAGGTGGCCAGATTGGAGGCGTGAGAGCCGTGCATGCCGATCATGCCGGTAAACAGAGGATGATTGCCGGGGCAGGCGCCGCCTCCCATAATGGTGGAGGTCACCGGAGCGCCCAGCCGTTCTATAAAGGCACGGAATTCCGGCACCGCCCCTCTGGACCGGATGACGCCGCCGCCCACCAGCACCAGGGGCTTCCGGGCATCCTCAATCATTTGCAGCAGCTTCTCAATATCACCGGCGTCGGGGTCGGGTGCTTTCAGGTCGCGTCCGCGCCGCTCCAGCATGGCGGACAGCCGTCCGCTCTTGGCGTGTTCCCTGACGGAAAGGGGCGTGTATTCCACCGAATCATAGGTCACATTTTTGAGAATATCAATGAGCACGGGGCCGGGGCGGCCGCTGCGGGCAATGGCAAAGGCCTCTCGCATCACATCGGCCAGCTGCCCTGCGTCCCGCACCAGATAGTTGCATTTGGTGATGGGCATGGAAATACCGGTAATATCCACCTCTTGAAAGGAGTCTCTGCCGATCAGAGGTTCGGCAACGTTTACCGTAATGAAAATCACAGGGGAGGAGTCCATATAAGCTGTCGCAATACCGGTGGTCAGGTTGGTGGCGCCCGGCCCGGACGTGGCAAAACAAACGCCCACCTTGCCGGTGGCGCGGGCGTAGCCGTCCGCGGCGTGGGAAGCGCCCTGTTCATGGGCGGTAAGGATATGCCGGATTTTGTCCTTATAGCCGCTGCGCTCGAACTCATCATAAATATTCAGAATGGTGCCGCCGGGATAACCGAATACGGTGTCCACACCCTGCTCCAGCAGGCACTCCATAAGGACCTGCGCGCTTTTCATCATCATAATAACCTCATTCCTCCCTCATTATGATCTGCTTTTTCGGAATAGCAAAAGAGCATGACATTTGTCCAAACTAGGACGAAGTCATGCTCCGTGGTACCACCTAAATTCGCGGCGTCAAAAGAGGCCGCGCACTCGCGCCCCTGTAACGGAGGGTACCCGTTCCGGCCTACCTGCGCGGCGGCGATTCAGCCGGACTGCTCCCGGGCGACGTTCCAGAAACACGCTCACGGAAGCTTACACCAACCGCTTCCTCTCTTGGCTTGCGCCGCGTCTGTACTTACCCGATCATTGCCGCTTTTTATGTGTTATGGGATATCATATCGTCTTCCGCCGGCTTTGTCAATTGCAGAATACTATTTTTTACACTTTCTCTGTTTTTCTCAAGGGAAGCTTTTCTTCCGGGAGCATTTTTCAGCAAATCTCCAGAACAGTATGGAGTTTATCCGAAACGGCACCAGTTGTTCCGTTTGTCCCAAAACTTTGGAAACCTATGAAGTTTTCAGGGCAAGGGGGCGGACAATCACAGGGTTTCATCCTATGATATCTTGCGGTTTCACTCTGCAGTTGCCGGCGGTATCGGCAGCTTCCGGTATCATATTCTCTTTCAGGGATTGCAGGGCGGCCGGAAATATGTTATTTTTTGATAGGAACAGCACAAAAAGATCGTGCAGAGGTAATGCTATGAAGCATACATTTTATGGCGGCATCCACCCCGCCGAGCATAAGGAGACAACAGCGCGCAAGCCGGTTGCTCCGCTCTCCAAGGCCCCCTCTCAGGTGGTGATTCCCCTGTCTATGCAGCCGGACTCCCCCTGCAGGCTTATTGTAAAAGTGGGGGAGAAGGTAGCGGCAGGCCAGCAGATCGGGCAGGCCGACGGTCCGGGCGCGCCCATCCACGCCAGCGTTTCCGGCAAAGTGGCTGCCGTGGAGCCGCGGCCTTATGCAGGCGGAGGCAGCAGGATGTCCGTCGTGATTGAAAATGATTTTCAGGATACCCTCTCTCCAGGCTGCACACCCCGCAGCAGCTGGGAGGCCCTTACACCGCAGGAATTGGTGGATATCATCAAATCCGCCGGCATCACCGGCATGGGAGGCGCCGGGGTTCCCACCCATCATAAGCTGAGTGCCGCTCTCGGAAAGGCGGACACCCTGATCCTCAACGGCGCGGAATGCGAGCCCTATATCACCGCCGACCACCGGCTCATGCTGGAGCAGGGGGAAAAGGTCCTCGGAGGCGCGCGCATTCTCATGCGGGCGCTTGGTCTGGACAAGGCCACCATCGGTGTGGAGGGCAACAAGCTTGATGCCGTGGAGCACCTGAAGAACCTTCTCCCTACCGGAGAAACCGGCATTTGCATCAGAACCCTGCGCACCCGCTATCCGCAGGGCGGCGAAAAGCAGCTGATTCAGCGTATCACCGGACGCAAGGTGCCCCCCGGCGGAGTTTCCGCTGATGTGGGCTGCTGCGTCTTTAACGCGGGGACCGCCGCAGCCGTCTACAATGCGGTTGTCCTGGGCCTTCCGCTCACCCACCGGATCGTCACCGTCACCGGCGATGCCGTCGCCCGGCCAAAGAACCTGATGGTGCCCCTGGGCACCTCCTTTTCCCATCTCATCGAGGAGGCGGGCGGATTTGTTATGGATCCGGCACGGGTAATTTCCGGCGGTCCCATGATGGGTACGGCCCAGCATGACCTGTCGGTGACCACGGACAAGACCACCAATGCCGTCCTCTGCCTTGCCGCCGGCGATCTGCCCGCCCCCCAGAGGGAGCAGGTCTGTCTGCGGTGCGGTCGCTGTGTCGATGTCTGTCCCATGCGCCTTGCCCCCCTATACATACATATGTATACGCAAAGGCAGCTGTGGCGCCGGGTGGAGGACCTTCACGCGATGGACTGCATGGAGTGCGGCTGCTGCCAGTATATCTGCCCCGCCCGTATTCCGCTGCTCCAATCGTTGCGCACATCGAAATTTGAGATAGCCCATCGAAAGGGGGCGGAAGCATGAATGGGAAGCATCGTCTGAGCGCCGCCTCTTCTCCCCATATCTGCTCCCCGTTCGGCACCCGCAGCCTGATGCTGGACGTGCTCATTGCGCTGATCCCCGCACTGTGCATGGCGGTATATTTTTATGGCCCGCGCGCGCTCATCCTCACCGCCATTTCGGTGGGCGGCTGCGAGTTCATGGAGTTTGCCTACCGCAGGCTCATGAAAAAGTCCAACACCCTGGGAGATCTTTCCGCCGCCATCACCGGCGTACTGCTGGCCTTCGTCTGTCCGGTTACGCTACCCTACTGGATCATTCTGATCGGCGATTTCTTTGCGATTATAGTGGTCAAGCAGCTGTTCGGCGGATTGGGCAAAAACTTCTTAAACCCTGCTCTGGCCGCACATGCCTTTCTGATGCTCTGCTACCCCATTCCCATGACTACCTGGGCAAAACCGCTGGAGTGGCCGGGCCTTGGTATTTCCGTACCCGGCGCGGTTACCTGTGCCGCGCCGCTGTCGGCGGAGTTCATGGGCAGCGGCATTCTGCCCGACGCTTCCCTCGGCGACATGTTCGTAGGCAACATCGGCGGCTGCCTGGGTGAGGTTTCGGCCCTCATGCTTATCATCGGCGGCGCGTACCTGCTGATCCGCGGCGTAATCCGCGTGCGGATCCCTCTGGCCTTTATCGGAACCGTCGCCGCCCTCACCTTCCTGTTTCCCCAGGGAAACGGCCACCTCCGGTGGATGCTGTACAGCCTGCTCGGCGGCAGTCTGATGCTGGGCGCCTTCTTCATGGCCACCGACTATGTCACCTCACCGGTCACCGCCGGAGGAGAACTGTTCTTTGGAGTCGGCTGCGGGCTTTTTACCGTGCTGATCCGTTACTTTGGCAGCTATCCCGACGGGGTTTCCCATGCCATTCTCATCATGAACAGCACCGTGTGTCTGCTGGACAAGGCCGGTATGCCCGCCCGTTTCGGCGTTGCCGCCGGGAGGCGGAAGGCGTTTTGGAAAAAGTTCCGGGCAGGCGGGAAAGGGGAGGACGCGTCATGAAGATGCGCATGAAGATCAGGCAGCAATTGAAAGAGGGCCTTTTTACCCGAAACCCGGTGCTGGTACAGCAGATGGGCCTGTGCCCGGTTCTGGCCGTTTCCACCTCGCTCTGCAACGGCATCGGTATGGGACTGTCCGTGCTGGCTGTCCTCCTCTGCTCCAGTGTGATCGTCGCTCTGCTGCGCAAAATCATCCCCGACAGGTTCCGTGTCCTCTGCTGCATTGCGGTCACCGCCATATTCACCACCGCAGCCGGCCAGCTGCTTCAGAGCTTTTTCCCGCCTCTCTCCGATCGTCTGGGCATCTATGTCCCGCTCATCGCGCTAAACAGCATGATTTTAAGCCGGACTGAGACGTTCGCTTTCAGAAGCAGGGTGGACGCGGCCGCCGTGGACGGTGCGGTGCAGGCTCTGGGCTACGCCATGGCTCTCCTCCTTCTGTGTGCCGTTCGCGAGCTGCTGGGCAGCGGCACCCTGGGCGGCGGCCTTTTGGGTGCGGGGGGCGCGGGCATCCGCATTCTGCCCGAGGGCGCCGGGCTCCGGGTCCTGGTTCTCCCGGCGGGCGGTTTCCTCACACTGGCTGTTCTGATTGCAGCCACGCAGTACATCCTGCGCAGAATGGCGGAAAAAAATGCCGCCGCTGAGAAGGAGGCGGAACTATGAACCTGGCCTCTCTGCTGTCCGTCGCGCTGGGCGCCATTCTGGCGGACAATTTCATCTTCTCCAGATTTCTGGGGGGCAGCTCCTTTTTGGATAACTCCAAAACATTGGATACCGCCGCCGGCATGGGCCTTGCCGTCATGTGCGCGATGAGTGCTGCCTCCGTCCTTGCCTGGCTGATTGATAAGTTTGTGCTCATCCCCCTCCGTCTGGAGTTCCTGCAGACCTTCGCGTATATCCTGATCATTGTCTGTCTGGTTCAGCTTGCGGAACTGCTGCTGCGTAAGCCGCTTCCCGCTCTCTGCCCCAAGCTGGGGATCTGCCTGTCTGCTTTCTGTCCGAAGCTGGATGCCTGCCTGCCCTCTGTCAGGACCAGCTGCGCCGTTCTGGGCGTGGCTCTGCTCAGCACGCGGAGCGGCCTTACCTTCGTGGAGAGTGTGGTGTTCGGCGTCGCCGCCGGCGCAGGCTTTCTGTTGGCCATTGTGCTGTTTGCATGCGTGCGTGAGCGTTTGGAATATTCCGACTGTCCCAAATCCTTTGAGGGCCTCCCCATCGCACTGGTAAGCGCCGGCCTGATTGCGCTGGCGTTTTCGGGCTTTGCCGGGCTGCAGATCCGCTAAGCGCGCCACCCTGCCCGCCCGCCCTGAGACTGTCGAAAAAGGCTGTCAGCCTTTTTCGACAAGGGGTTTTCATGCAGGACGCTCACCGCTTACCTGCATGAGAAGTGTCCTTTCCGACGCGCATGTCGCCGGAAAGGACGAATTGGATTTTATTTTTGCCGTGCGCGGCGAAAACTCTGCGAGGCTTTTTAAACCGGATAAGGTTTTTTGACAAGCCGAGGGCGGGGCTCCTATCTTTTCAGGAGCCCCGCCCTTGTGTTGCCGTATTACAGGAAAAGAAGGTCTTTCTGGGTGGCCAGCTTAACGCCTTGTCCGGCAAGAACCGCGGCGGTGGCCTCGTTGTCCTCCACGCGCAGGATCATATAGGCGCACTGCTCCCGTCTGCTGATAAAGGCATACGTATACTCCAGATTGATGCCGTGATCGGACAGGATGTGAAGAATTCTGGACAGACTGCCCGGCTCGTCGGCAATCTCCACGGCCAGAACCTGGGCCACGGAAAAGACGCAGTCGGCCTGTCTGAGCACCTCGGCAGTCTTGTGCGGGTCGTCCACAATGAGGCGGAGAATGCCGAAATCCTTGGTATCCGCAATGGACAGGGCCCGCATGTCGATATGGTGCGCAGATAAAATGTCGGTAAGCTCCACCAGCTGTCCGGGCTTGTTTTCCAAGAAAACCGATATCTGACTGACAGTCATGCTCATGCTCCTTTCCATTAGTGCAGTGTTCGCCTGTCGATGACGCGCACGGCCTTCCCTTCGCTGCGCACAATGGTTTTGGGCGCCACCAGATGGACTCTGGCCACAATGCCCAGCAGGGATTTGATGGCGTCGGCCAGCTGCCGCTCCTTGCCTTCCAGCGTTCTCACAGTATCGGAGAATTGCCCGGCGGGTATCTCTACATTTATGTCCAGCGTGTCGGAATGATTCACGCGGTCCACAATAATCTGATAATGCGACGGATATCCCAGCTCCATAAGCACCGACTCGATCTGGGAGGGGAACACATTGACGCCGCGGATAATGAGCATATCGTCGGTCCGGCCGCGGGGTCTGGACATCTTGATGAAGGTGCGCCCGCAGGGACAGGGCTCCCGGGAGATGACGCCGATATCGCGGGTGCGGTAGCGCAGCAGAGGAAAGGCCTGCTTGGTGATGCAGGAGAACACCAGCTCGCCCTGCGAGCCCTCTGGCAGAACCTGGCCGCTGTCCGGGTCGATGACCTCCACAATGAAGTGATCCTCATTGACGTGCATACCCGACTGCGCCGAGCACTCGTAAGAGACGCCCGGGCCCATGATCTCGGTCAGCCCGTAGACGTCGTAAGCCTTGAGGCCCAACAATTTTTCAATGTCGCGGCGCATTTCCTCGGTCCACGCCTCCGCGCCGAATATGCCCGCCTTGAGGCGGATATCATCGGCAGTCAGCCCGGCCTCACGCAGCGACTCGCCCAGAAACGCTGCGTAGGAGGGGGTGCAGCACAAAATGGTGGAGCCGAAGTCCCGCAGGATGGTGATCTGGCGGGCGGTATTGCCCGAGGAAACGGGAATCGTTGTGGCGCCCAGACGCTGGGAACCGCCGTGAAGCCCAAGGCCGCCGGTAAAAAGGCCATAGCCGTAAGAGATGTGGATACGGTCGTTTTCATCCGCACCCACGGCCACCAGCTGGCGGGCCACGATCTCGTCCCAGATTTCCAGGTCCTTTCTGGTGTAGCCCACCACAATCTGCTTGCCGGTGGTGCCCGAGGAGGCGTGCAGACGCACCACCTGGCTGAGGGGCACGGCAAACAGCCCATAGGGGTAGGTGTCGCGCAGATCCTTCTTACAGGTGAAGGGAAGCTTGCAGAGATCCTCCACGCTTTGAATGTCGGCGGGCTTGATTCCCTTTTGCTCCATCAGGCTTCTGTAGTACGGGACGTTGGCGTAAACATGAGCGACCTGCCGGCGGAGGCGTTCCCCCTGCAGCGCTTTGATCTGCGCCACAGGCATGGTCTCCATCTGCGGCTCATAGCAGCGATCCATGGAACACAATCACTCCCTTTCCGTTATGCTCTGCCCAGCGCAAAGGCCCTGAGGTTGAGCGCCCTGGCCTTTGGAGGGACACAGGCGGCAATGGAAGCCTCCCAGACCTCCGGCGGGAAGTCAAAATAGCGGGACAGGCGGCCCATCAGTACGAGATTGACCGCTTTCGCGTATCCGGCCTGCTCGGCAAGCCCGAGTGCGTCCATCGCATCCACGTTCACATCCAGCGCCTTCATTTTATCCACCAGATTATCCGGATAAGCCGCCGCGCCGATGATGACGGGCATGGGTTCGATCTGCTGGGTGTTTACAATAACCCTTCCGCCCGGTTTTAAGTACTCCAGCCAGCGCGCCGCCTCCAGTTCCTCGAAGGAAACGATAAAATCGGCCTCGCCTTTGTCAATGATGGGGGAACGGACCTTTTCGCCGAAGCGGACATAGGTCACCACGCTGCCGCCGCGCTGGCTCATGCCATGCACCTCGGAGACCTTGACGTCATAGCCCTGAGAGACCAGCAGATGGCCCAGCAGCTTGCTGGCCAGCAGGGAGCCCTGTCCGCCCACGCCTACGATCATAACATTCTTTGTCATCCCGTCCGCCTCCTTAACCTTGAAACGCGTCAAACGCGCAGAGCTGCCTGCACACGCCGCAGCCCACGCACAGCGTGGCGTCCACCGCGGCTTTTCCGTTCTTCATGCTGATGGCCGGGCAGCCCAGCTTCATACAGGCCTTGCAGCTTCTGCACTTGTCCGGATCCACCGACAGGGCGGGCCCGGCCTTGACGGATTTGAGCAGCACGCAGGGACGGCGGCTGATGATGACCGAAGGCTCGCCTGCGGCCAGCTCCTCCCGAAGGGCCTTGTCACAGGCGGCGAGATCATAGGGATCGACCACCCGCACGCGCTCAATACCCATGGCGGCGCAGAGCTTTTCCAAATCGATCCTGCCCGCGGGCTCCCCTTTGATGTTATAGCCGGTAGAGGGGTTTTGCTGGTGGCCGGTCATGCCGGTAATGGAGTTATCCAGAATGATCACCGTGGAATTGCTCCGGTTATAGGCTACATTGGCAAGGCTGGTCATGCCCGAATGCATAAAGGTGGAATCGCCGATAACCGCCACCGCCCTGCCCTCGCTGCTGCCGCCCTGCGCTTTATGAAAGCCGTGCAGCGAGCTGATGGAGGCGCCCATGCACAGGGTGACATCTATGGCGCTTAGAGGAGCAACGGCACCGAGCGTATAGCAGCCGATATCCCCCATAACGGTGACCTTGTTTTTTGCCAGCGTATAAAATATCCCCCGGTGAGGACAGCCGGCGCACATGACCGGAGGGCGGGGCGGAATGACGTCGGCCACCTTGACGCCCCCTGATACGGGCAGGCCCAGCCTCTCCGCGATCAGGCTCTGGGAATATTCGTCCTCCAGCGGGAGCGCATCCTTGCCGGTAACCGCAAGGCCCAGCCTGCGGCAGTGCTCCTCAATGATACCATCCAGCTCTTCCAGCACCACCAGCCTGTCCACCTGGGCGGCAAACTCCGTGATAAGCTTTTCGGGCAGCGGATGAATCAGTCCCAGCTTGAGGATGGAAGCGCCGTCGCCGAACACTTCGCGGGCATACTGATAAGAAGTGGAGGAGGTGATGATGCCCAGTTTTCTGTCGCCCGGCTCC
>Ga0123328_1003801_pt1 | contig 12653 bp, 14 predicted proteins | sample BioC12SIPDNA_2_FD_89702 | JGI IMG/M metagenome (GOLD analysis project Ga0123328, IMG submission 89702) | Anaerobic biogas reactor microbial communites from Washington, USA - Biogas_R1_A C12 SIP DNA | ecosystem: Engineered > Bioreactor > Anaerobic > Unclassified | place: Washington, USA...
CCGGCGCCCTGATAGCTCTGCTCGCCATGCAGAATGCGACCCGTCCGGCCAGTGGCGCCGGAACGCTCAGCCCCAACGTGCGCCATACCATCCTGAACGTTACCTGCAAGGGATTAATCACGTTTGGCAACACCTACGCGAAAATCGTCGATGTCGGCGACTTCGAGGTTGTGGGCGCAGAGTCGGCCGTAGAGCTGACCTACCAGGGCCGCCTCCGGGTGGCTTCGCTGTCCGGCACGACCGGCGCCATCTTCGAGCTGCGCGTGGACAACCAGCCCTCGACGCTGGGCCGGGCCCGCGCCCACATCAAGGCAAGCTCGACAGGCGAGCACGCCACCTTTAGCGCCGTCTTTCCCGACCTGGAGCCAGGGACGCATACCGCCAGTGTCTGGGTCCGGGCGGCCGGCGCCGGAACAGGCACGGACGCGTACGTCGATTCCAGCTGCTAGAGCAGCGACGCGATCATCGTGCGCGAGTATGCCGCCCACGGCTACGTCTTCCTGCCGATGACCACCGAGGAGTAAACCGCTTCTCGCTTTGCCGGTCGGGTCTGCATCTCGACGCCGCGCTGCAGACCTGACCCCACTGCCAGACAACGCCTGCTTTCGCGCAGCCGCGCAGGTCTGCCCGCGCGGCTATTGTCCGCTTGCGGCGAGCTATGCTAATGTATGCCCCTACCCTGGTGCTGGCCGCCAGGAAATCGTGCCAATCGTCGTTCTACACGAAAAACAGGAGTGCTAATGAGGTTCGTCACCTTCCGTCATAATGGCACGCCCGCAGCCGGCGTCGTCGCCGACGAGCGTGTCTACCCCCTGGCGCAGGCCGGTCGCCTGCCCAGCGACCTGGTCACCCTGATCGCTTCCGGCAAACCGGCTCTGCGCGCCGTGCGCGAAGCCCTCGCCCTGCAGCAGCTCGGCCCCGGCCTGCCCCTCGCCGGGGTGGAGCTGCTGGCGCCCATCCTCCACCCGCCGAAGAACATCATCTGCCTGGGGCTCAACTACACCGGGCACGCCGCGGAAAGCGCGCGGGCGACCGGCGGCGACCCGGAGCTGCCCCAGCACCCCGTCGTCTTCACCAAGGCGCCCACGACGCTCAACGGGCCAAACGCGCCCTTTCCCTACGACGCCGCCGTTTCCACAGCCATCGACTGGGAAGTGGAGCTGGCGGTGATTATCGGCCGGCGCGGGCGGGCCATTCCGGAGGCCGAGGCGCTCGACTACGTCTTCGGCTACACCGTGCTCAACGACATCACGGCGCGCGATCTGCAGCAGCGTCACCGGCAGTTCTTCCTGGGCAAGTCGCTCGACGGCTCCTGTCCGATGGGGCCCTGGATTGTCACCGCCGACGAAATCCCCGACCCCCAGGCGCTGCGGCTGACCAGCTACGTGAACGGCGTGCTCAAGCAGCAGGGCAGCACCGCCGACCAGATATTCAGCGTGGCGCGCACCATCAGCATTCTCTCCCGCGGGATGACGCTGGAGCCCGGCGACATCATCACCACCGGCACGCCCGAAGGCGTCGGCTTTGCGCGCACGCCGCCGGAGTATCTGCAGCCCGGCGACGAAGTAGTCTGCGCCATCGAGGGCATTGGCGAGCTGCGCAACCGGATCGAGCCGTGGCCGGCCGGCCGCGAATGGTAACGAACTCCTGAGAAATTGCCCACGAGCAACGTCTGACGCTACAATAGACGCTGCTGGCGCCCGGCGGTGTTCTCTTCTGGTCGCCAGTTTTGACATCACTTACCAGACTTACCAGAACAAGGAGAAGAAGTTGTATGGCTAAGGTCGCACCCCGCCGCACACCACCACCCCGGGCTCGCCGGCAGGAACGCAAGACAAACTGGGTCCTCCTCGGCGGCCTCATCGCCGTGGGCGTTATTGGGCTGTTTGCGCTGCTCCTGTTCAGCCTGCAGAACCCCGGCGCCGCCGAAGACGAGGATGTCGTCGAGACCATCGTCCAGGATTACTGCGATCGTAATCCAGATCGCTGCGTCGTTCGCGGCGAGGCAGACGCCCCCGTGACGATTGTCGAGGTCGCCGATTACGGCTGCATCCATTGCCGCAACTTCAACCTGAACACGGCGGCCACGCTGGACGAGATGTACGTGGAGACGGGCGAGGTGCGCTGGATCTCCCTGCCCTACGCGCTGAGCCCGACGACGCAGCCCGCGGCGGAAGCGGCGATGTGCGCCGTCGAGCAGGACGGCTATTGGGAGTTCCACCACGCCCTCTTTGAGCAGCAGGGCAGCGACGTAGCGCTGACACGGGCCGGCTTCCTGCAGGCCGCCGAAGAGGTCGGGCTGGACGCCGAAGAGCTGGCGAGCTGCCTCGACGACGGCCGCTACACCCAGACGGTGCAGAACAACGTCACGGTCGCCAGCCAGGCAGGGGTCACCGGCACGCCGACCTTCTTCGTCAACGGCTTGACCCTTTCCGGCAACCGGCCGCTGGCCGACTTCCAGAACGCAATCGCCGCGACGCAGGAATCGTAACGGATGCGGCGGGAGGATTGGCCGGTCGGCGTCATCCAGCTTCTGGCGGTGCCGGGGCTGCTGTTGAGCTTCTTCCTCTGGCTCTACCATGAGGAGATGCTCGTCGGCGCCTGCGTGCCCAGTGGCTGGGACGACTGCGGGCAGGTCAGCGGGCCGGGCGCGCCCTACGCGTCGGTCGGCCCCATCCCGGTGGCGGCGCTCGGCTTTGCCGGCTATGTGACCATCTTCCTGCTGGCCTGGCTGCGCGATTGGAGCGCCACGCTGGAGGAGTACCTGCCGGAGCTGATGGTCGGCCTCACCGGTATCGCCTTCCTCTTCACCGCCTACCTGACCGCGCTGGAGCTATTCGTCATCCACGCCATCTGCCGCTACTGCGTCATCTCGGCGCTCATCGTCACGCTGCAGCTTATCCTGGCGCTGGTCTACCTGCGCCGCCGCAACCGGAGCGCAGAGCCAGGGCCAGAGCCGCTGCCGCTCGCCGAATCATAATCGTCCTGTAGGGGCGGGTTTGAAACCCGCCCCTGATGCAGTCTCCCCGACGTCGCCTACCGCCCCTGTCGAGCGGATTAGTTACGCGCATCCAGGCGGCGTATCGCTCCAGTACCCGGCCGGCTGGGAATTCACAATAGAGCGCCGCTCCCCTCCCCCTTTGCCATTTTCCCCCAGTTGCGCCACTATAGCGCGGACCGGACAATGATCCGGTAGAAACCGCAAGACCAAGGAGAGACGCATGGATCTGGGATTGGCCGGTAAGGTGGCGCTGTTGGCTGCGTCGAGCAAGGGGCTGGGTTTTGCCGCAGCCGAGGCGCTGGCGGCGGAAGGAGCGCGCGTCGTCGTCAACGGGCGGCAGCAGGCCGCCGTAGACGCCGCCGTGGAGAAGCTGCGGCAGGCCGGCGGCGAGGCTGCCGGCGTCGTCGCCGACGTGACCGAAGCAGGCGCCGCCGCGCGGCTGGTCGGCGCCGCCGTCGAACGCTTCGGCGGGCTGGATATCCTCATCACCAATGCGGGCGGGCCGCCGAGCGGCGCCTTTGACGCCACGCCGCCGGAGAGCTGGGAGCGCGCCTTCGAGCTGACCCTGATGAGCGCCGTGCGCCTGATCCGCGAGGCGCTGCCCTACCTGCGCCAGAGCGACGCCGCCAGCATCCTGACCATCACCAGCATCTCGGTGAAGGAGCCGCTGCCGGGCCTGCTGCTCTCCAACGCCATCCGCCCCGCCGTCGCCGGCCTGACCAAGACCCTCTCGCAGGAGCTGGGCGCCGACGGCATCCGCGCCAACTCCATCCTGCCCGGCTGGACGCGCACCGAGCGCGTGGACGAGATCATGGCCTACCGCGCGCAGACGAACAACAGCAGCGTGGAGGCCGAAATCGACAAAACCATCGGCCGCAACCCGCTGCGGCGCATGGGCGAGCCGGCCGAGATCGGCCGCGTCGCCGCCTTCCTCGTCTCCCCCGCCGCCAGCTACGTAAACGGCGTGATGCTCCAGGTGGACGGCGGCAGCTACGCCGGATTGTTGTAGGGGCGGGTTTCAAACCCGCCCCTACCGGAAGACCACATTCAAGGACAAAACCAACATGACCCGAATCGCCAAAGACGCCATTGACCTGATCGGCAACACGCCGCTGGTGCGGCTGAACCGCGTCACCGGGGATGCGCCGGCAACCGTCGTCGCCAAGCTGGAGTTTTACAACCCGGCGAGCAGTGTGAAAGACCGCATCGCCGCCAGCATGATCGCCGCGGCGGAAGCGGACGGCCGCATCGGCCCGGACTCGATTATCCTGGAGCCGACGAGCGGCAACACCGGCATCGGCCTCGCCTTTGCCTGCGCCGTGCGCGGCTACCGCTGCGTGCTGGTCATGCCCGACACCATGAGCAAGGAGCGGCGGGCCCTCATGCGCGCCCTCGGCGCCGAGCTGATCCTCACGCCCGGCACGGAAGGAATGAAGGGAGCCATCGCCCGCGCCGAGGAGATCGCCGCGCAGGACGAGCGCTACTTCATCCCCCAGCAGTTCCAGAACCCGGCGAACCCGGAAATCCACCGGCAGACCACGGCCGAGGAGATCTGGCGCGACACGGACGGCGAAGTGGATATCGTCGTCTCCGGCATCGGCACCGGCGGCACGGCGACGGGCGTCGGCGAGGTCCTGAAGGAGCGCAAGCCTTCGGTGAAGTTAATCGCCGTCGAGCCGGCCGGCAGCCCGGTGCTCAGCGGCGGCAGCGCCGGCCCGCACAAGATACAGGGCATCGGCGCCGGCATTGTCCCCGACGTGCTCAATACAGCCGTCGTCGACGAGGTGATCCAGGTAACCAACGAGGAGGCCATGGAGATGGCCCGGCGGGTGGCGCTGGAAGAGGGGCTGCTTGTCGGCATCAGCTCTGGCGCCGCCATCCACGCAGCCGGCCGTGTGGCCCGGCGGCCGGAGAACGAGGGTAAGCTCATCGTCGTCATCGTGCCCAGCAGCGGCGAGCGCTACCTATCCACGGAGCTATTCGCCCGCCTGCAGGAGTAAGCGCCGATGTGGGAGACGCTGCGCCGCGACGTACGGGCTGCGCTGGCGCGCGATCCGGCCGCCCGCAACCGGTTGGAGGTCGTGCTCCTCTACCCCGGCGTGCACGCGCTGTGGATGCACCGCCTGGCGCACGCCCTCTGGAAGCGGCGTCTCTTTTTCCTCGGCCGCGCGCTCAGCCAGCTCAACCGCTTCCTGACCGGCGTCGAGATTCACCCCGGCGCGCGCATTGGCCCCGGCTTCTTCATCGACCACGGCATGGGCACCGTCATCGGCGAGACGGCGGAGATTGGCGAGGAGGTCACGCTCTACCACAACGTCACCCTCGGCGGCGTGAGCTGGGAGCGCAAGAAGCGCCACCCCACCGTAGAAGACCACGTCGTGATCGGCGCTGGGGCCCAGGTGTTGGGGGCAATCCGCATCGGCGCCCACTCGCGCATCGGCGCCAACTCGGTGGTAGTTAAGGACGTGCCCCCACACTCGGTCGTCGTCGGCGTGCCCGGGCGCGTGCTCTCCCGCGAGGAGGAAAACCTGCCCGAGCCGCCCAGCGAAATCGACCTGCAGCACAACCTGCTGCAAGACGTGACGATGGAGACACTGCAGCAGCTCAGCATGGAGCTGGCCGAGCTGGAACACAAGGTAGACGTGCTCGCCCAGCGGATAGCCGATTAAGCAGCGCGGCTCTGCTCGCTAGCCTGCTTCGCTGCCTCGGCCGGTGGCACGTCCATATTGTCCAGCCACTCGTCCACGACGTGCACCCCCAGCACTGGCGCGTAGACGCCGCGCGTCGTGGAAATGTCGGCGTGCCCCAGAAACTCCTGCACCACCTCGATGGGCATCCCCTCCCGCAAAAGCTGCGTCGCCCGGTAATGGCGGAAATCGTGCGCGCTGATCGTCTCGTGCAGCCCCAGCGCCTTCACGGCGGCCTTGACCACGTTGTGCGCCGACGTCGCCGAGAGGCGCGCGCAATCGGCGTTGCGGCTGTGGGCCACAAAGAGCGCCGGGTTGCTGTCGGTGCGGGCGGCGAGGTAGGCGCGAATGGCCTCGCGCGCGTAGGCGCGCAGGTGGATAATGCGCGGCTTGTTGCCCTTGCCGCGGATCGAAGCGTGGCGCGCCCGCCCCTGGTCCACGTTGCTGCGGTTGAGCGCCACCACCTCCGAGAGGCGCGCCGCCGTCGAGTAGAGCGTGTGCACCAGCGCCCGGTTGCGCAGCAGCGAAAGCCGCCGGTTATAGGGATCGTCGCCCGGCGGCAGCGGCTGGCGGTCATAATAGGCGATGATCTGCGGGATGGCCTGCCGCGCGTCGTCGAGGTCGAGCACCGTCTCCGCCAGGTTGCGCTCGATCGGCCGGCGCGAGAGCTGGCGCTGCAGCTTGCCGAGCTGCAGGCCGGGCGGCAGCAACCCCTGCCCGTCGAGGTAGTTGAGGTAGCCCGTGAGCGCCGCCATGTAGGTAGTCGCCGTGGCGCGGCTGCGGTTGTTCAGCAGCCAGCCCCGGAAGTTCAGCAGCGTCGCCGTCGTCAGCCGGGCCGGGTCCAGTGGCCACTCCTCGTCCGGCGTATAACCGTCCTGGCCCGTGTGCTGCAGCCAATCGGCGAAGAGGCGCAGCGCGCTGCGGTAAGTCGCTTCGGTCTGCACGCTGCCCGCGCCGGCTTCCAGCAGGTAAGCCGTCGCCTGCAGCCAGCTTGGCGCGTCGGGCACGTCCCGGCCGGTTAGCGGAAGTTGGTAGCGTCGCGAAGCCATATTGCGCAGAAAGCCCGCCTGGATTACAAAGGTAGGCGTACTATAGCAGGAGCCGTAGCGGCCCGGCAACCGGCCCTTATCCAAGATGACCCTTCCTTACCAGCTTCAATCCACACATGGAGGATAACGTGGCAGAAGAAAAGGAACATTACGGCCTAGTCGTCCACCTCGACGAACCCTATGAAGAAGCGATTGCCCGCACGACGGCGGCGCTGCAGGCCGAAGGTTTTGGCGTGCTCACCGAGATTGACGTGCGGGCGACGATGAAGAAAAAGCTCGACGTCGACTTCCGCAAATACGTAATCCTCGGCGCCTGCAACCCCCACCTGGCCCACCGGGCGCTGACCGTCGAGCCGCAGCTCGGCCTGCTGCTGCCCTGCAACGTGATCGTCTACGAGGACAACGGCGGAAGCACCGTGAGTATCGTAGACCCGGCGCAGATGCTCAGCGTCGCCGGTAACCCGGCGCTGCAGCCCGTCGCCGGCGAGGCGCGCGAGCGGCTGGCCCGCGTCGCCGCTTCCCTGGCCGGGCAGTAGAGGAGAACGGCCCATGACCGAGACTTTCCCCCGTTTCTCTGAAGGCGACTCCGTCGTCGTCCGGGAAGGCGTCGAGCACCCGGTGCTGGGCGACGACATCGGCGGCTGGCAGGGCTGGATCGTCGAGATGCTCCTGGACGAGACCTACGGCGAGCTGGCCGTCGTCGCCTGGGACAGCGTGACCCTGCGGGAAATGCCCCCGAAGCACTGCGAGGAGGCCGAAGAAGCAGGCATCGACTTCACCCGCACCGCCCTGGTCCCCCTGGCGCTGGAGCGGGCCACGCCGCGCGACGACCCCACGGACGCGTTCGACGTCGCCTCTGCCCTGGACGAGCCGTTCGACTGGGACTACCTGGGCAAGCAGGGTGAGCGCATCCGCGACGTGGTCGAAGGCGCCGCCACGCGCCGCGACGCCCTCTCCGCCTGGTCGGGCTTTCTGGCCCAGAACCTGGAGTTCCCCTTTGCGGCGGAGGTAGCCAACTTTCGCGGGCACGGCCCGCTGCAGGAAGGCGACGTCGTGGACGTGCGCCGCATCTCCCTGGTGGACGACAAACACGGCGTCATCGTCGGCGTGCGCTTCCGCAACCTGCAGTACGACATCCCCCTCTACGACCTGGAGCTTGTAGACGAGCTATCGGCCAACTACCAGATGGTAGACGACTATTGCGCCTGGTGGGAAACGGATCTCGATTGACGGGGACGGCTTGGGGAGCTGTACACAGGGAAAGGCCACCGTTGCGGTGGCCTCCTTTTTTGGCAACTTTGGGAGGACGCCTGTCAGGCAATCCTCTTGGCCGATAACCGGCTGCGCCCTTTGACCGCCAGTGTCGCCACTGCGTCCAGGCCGCCAGCTCATACGACCATTACGTTCTGGGTTATTTAGGTCCTCCCAAATGTTACCGCCATTATATGCGAGCAGTAGCTTATATACCATAGAAAAGGCAAATCTTTAAGGTGTAAAGTTGATTACACTCCCGACTAACCATAATCTTTGCCTATAGAGCGGGAGCGGGCGCTGCCTATAGAGCTCATGGTTGCGAAGGCGGGACGCCTTATGGCAAATGCACGCTGATCCCCGAGTTTGGCCCGGACGGGATACCCATCGCCGGCGGCTCGTCGCCCGTATGCTGGCGCAGGTCTTCCAGCAGAGCAGCGGCGTCTACCGGCGTCTCCAGCACCTCTTCCGATTCGGGGCGCGGCGTCTGCACAGGCCGGGCGCGGTAGACGATGACCTCGTTGTGGCCCTCTTCCAGCGCGCGGCGGGCGACGGCGCGGATGTAGTAATGGTTGAAGGCGTCGTTGGCGATCATCTCCGCGGCGTTCTCGGGAATGGTCACGATGGTGTAGCCGCCCGACGCCTTGCGCCGGTGGCCCGTCCGGGCGATGCGCCGCTGCTCGGACAGCGCCGCCCCCAGGCTGTCGGCGTCCCCTTCGGCGATGGCCCGGCGGAGCAGCGCCGGGAAGTCGTGGGCGCCCTGGTTGCTCAGGTAGGGGCTGATATGCAGCCAGTTCCGTTCCTCGTCGTAGTCCAGCTCCTCCAGCATCAGCTCCCGCGTCCGGTCGTCCAGGTTAATCAGATAGAGCGACATGATCTTTCTCCCAAACAAATCGTCAGGGTAGCGACTCGCACGCCTCGCCGTCGCCGTCAGAGTCCAGGCCGTGAACGTCATAGCCTACCAGCCCCCAGCAGTAGTCGTGACACGCCTGGGCCTGGGCCTGCGTGCTGAAGTCCGAGCAGTTGTATACGTCGCTGGAACAAATGTTGCAGTTGCCCGGCCCGGCGGTTGGGCCAGGGACAGTGGTCGCCGTCGCCGTCGATATCGGCGTGGGTACGGGAACCGTAGTCGCCGTCGCGGTCGCCGTCATCGTCGGCGCAATAACGATTGTCGCCGTCGCAGTTGGTGTCGGGGTCGAATCGGGCGCCATGAGCAGGGGCAAGTAGCTGGTTAGTGCGCCCTGGCTATTGACGGTTGAGAGGACAACGATGACGAGCGTGATAGCGGCCAGTAACGAAAGCGCTTTACGATTATGCCCCATTAGGTGATCCCTCCATTCGTTCTATCCTGATAGATGTGGCCATTGCTCGGCGACTAAGCACCCGGGTATTAGGCCACTGGTGGGAATCACGGATGGGTTTTCTGGCCCGGATAAGGTCGTATGGGCTGAACTACTGGAAGTTGAGAGCGGGCAACGGGATTCGAACCCGTGTTTGAGGCTTGGGAAGCCACCGTTCTACCACTGAACTATGCCCGCGAACGCAGAGGGAATTATAGGCTCGGCGCCCGTAGCCGTCAAATCTGCTTATCGGCGATTTACACGGACCACTGTCACTAAGCTGGCACCAAACTGCTATTGCGCGCCGGGGCAATCCATTTATAATGACCCTACCCTATGTTAAAGAATTTCCGGGCGGAGTATATACGTTGGGTCAAGTCCTCATTTTGCTGGTAGAAGGAAAGCGCGCGGGCGACGACTCGCTGCACGCCGCGCTGTGTAAGGCCGGCTATGAGGTCTGCGTCCACCATACCGGAAACTCGGCTCTGCGCTGGGTCGCCGAGAACGAGCCTGACCTGGTCGTCTTCGACGGCGCTTCGATGCGCTCCAGCGGCGTGCGTAGCTGCCGCCAGCTCCGCCGGGCGCTCGGCGACGTGCCCATCATCCATACCCGCAGCGCCGACGAGCCCCGCGACGAGGCCGCCGGGGCGACGGTCTATCTGGCCCGGCCCTTCACCCCGCGCAAGGTGCTCAACCGCGTGCGCTCGCTGCTGCCCGCCGTCGCCTCCGAAGAGGAGATCGTCCGCGCGGGCGACCTCATCCTCTACCGTGGCAAGCGCTCCGTCGAGGTAGTCGGGCAGGGCGAGCGCCAGCTCACGCCCAAGCTTGCCGCCCTGCTGGAAGATTTCCTGCTCCATCCCAACGAAGTGCGCACGCGCCGCGAGCTGATGCAGAACGTCTGGCAGACCGACTACATTGGTGACACCCGCACGCTGGACGTACACGTCCGCTGGGTGCGGGAGGCCATCGAGGAGAATCCCAGCAGCCCGCGCCGCCTGCTGACGGTGCGCGGCAAGGGCTACGTGCTGCGCGTCCCGCCGGTGGAAGTCGAAGAATAACGCTCCCCCTCCCCCAACCCGATTAGAAACAGAAACGAAAACGGCCCCACCTTGTGGGGCCGCTTCATTTCTGTGTGTGTCTGGAACTCTGAATCAGGCTGCTTCCTGAGCCTGGCGACGAGCCTCGGCAAGCTGGCTCATCAGGCGGCTCTTGCGGCGCGCAGCGTTGTTGGGGTGGATGACGCCCTTACGCGCCGCTTTGTCCAGCGTACTGACGGCCTGCCGCAGGACGGCTTCGGCCTCATCCAGCTCACCAGCGGCGATGAGATTGCGCGTGCGCTTGACGTAGGTCCGCGCCGCGGAGCGGTAACGCCGGTTGTGCAGCCGGCGCTTCTCATTCTGGCGCATCCGCTTCTTTGCTGATTGCGTGTTAGCCAATGTAATCCTCCATCGTTTTGAACAAAGTGTCTTTGTCTAAAACGTGGCTGTGAACGGTGTACTGAAATCAGTACGTTAGACGTGAGAGCAATCGTGAATCATAGCAGAAAACGGCGAGAACGCCAAACAACCGGAGCCAACTGATCGGCTGCTCATCTGTCCTTCAACTGAACGACCGCAACGATGTAGCGCGATTTTTCAAATCGCGCCGCTGCGCGGGCGTAGGGCGGGTTTTCAACCCTCCGTCGAGTTGAAAACTCGACCTACGAGGCTCGTAGCGTGATTTTTCCAATTTGCGCGACAAGGAAGCGGGCCTTAACCCACCGGCTCCGTTTCCACCGGCCGCAGCGTCGCCCGCAGCAGCGTGGCCGGCTCCGTTGCCGTAACGCTGAACGGCCCCACGCCCGCCGGGAGCAGGCTGAAGCGCACGGCCGGCAGCGCCAGCGACGCGCCCGCCGCTTCCACCGTCACATGCCCCCGCGTGCTTCCCCATATCTCCATACTCTCGCCCGTGCAGGCGCCCTGCCAGACGGCGCCCGCCGCCACCTCCAGCCGCTCGACGACGAAGGTCGGCCCGCAGCAAAGCTGCCAGCGGCGTATGCCGGCGCGCTCGTCCAATAGGCGCGGCTCGGCCAGCCCGGGCTGCACCTGCCCGAAGTTGATCACGTCCAGCGCCTTCTCCACGTGCAGCGGTCGCGGCCGGCCATCCGGGCCGGTCCGGTTCCAGTCGTACACCCGGTAGGTCGCGTCGGAGTTCTGCTGAATTTCCGCCAGCACCGAGCCGCCGAGGATGGCGTGCAGCGTCCCGGCCGGCACGCAGATGGCGTCGCCAGCCCGCACCGGAAGCACGTGCATCCACGGCTCCAGATTGCCCGTCTCCAGCGCCTCGCGGAACCGCTCCCGCGTCGCGCCGGGCTGCAGCCCGAGGATGACGGCGGCCTCCGGCTCGGCGTGCAGCACCACCCACATCTCCGACTTGCCCAGCTCGCCGTTTTCGTGGACGCGCGCGTAGGCGTCGTCGGGGTGGACCTGCACGGAGAGCTTGCGGTGGGCGTCGAGCAGCTTGACCAGCAGCGGGAAGGGACCGGGCCGGGCATAGCTGCCGACCAGCGCCGCGCCGTATTCGGCGGTCAGCCAGGCCAGGGAGCGACCGCGCAGCGGGCCGTTGGCGACCGTCACGTCGCCGTGCGGGTGGGCGGCTATCTCCCAGCTCTCGGCGATGTCCACGCCCGGCGGCAGCGCGCGCCCGAACAGCGTCTCCAGGTTGCGCCCGCCCCAGATATAATCCTTGAGCACCGGCTCAAAAGTCAGTGGATAGAGTGTCGGCTTCGGCATTACGATGGGCCTGTCGTCTCGTCCGGCGGCAGCCATTTATAGTAGACGACGGCGAGCGGCGGCAGCGTGAGCGCCATGGAGTAAGGCTCGCCGTGCCAGGGGTTGGCGTCGCCGGTGACCAGCTCGCCACTACTTACGCCGCTGCCGCCGTAGGTTTCAGCGTCGGTATTGAGGATTTCGCGGTAAGTGCCCGGCTGCAGGATCGGGATGCGGTAGTCGTGGCGCACGACCGGGGTGAAGTTGCAGACGACGTTGACGATCTCCGCGCGGTCGGGCGTGTGGCGGGCAAAGGCCAGCACGCTGGCGTCGGCGTCGCGGAAATCCAGCCACGAGAAGCCTTCCCAGCTAAAGTCGGCGCTGTGCAGGGCCGCCTCCTCGCGGTAGAGCCGGTTCAGCTCCTTCACCAGCCGCTGCAGGCCGCGATGGCGCTCGTCCTGCTCCAGCAGCTCCCAGTCGAGGGCGCGCTCCTCGCTCCACTCTCGCCACTGGCCGAACTCGCCGCCCATAAAGAGCAGCTTCTTGCCGGGGTGGGCATACTGGTAGCCGTAGACGGC
>Ga0123328_1003802_pt1 | contig 12653 bp, 13 predicted proteins | sample BioC12SIPDNA_2_FD_89702 | JGI IMG/M metagenome (GOLD analysis project Ga0123328, IMG submission 89702) | Anaerobic biogas reactor microbial communites from Washington, USA - Biogas_R1_A C12 SIP DNA | ecosystem: Engineered > Bioreactor > Anaerobic > Unclassified | place: Washington, USA...
CTGATGATCTGGATGACGCCCGAGTTGCTGGAGCAGTTCCTGATGTCTGACGATCGGTTCGAGATCTATGAGGGGCTGGCGGACTCGGAGCTGTTCGACCCGATGGTGCAGTCCGAGCTGCAGACGCGAGGGCTGCTGGGTGGACCGTTGGTTATGCTCGAGGAACGGGCAACATCCAGCGAGGAAGTGATGATGGATATGCTGCTGCACCTCCAGGAGATGAACACCGCGCTTGAGACCGCCTGGCAGCTCAGGCCCGATGACAATCCCGAGGTCGAGGCCGAGCTGCTCAACCTGCTGATGATGGGGGATATGCTCGAGCGGGAGATCAAGCGCGCGCTGGACACGGGCAGCATCGTCATTGACCTGACCCCCAACCATGACAAGACGGACCTGGGTACGGGCTAGACGCTCAGGGCATAGCCGGGCTGCAGAACACGGGGAGGTGCAGACACCTCCCCGTGTTGTTGCGTGTCGACGGGGAAGTGGGTCGAGAAGGGGCACGCAAGTTCACGCGCAACCTGAGCCCCGAACAAAGGGATCAGCGATCCACCCGGAACACTGGGCTTCAGGGCCGGAACCCATTTCCAGACGGGGTCTCGGTTCCCTGATGTTTGCGCTCCTCGTTGCGGGGCTACTGCTCGTGAGCTGCGGCGCGCAGACCGGACGGCTGGACCGCATCCTGGACTCGGGGATGCTGCGCGTGGCAATGGACCCGTCATTTCCCCCGTTTGAGTCCGTCGACGCGAACGGCCAAATCGTGGGGCTCGATGCCGACCTGGCGCGCGCGATCGCCGTCCATCTGGGCGTCGAGGCACACACGGTCACCACGGGCTACGACGCGCTCTACGATGCATTGACCGCGGACCGCGCCGATGTGATCATCTCGGCGCTCTACCCGGACCCCTCGCGTAGCAGGGACTTCACCTTCACCACACCCTACTTTGACGCGGGCCTCGTCCTAATAACACTGAAGGACAGCACGATCACGACCGAGACCGACCTTTCCGGGCAGCCTGTGGCGTGCGTCTTCGGGACCGCCGGGCACATGCAGGTGCTCCAATGGCAGGAGACGCTGGTGCCACCCCCCACCGTGGTGACGGTCGAGGCGCCGGGCGACCTTGCGGCGCGGCTGCACGGTGAGGCGGTCGCCGCCATCGTGGACCACGTCTCGGCGCGCCTCGCCGCAAGCCAGGACCCCGACCTGCGCATCCTCACGCCCCCCCTCAGCCCGGAGCCCTACGTCATCGCGGTGAGGGGCGAGGATAAGGCGCTCTTCGAGGCGATCGAAGGCGCGCTGCAGGCGCTCCAGGCCGATGGCACGCTGGACGCGCTTGTCGAGCGCTGGTTGCGGCACTGACGGCCCGCCAGAAGCACGCCGCTGGTGTAGCGTAAGCCTCCGGCTTGTGCCGGACGCAATCGAGGACGATTGCGGTACCCCGGAACGCGGAGCTTTGACAAACATCGCCCCCCAAGTACAATGCGGCAGGTGCAGCAAGGCAGACGAATGCAAAGGAGATCTACAGGTATGGCAGACGTACACGTATCCGAGCATCCGCTGGTCAAACACAAGCTCACACTCCTCCGCGACAAGAACACCGATTCCAAACGCTTCCGCGAACTGATCCGCGAGATCACGCTGTTGATTGCCTACGAGGCACTCGCCGATCTGGCCGTCTGCCCCAAAGAGATCGAGACCCCGCTGACGTCGACGGTCGGCCACAAGCTCGCCGAGCCGATTGGCCTGATCCCCATCCTCCGCTCGGGCCTGGGCATGGTCGAGGGCATCTGGGAGATGATCCCCTCCGCCGAGGTCTGGCACATCGGCTTATTCCGCGACGAGAAGACGCTCCGTCCCGTCGCCTATTACAACCGCCTGCCCATCCACCCGACGGTCTCCGTCTGCCTGATCCTGGATCCGATGCTGGCGACAGGGGGCTCGGCGGTCAAGACGGTGGAGATCCTGAAGAACTGGGGCGCCCATCGCATCAAGTTCCTCGGCCTCATCGGCGCACCCGAGGGCGTCGAGGCCCTCGCCACAGCCCATCCCGACGTCGACATCTACCTGGCAGCGCTGGATAGCCACCTCAACGAGCACGCCTACATCGTGCCGGGGCTGGGGGATGCCGGCGACCGTCAGTTCGGCACGGCGTAAGCAGGTTCTGACCCGCGAGTCAGAACGGGGCGGGAGGGTCGGAATGCGCAAGATCAGCCTGAGTCTACTCAGGCTTGAGCATCCTCAGGCCTGAAGGGGTAACGGCCCGGCAGAAGGAGACACCGCCATGCCCTACGGGCTGGAATATGCACTGGTCCTAGCCACGGGTGGCGCGATCGCCCTTATCGTGACACCCCTGATGGGGCGGCTTGGCCTGCGCCTGAAGATCGTCGCAACACCCGGGGGGCGCCGGCGCCACACGGGCGTCGTGTCACGATTGGGAGGGCTGGGACTGGCGCTGGGCTTCTTCGGCGCGTTGTTGGTCTCGCGCTTCCTGCCAATCCCCACGGCTGACCCCAACGAGACGCGCCGCTTCTGGGGGTTGGCGATCGGTGCGGCGCTGATGGTGATCTTTGGCCTGATCGACGACCGTTTCGAGCTGCCCTCCGGCACCGAGTACCTGGGTTATCTGCTGGCAGCGATTGTGGCGGTCGCAAGCCTCATCATCTTGGAGCGGTTCAACAACCCCCTCACCAACAGCACCGTGGTGCTGCCGGCACTGCTCTACATCCCGCTGACCCTGTTCTGGACGACGGGTATGATCGTGACCGTGAACTGGCTCGATGGCCTGGACGGACTGGCCGCGGGAGTCTCGGCCATCCTTGCCGCGGTCCTGAGCATCCACATGGTCCGTAGTGGTCAGCCCAGCGTGGTGCCTCAGGCCCTGGCTCTGCTGGGAGCTGCCATTGGGTTCCTCGTCTACAACGTCTCCCCGGCGAAGGTCCACCTGGGAAGCAACGGGTCCTTCTTCCTCGGATACGTTATGGCGGCGCTGGGGCTGATCGCGGGAGGTCGGGTCGCAACGGTGTTGTTGGTCATGGGGATTCCCATCGTGGACGTGGCGTGGACTATTCTCGACCGGTGGCGGCACGGGGCCAGCCCCTTCCGGGGTGACCGGCGCCACCTGCACTTCAGGCTGCAGGATGCCGGAATTTCGACGCAGATCATCGTTCTCATCTACTGGGCTTTCTGCGCTATCGCGGGGGCCCTCGGATTGGTGGTCTCGTCGCGGCTCTACAAGCTGGTTGCGTTGGGACTACTGGCGGCGATCACCATCGTACTGCTGCTCTATTTGAGCCGCAGGCGCAGAGGCGATGGTACCTAGATCCCCAGCGCGCAACCTGGGCCTGTGCGTCACAGGCGCGCTCCTCACGCTGATCCTCCTCGGATGTGGTGGTCAGCAGACACCGTCACCTGCGGCAACATCCACCGGCGCAATGCCCACACCTCGCCCCACCGCCACGGTGGAGCGCGCTACTCCCGAGGGGGTGTCCCAGCAACTGACCCTCTGCGCCCTGGAACCCGAGGCCGTAAGTCCCTTCATCGCATCAGACGCCGCGAACGACCTGCTGGCGCTCTTTCTCGAGGATGCCGTCGAACGTGTCGCCTATGGATGGGAAGCGCGACTCGTCGAGCGTGTGCCGTCACTGGCGTCGGGCGACGTCATTACGCGGCTAGTGCGGGCAACGAGTGGCACGCGGTATGCTGATGCGCTGGGTTTCGTCCACCAGGTCACAGGCACCGAGGCTCTACAACTTCCGCAGCTCGTGGTGACCTTCACCTTGAAGCCAGATCTCTTCTGGTCGGATGGCACGCCCGTCACGACCAAGGATGCGCTCCTGGGCTATCACCTCGCCCAGCTTCCTGAGGCCGAGGGACGTTGGCGGGATCTGGCAGAACGCACCGCGCAGTTCGTCGCCGTCGATGAGCGCTCACTGCGCTGGGAGGGTATTCCCGGTTATCTGAGCGGCGCCTATCCGGGGTTCCTCTTTCCCTTGCAGCCAGCCCACCGGTGGCAGGGGCAGACGCTGGACGCGATTGCGGATGACCGCACCCCACCGGCGACAGGGCCGTTCCGCATCGTGGCGTGGGAGTCGGGCCGCGAGGTTAGGCTCGAACCCAACCGCCACTACAGCGGCCCGGCACCCCTCCTGGAGGAAATCACGATTCGCTTCCCTGTGACTACGCCAGACTCCTGGCACGAGCTGGTGGCTAATGGTACCTGTGACATTGTGCTGCCGACTCCGGCAAACCAGACGTCGTGGCAGCCCTGGGCACGGCTTGCAGCAGCTGGAGAGGTCACGATGTGGGCCGATGTTGCGCCCACAGTGTTGCGGCTCGATATGAACGCGGAGCCCGAGCCCGCGCCGGACCAGCCCCTCGACACCGAACGGACCTCGCCGCTGCAGGATCCTCAGGTCCGGCGAGCACTCGCAGGGTGTGTGAGCCGCCAGCAACTGACCCAGGCACTGCCTGCCGAAGCCCTCGCCGCAGCCAGCGGTTTCATCCCACCCAACCATCCCTCCTACATCGAACGCACAACACTCGCGTTCAACCCGCAGGCCAGTGGTAGGCTCCTGGACTCGCTTGGGTGGCAGGACCAGGATGGGAATGGCGTGCGTGAGGCTGAGTCGGTGCCAGGCTTTGCCGATGGCGAGCCGCTGAGCCTGACCCTGCACTTCATCCCCCAGATCTTCACCCTTGCGGCGCACGTCGCAGCGGATCTGGAGAGCTGTGGCGCCGACATTGAACTGCAGCCGATGGATGCGCGGCAGCTCTACGCGGGTAGTGGGGCAAGCCCGCTCTTCGGAGGCTGGTTCGAGCTGGCCCTCCTCGGTTGGCAAGCCACGGTGCCCGAGGTCTGCGGAGGCTGGCTGAGCAACCGCATCCCCACAGCCGAAAACGGTTGGCAGGGGGAGAACTTCGGGAGGTTCGACTCGGAGGAGTATGACGCTGCGTGTATGCAGGCGCTGTCGGCACTCGATGCCACAGCACAGGCAGCCGCCCTCAGCGCAGCACAGGACGCACTCGATGAAGCGTTGCCGACCTTCTTCCTGGCCTGGCGTCCCGTATGGTTCGTGGCACGCCCCAATCTCCAGGGTGTCCGCCCCGATGCTTCAGCCTACGGCACGTTGTGGAACAGCGAGGCGCTGACGATCGCGGAAGATTAGGGGCGGCGCCTTTCCTACCCGCTCAGATCGAGCTCAGCCTGCCACTCGGCCAGGACCGCCTCGTGCGCCGCGACGATGGCGGCCTGCGTTGCATCGAACAGCACCCCGCCACCAATCCAATCGTTGCCCTGGCGGGTAACGGCTTCCTTCAAGTAACCCCGCAACTGGTCGATCGTAAAGCTGGGATCTTCAGACCGGCGAGCCTGGAGATGCGCGACCATCGAGGCATAGGTCTCCTCATAGCGCATCGCGATGACATCTTCAGCGCCCAAGCGACTCGTCTCCCTGCCTGGCTTTTTCCGCCACACGCCTCATGAAGCGCGCCTGGTCGATCACATAGCGCTCGTGCTCAGCCTCTCCCACCTTCTCCACGCCGTCCCAGGCTTCGACGTGGAAGCGCAAGCGCTTTCCGTCCACCGCCGTCAGTTCTGCACGCACACGCACCTGCATCCCCACTGGCGTTGCCGCGAGGTGCCGCATCTCGACAAGCGTGCCCACCGCCGTCTGCCCTTCGTCGAGGTAGGGCGCGATGGCAGCCTGTGCCGCTCCCTCCATCAGGGCAATCAGGTGCGGCGTGCTCAGGACCGGAACGAGGCCGCTCCCATAGGCAGCTGCCGTATCCCCTGCACCAACAACGTGGTCGATCTCCGCGCTCAAACCGGGCTCGATCATCGACAACCACCCCCTCAAACGATATCCAGCGATCGTGCGTTCCCGGAAAATACCGGTACGCGGGACCGGTACCCTCGGTCTACGGCACCGTTCGCGTCAACATGGGCACGATGAATCCGAAAAGACACCACAAGTCCAGTGAGGCCATCGCCAACAGCCCCCCAGCAACGACCACGCCGTGCCACTTCGGCGGCACAAAGGCGAGCGCAAAGAGCCCGAGCGCAGCCGCGCCGAGCATCGCCATCGGCCATGCCGGGAGATCCCCGCGAATCAGGCCGATAGCGGCCAAAGCGACGACCATGACCAACAGGACCAACGCAGTGCCCACAGCTAGCTGTCGACCCGCCAGCCGTCGCCACCCAAGCGCAGCGCCCAGGGCCATGGCCGGCAGCGCCGGGAAGAGATAGCGTCCCTGATGCTGTACAAAGGTCAGGTTGTAGCCCACGAGCATCGTCACGGTGATCAGGGCCGCGGCCCCGAGCAGGATCCAGCCATCGCGCTCACGGGCATCCCCGCCGACATCCCCCTTACGCCCCACCACATCCAGAAGGGCCCACGCGGCTCCGTAGACCGTCAGTGCCGTAAAGATCGCCAGGCCCTGATAGATCCGAACGTCCAGCACGACGCCCATCCAGCCAAACTGTCCCCAGAACGACCGAAACAGCGTCCAGATGCCCTCGCGGAGAAACGGGAAGAGGCCCTGCGCCGCGATCCAATCGGCGGTGCGCGGCTGGCCCACAACCACGAGATCGTGGCGCATCAGCCCCAATAGGTCGGGCCAGCCATAGACCGTGACGTTGCGGAGCCACCAAAGCCCGCCAAGCAGTCCGGCAGGGAGCAGGATGGCAGCGAGTTGGCGCCCCCCCCATGTCCAAGCCATACCCGCCCGGCGGACGCGTAAGGCCACCAACAAGATTGCCAGCGGCAGCACACCATAACCCGTCGTCTTGGTCAAGAGCAAGGCCCCGGCGACAAGGCCCAGGGCCCACGCTGGCGTCGCCCCCCGAAGATAACGGAGACCGAGCACCAACCAGAGCCACAAAAGTGGCATGACGAGGGCATCGTTGTTGATCGACGCCATGATCGCCACGACCTGGGGGACAAACGCGACCAAACCCCCACCCAGCCAGGCAAGCGCCGGCTCGCCAGGCCTGAACTCGCGCAGAAGCAGAAACAGCGTCGCGATCCCGGTCCCCCCCAGAAACAAGGAGAAGAGGCGCAGGCTCAGGACATCGCCGTCTGAGATCCGGTAGACCGGCGTGGCGAGCAGATAGTAGAGCGGGGGTTGGTGGTCCTCGTACTCCAACGACGCGATCGATAGATCAGGTGGGAATGCCTCCGAGGTGAGGCGACCGAGATAATCCTGGTCATAATCGCCCATCTCCATCACCGGAATGCCCTCACCCGTCGCCAGGGAGCGGATGTAGTTGTAGTGTGCCGGTTCATCGGGTGCTTGCCAGGCTGGGGTCCCCGCGGCGTAGAGGCTGCCAATGATGAGGAAGGCTGCAAGGATCGCGATGGCGGGCCAGTTCGTTCTCAATGGACCTCCCCTACGTGTGCGGTGCTCAGGCCAGCCGGACTCCCTTGAGAGTCTCCAACAGCTTCTGCATCAGGAAGATACCTGCGAAGACAGGCAAGTCAACCAACAGCGTGCTTGCACCCAGGAGCACAACCCACCGGACCGCAATGGTGAGGAACCGCCCCGCGCTCTCATAGACCACGGCCTCCAACCCTGCGTAGATGAGGAGGCCAGCGACGACGGCGCCCACCACAGCAAGAGCCGGCCACGCGTGCACATCGGAACGACTGGGTAACATCGTGTTCACGATAGCGAAGACCAGGTAGACCCACAACCAGACATCGGGCGCCCGGAGGGCCGGTACGAACGCCTTGAACCCCGACACCCAGTCCCCGGAAGAGACTGCACCAATGATCTCGGGCGTACCGAAGACGAAGTGCCCGATAAGGATCACGGCTACGCTGCCCAGCACCATAGGTGCGGCGCCAATGAGACTGGCACGCAGGAAATCGGTCTCCTGAACCGCCACAAATCCCAATTGAACGCGCTTATTCCCCCGGCTGGGCAGCAACTTCATGCGCCCGATCTTGACACCCAGCAACCTGGCCATCAGCGCGTGACTCAGCTCGTGCAGCGCAACGCCGGGAAACAGAACGATTGCATAGAGCCAGAGCGCCAACTCCTCGTCCCCGGTCAGCAGGAACATCACGCCTTGGAGGTGACGGTGCAGCCAGCGATCAGCCACCAACAGCAGACCCAGCACCGCCAGAAACTGCACCAGCAGAGTCAGCACAGGACCAATCGGATTCATCTTGGAGACCTCTAGCCTCTCCCAGTGTATCGCAATTCAAAAAACACATTATCCCAAACGATATCCCATATATCCCAAACCAGCGCGGATAAACGGTTGCGTTCCAGCGCAGTTGCGCTATGCTTGTTGGGATATGTCCGACGTCCAGACACCACAATCCGTCGCCCAGACGAGTTACGAGGTCCACACCCCCGTCTTCCAAGGTCCTCTGGACTTGCTGCTGCGGCTGATCGAGAAGAACGAGCTCGATATCACCAAAGTCGCCCTGGCCCAGGTGACCGATGAATTCCTGGAGCAGGTCGATCGCATGCGCGCCGCCAGCCAGATCGACATTATCGCAGAGTTTCTCGCAGTCGCTGCCAAGCTGCTCTGGATCAAGTCCAAGGCGTTGCTGCCCAAACCCCCCGCATCGGCCCGGGAAGTCGACGAAGAAGAGGACGTGGGCGACGAGCTGGTGCGCCAACTTCGCGCCTACCGGCAGTATCGCGAGGCCGCCGGCTGGCTACGTGAGCGCGATCACGTGGGACTACGCTCCTACGTCCGCGGGAGCTACCAGCCGCGCCCTATCCGCGTCACGCTGGACCTGGCGGGCGTCGACCTACAGATGTTGCACGAGGCGGCGGAGCTTGCCCTGACCCCTGTCGAGCCCCCACGCCCCGAACGGGCGATCCAACGCCCGCGCATCTCCATTGTCGAACAGGTGACGATCATCCGGGAGCGGCTGCTGCGCTGGGCCAGGGTCAGCTTTCGCAAGCTGTTGAGCGACAAGCCCACGCGACTCGAGGCAATCGTCACGCTCCAGGCGGTGCTCGAGCTGATCAAGCAAGAGGCCGTATCCGCACAACAGGACGAGCCCTTTGGCGACATCACCATTCAGGCAACGATCCCTCCCGAGCGCATCTCACTCGCCGGAAGCGCGCAGGAAGACGCTACAGCCACTGCGGCCTGACTTCCCGAAACCTGGACGCACCTTGTGACGTAGTAGAAGTGCATTCCCTATAGTGAACGGGAGGTCGACAATGAAACTGCTTATCCGCTGGGCGATTACCGCCCTATCGCTGTTTGCTGCTGCCTGGGTGGTCCCGGGCATTCACGTGGACGACAGTCGTGGCTGGGTCGTCTACGCAGCAATGGCCGTGATCCTGAGCCTGGTCAATGCCCTGATCCGCCCGCTGCTCAAGATGCTCACGTGCCCCCTGATCGTGCTCACGCTAGGATTGTTCACGCTGGTTGTGAACGCGATCTCGATGCTGATCGCCTCCACGATCGCCAACAACCTCTTCAAGGTGGGGTTCTATATCGATGGGTTCTGGCCCGCGTTCTGGGGTGCGCTCATCGTGAGTGTGGTCAGCGTGATCTTGAGCATCTTCGTGAGTGACGACGACAAGAAGGATCGCCGCCACTAACTCGATCTCGAGCTTGCCAGCCGGCTTCGCAGTGTTATGATGGCACTACGATAACACTTGGAGCTGAGCCATGATCAACATCCGGCGCATCACCCTGACCGCACTGATGGCGGCCCTGATCTTTGTGCTGACCACGGTGCCGCGGATCCCCGTCCCGGCGACGGGGGGGTACGTGCATCTGGGGGATGCGGGCATCGCATTCGCCGCGGTCGCGTTTGGGCCGTGGGTGGCGATGGCCGCCGGTGGCCTGGGCACGGCACTGGCCGATCTGCTCGGATTTCCGCAATGGGCGATCTTCTCGCTGCTGGTCCACGGTCTCCAGGGACTCGCGATGGGGCGGATCCTCCATAGAGGTCTGAGCTGGGCACGCGCGTTGATTGCCGCTGTGGTCAGCATCGCGATCGTCGTCGGGGGCTATTTCCTGGCGGGCGTGATCCTGCAGGGGGCGGCGCTAGCAGCGCTGGAAATCGTGCCCAACGCCATCCAGGCCCTGAGCGGGAGCATCATCGGCCTGCCCCTTTACTGGGCCGTGCGACGGGCGTACCCGCCCCTGGAGAGTTACAGCGACAGAACCGTCTGAGGACAAGCAGTGACCATGTATGCGGAGGAGGGCCCGTGGCCTCCTCCGCCTTTTTCTGAGCCCCAACTATGATTCGTGCACACGACGTCACGTTCGCCTACGCCACCCGCCTGCCCGGGGAGTCCTCCCGGCCGGTCCTGACCGGCTGCTCACTTGATCTGGGCACGGGCGAGGCGCTCGCCGTCATGGGCCCGACGGGCGCGGGCAAGAGCACGCTGAGCTATGTCCTCGCTGGACTTGCGCCGCGCCATACCGGCGGCACGCTCTCGGGATCGGTGAGCATTGCCGGGCGCGACCTCCGCAACGGTCCGCCCGAGATCGGCAGCGTGGGCCTACTCTTCCAAGATGCAGCCACACAGCTCTTCACCACGACCGTGGAAGACGAGGTTGCGTGGGGCCTCGAAGCGATGGGGCTGGCCTCTGAGGAAATCGGACGGCGGGTCGAGGCATCGCTCACAGCCTTCGAGCTGACCACCGTGAGACGTCGTGCCCCGTGGGCACTCTCCGGCGGCCAGCAGAAGCGGCTCGCGCTCGCAGCGCTCTGGGCGATGCGGCCCAACGCACTGCTCCTCGACGAGCCGTTAGGCGGGCTTGACCCTGAAGGACGTGCCGAAGTCCTCGCCGCCGTCAGTAGCCTGCGTGAGGCCGGTACGACGCTGCTCATCATGACACTCCATTCCGAGACTGCGCGCCAGGCCGGGGCCTTCGCGCTGCTGTCAGACGGGCAATTATCACCCGCAATGCCCTGGGAAGCCCTCGTCGAGCAGGAGGCGGCCCTCATCCAGACGGGGCTCCTCTTCCCCTCCCGGTTGTGGCCCGATCTCGGTCCACGCGGCGCCGTCGCCGGCAGCATCCCCGCCATCGAGGTCAAGGGTGTGCATTTCGGCTACCCGGGTGAGGCTGAGGTGCTCCATGGGATCGACCTCACCATTCCCCAAGGGCAGTTTGTGGCTCTGGTGGGGCGCAACGGTGCCGGCAAGAGCACCGTCGTGCGCCATCTCAACGGCCTCCTGCGCCCCAGGAGCGGTACTGTGAGCATCCTGGGCCAGCCCCTGGCAGGGCGTGCCGCGGGCACGATCGCCAGACAGGTGGGCTTCCTCTTCCAACGACCCGAGCAGCAGCTCTTCTCGCCCACGGTACGGGACGAGATTGCCTACGGACCCACGCGGCTAGGCCTGAGCAACGTTCAGACGGGGGTCGACCGCGTGCTCGAGCGATTCGGGCTGCAGGACGTTGCAGACGTGCCGCCCGCGCTCCTTGGCTATGGCGCACAGCGCACCGTCACCTTGGCCGTGCTCGCAGCGCTGGCCACGCCCATCATCGTCCTCGACGAGCCCACGGTCGGGTTGGACGGGCGCGGCCTTGCACAACTCCTGGCCTGGTTGACGGAACTCCGCGAGCAGGGCGTGACGATTGTGCTGGTGACCCACGACCTCGACCTGGCTGCGCGCGCCGACCGCACGATTACGCTCGACGCCGGGGCTATCATCGCAGATGGCCCGCCCGCAGCCGTAATTGGCGGTGACGCATGACCGTTACGTTCGACACCTACGTGCCTGGCAGCTCGTTGCTCCACCAGCTCGACCCGCGGGTCAAGCTATGGGCGACGCTGCTGGGCTTCATGGCGGCGTTCATGCTGCGAGGACTCGGGGCGCAAGCACTCTTTCTGGCCGGTATTCACCTTATGCTCGTGGCGGCGGGAGTCCCCTGGCACAGGCTCGGGGGACTGTGGCGACAGATGGCGATCTTGGTCATCCTGATCTTAGTGTTGCAGCCGTTTCTGCGCCCTGTGGGGCATGAGATTTTCGCCCTGGGGCCGCTGCAGCTCACGGTAGGGGGCATGCTCGACGCCATGCGATTGGCCCTGCGGGCGCTGGGGATTGCTTTCGTCGTCGCCGCGCTGCTCTACACCACCGCGCAGCCGGCACTGGTCAGCGCTATGGTTCGGCTAGGGCTCCCCTACCCATGGGGCCTCACCGTCAGCCTGACCTTGCGCTTTCTTCCCGCCATTCAGGATCTCTACCACACCGTGCGCGACGCACAGGCGGCACGGGGTTGGGTTGCCGAGGGCCCGCTCTTCCGGCGGCTCAAAGAGCACCTCCCAGTCCTCGTTGCCGTCATGATCGGCACCCTGCGGATGAGCGATCAGCTCACGCTTGCACTTGCCGCACGGGGCCTGGAGACCACGCGCCAGCGCACCACGTGGCGCGCCCTCCGGATGCGGCAGCTAGATTGGGGCGTCGCGCTCGGGGCCACGCTCGCGTTCTGCCTCCTCGCCTGGTGGCAATTCGCGAACTGACCTTCGCGTCGCGCAACGGACGCGGCAGGGCCACGAGCCAGCCACAGCACCTGAGACGCGTGCCAGGATTGCTCCGGCCCTATCCTGTGCTATACTGCGTCGCGAGCGGGACATGCATAGGGTATCCACACTCCGTCTATGACGTATCAAACGACGTTGATCTACAATCCCACGGCCGGCCCATGGGATATGACGCGCCC
>Ga0123328_1003810_pt1 | contig 12642 bp, 8 predicted proteins | sample BioC12SIPDNA_2_FD_89702 | JGI IMG/M metagenome (GOLD analysis project Ga0123328, IMG submission 89702) | Anaerobic biogas reactor microbial communites from Washington, USA - Biogas_R1_A C12 SIP DNA | ecosystem: Engineered > Bioreactor > Anaerobic > Unclassified | place: Washington, USA...
GATGGCGCTGGCGGTCACGACGTTCGCGTTGCGGCACCTCGGGCCGAAGCGGCCGTACGAAGGCGAGGTCGAGGAGGCGGCGCGAGAGGACTGGAAGTCGTCGATGCGGCGGCTGGGCCTGAGGCGGCACACGCCGTGGCACGACCGGTTCCGGCAGTCGTGGATTCGGATTCGCCGGGATCGGTAGGACACCGGCGCGGAGCACGCGCGCGGGTCCGGGGATACGCCCCCCATGCTGTCGACTCCTCTCCCCTTCTAAGGGGAGAGGGTGGCCCGAAGGGCCGGGTGAGGGGGCGCGGCAGAGAACGCCGCGCGTGCGGAGGACCTTCTCCGCTCGACCCTGACCGCCCCTCGACGGCGCTCGGCCGCTCTCCCTGCAAGCAGGGCGAGGGGTGGTGGTGCGTGCTTCGCATACGCATGCCCGACAAGCGCGTGGGTCCGGGGGACCCACCCTACATATTCCGTCGGTCGTCGCCTCTTGCCTGGAAGCGACGACCGGCGGACACGGGACACGGGAACTCATGGACAGCCAGGCACCGAAAGGGTTGGTCGTGTTGAATCATGCAATCGTCGGTTGCGGGGTCATCAGCAACATTCACGGCACGTGCCTGGGGATGGTTCGCGGCAGCCGGCTGGCGGCCGTGATGGACATCGTGCCCGAGAAGGCGAAGGCCCTCGGCGAGAAGTACAACGTGCCCTACTTCACCGACCGGGACCAGATGCTGCGCGAGGTGCCGATCGACGTGGTCCACGTCTGCACGCCGAGCGGCAACCACCATGAGATTGCGATGTGGGCGGCGGCCAACCGGAAGCACTGCTTCTGCGAGAAGCCGATGGACGTGACGCTGGAGGCGATGGACCTGATCACCGCGGCGTTCAAGAAGAGCGGCACGTACTACGGCGGCTGCTTCATGAACCGGTTCAACCCGCCGGCGCAGTTGTTCAAGAAGGCGGTGGAGTCGGGACGGTTCGGCCGCGTGACGACGGCGTCGGCGCAGTGCATCTGGTGGCGGACGCAGGAGTATTACGAGTCGGGCGACTGGCGCGGGACGTGGGAGCTGGACGGCGGCGGTTGCCTGATGAACCAGGCGGTTCACTACGTGGACCTGATCCAGTGGCTGGTGGGGAGCCCGGTGAAGTCGATCCGGGCGTACACGGGCCTGCTGGCACACGAGCGGATTGCCGTGGAGGACACGGCGGTGGCGATCCTGAAGTTCGCCAACGGGGCGCTGGGCGTGATTCACGGCACGACGGCCGCGTACCCCGGCCCGCACGGGACCGTGGAGGTCTGCGGCGACAAGGGCAACGCCAGCTACGACGGGAAGATCATCCGGTGGAAGTTCGCGGACGAGCAGGCCGAGGACAAGACGATCCTGGAGACCGGCGGCGTGCCGCCCGCGGCGAAGCCGGCCGACGGCGCGACCACTGGCAGCGACCCGGCGGCCCTGGGCGCGTACCATGTGATGTTCACGCGCGCGTTCCAGGAGTTCAGCGACGCGATCCAGTCGGGCACGCCGAACGCCCTGGGCACGGCTGAGCACCGCAAGGCCGTCGAGATCATTCTGGGCATCTACGAATCGGCCCGCCGCGGAGGCGAAGAAGTGCGTCTGCCGCTGAAGAAGAGCGCGATCCCCGTGCCGATGAGCCTGCCCGCCGGTTACGCCGAGAAGGTGAAGGGCGCGATCCATCCGACGCTGCCGGAGGCGATGGTGACGTTCCGCAAGAAGCGGGCGTCGGCGAAGAAGGGTGCCAGGGGCAAGAGCGCCAAGGCGAAGTCGAGCGGCAAGGCGGCCAAGGCCACGGCGAAAAAGAGCCCGAAATCGGCCCGCAAGGCCAAGCGAGGGAGGAAATAGCGTCGCAGGCGCGTGGGCGGCGGCTCGCGAGGTGCCCCCTGCGATTTTCGCGTGGCTGCCCCTCGGCAGTGCTCGGGAACTGCGTCAAGCAGCCACCCTACGGGGCTGTGCGACAAACGCGTGGGTCCGGGGGACCCACCCTACATACTCCTCTCCCCTTCTAAGGGGAGAGGGTGGCCCGAAGGGCCGGGTGAGGGGGACACCGGAGAGAACGGTGCGCGTGTGGAGGGCCGTCCCTGCTCGACCCTCACCGCCCCTCGACTACGCTCGGGGCCCCTCTCCCTGCAAGCAGGGCGAGGGGTGAAGGTGCGTGCGTTGCACGCGCTGTCTGACAACAGTCCGCGTGGGTCCGGGGGACCCACCCTACATGTCTTACGATCCATCAGGAGTTGTTCTCTCATGCCCATGGGCGTTGTAGCGATTGTCGGTCGGCCGAATGTCGGCAAGTCGAGTCTGCTGAATTGTCTGGCGCGGCAGCGGATCGCGATTGTCGATCCGACGGCCGGCGTCACGCGCGACCGCGTGTCAACGATCATCGAGTTCGACGGCAGGTATTTCGAGCTGGTGGACACCGGCGGCATGGGCATCGAGGACGCCGACGCGCTGACGGCCCAGGTGGAGGAGCAGATCACGCGGGCGCTGGACGAGGCGCACCTGGTGCTGATGGTGGTGGACGTGCGCGAGGGCGTGACGCCGCTGGACAAGCTGGTGGCCGAGCGTCTGCGGAAACAAGCCAAGCCCGTGATCCTCGTGGCGAACAAGGCCGACAGCGACAAGCTGGACCAGGAGGCCCCGAACTTCTACGCGCTGGGGCTGGGCGATCCGCTGTGCGTGTCGGCGACGGAGCACCGACGGCGAGAGACACTGCTGGAGACGATTCTGTCGCGGCTGCCCGAGCCGGGCGAGGACGAGCGTCCTGCGGAGTCGGCGATGCGGATCGCGATTGTCGGGAAGCGGAACGCGGGCAAGAGCACGTTCATCAACGCGCTGGCCGGCGAGCCGCGCGTGATCGTCAGCGAGGTGCCGGGCACGACGCGCGACAGCGTGGACATCCGGATCGAGAAGGACGGGCTGGTCTACACGGTGGTCGACACGGCGGGGCTGCGGAAGAAAGCGAAAGTCAAGGGCGACATCGAGTACTACAGCCGCGTGAGGGCCGAAGAGGCCATCCGACGGGCCGACGTCGTAATGCACTTCATCGACGCGATGGTGCCGCTGTCGGGGGTGGACAAGCACCTGGGCAGCTACGTGATGGAGCAGCGGAAGCCGGTGGTGCTGGTGGTGAACAAGTGGGACCTGGCGGTGGCGAAGGCGACGACGGACGAGTTCGGGGACTACCTGAGCCACGAGCTGCCGGGCCTGGAGTTCGCCCCGATCGTGTTCACGACGGCCCTGGACGGCAAGAACACGGAGACGGCCCTGGACGCGGCGCGGAGCCTGTACAAGCAGGCTCGGACGCGCGTCTCGACGTCGCGGATCAACAAGGCGATTGACGAGGCGGTCCGCCGCCGCAAACCGCCGAGCGGCAAACAGGGGCAGCTCATCCGCATCTACTACGGGACGCAGGTGGCGGTGGACCCGCCGACGCTGACGCTGTTCGTCAATGAACCGTCGCACGTGTCGGAGGACTACGCGCGGTACCTGGTGAACCGGTTCCGGGAGATTCTGCCGTTCTCGGAAGTGCCGATGCGGCTGATCTTCCGTCGCTCCGGCGGCGACGCGGAGAAGGACACCGCGGCCCGGACGCGCGGCAAGTCGTCGGCTTCCGGTCGAGGCGACCGGACCCGTCGCGGGGCCGGCCGCAGCGCCCCGCCCGGCGACAAGCGCCGCGCCTCGCACCGCGGCCCGGCGGCCCGCCCGCCCCGCAAGCAGCGGCGGCGGTAGGCGGCGTCCGCGTCTTGCCCTGTCGCGCCGCATGGATCATGCGTTGGAGCCAACCAGGGGCAGGACGCCTTGCGGTCCCTGTGCAAGAAATCCGTACCGCGCCGCGACGCATCCACGAGAGCGTTGACGGACCTCCCTGCCCTTCCCCCCTGCTCGTGCCGCCTTGTGCCGGCGCGCCGCCACGCAGTACAATGACAAGGACTTTCGTGCGCCGCCACGGTTACATCACAAAGGAGCCGCGATGCAACACCGTAAGACCATAGGGCCGTTGCCGTTCGCGCCGTGTGCGCGGCACATGCTGGGACGGGTGGCCGCCATGGCGTGCCTGGCGGCGACGTTGTCGGGGTGCCGTGGGCCGGAGGCGGCGCGGCCGGACGGCACTCTGGCGGCGCCGGGAGCAAGCCGGGACGCCGAGGCGTTGCAACGGCCGGCTGCATCGAAGGAGACGACCGTGACCGAACCGAAACCGATCGAGACGCTGATGCGGACGGTGGACCTGAACGTGGGGCAGACGCGTGAGGTGGTGCTGTGCGACGGGCGGACGGCGACGGTGAAGCTGGTGGCGCTCGGCGAAGAGCGGGACGACCTTCGCGGCGCGGTCCGCCGCGCGAAGGCCACGGTGCAGATCAACGGTCGCGAGGCAGTGCTGACGGCCGGGGCGTACGAACTGCCGGCCCTGGTGGGTCGCGTGCAGGCGGATTGCGCGGTAACGAAAGCCTACGTGGCGAACAATCGGAGCAACCCGTGGGCGCTGGACACCGACGCGCGCGTGCGACTGTGGCCGGGCGGGTGGCCGTGGGTGCGAGCCGAGACGTTCGCCTATCCGGTCCGCCAGCGCTGGTTCGCCACGCAGACGCAGATGGCCAACGAGCCGACGTTCGTCGACGGCGTGGAGAGCCCGGCGGCCAAGCGCGTCTACTATCACGACGGCCTGGACATCGGCGGCCCGGACGGCCTGCTGGAGGTGACCTCGACGACGGACGGCCTGGTGGTCGTGGCGGGCGAGGCGCGCCTGGCGGGCCGCGAGGGACTACCCGCGAAAGGCCGGACCGACACGGTCTATGTGCTGGACGGTCGCGGGTGGCTGCATCGTTACAGCCACCTGGCGAGCGTGGCAGTGCGCGTGGGGCAGTCGGTGGCCAAGGGCGAGAAGCTCGGCGTGCTGGGCAAGGAGGGCGACAGCGGCGGCTGGTCGCACCTCCACTACGCCATCAGCGCCGTGCAGCCGTCGGGCCGGTGGGGCACGGTCGAGGGGTACGCGTTTCTGTGGCAGGCGTACGTGCAGCAGTACGGTCCGAAGTTGCTGGCGGTGGCGCGGCCGCACGCGCTGGCCTGGACCGGCCAGAAGGTGACACTCGACGGGTCGCGGTCGTGGGCCGCATGCAACAATATCACAGGCTACTTCTGGACGTTCGGCGACGGCACGGTGGCCCGCGGGGCGAAGGTGGAGCGGACCTACGAGAAGGCCGGCGAGTATTGCGAGACGCTCGAAGTGACGGACTGCCGCGGCAACCTGGAGGTGGATTTCGCCACGGTGCAGGTGATCGACCGCGAGCACCCGGACCGGTTGCCGCCGGGGGTACATGCGTGCTACGTGCCGACGTTCGACATCGCGCCGGGCGACCCGGTGACGTTCCTGGTGCGGACGTTCGGCACAACGGAGCGTCAGGAGGTGTGGGACTTCGGCGACGGCACGCCGCCGGTGACGACAAAATCCGACGGCAACGTCGATCCGCACGCCCGGGACGGCTATGCCGTGACGGAGCACCGGTTCGCGAAGACGGGGCGCTACATCGTCACGGTCCGCCGCAGTGACGAGCACGGGCAGGAGGCGACGGCGCGCATGGCGGTGTACGTGGAGCGCAAACGCTGAGGACATGAAGGAGCGGAGGAATGGCGCGACTGACCAGCCGTGAACGGTTCCAGCGGGTATTCGAGCACCGTGACGCCGACCGCGTGCCGATCATCGATTCGCCATGGGCGGGGACGATCGCCCGGTGGCACCGCGAGGGCATGCCCGCGGGGGTCCACTTCACGGAGTACTTCGACATCGACTGCGTGGCCGGGATCGGCACGGACACCAGTCCGCGGTATGCGGTCCGCACCGTCGAGGAGACCGACGAGTGGGCCATTCGCACGACGCGCTGGGGCGGCACGCAGAAGGAGTGGAAGCGGCAGGACTCGACGCCGGAGTTCATCAGCTTCACGATCACGGATCCGGACTCGTGGCGCGAGGCGAGGCGGCGGATGGCGCCCGACGACGACCGCGTGGACTGGGCGAAGCTGGCCCGCGACTACCCCCGGTGGCGCGAGCGCGGCCAATGGATCCAGGCCGGTCTCTGGTTCGGATTCGACGTCACGCACTCGTGGATGGTCGGCACGGAGCGCGTCCTGATGGCCCTGGTGGAGAATCCGGAGTGGCTCGTGGACATGTGGAACCACGAGCTCGACGTGCAGTTGGCCCTGCTCGACAAGGTGCTCGATCGCGGCTACACGTTCGACTCGGTGTTCTGGTGGGACGACATGGGGTACAAGCACAGCCAGTTTTTCTCGCTGGCGATGTACCGGGAGCTGCTGAAGCCCGTGCATGGGCGGGCCATTGAGTGGGCGCACGCGCGCGGCATCAAGGCGCACCTGCACTCCTGCGGCGACGTGAACCCGTTCGTGCCCGAGCTGGTGGGCCTGGGGCTGGACGCGCTGAACCCGCTGGAGGTCAAGGCCGGCATGGATCCGGTGGCCCTGAAACGGGAGTTCGGTGATCGCCTGGTGCTTCACGGCGGGATCAACGCGGTGCTGTGGGACGATTTCGACCGCATCGCGGCGGAGATTCGCCGCGTGGTGCCGGTCGTGAAAGAGCACGGCGGGTACATCTTCTCGAGCGACCACTCGGTGCCCAACACCGTCAGCCTGGACACCTTCCGCCGCATCACGGACCTGGCCAAAGAGGCAGGGTCCTACGAGTAGAACCGCGTCGCGAGCGGATTCCCGTGGCGCACCGGTCACGTCTCCTGCGACATCCGCAGGCGTGCCAACTCCCGTTCGCGGGCGGCTACCAGGTCCTGGCGGCCGATGAGCGCGACGACCTTGCCGTCGGCATCCACCACAGGCAGTTGATCGTACTTGACGCTCGCGAAGTGGCCCATCACCGCCGACAGGTCGGTCTCCTCGCGCAGCGGGTCGACGTTCTCGCTCATCATGTCCTCGGCGATGATCACGCGGCCCATGTCGGCACGGTAGAGGAACCGTCGCAGGTCGTCGAAGTCGATCAGGCCGACGAGGCGGCCGCGCTCGTCGGCCACGGGAAAGACCGCCTGGGTGGTCGTGGGCACCAGGGGGATGATGGATTCCAGCGTGGCGTCGGGCCGCAACGACGTGAAGGGCGGTCGCTCGGCGGCAAGCAGGCCGCGGACCGTCATGCCCTTGAGGACGTCGCGGATGAACTCGCCCTGGTGGGCGGGCGAATCGATGCGCGAGGGCACCTGCTCGCGATAGATGGCATGTTTGCGGCCGCTGACCAGGTACGCCAGCGCGGCGACCCACATGGCCGGCACAAGCAGTTCGTAGCCGCCGGTCAGTTCGGACACGATGATGATGGTGCTGATGGGCGTCTTGGCGGCGGCGGAGAAGAAGGCGGCCATGCCGAGGATCACGAAGATATCGATGCGGGTGACGACCGACGGCATGGCCATCTGGAGGAGCAGTCCGACGGCGCCGCCCAGGGTGCCGCCAATGACCATGCTCGGACCGAACACGCCTCCGGAACCGCCCGAGCCGATGGTCAGCGACGTCGTAAGGATTTTGCCGAAACCGACAACCAGCAGGAGGATGACGGCCGCCATGGGGCTGTAGGCCAGATCGCCGCTCAGGGCCTTCTGGAGGATGCCGTAGCCGAACGAGAGGATGTTCATGGCGTCGTCGCGGGCGCTGCCGCCGAGTCCCGCGACGGCGTAGCAGGCGGCCACGGCGAAAACGCCGGCCAGGACGGCGCCGACGGCGGGCTTCAGTTGCCGCGGGATGCCGAGCCGCTTGAAGAGTTCGCTGAGGCCGTAGAAGCTGCGGACGTAGATCATGGCGGCACCGACCATGGCCAGGGCTAGCACGGCCAGCGGACCCAGCAGGAGCGGATTGTCGAACGCCAGGTGCGGCGCGATGTCGAAAATGTGGTCGAAGCCGGACGGCTGGCCGAAGACGTAGACGGCCATGAGGCCGTAGACGCAGTAGGCCACGGCGCAGGCGATGAACGACGGGATGATGGCCTGGCTCTCGAAGTCCTCGTCGCGATAGAGCACCTCGGAGGCGAAGATGGCGCCGGCCAGCGGCGCGCGAAAGATAGCGGCCACGCCGGCGCCCATGCCGGCGGCCAGCAGGAGTCGGCGTTCGTACTCGGACAGCTTCAGGCGCACGGCCAGGAACGAGCCGAAGCCCGCGCCGATCTGGGCGATGGGGCCTTCGCGGCCGCCGGAGCCGCCGGAACCGATGGTCAGTGCGCTGGCGATGATTTTCACCAGGGGCACGCGCGGCCGAATGAGGCCGTGGTTGCGGTGGAACGCTTTGATCGCGGCGTCGGTGCCGTGGCCCTCGGCCTCGGGGGCGAGCGTATAGACGAGCAGTCCCGAGAGCACTCCGCCGCCGGCCATGACGGCCAGCAGGAGCCACGGGGAGAAGCCGCCGGCGACCGCAGCCGCCGACTCGAACAGGAAATCGCCCTCGTGTGCCGGCCCGGTGGGGTGATAGCCGGCCACGCGTTCGAGGCCGTAGTAGACAATGTAGCGCGACAGGACCTGAAAGGCCACGGCGCCCAGGCCGGCCACGGTGCCCACGAGGGCCGCCAGGAGAACAAGTCGGCCGACGGATCGAATGTGGCCGGAGGTCGCCCGCGACCCGCCGAACCATCCTGCAAGACGAGGCATCTTCATCGCGATCGGAACGTGCTGCGCCAGGAAACGAAGCGACGACGACGGCGCAGCGGCCGCCGCGTCGCGATTCACGTCACCATGATAGGCCATCTTGATGGTCGGGGCAACAGCCGTTTTGGGTTTGCGTCGCGCGCCGCGGGTGGCCATAATGCGCGTCGCGAACGCGGCCTCGCTTGCCGCAACGACACCGAGCCCTGAGGATCAGCGCGTGACCTGTGCAGGACGATACTTCGTGTGGCGGGGTCTGGCGACGGCCGTGGCCGTGGCCTGCCTGGCAGCCGGGTGCGGCAACCGTGACGAGGACGGCCTGGCCGCTGGAGGCGTCAACCGCCCGGCGACGGCCACGGTCTGGCAGGAGGCCGAACAGTACGAGGAGCCCGATGCGGCCGCGACGCCCAAGGCGATTGACCGCCCCGCGGCATCGAGGGGCCTGGTGCTCGATCCCGCGGAGGTGGATCGGCCGGGCGCGAAAGTCCGCTACACGGTCACGCTGCCGGAAGCCATCGGCGAGGCGCGCCTCGTGTTTCGCTATGCCCGGGAGAAGTGGGGCCGCGAGATTCCGCCGGCCGAGTTCGCCGTGGTCCTCACCGCCGGCGGCCGCACGACGCGGCGCACCGTGACGTTCGGCGACACGGGCGGCTGGGGACAGCGGCCGCAACAGTGGCGTCTGCGCGGCGTCGCGCTGGGCGATCTTCCGGCCGGATCGTGCGTGGTGGAGCTGGAAGCCGTCAACGAATTCACCCGGGTGCTGCTGGACGGGTTCTGGATCGTGCCGTCGTCGCTGGCGATGTCGGCGTACGAGACCTCGTCGCTGAGCCGCATGCTCGGCGTCGCCGGCGGCTGGGTCGGCCTGTCGGCCGAGGATGCGGCGATCAATCAGTGCGCCGATCGGGTGGTGCGGGTGGCAGCGCGGAGCTTCGACGGTCGAAAGCCCGAGTTGACAGCCGCCCTGGAAGGTATGACGCTTCGATCCGACCAGGCGGCGCTGGCTCCGGGAAGCCTGGCTCCGGGCCAGAGGGTCGAGCTGACGGTGTGCGGCCACGGCGACGCGCCGGGCGACAAGCACATTCGGTTCGTGCACCTGGAGCTTCCGGCGCTGGACGACGGCATCTACCGGCTGCGCGTGACGGCGGCGGCGCCCGCCGGCACGATGGCCGTTCCGGCGATGCTCTGGGGCAAGCTCCTGACGGATCTGGACGCGACGGTCGGTCGGCTGAAGGAACGGCAGCAGCGGCTACCGGCCGCCGCCGAGGCGGCGCGGTGTGCGGCGGACTTCGAGCATGCGGTCAAGTACCTGTTGAACGGCCGGGAATTGCTGTCCGACGACACGTTCGACCTGGCGATGGTGATTTGCGGCATTCGCCGCACGATCGACCAGTCGCAGGAGACGCTTCGGCGGCTCGATGCCGGGCAGTCGCCGTACGACGGCCGCACGGGCGACCTGCGTCTGGCCCTGCGCGTCAACGGTGTCCTGGCGCCGTATCGCATGGTGATTCCCGAGGGGCGCGATCCGGCATCGACGATGCCGACGGTGGTCCTGATCCACGGGTCCGGCGAGAACGAGGACATCTGGCTCGACATGGGCGACGACATCGTGGCCCGCGAGGCGGCGCGACGCGGGTACCTGGTCCTCGCGCCGCGGCGTCTGGCCCAGGACGAGCGCTACGAGATTCTGGACCATTTCCTGGCCGAGGCGGTGAAGGCCCATCCCATGATCGACCGGCAGCGGATCTTTCTGGGCGGCCACTCGCGCGGCGGATTCGCGTCGTGGGAACTGGCCGCTCGTCATCCCGGTCGGTTTCGCGCCATTGCCTGCGTCTGCGGGGTCACCGATGCCTCCCTGGCGTCGCAACTCGCATCGGTCCCGGTGCTGCTGATTCACGGCGAGAAGGACACGACCGTCAGCCCTCAGGTGACGCGCGATGCCGCCGCGGCGCTTCAGCGCCTGGGATACGACCACCAGGTGCACCTGTTCCCCGACAACGGCCACGAGCTGCGCAATCACGCGGCCATTTATGTCCCGCTGATCTTCGATTTCTTCGACCGGTACCGTTAGGGCTGTCACCCCTTGCGTGTGCCGAGGATGCGCGGCGCGGGCTCGGTGGCAAGGCGGACCGAGATGCGGCCAGCCAGGTTCGCCGCCACGCGGGCGACGGCCTCGGCGGCCGTGGCGTCGGTGTCGAGCACGCGGTCGGGCCGCCCGTCGTCGCCGGCGGCGCGAATCGACAGGTTCAGCGGCAGGTCGCCCAGGTACGGCGCCTGGATCGACGCGGCGGCCGTCTCCACGGTGCCGTGGCCGAACAGGTCCGTGGCCTTGCCGCAATGCGGGCATGTGAAGCTCGACATGTTCTCGATGAATCCGAGAATCGCAATGTCGGTGCTGCGGTACAGGGCGGCGGCCTTCATCGCGTCCTGGAGGGCCACCTCCTGGGGCGTGGAGACGATGACCGCGCCGGTGACCGGCGCCAGCTGCGCCAGCGACAGATGCACGTCGCCGGTGCCGGGCGGCAGATCGATGACCAGGTAATCCAGCTCGCCCCAGTCAGTGTCGGTCAGGAGTTGCTCGAGGGCCTTGTGAATGAGCGGCCCGCGCCAGGCCAGGGCCTTGTCGGGATCAATCAGCAGGCCGATGCTCATCATGGCCAAGCCGCAGGCCTGCACCGGCTGGAGGCGGCCGTCGACGAGGTCGGGGCGGCGGCCGGCGACGCCGAGCATCCGCGGAATGCTCGGGCCGTAGAAATCCGCGTCGAGCAGGCCCACGCGGGCCCCCTGCCGCGAAAGCGACAAGGCTGTGAAGACCGCGACGGTGCTCTTGCCGACGCCGCCTTTGCCGGCGCCGACGGCGATGATGTTCTTGACCATGGGCAACGGCGTGTCGGCGGCGTCTTCGGCCTCCGCCGCGGCGGCGCTGCGCACGCGACTGGTGACGTGGATGTCCACGCGCTGGACGCCCGGCACGGCCGACAGGGCGGCGCGAATGTCATCCTGCATTCGGGCTTTCATCGGGCAGGCCGGCGTCGTCAGTTCGAGCGTCAGGCTCACGCGGCCGTCGCCGTCGGCGCGCACGTCCTTGACCATTTCGAGCGAAACCAGGTCGCGGCCCAGTTCCGGATCGTTGACCGACGACAGGGCCTTCATCAGCACTTCGTGTGACAGCATGGCAGAAACCTTTCCAGGCCGCCGCGCGGCGACCGTCAGAGAATGAATGGCGCCGGCACTTCGATCAATGCGAAGGCGGCGTCGGTGAGGCGGGCGATCCCGGAGACGCCGGCGAAACGCCCGATGCCGGCCCGGGCGGCACGGATCCCGCGGCGGCAGCCCGCAGGCGGTCCAGCTCGTCCTGCACCGGCCAGCGCGAGAATGCCATGTACGCCAGGATCAGGGACGACCCAAAGGGCAGCAACGACAAGAACCCCAGGGCCCAGTGGTGCCCCATCTTGTGGAAGAGCTTGCAGAAGACGACCACGAAGAAGACCGCCAGGACGAGCGAGATGATCGACAGGACGACCAGCGCGGCCATGAAGAGCGCCGGCGACACGTTCATCATCTCGTGAAGCGGTTGGGATCGCGAGGGCATCGGAATTCCTCCGTGGCGGCACACGCGGCCCGCCCGTCGCCCGACCGACTGCCGGCGCCGCAGGGCCGCACGCCGCACAGTATACGCCACCGTGCGGCCTAATAGCAAGGCGGCGATGGGACGATTGCCGTAGCGCGCACGGCGCCTGCTCTCAGCCGCGAGGAAGGGGCCATTCATTCGACATGCCTGACGGGGCGAGCCTGTCCGACAATTCGATGCGTGGTTCGTTGTTGCTGGGTGCCTGCCCCGTCGGGCCTGTCCGACAATTCGTTGTGTGGTTCGTTGTTGCTGGGTGCCATGCCTGCCCCGTCAGGCATGGGCAAGTCTCCGTGCCCTTCCGCGTGGCTGCCCCTCGACGGTGCTCGGGAACTGCGTCAAGCAGCCACCCTACGCCCGTGGTGTCGTATCGCCA
>Ga0123328_1003814_pt1 | contig 12633 bp, 10 predicted proteins | sample BioC12SIPDNA_2_FD_89702 | JGI IMG/M metagenome (GOLD analysis project Ga0123328, IMG submission 89702) | Anaerobic biogas reactor microbial communites from Washington, USA - Biogas_R1_A C12 SIP DNA | ecosystem: Engineered > Bioreactor > Anaerobic > Unclassified | place: Washington, USA...
CCACGAACTGGAGCACAAGACGCCGATCAGCAAGTTCGCCGGTTGTGCCACGCCTGAAGAAGCCGCCCTCAGTCACCGGCTGTTCACGGCCGCGCTCGAGTCGCAGGACAGCGCGAGCACGGTCAAGCTGGGTTGAATTGACCGCAGAAAGACACGCGTGAGCGCCCGGCCCCTGATGTTCGCCGCCGTCCTGTGCATGGCAGCCCAGACGCTGCTGATGCGCGCCGCCTTGGAGTCGTGGCCCGTCAGCCTGGCCGGGGTCATCTCCCGAACCGTGGCTTTCACCATGCTCGCCGCGTGGGTGCTGGCGACCGGCAGCGGCTGGCGGCGGTTCAAGCCGCGCGGAACCGGCTGGTGGCTCGTGCTGATGTGCCTCGTCTCGGCCCTGCTCAACTTCGCCCTGTTCAATGCCCTGAAGTGGACCACGGCCACCAATCACGCGATCCTCTACCGGCTCGACACGATCCTCGTCGTCCTCATCGGCAGCCTTCTCGGCATCGAACGGATCGGCTGGAAGGAGCTCATCCTGCTGCCGCCGATGCTTCTGGGGATCGCCCTGCTGGCCGAGGTCGGGCAGTCCGGCTTCCAGGTGCACTGGGCGGGCGACCTCTTGGTGATCACCGGCGCGGCCGCGTTTGCCGTCAACGCATTTGTCAACCGCCATATCGTCCAGACGATGGAGCCGGAATCGATGGCGGTCTACAACATCGCCGCCGGCTCGCTGGGTTTTGTCGTCGTATCGATCAGCGAGGGCGAGTGGTCATGGCTCGCCCGCGGCGCGCCGAGCGTCGGCGCCTGGCTGATCCTCGTGGTTCTCGGCCTGCTGATCACCGGTTTCGTTCCGGCGTACTACCTGCTGCTCCGGCACGTGCCCGTCTGGAAATTGAGGACCTGGATGCTGATCGTGCCGCTGCTGGTGGCCGGCGCCGACTGGCTCGTTTGGGGCACGCGGCTGACCGGGTGGCAATGGCTCGGCACGGCCCTGCTTCTCGGCGGCCTAGCTGCGCTGATTCATCTCGAACGCCGCGATCGGATCAACGGCCCGCCGTGAACCGGGCCGTTCGGCGACTTGGTGGCTGGCCGTGGGGTCCGTCGGTGCAGGCTCCGCATGACCATGCACCGGAAGTACTCCTGCCGGGTGGTTGCCGCTTTGCGGACGGTCTCGACACCCCGTCTAAAGTAGGGGTGGCACATAACAAACGTAGGGCCTTGACCAAAATACTATCACATGATAGTATTTTGATGCCGATGATTCTTCCTGACGACGAGACATCGGACCCCACAGGAGGCGAGGCGATGGATGCTTTTCTCGTGAAACCGTCACGGAGCGACAGATGGCAACCCGTGAACAGGTCGCTCAGTTCCTGCACGACTTCAAGGCGGCCCTGACGCTGGGGCATGTCCGATGGCTGCGACGTTCGGACCAGACCAAGGCTCATCTCTCCGGGCTGGAGATCACCCGCAACCAGGCGGTTGACTACCTGCTTGGGCTCACGCCCGACAACTACAGCAAGGGACCGGAGCCCGATGACTTTGACTCAAAGCGAGACGTGTGGTTCTTCGGAAGCGACGTGGAAGGTACGGAGGCGTACATCAAACTGGCACTTCAGCCCGACCAACGACGCCGAACGGTCGTTCACGCCGTCATCTGGTCGTTCCACGCCGCTGAGTACCCGGTGAAGTACCCCTTGCGGGAATCAATATGACGACGATCAACACGGACTACTGCGTGATTTGCGGCGACGACCGCGAGTTCCGCCACGAGCGAAAACCGACCGAGTTCGAGGTCCGCGGAGAGACCTTGAAATTCGACGTGCCAGTCAAGGTATGCCCGAACTGCGGTACTGTGGAAGAAGAGGAAGCCGTCGATCCGGCCGAGATCGCCTTCGGCGAGTACCGAAAGCGTAAGGGCCTTCTCACGCCGGAGGAAATCAAGAGCATCCGGAAGCGGTTCCGGCTGAGTCAGAAGTCGTTGGCCGTGCTCTTGGGTATGAGCGAGGCGACCGTCAATCGTTACGAAGGGGGCGGGCTTCAAGACGAAGCCCACGATCAGGCAATCCGGGCCTGCCAGAATCTCGAGGTGATGAGAGACCTCTTAAGCCGTCGAGGTGATCGCCTTTCTGCTTGGCAGCGACAGAAGATACAGCAAGCCCTTGATGGCGAGGAAGAGAAGCGACGTGGTCTTCTAGTTGACCCGGACAGACTCTGGAACATGCCGGATGAGTTTTCGTTGACAACGGGATTCCGAAGATTTGACTACGGCCGGTATGTGGCAGTGGTTGTGTGGTTCTGTCGACGGCTGAATACGATCACGCCTACAAGCCTGAACAAGCTGTTGTTCTATGCTGATTTCCTCTGTTTTCGCTCGGAGTCCGTGTCGTTGACCGGAACTGCTTACCGGCGGCTAGCCTATGGCCCGGTTCCAGCGGATTTCGGGGGTTTACGTGAACAGATGGAGTTGGACCAGTTCGTCGAAATACGCGAAGTCAAATGGCAAAACGGAAACGTCGGTGAGGAATATCGGGTCGGTCCGAGAGCCAATGAACTTGACGTCTTGTTTTCCCCTCGCGAATTCAAGGTGCTTCATACCGTAGTCAAGGCGTTTGAGGGAGCTTCACCAAGCCAAATAAGCGACCGCTCACACGCGGAATCCGCCTGGAGAGACACGGAAGACCAGGCGTTGATCTCCTACGAGAAGGCGGCCGACTTGTCGCTGGCCGTACCGGATTGACACGGTGACTTGGCCGACGACGTCTCCAGCCCTCTGACGACGCTTGGCCGATCGCCTACTCCGCGCCGCCAAAGAAGCCGTCTTCGATCCAGATCGGTTTGTATCCCCGGTCCAGAACGAAGCGGAAGGCCGTCGCATAACGCTCGTAGATGTCCGGAACGAAGTTCTTGTAGAACGGCCACCAATACTGTTCGTGCCCCGCGATATTGATCAAGTGGCTCTTGGAGGGAACCTCGATCCGGCGGAGGATATTCGCGGCGATCTTGTCGACCGGCGTCCAGTCGCAACCGCCGGTTGAGCCGCTGTAGAAGATCAGCCCGCTCTCGAAATGCATCCAGCCCTGGTTGTCGCAGAGATACTCCAGTACGTCGTCAGGAAGATGGTAATCGCAAATCTTCCTCTCCTTCGCGTCAGGCCTTCTCCCTCTCGTCTGCAGCATCTTCACGCCGCGGTCGGCCAGAACGCGATAGCAGTCCGGCGGAACGTCCGCCCAGTGTATTTGCAGGCCGGCCGTGTAGGCGGAGCCCGCGATCCGTTTCAGCTCGCCGGCGACCAGGTCGAAATCGGCGGCGAGTTTTTCGGGGGTCGCATTCAGGTACGGGATGTCCGGAAACTCGTTTTCCGAATGAAATGCCAGCCGCAGCCAATCCGCATTGTCCTCGAATTCCGACTTGTACTTATCGGGAAACATTGAGAGCCGGAAATCCCGTTCCGGGGTTGTATTGAAGCAGTTCAGATTGATCTTGGCGCCGAAATTCCGGTGCAGTTCGCGGAGCCGCGCCAGGTAGAAACAGTCGAAAATGCTCTTGTAGTTCTTTGCGCAGATGTCGCGGAAGAAGAAACTGTGATCGTCGATGTAGCAGCGAAAACGCCGAGACGCGTTCTTCGCCCAGACCGCCCGCGTGCGGATTTCCCGGGGCGCGCCGTTGATCGTCGTCCGGGCCTTGATCTCCGTGATCCGGTCTTTCAGCAGCGCGACCGCCTGAAAAGCGCCGTCCTGGACGCTCGCTGGGATCTTTTGCCCAGCGGCCGTGAATAGTTCAAGCTTCGCCCCGTGCGGCACGGAGCCGGCGACCCGGATCTTCAGCATCTTCTTGCCGTCCGGCCCCGTTTCGGTTCCGAGAACCGGCGGGCCGCACTCCTCGTGAATCACGCCGCCGTCGAACGGCTCGGTGAAACGGAACTCGTTGGGCGACCCCGCGGCTTCCGCGGGAGGGCCCTCGGCCGCCGGACTGGTCGCATGACAGACACTGCCGAAAACACCCGCCGTTGCGCCGAGAGCAACTGTTTCCAAAAAAGTCCGCCGTGATGCCCTCTTGAGATTTCGATTTGTCATGATCATCACCTCTTGCTGCCAGTCTGCTTGAATTGTCCAGCCGGTAATCCGGCCTGCGGATAGCGGCGGAAACGGCCATCGGAACGCCGCTTGGACAGGGGCGCCCCGGGGGGGCTGCAAATCGCGGCCTTCGTGACGAACGGAGGTCGAGTCTCAGGTTAGCCTCGCAGGGGACGGGAAGTCAACTCAGGGAACCGCTGCCACTCGACAGGCGGCCCGAACGATGGATAGCGCGAGCGCGGCCGCCCTCGGAGCCGTCGCTTGAGTCCCAAGAGGTTCCCTCTTAAGATGTTTGGACGGCTCCGCCCGCAGTCTGCCGAGCGCCAAGAGCCGATCGCGACGACATATCGTGTTGACCATCAGCAAAACGATCGGACCTATAGCCATGAAAGGACTGCTGATTCTCCCGGCCATGCCGGCCATCTTGGCCATTGCGGCGCAAACCTACGCGGCGGATGCCGCGATGGCTCCTGTCAAAGATGTGCCCGGCCTGCCGCGGGTGCTGCTGATCGGGGATTCGATCTCGATCGGCTACACGCTGCCGGTTCGGGAGCGGCTCAAAGGCAAGGCCAACGTCCATCGCGTGCCCGACAACGCCAGCTCCACCGGCTATGGATTGAGTCGGCTCGACCGGTGGCTTGGCGACGGCAAGTGGGGCGTGATCCATTTCAACTTCGGGCTGCATGATGCGAAGCTGCCGCCGGAGGGGTTGGGGCACGCGCCGCCGGAGGTCTATCAAGAGCAACTCCGGCAGCTCGTGGCGCGGATGCGGGCGACCGGCGCGCGATTGATCTGGGCGACGACGACGCCGGTGCCCAACGGCGGCTATCTTGCGCCCAACCGCCGCTTCGGCGACATCGACGCCTACAACGCCGCCGCCCGGAAGGTGATGGAAGAATGCGGCGTGGCGATCGACGATCTGGGCGCGGCGATCGCCCCGCACGTGGACACGATGCGCAAGCCCAAGGATGTTCATTTCACGGACGAAGGTTCGGCCCTGCTGGCGAAGTGCGTTGCGTCGAGCATCGAGGCGGAACTGGCCAAAGCGGCGAAAGAACGAGAGAAATGACACGCGCAGCGATTCGCCTTGCTTTGTGCCTGGCATGGACGTCTTGCCCGTCCGCGGCGTCGCCGTCTGCCGGGGCTTCGGAAGAACGAGCGGATGTTGCGGATCGCCAAGGCGTTCGACCGTGGGAAGATCGGACCCTGTCCACGGCGGGCGGCGCCGCGCCCTATCCCCCAAGCCCGGTGATCGAGCGCGTGGAATTCGATTTTTCCACGCACCGCCGGCTGGCCCCCGGCAGCGACAATTGGCCGGTCACCTGGTCCGACGACGACCGGCTCTACACGGCGTGGGGCGACGGTGGAGGATTCGGCGGAACGAACAGCCGGGGCCGCGTTCCGCTGGGCGTGGCGCGGATCGACGGCGACGCGGCCGACGATTCCGGCCACAACGTCTGGGGTGGATGGAACACCGATCACCCCGCCCAGTTCGGCGGCAAGAGCTATGGGATTCTCTCGGTGGGCGGAGTGCTGTTCATGTGGGTGGCCTGCCAGCCGAACCCGCACCTTGGCGCATGCCGCCTGGCCCGCTCGGCCGACCACGGGGCAACGTGGAGTCTGGCGGATTGGGCCTTCCGCTTTGAAGACCGGCTGACAATCCCCACGTTCGTGAATTTTGGCCGCGACTACGCGGGCGCCCGCGACGGCTTCGTCTACAGTTTTTACATCGAGCCCGCCTGGGGGCCCGCAAGATCGCCGACCGGTCCATACGGCTTCGACGTTCACAAACCGGGTCGATTGTATCTCTCGCGCGTCCCGAAAGACGCGATTCTCGATCGCGCCTGTTACGAGTTCTATTCCGGCCTTGCAGCGGACGGCAGGCCTGCCTGGTCCGGCGATGTTCACGACAAGAGGCCGGTCTTCGAGGATCCGAATGGCGTCGGTTGGAACCTGAGCGTGAGTTTCAACCCGGGATTGCGCCGCTACCTCCTGTGCACGGAGCACGCGCGGACGCACGCCGGCCGGCTGGGAATCTTCGACGCGGCGGAACCCTGGGGGCCGTGGACGACCGTCGTCTACGCAGACGATTGGGGCGCGGGGGAGATTGAAGTGTCGACGTTCTATTGGAGTTTTCCGACCAAGTGGCTGAGCGCCGACGGGGCCCGGTTCACGCTTGTTTTCACGGGCAAGAACACGAACGATGCTTGGAATACCGTTGGGGGCAGGTTTCTCATCAAACGGGCCCCGGACCCCTGAGGTTCGCAGCCCGGAACAGGAACATGGAGCGAACAGGCGGAGAGGAGTCGTGATGATGCCCAAGACGATGGTTTTCCTATGCGGAATGGCCCTGGCAGCCGTCGTGTCGCGGCCGGTTGCCTCGTTTGCAGCCGAGGCCGAGCCCGAGATGTCGTTCCGTTTCGAATCCGGCGCCGACACGTGGAGGCCGCGGTCGGCCTCGATCGGGGTGTCGCGCGAGGAGGGCGACGGCGCCGTGCCTGGCAGTGCGGCGCACCTCCGCGTCCAAGGGCGGATCGAGGAGGGATGGAACTACGCCGCCTGCGAGCCGCGGCCGATTCGTCCCAATCAGCTCTACCGGTTCACGGCATGGGTCCGCGTGGACAAGCTCGGATCGGCGACGCCCCCGCCCTATCTGAAGTGCGAGTTCACCGGCGAACGGCGCAAGTCGCTCGGCCAGGTGCACACGACCCGTTACGAGCCGTCGCGGCTCGGCCAATGGCAGCAGCTCGAAGTCGAGTTCCAGGCGCCGGAGCAGGCGCGGACATGCTGGCTGGCGCTCGAAAAGGGGACGAGCTCGTCTGCCGAGATCGATGCCCGGCTGGACGAGATCGAGCTCCGCCCGATCGCTCGCCTGAGCGTGATCGACCGCTATCGTTTGGAGCCGCTGCCGGAGAAGCTGGTGGCGGCCCGCGGCGTGCATCCGCGGCTCTACTTGAGCGCCGCGAAGATCGCGGAACTGCGCGGGGCGATCGCAACCACGCACGCGGAACTCTGGCGGGAGCTTCGCGCCTTGGCCGACCGGGCGGTGAAGCGCGGCCCGCCGGCCTACCGCGAAGACGACGGCCACAGCGGCGACGAACAGCTCTGGCAGCGCGAAGTCGGCAACACGATGCCGGTTCTCGCCATGGCCTACGTCCTCAGCGGCCAGCGGCAGTATCTCGAAAGCGCCGAGGCCTGGGCCCTGGCCTCCTGCGGATACAAAACGTGGGGCTTGGGCCGCATCGACGGCATGGACCTGGCCGCCGGCCATCAACTGTTCGGCCTGGGGATCGTCTACGACTGGTGCCATGCCGACCTGGCCGAAGACGCCCGGCGGACGATCCGCGAGACGATCGTCCGCCGCGGCTCGGCGATGTTCGAAGCCGGCGCTACCGGCAAGGCATGGTGGGGCAAATCCTACATGCAGAACCATCTCTGGGTCGATGCCTGCGGGCTGTCCGTCGCCGGGCTGGCCGTTGTGGACGAAGTCGACGACGCGGACCTTTGGATCGGCTTCGGCCTCGATAAGTTCCGCCGCACGAACGACGCCCTGGGCACTGACGGGGCGAGCCACGAGGGAGTGGGCTACTGGGAATACGGGGTTGAATACCTCCTCAAGTTCATGCACCTCGCCCGCGAGCTGCTCGGCGTGGACCTCTACCAGCACCCCTGGTGGCGGCAGACGGCCGCGTACCCGCTCTATCTCAGCCTGCCGCGGCAGGCGTGGACGCGGTCCAATTCGATCGTCGATATCGCCGACTGCCCGAGGTCGCACTGGTACGGCCCCGACTATCTGCTCCGCGGCCTTGCGCGCGAGTATCGCGATGGGCACGCCCAGTGGCTGGCCGACCAGGTCGATCGGGCGGATATCGCCGCGCCCGGCGCATCGTGGCTGAATCTCGTGTGGCACGACCCGGCGGTCAAGCCCGTTCCGCCCGACGATTTGCCGACGCTCCGCCACTTCGACGACCTGGGGATCGTCAGCGCGCGAACCGGCTGGTCGGGCGCCGAATCGCTCGCCGTGCTGAAGTGCGGTCCGTTCCTCGGACACAAAGCGGTCGAGGAGTTTTCCTACGATCCCGGCGGCGGGCACGTGCACCCCGATGCGAATCATTTCGTCCTCTTCGGCGCCGGCGAATGGCTGATCCGCGACGACGGCTATCGCGCCAAGTGGACCGGGCAGCACAACACGCTGCTGGTCGACGGGCGGGGGCAGTTGGGCGAGGGCAAGCAGTGGTTCGACGGCAGCCGGCCGCTGGCGGTGAAATCGCGGCCGCGAATCCTCCGCGCGGCAAGCACGCCCGCGGTCGACCACGTCGTGGGCGAGGCCGCGGCGGCCTATCCGGCGGACCTGGCGGTCGAGTCGTACCGGCGGCACCTGCTGTTTCTCAAGCCCGACGTCGTTATCGTGGCTGACGAGATCCGCACGACCTCGCCGCGCGAGCTGGAGTTGAGGTTTCATCCCGAATCGCAGGACTGCCGGCGCGAGGGAGGGGCGTACGTCTGCGCCGGCAAGGCGGCGACGCTCCGCATCGAGCCGTTGACTGCCGAAGCGGTGCAAGTCGAGGCGGCTCCGCTTGCGGTGGAGGGCCGGCAGGGCGAGAAGGAGCAGACGATGTTCACCGTTCGCCTGATCCGCAAGACCAGCGCGTGGCGCAACGCCGTGGCCCTTTCCTGGAGCGAATCGGAGAATCCGCCCAGGCAAGTCCAACTCGAAAGCAGAGGCAGCGCGGCCGTCTTCACCTGCGGCCGGCGGCAGGTGACCCTCGACTGGGCCACCGCGCAAGCGACGGAGACCGGAGTCCCCTGATCTTTCCCCGCCGCTTGAGGCATTTCCAGCCGCCCGCAATTCTACCACTGCGGGTTCCGTGGGGCTAAAATGAGCGGGCCAGCGATGCCCGCACTGCGGCATCGCCTTACCCGCCGATTCCACAACCGGTTCCAGCATCCCTTCCGTCTGCGCCCCCGGGGTGCGGGCAGGGACGGGGCGCTGGTCTCGACCACCCGAAAACGAGGGATTCGCCATGACACCCTGGTTCGACCCGTGCTTGATGAGGCCGCGGCGTGATGAGCTGTGCGGTGAACCCGTGCCGCGCGGCCGGCGCGTCGAGAAGTTGTTGCGGTGCCGGGCCGCCGGGCTGGTCGCCGCGCTGGCCGTCCTCGCGATGCCGGCGCTCTTGCAGGGCGCGGAACCGTGCCCGGACCGGCTGGTCTGGGTCTTCGGCTGGAACCTTAGCCGCGACAGCGACACGGCAGAGATTTCCAGGGTTTTGGAGACGGCCTCGCAGCACGGGCTCAACGGCGCGGTGATGTCGCTGGGGCTGGATACGCTCTGCAAGAAGAGGCCCGACTATTTCCGCCGCCTCGAACAGGTCCAGGCCGCCTGCCAGCGCAACGAGCTGGAACTGATCCCGGCGATCTTCTCCGTCGGCTACGGAGGCGCCGCCTTGGCGCACAACCGCTACCTGGCCGCTGGGCTGCCGGTGGTGGACGCCCCGTTTCTCGTGGAAGGGGGCAAGGCCCGGCTCGTGCCCGACGAGTCGATCGGGCTGGTCAACGGCGGCTTCGAGGACTTTTCAGGAAACAGGCTGGCCGGGTATCGCTTCCATGACCAGCCCGGCGAAGTCAGCTTCGTCGATTCACAAGTCAAGCGCGAGGGCCGGGCCGCGCTGCGTTTCGAGAACTTCACCGCCAACCAGGCCGGCCACGGCCGGGTGATGCAGGAGGTCCGGCTCCAGCCGCATCGCTGCTACCGGATCACGCTCTGGGTCAAGACCGAGGGGCTGGAACCGGCCAGTGGATTCAAGGTCCAGGTGCTGGCCGGCACCCGGGCGCTGGCGCCCCGCTCGTTCAACTTGGAGCCCACCTCCGATTGGCGCAAACTGACGATGGTCTTCAACAGCTTCGACCTGGACTCCGTCCGCCTCTACGCCGGCATGTGGGGCGGCCGGGCCGGGCGGCTCTGGCTCGATGACTGGTCGCTGGAGGAAATCGGTCCGCTCAACGTCCTCCGCCGGCCGGGAACGCCGGTCGCCGTCCGCAGCGAGGATGGCGCGGTGACCTACGCCGAGGGGAGCGATTTCGCCCCGCTTGAAGACCCCCAGTACAGCACCTCCCGCGTCGACCGCCCGGCCCCCGCGCTGCACATCCTGCCGGGCGGGCGAATCCGCGACGGCCAGCCGCTGAACGTCAGCTGGTATCACTCCCTGGCGATCCACGATGGGCAGGTGACGGTCTGCATGGCCGAGCCGGAACTCTACGAGATCTTCGACCACGAAGCCGCCCTCCTCGCCGAGCGGCTCCGCCCGCGGCGGGTCTTCCTCAACATGGACGAAATCCGCATGGGGGGCACTTGCCAGGCCTGCCGCGGCCGCAACATGGGCGAGCTCCTCGGCGAGTGCATCACCCGGCAGACCGAGATTCTCCGCCGCCACATGCCGGGCGCGGAGATCTACATCTGGTCCGACATGCTCGACCCGGGCCACAACGCCCACGGCGACTACTACCTGGTCGAGGGCGACTTCACCGGCTCCTGGGATCATGTGCCGAAAGACCTCGTGATGGCCGTCTGGGGAGGTGCGCCGCGCGCGGAGGGCCTGCGATTCTTTTCCGAGAAGGGTTTTCGCACGCTGGCCGCCTGCTACTACGACGCCAACGACCTGGACGACGTGCGCGCCTGGCTGGGCATCGGCCGGACGATCCCCAAGTTCCAGGGGATGATGTATACACCGTGGCAAAAGAAGTACGGCCTGCTGGCGGAGTTCGGCGATCTGCTCGGCGGGCGGGGCGGCCGGCCATAAGCGGCCTGCTTGGCCGCTGCGTTGCCCGGCTCGCCCGGCTGATTCTCGCCAGGACGCAGTCCATGCCATCTAGAGCCGCTCCGGGCGGCTAGCGCTCGGCAGCCCGCAGCAGCTTGCGCAACAGCCAAATCTCGCCCGAATGGCAGGCCTCGTCGTGCAGTCCATGCACGATCGCATAGCCGCGGGTGCGCCCGGGGTGGGCGGGCATTGGGCTGGCGAGTCGCTCCGGATCGAGCCGGGCGATTTGAGACCGCAGGCGCGCATGTTGTGACTTCAGCTGCGCCACGACCTTTGCAAGCGGCGGCCAGCGCCGCGGCGCCACGCGCGCCGGCTCGCTCCGCCAACTGAACATCTCGAACCAGCCGTCCGGAATCTGGGGCTGGCCGCCCAGCGCCTCCGTCGCCAGCGTTTCGACCAGGACGAAGCTATGCCCGGCGTGCCACAGGATATGGTTGTGGAGGCCGGGCGGCGACCAGCGGGCTTCTTCTTCGGAAACACCCTCAAGCAGCAGCAGCGTCTTGCCGCGGACTTCGTCGAACAGCACCAGTAGCGATGAATCCGGCATGGGAACCTCCCTCGGGCTGATCCTGTTTTCACGCCCGCAGGCACTCGATGTCGAACGTGGGCGGCAAGTCCATGTAACAGCGCCCGGAGCATAGCATGGCCGTTCGGGCGAGGCAAACCCGCCGGCTGCGCGGCCGCGCCCCTTGCCACCCGCCGCGTCTGGAGTTGATAATCGTCCTGCAAAAGCATTCAAACGCGAAAGGCGAGAGGCATCTTGGTCGAATTCATTCTCACGGCGGTCGGTATCTCACTCTCGGGCGTGCTGGCGCCGGGCCCGATCACCGCGGCAACCCTGGCCGCCGGCGTGCGCAGCCGCCACGCCGGCCTGTTGATCGCGATCGGGCACATGGCGATCGAGTTGCCTTCGATCGTGCTCTTGGTCATCGGCCTGGGCGCCTACCTCGAATCCCCGCGCCTGCGGGCGGGCATCGGGCTGGCCGGTGGAGCTTTCCTGCTGCTGATGGGCTTCCAGCTCCTGCTGAGTCTTCGGCAATCGCGACAAGAGACGGCCGGGCACGCCGGCCGGCGCCCTTTCTGGACCGGCGCGCTGCTGACTGCGACAAGTCCCTACTTCTGGGTCTGGGGGGCCACGGTGGGGTTGACGCTCACCACCCAGGCCATCGAGTTCGGCCTCTCGGCCCTGGTGCTCTTCGCCCTGATCCACTGGGCCTGCGACCTTGGCTGGCTGGAGGTCCTTTCCCAGGCGGGCTGCAAGGGCTCGCAGGTCTTCGGCCAGAAGGGCCAGCAGTTTGTCTCCGCGGCGTGCGGTCTGGCACTGCTCGGCTTCGGCGCGAAGTTCCTTTGCGACGCCGGCGCCGGATTCTTGCCGTCGATCAGCTCCGCCTTGCGGTAATCGTAGGGGGAGGCCGCCGGCCAAGAACGGTCCGTGGACATTCGTGGCGCTGTCCAGCGAGACGCCGCTCACGCAGCACGAACTGCCGGTCTATCTGGAATCGGCCCAGCGTCCCGAGGTCCGGAGGTGGGTCGTCCTGACGCCGCTGGCAAAGGACGAATATGACATGAAGACGCGGATTCTGGATCTCGTCCATCGCATGATGGCGGCGAAGATCCACGGCCAGGAGCCACTTCGGTTCAGCGTCTATCGGCGCATGCACGTCGGCCTGGGAGGGATTCGCGTCGACGTGCAGACGCGTCTGGCCGCCTACTTGGCGACGGCCGCCGCGGCCTGCCGGCAGGCGAGG
>Ga0123328_1003817_pt1 | contig 12631 bp, 16 predicted proteins | sample BioC12SIPDNA_2_FD_89702 | JGI IMG/M metagenome (GOLD analysis project Ga0123328, IMG submission 89702) | Anaerobic biogas reactor microbial communites from Washington, USA - Biogas_R1_A C12 SIP DNA | ecosystem: Engineered > Bioreactor > Anaerobic > Unclassified | place: Washington, USA...
ATTCCGTCGACGGTCACATACAGCCAGTCGCCGAGCACGGCATCAACGTGTAATCGGTCGCCGTTGACGATTGACATCCCATATGTTCCCGGTTTCTCGACAGTGTAAGTTCCCACGACATGACCCGACTGGTTGGTGACCACGATGGTTGCTCCGGCCGGGACCGGGGTGGTGTCGTTATAGACGATGGTGCCATACAACTCTTCCTGCACCGACGGCAGGTCCGCCGCGGATACGGTTCCGCAACAGAGGAGAACGAGTAGAACGATGAATGGTAAACGCATGTCAGTACGTATGGATGCAAACGGTTATAAAGGTTGACTCGATCGTGCGAAACGTATATATCGGTGTTTCTTCTATAGACCATGCGATATCGATGCGGTACTGGAACTGACGCCCTAATTTTTCTAAAAAAAAAGATTAGATAAGAGTCTGTACCGCAACCGTGTTGTCGATAGCCTTCATGACCGCGTCATGATACGGCCGCATCGCCGGATTGCTGTACAGGTTCTTGACTTTCGCTACCCATTCGCCGTCGTCCGTCTCCATCCGTTTGATCCGATCCAGAGTGGCCCGGGCGGTGTCCAGCACCCACATGTCCCGGGTCGCCTTATCAACCGTCACGATCTCTTCGACCCGGATCGAAGTCAGGATGTTGCCGTCATCCGTCTTGTACACGTTGGGTTTCCCGATCACTGCCACAAATTCCGGTGCGTTGATCTGCGCGATCTGGTGCAGGGCTTCCGGCTGATACTGGCCGATCGAGAGACGATAGTCCCCGGTCGTGTCGTTGACCCGGGCCGTATAGTAGATCCCGGCCGCTCCTTCCCGCTTGTCTTTCGTCGTCATGACGCCGACGACAAAGACCCGGCTCGCGCATTCGCCGGTCGGCGTAATGGCGAACGTCGGCGCCTTCTCGTCATGCTCATCGAACTTTCGGGTCACGGTGGTGGCCCGGAACTCCGGAGCGAACATCCGCTTTGCTGCCTCGCGCCGGAGGAACTTCTTTTTATCGTCGCTCATTCTGCTGCCTCCTGGGTGGTGGTCAACTTGATCTGGTCCTGCATCTGATCGACCGTCAGGAACGCACAATCCGTGACGAACATCGAGTCGTCATACAACGTGCCGCTCACGGTCACGTACCGGCCCGTCAGCATCTTCTTGAACCGCATGAAGATCTCATCGAACCCCAGCGGCATGGTTGTCGCAAGGTTCACGGCATCGTCCAGCTTCATGCCGGTCAGTCGTTCGACCGCTTCTTTCGGGATCGTGAGGGTCAGCGTCTCGTTCCCGTCATCGAAGACCGCCCGGATACGGAGATCATACTGGAAATTGTTCTGGACCTCGTGGACCGGACAGTAGTTCATCCGGCTCAGCGTCTTTCCGCACCCTTCCACCGGACACCGCTTGATCAGGCCGGAATTCTGCCGCACCTGCATGATCGCGCCCGTCAGGGTCGCGCGGTTCGATTTGACCGCGATCGCATCGGTGACCGGCACAATCTGGGGGGTCAGCGTCAGATCGTTCCGGTCGTTGTAGGTGGTGCACCGGGCGTAGTGGAACTCATACGCGTTGCCTTCTTCGAGCGTGATCGTCGGGTTCTCCGACTCCCAGATCGTAAACTTGACGGTCCCCGACTCGTCGCCGATCACCCCGGTCTGCCGGATCTTGTCGGTCGACGGCGTGAAGAGCCGGACCACTTTGCCTTTCACCGAGACGATGCCCGGCTTGACCTCGCCGATCGGCTGCAGGACCGGTTTTACCGTACCCTGGTCGGACATCGGACCCACCACGGTGGTTCGCGGGATCTTGAGCGCGATAGATCCCTGATACTCGTCAACAACAGCGTTCGCGATCCGATACCAGTTCCCGACCTGCATCTCTTCGAGCGGCACATCGTTCTTGTTGTTCCGGTTCCGCGCCCAGGCGGTGAACGCAACCGCGCCGGTCGCATCGGCAATCACGCCCATCTGGAAGATTGACTTGTTGCCGGCGGGCCGAACGGCCGATATGATCTTGCCTTCCACCGTCACCCATTCGCCCGGCGTCAGGTCCCCGATATTCTTGGTCCCGGCATCCGTTGTCCGCACGTTCACCTGCACGTCATGCGCGCGGGCATAGATCTGGATGACCGTACGTTCGGCTTCCTGCTGCGGCAGCCCAAAATCGTTCATGAGTTCGGTCAGTTTCCCGACGACCTCAGTGCGTTTCAGTTTCACGTTGTGCGTGGCAAAGAGATCGATGATCCGATCTACATTCTTGTCATTCTGGTTTGCTGTCATTCATACCTCATTGATGGTTCTGTTCGCGGTTTTGCAACCACGGCACCACCATCATGGTGCCTTTGTTGAGTGTGCGTAGGTTATACGCCAGTTTCATCGGTCCGCGTCATCGCAGACGCGGTTTGTTCGTTTGAGTCAACTACCACCGGTTAAAACCGGTGGCTTGCAACTAGATGCATCATCGAGAGAAGTATAAGAGGTTGCTGATGATGCCTCTGCTACCATAGGCTGGTTGGCGGCAGCCCTACGCGCAATATTTTTTGCCGCGTTAATGTCCGCAGGTTCGGCGTGGTTACAGGACATACAGGAGAACGAATTTCGTGTCTTCCGGTTCTTTTTGTCCGTATACCCACATACCGAACACTGCTGACTCGTATAGGCGGGATCGACCAGGACGACAGGAACTCCTGCGATCGTTGCCTTGTACTGAATGAACGTCCGAAGTTGGGCGAACGCCCACTTCGAATGCCGGTCACGCTGACCGTGCCTAACCGTTGTCCTCTCCCGAATCCCGGTAAGGTCTTCAAGAGCGATGCCGCGAGAGGTGCCTTTGGCGAGTCCAACCACATGTTTCGAGATCACGTGGTTGACCTGTTTCTTGAATCTGCTTTCTCCCGTAGAAATTTTCTTCAATCGTCGTTTTGCGGATTTCGTACCGACACTCTGGAGGATCTGCCGTCTCCCCTGATACCATTGCCGGACCTGTTCACAATCCGTACCGGGAACCTGAACCCCGTCACTGGTTGCAGCGATGTTTACGATCCCCAGATCGACACCAAGATAGTCAGTCACCGGATGTTCCGGTTCTTCCGGAACTTCAACGAGCATGTTTGCGTAGAACCGATTTTTCGATCGGTCGTAGCAGAGATCCATCTCGTTTTCGTTGGTTAACTGATACTTGGTCTGCGGCCGAACCTTGATCCGGCCCTGAATGGTCCAGAGGGAGAGAACGTTGTCGGTGACCGAATACGTTCGACCATCGTAGGCAATTGCGCCACGTGGCCGGTATTCGTGCAACACCCATTCATCTCCCTTCTTGATACCCGCATAATAACTATCCGCGACTTTTCGGCAGGCGAGGATCGTCATCTGGGCACCAAGCAAGTAATCAGCACGAACCGACCGGTACATCTGTTTCTGTACCTCGTATCGGTTCCAAACGCGATTGGTATACACAAATTCAGAAATGCCGTTACATGCCGTGTTCACTACCTTCATCGTTGCCAGAAGGATCGACTTCTGGTCGGGTGTCGGTAGCAGTTTCACGCGCACGGTTTTCAGCATCTATATACGTATTGGTGACGATATTATAAAAATGTTATCTGTGTGATTATCATGAATACAACTTATGGTTTAGACGCAATTCCTCCCCCGGTTAAAACCGGGGGACTCTTTGCTGTTTTCTTTGAATGACATGCTGTCATGGCATGTGTAAGTATATGTTGGAGACGGCATGATATAAATGTTGTGTCACCCACAATCCCGTTTCGTGAAATTCGTTCGATTTCCGGCGGTGTTGCAGGGTCGGCACCCCGAACGCGGCGGGCAAGCAAAGAATATTATAATTATAATACAATAGTTCGTCTATGCAATCAGAATCATTAACTAACCATGCCGTTGCGCTGGCAAGCAATCGGTATGTCTTCTGGAGTGTTTTTGGAATATTGGTGTTGTTCGGACTGACATTCGGATTGACCAACATGCTGGCGTTGGTTCTCGTCTGCAACATCTATAGCGGGTCGCTCGATGAGGTCAATGACGGCGCATTTGCCGAGATACGTGACGATCCCGACAACCAACTCTTCTGGACCCTGGTTGATCTGCATTTCGCATACCTGTATCGGATTGTCAACGGCATCCTGGCATTTTGTCTCCTTACCCTCTGTCTCTGCCGGTTCTCCCGACACATAGATAGAAGTCAGGAATCCGGGATATAATATTTTTTCCAGAATGTGTAAAAAAATACGAGAATGGTGCCAAGAAACACCAGTATGGCATACCGTGCGCTCGGCACCGCAATGCCTAACCCGTCGTTGACGATGTAACCGAGAAGGGATAGCAGTGCCATCCCACCAAAAAGCCACAACCAATACGACATCAGAGACCGAGCGCCGTCACCAGAAACGACGGTACCTGATCGTTCGAAATGCCAAGATTTCGCATGGTTGCCGGTAACGTATCACTGTCCCGTTTGTAGTAGATGTGGGGGATCAGGGCCACGTGGGTATAACGACCGACCGGCACCCCGACGGCATCGGCGATCTGCTGCTGTTTCTGAATCAGCCCATACATGTTGGCACTCAATGCCAGATGAATGTCGTTGCTCCGGAACACGACGCTCATCTGGAGTTCGTTGTTGCGCACCGCACATTGGACCAGCTGGAGGCAGGGAACGTCGTCGGCGTTCTGATCGACGACCGGGTTCCACGTGATTGCGACCGCGCGCCGGCTCCGTTGATCGCTCTTCAGTTTCTGAATAATATACGCAATCTGATCGTTGAACACCAATGCATTGTCGTGATACAGTTCGTCTCCCCACTGGTGGAGCCGGCGCCAATACGTGTATTCAAACGCGTTCTCGTTCTCGCCGTGCAACAGGTTTTCCGCATACACCTGATGCAACGCCGCTTTAAACGGCGATGTTTCTGAGATCCTGGGCTCCGTCATCGGATGGTCGAGGACGATGGTGATCGGCCCACTCTCGATCGTCGGCTTCCCGTCTTCCGTCTCCTGCCAATACCCTTTCGTGAGCACGTGCCGGACGGCCAGTTCATAGGCCCGGGCCGAACAATAGGTTTTCAGAACCTGCATATCTATACTTACGCGGCGTCGGATAAAAAATGTTTCACTCCCTGCAGCCAGCGGAACACATATATTAGAGTTCCTATATATAAGTGCTGGTATATTACAGGTGATAGTATGAGTGAGATGTTTGAAGATGCAATGGGAATGGCCGCGACCGGGGTCGGTCTGGGCATTCTGACGATGGGCGCCATGGTGCCGATCACGATGATGCAGAACATGGTGAACGAACCGCAGAAGAAAAAGAAGGCGAAGAAGAAGGCGAAGAAGACGACAATGCCAAAGATCACGATGCCGAAACTACAGTTCTGAGGGGGTCCGTATGGGAAAATCGTATACCCGGAACATCAAGAAACAGGTCGTGTACTGGTACCTCGATAACCTCGGCAACCTGCAGCATTCGGTCGTCCGGCGGCCGAAGAACGCGATGCGCACGATCACCGAGACCACTTACGTCGTCGGGTATGACGAAGATGTGGGCGGGATGGTGATGGAACACCACATCGAGCGCGATAACCAGATCGTGCGTCGGTTCAAGACGACGTCGCAGGAACAGCGCGAAGAACTGGTGCCCGCTATTATCGAACAGTTGTTCGATGAGAAGCCGGTCGATCGTGCCGTCTATTATTGGTATTTCCCGAACAAATCGGTGAAACGTGCTGTCCGGATCGGTCCTGATGCCCGGCTGCCACCCGGTGTTGTCGATTATCTGACGGAACGCGTGGTGTACGATATTGTTCCCGGCATCACCGAACGAACGATCGGGTGCCGGGGGCACGTCGAAACGTTCCGGACGCCGACGAATCTTGACCAGACGGAACTGGCCAATAAGTATACCGAGATCATCAAAACCCAGGCAAAGAAAGCCCGGACGGTCGAGATGGACCCGATGCCGGACGAACAGGTCCAGCAGATCGGTCGCGAAAACAAGACGAGAGACCTGATCGCGCAGCGCCGGATGATCGAGGAGGCGGAACGCCGGAAAGCCATTGAGGATGCACGCCGGATAGTGGAAGAGGCGAAACGCCGTCGCGCTGAGCGGGAAGGCGAATCGCAGTCCCGACGCGGTCAGCGCGCAACCCCGCTGGTGAACCGGGCCGTCAAAAAAGTCGGGACCGCCACGGTGCTGAAAAATATTAGAAAACTTTTCTAACTTTTTTGCGACAGACAGAAGATCGCGTAACTCTTGTCGATCGTATATTCGTTCTGGTGTTCCATGCCGTTGACGGTGCGCCGTTTGTACGGTACCAGATAGCCGTTCCGGATCAGGGCGTTCCAGACATTCGCGAAATCACTGGTGATCACGTTGCTCTGGTACAGCAAGTCTCGGAAGATGTCCTTCTCTCGTTCACTCAACTCTTTGTCGGCCGATTTGAGGGCGGCGTCGAGCGACCGATAATATTTCATTACCATGTTGTAGGTAAACGGTTTCTCGCGGAAGATCGCCCAGAGGAACTTGAGGACCCGGCATTTCCGGACATCCAGTTGCTTGTTCTCCTGCTTCCACTTGACTTTCCGGGTATGCGCTTTATACCACGACGTCTCCTGACATTCCGAGAGCCGGAAACTGTTGATCCGGTAGAATCGTATCCCTTCTTTCGGAATATTGGTATACATTTTGTCGGGTTTCCGGATCATGTGAAGAACAACGTATTTCCGTTCGAGCAACTTGTTCCAGAGTTCGAGCGCTTCCTCCGACCGCATGTTCCGCGTCTTGGTGATCGCATAACTGTCTTCGTTCCGTGTCCGCATCTTTTTGATGAACGTATCGATGGCAAGGCTCGCGCTGAACGGTTTTCCCGCCGACCGTTCGAGCAGATACGTGATTGCCTTACAATATGTCTTATCATCGTATGTTCCCATGTCACCACCTGATATCGTATAGGTTTGGTGACCCGCTTATTTATGGGTTGGGGTCGCCGTTGATCTCGAACCCGATATAGGCGCAGCCGAGCCGTTGCGCGGCAAGCGCCGTCGTCCCCGACCCCATAAAGGGGTCCAGGACCACCGTATTTTTCGTGTAACCGTGGTCCTTGATACACATCAGGGGAAGGTCGAACGGGAACGCCGCCGGATGGGGTTTTGCCGATTTTACGGTCGGATACGGGATGAACCAGACGTTGCCGCGATCGTGCGTATCGGCGCCGGTCTTCCACCGGGCGATGTTCGTTTTGTCCTTGTAGGGAACGCCGGTCGCCACCTTGTCGAGGCTGACCGTGCCGGTCTTCGTCAGGTGGAACAGGTATTCGAACCCCCCGTAATGATACCGATTACTGTTGACCGGTTTGTAATGGCCGTACGACGTGTCGTTGACGCTGATCGATTTGACCCATGTAATGACATTCTGTACGACAAACCGGGTCGATAACCGGTCGATGACCTTAAACGGCACCGTGGGATCGCGGAGCGCGAACCCCAAATTTAGAAAAAACGAGCCGTCATCTTTCAGCACCCGCCTGATCTCGACACCGACCCGGTCGAGAAACTCGACGTAGGCGGCAACCGGCATGTTGTCGTCATAGTTCACCCCGTAATCGATCCCGATGTTGTAGGGCGGCGAGGTGACACAGATATCGATCGACCGGTCGGGGATCTGCTGCATCCCCACCAGACAATCCATCGAATAGATGGTGTTCAGATCGAGCATCAATACGTCTCCTCGACCTCGATATCGTCGATCTCGGTGCAGAATAGAGGGATGAACATCGTCCACTGGTCCCGGTAACAGAACCAGCCGTCTGTATACATCTCTACCTCCCAGCCGATCGCGGTTACACACAGTTCCAGATCCGTGACCGAATCGGTGATGAGATCATCCATTTTCTTCATGAACGCGAACACCGGTCCAAGATCCGTTTCCAGTTCGCCGTTCTCCACCCACATGTCCCACTCGTTGTCGTCGAAGTGGAAGATTGCCGGATTCCCGACAAACGTGATCTCCGTATCTTCTTCCGTCGGGAAATACCGGTCAATGCTATACCGGGCAAACAGGTCAGATGTCCGTTCCCGATAGATCGCCCGGACCTCATCAAATTTTCGAACGATCTGTTCCATATCTGCATACACTTCAAGCGGCGTCATAACTCCTCCGGCTTGTCGGTGAACGCGTCCAACCCCGCCGTCGTAGATGCCGCTTCTGGCACCACCGGTGCCGCGACCGGTGACTCGTCCGGCAACAGTGCGTCGTCGATCTTATCAGTCGTGTCCCGCACCCCTTTATAGATCCGTTTCCGGACCTGATCGATCACCATCATGGTCGAGATCCCGCCGAACTTTTCGATCTCCTGGGTGAACTTCGTCTTCGTGACCTGTGTGAACTCGTTCTCGGAACAGAAATTGGCATACAACACGGTGTAGGCGCGTTCCTTCTCGATATACCCCTGGGGATCACGAACCAGCCGCTGCACCACATACGCATACGCCGAGTTCGATCGGGACATCCAGAGCATCTTGATCTGGTCAATCTTGTTCGATTCCGTCAAGCCGTACTCTTCGATCTTCGCCATCTTGTCGAGAATGATGTTGAGCATGCCGGAGAAGTTCGCCGGCGTCATGAGGCGTTCGATGAATCCCGGGTTTTTGGGGAACGTGTTCTTGAACTCAATCACTTCCCATCGCCGCCAGAACGCATACGTGCCGTCGTTGACTTCCGGTAACTCGTTGGCCGAGAAGACGAAGACCGCTCGATTGACCATCGTGAACGGTTGCGCAAACTTGCGTTCCACCGTGACCTGATCCCCGCCCGTCAAGATTTTAAATTTGCCGGTCGTCTTGACGCTTGTCTTTGGCAGATCGGCATACACGTTCATCAGTTTGCCCTGCAGTTCCGCCGCTTTGAACTTGTCTTCCACCAGATCCTGGATCGAGACCGCGGTCGTGTTCTCCTTCCCGATGATCCGGAGCAGGAAATTTAGATACGTTGATTTCCCGTTCGCGCCGTCGCCGGTCAGGAGATATGCCGTCTGGTAGTTCTCGTCCTGCAACAACGCCTGTGCGCCGATCTGGATCAAAATTTCAACATCTTCCGGAGCGACCAGACTGCGGATGAACGTCATGACGGGTTCGGTCGGTGCGTCCCGGTCATACTCAATCGGCAACGAATAGGTGAACCCCCAGACGGGGCTTTTCGGCAACAGACAATTTAGATTGCGCCGGACCACCACCCCGTTCTTGACCGGAACCAGAAACTTGGCCTTCTTGTTGAACGGGTAATCGAACTTGGTGGTGGCATATTTGACCCGGAACAGGATGTCGCGCACGATCTGCTCGATCTTCCGAGACTCACTGAAATTGTCCGCGTGCAGCAACTTGACGATATCTTTCCGCAGCCGGTCGGCATCATTGTAATACATACTCCCGATGAACATGAAGATCTGGCCGTTCGCCGAAACAATACAGTATTTCTTGATCAGGTATTCGGCGATCCGGTCGTAGTTTAAGTATTCTTTACCGTTATCGTCCAGTTCGACGAACGTCTCCGGCCGGTTCGAGTTCATGAGGTAGTAGTGGACGTACCAGAGGGTGGTGGCGTACAGGGCGTCTGCGATCTCCGGGTCCCGATCCTTCAACGATTCCGACATCCGGTAGATCCGGAGGGCTTCGCAATAATACTGGTGTTCGGCGAGATCCGGGTTGTAGAACCCGATCGAATCATTCTCAACGATCTGTTCGAGAACCGGCACTGCATCGGTATACATGGCGAGCATCTTGGTAGTGAACAGTTCACCTTTGGGTATGACAGACATAATGACACCTAACGTCGAATGCGGGGGATAGGAAGATTGTTGTTCCGCAAGAGTTCTTTGCCGTTATTGAGGATCAGAAGGAGATCAAAATCGATGACGCCGATAACGTCGTCGTCCGTGAGCCGTTGTCCGTACTCTTCGATCCACCAATGAATAAACTGGTCGCGAGACTCGAACCCGGCGTCCCGGATCTCTTCATCGGGAATGGCGCCGAACGGCACCCGGCGCGTCTGCAGCACGTCGACGACACCGAACGCCCGGCGCCCGGTTTCGAGCGCACACAGGTGTTGTTCACCGGTCTTACAGGCCCGGCTTTTTCCTTTCAGGTGGGCAATATTCTTGAAGAAAACGGTCATCTTTCCGGTCAACACAGCAACCAGCAGAGAGTAGGGAATTGAGATACAACACACCTCCTGTATACTATGTCTCGAAAAATTATAATATAAAACTTCCCGATCAAGTCATACAAGTTGTGCAGATCCCGGTCATCTGGTTTATAACCTTATGGGATGTGAGCGCATTGGTGTCTCAGTGAATGTAATACAGGATGCCATGCTCATCGCACGCCGTATCCTTCTTCTGCTCAGTGGCGGCGATGACCGCCTGCTCGTAGCTGATGATGTCGTCGATGTTTTTTAAGAGAAGTTCGTCGATCCGGTCGATCGTATAGTTGATATCGTCGCACAACGATTTCCGGGTCCGCATGTTGCGTTCCAGATACAACCGGTCGACGCTCTCATCGAGATGGTCACGCAACGTTTTGATCCGGCCGTTCCGATATTGTACGACCGCCGCAATAAGTTTGGCGCCGGCGGTTTTGATGGGATCGTCGCCGATCGCCGCGGTCTCAACCGCTTTTGTGACGTCAGTCATTCTTCAAATCCTCCATACTGTGTTTCAGGATCGCGTTGATCGCGTTCCGGGTCTCCCGGAACTGGATGTAGTGGGTGAACCGGCGCCGGGTCAACCGATCCCCGTTCCGCCGTCGCCGATCCGCCGGCGGTTGTGTGAGACACTGGATGTCTTCAAACGCGTTTAAGTAGCGGTCAAGCGACGATTTCAGGATCTCCATATCGCTGATCAGACCGGCGGACATCGCCCGGATCTCCCCGGTCTGCGCAATTGCGGTATCGGGATCGGTCTGGAGCCGGGCCGCCCGGTTCTCCACCTCCCGGTTGTACTGGTCGAGACGGGCGATCGCGGTGTTTGCGCCGATCACCGAGAGAATGATGTTGTTTTTCAGATACTCGTCATCCACACTATCCAGTTGCGGCTTGGTATCGGGCGTAGTCATCATACATTCTGTATGACAATCGTGGTATATATACCTGCGGATATTCGAGATTTCTCTCGATACCGCGTGGAGAGCGGGTCGATCATCATCCGATCGTTCTCCAGTGGAACCAGAGGTCGAATACGGGATTCCAGAAAGAGGGGTGGGAAATCACCCGATCAACTCGATCACCTTCGGTGAGACCCGAAAAACCGTCAGCCATCTGTCAGACACGTGTCTGACAATGATCGACTTGATCGAGTTGATCGGGTCTTTCTCTGCTAAGATCTTTGGAGTGGAAATAAGGGTAGGAAGGGAAGGTAAAAAGATCCTAGTAGAGAACAACCCGATCAAGTCGATCAAGTCGATCACGCCAACCGGGCGACAGAAACGGTTATCTTTGTGTATGACAATTTATCGGTATGTTTGATATTCGGAAGATTGTCTATCCGGAACTCAATCCCCTCTATATGCTGCAACCGAATCCCCATACGGCACTCGGCAACGAGATCTTCTGGACCGCGAAAGAGGATGGGTTGCAGGTGGGCGTGTATCTCGACGATCAGAACGACGTTCAGTGCCGCAGCCACCGGATGCCGACACTCTCCGACAATTTCCGGGACCCCTTTTTGGAAGTGCCTGAACTCCCGGCGATCCGCGAGATGCTGCTGAATGCGAAGCAGTGGAACGATACCTATGTGGTATTCGGCGAATACCTGATCAAAGATCAGGTGTCGCCCGCCCGCACGTATACGCCCGACCGTGACGCGTTCATCATTTTTGATATCTGGTCGACCAAACACCGACGGTTCTTAAACTATAACGGGGTGTACCAACAGTGTTACCAGTTTAAGGTGCCGGTCGTCGATCTCTATGGGACGTGCAATGTCGTCAAGTTGGATACACTGTACAAATTTAAAGATCAAATGCTGGAAGTCGCGCGGGAACGGGGGAAAGAAGGGGTGGTTGCCAAGATCTATCGGCGGGACGGGACTCACATCTTCTTTAAAGAGAAACTCGACCGGATTCCAATCGAGCAGTATCCCCGGTTGATCGAAGAGGGGAAGATCGAGTTGCCGGACCTGCCGGCAAGCGAGATCTATGGCGCGATCACGAAAGCGTTCTACGATCTGGGGCCGGACCAGTTCGATCGAAAAGAAGTGGCGTTGCCCCTGGTCGCCCAGTATGTCGCGGACGAGTGCCGGAACCATAACTGCCGGCCGGTCAAGAATCTGGCAATGTATTACGATTTCCGGATACGGGAACTAAAAAGAGGTTAGAGGCCGAGGTAGATCACGATGATTCCGGCGATGGTGGCCATGATGGCCCCCACCGTGACAACGCCGCCGATATTCTCCTGCTGTTCGGCCATAAAGGTTTCAATACTTTTTGTTCTCACATCGATATAGTTCGGTTTCACGATCTCCTGCTCTTCCCCGTTATACTCGATCGTCAGACTGACGGTGTAGAACTGCTGGTCCTGCGTGGTCTTATAGACGTGGGTCGGGTTCTGCTCATTCGATGTCGCG
>Ga0123328_1003824_pt1 | contig 12614 bp, 12 predicted proteins | sample BioC12SIPDNA_2_FD_89702 | JGI IMG/M metagenome (GOLD analysis project Ga0123328, IMG submission 89702) | Anaerobic biogas reactor microbial communites from Washington, USA - Biogas_R1_A C12 SIP DNA | ecosystem: Engineered > Bioreactor > Anaerobic > Unclassified | place: Washington, USA...
CCGACCTATTACCGGCTCGAAATCGTCTCCGAGGCCCCCGTGCCGCGCCCGCCCGCCGACCCCGTCCGCGAACTCTACGAGGGCGCCCCGGTGCCCGGACTGCGCCTGCGCGGGTCCGATTCCCCCCTCGACGGCCCCCCGGAAATCGAGCTGCCCGCCCTGAGCACCGGGGAGATGGAGCGCCTGCGGGTCCGCAGCGAGGCCGGCGACGCGGGCGACCTGCTGGAGCGCGTTTTCGCGGACCGCCGGCCCACGGACACCTGGGGCGTCTTCAGCCGCGAGCTGCAGGACTTCGGCCAGTCCCTCCGCAGGCTGGCCTTTCCGGGGGAGGCCCCGCCCGCCGCCGCCAGAACCATCGCCGCCCGCCACCGCCCCGCCGAGGGCTACGAGGGCTATGTTGTCTGGGACGGCGTCCCCGCCGACCGCGAACTCCTCTTCGCGCCCCCCGTCAAGGGGCTGTGGGATGTGCGCCTCACCCGCGACGCCCGGTGGCCCGTGGAGCTGGTCGTCACCGTGAGCCCCGAGGGCCGCGTGCTCAACGTCTGGAACGCTGACCTGGCCGGGGAGGCCCTGGGCGGGGCCGTCCGCGAGGCCGTCATGCAGTACCGTTTCGCCCCCCTGCCCGAAGCGCAGGCGGGCCTCGACCAGATGGGCGTGCTGTTCATCTCCCCGGCGGGGGGGCGGCCATGATCACCATCTCCCTCACCACCGCCGTCGTCCTCTACAGCATCCTCTTGCTTCTCGGGGCGGTGGCCGTGTGGGTGTGGACCGAGATAGGCACCCAGCGCGCCTACCGCGTCCTCGAAAAGCAGGACCTCTGGCGCTGCGCCTACTGCCGTTACCTCTACCTCGACACCGGCTCCGGCGAACACTCCGCCTGCCCCCGCTGCGGCAGCATTAACGTGGCCGAAGAGGCCCAGGACCGCCTCGTCCGCCGCAGCAAAGAGCGGCAGGCCGCCCTCCATCCCGACCCCGAGCCCCCCGAACAGGAACAGCCCCGCCGCAACCCCTCCCGCCGCAAGCGCCCCGGCGCCTCCGGCCGCGGCCCCCGCCGCAGGCACTGACCTTCACCGCCGGTCCTGTCCCTTCAGTCACCGCCCAGAGGGGCGAGTCATTCTTTGCCCCCTCCGGACGCGCCTCGGCAACCATTGTCGTACTTTTCCGGGTGGGCCAGCTTGTACAGTTCTTCGCGGGCTGTCTGGGCAACGATCAAATACGGTTCCATAAAGGGATTGTCGTCGTATTCCCCGACCGTGGGATCGTCAAGAAGGGACTCCAGCACCGGCACGGCCCGCTGTCCGGCGGACCTGGCGTAGGCGCGGATAGCGAGCAGGCGCACATAGCGGTCGGGGTCGTGCAGCACCACCTGTTTCAGCGCATCCGCCGCTTCCGGGTCGCAGGCATAGCCCGCCGCCATGCACAGCCATTTTTCCACCTCCGCGTCCCCGCGGACGCGGGACTCCTGAATGGCCTCGCGCAGTGGCGGCCAGGCCGTCTCGCCCATGCTTCGAAACGCCGAAAGATACCAAGCAAGGGCACTGGTTCGCGGGGAAAGATAGGTCATAGTGTTTTTCGGGTATTCCCCATCGTATCGCACGTCCGCCTTGAACCGGGTGAGGATTGGGGGAAAACGTTTTCCGGGGTCGTTCCTGCCACTCATGCCCAGCAAAACGACCGCCGACCTACAGTACACCCTTTCGGGGGTGTTGATTCGGTCCACCAGCAGGTTTATCGCCGCATCGGACAGAGGAAAGGAAAGCGGGCCAAACCGTGCCCGTCTGGATGCGAGTGTGTTGAGCGCTTTCTCCCGCCGCCCCCCATCGTTCAGAAAGATGTCCACCAGAATGTGGTCCAGCTCCTCGCCGGGAATCCGGCCGAGGGCGGACCAGTACAGGTGCAGTATCTGTCCGGTATATTCTTCTTTGATCCGTGCAAGAATCGCGGGAACCGCGTCCATGCCAAACGAGGCCAAGTGGTCTACCAGCGCCTGTTCCTTCAGGGGGGAGTAGTCCGTCCCGGGAGGCCGGTGGACGACCTGGGCACGGAGGGCGTCCATGGTCGCCTCCGTCGTGGCGGGGAGCGCTTCCGGAGGGGCCGGGGGGCTCTCCTCGGCACGGGCCTGCGCCAACACCAGCAGGGGTACCGCCGCACAGAGAAAGACCGCCGACAACCCTCGTGATTTCCCCGTCCAAGCGGCCATGTTCCGTTCCTCGGTGTTCCCCAAAACCGGGGCCATCTTCCTGCCTGTCAGGACCACCCTAACAGAGCGCTCTTTTGTTGTCAAGGGGTGCCACGGGGTGCGAGCGCCGGATGCGAAACAGGAGGCTCTTCCCCCGGGAGATGCGCCAGACCGCAGCCATTCCGACAAGAGGCCGCCGCGTCGGCCGCAGGGCGGCCTCCTGCTAATGAAGTAAGTCGGCGAGAACGCCCGCAATGTAGACGCGCCTTCCAGGCGCGTTCTTGGGTCATGCGTTAACCCAAAGAACGCGCCTGGAAGGCGCGTCTACGTTTCCGGCGCTCCCGCAGCCGTCAGTGTTCATTGGCGGTCTCCCCGTCCACGGTGGTCTGGGGCTCGCGATGACCGCAGAAATCACCGTCATTGCGAACGAGCGAAGCGAAGGAAGCGATCACGTTCTCGGAATGTCGCTGACGGATGCGACAACTTATCCGGCGATCAGGCGTCAGGCACCCGAGTTGCCCCGGGGGGGCTCCGCAGGGTATCCTATTCAAATCCCGGTTTCTTGGATTTTCAATAAATCCGCGCCCACGCATCAGAAGAAGGAATAGTGCCATGTCCGTCAAGCTTGTCTTTCAGGAACGTCCCAACATGGGGGCCGTTTACTGGCGTGTGTTCACGAAGCGGGGGAACAAACTGCGCGCGGGCGAGGCGCTTCCGGAGACCGTGGCGGACTGGAAAGGGTCGCCCGTGGAGGCTTCACGGCTGGCGACCTATTGTGCCGTGTGCGGGTTTTCCGCCGATGCCGGCGTGCCGGTGACCTATCCCTATATCATGGCCGCGCCGCTGCATTTCGCGATGCTGTCGGACCCCGGTTTTCCGCTGGCGCCGATGGGCGGCATCCATGCGCGGAACAGCATCCTTCAGCACCGGCAAATCCGGCCCGACGAGGCGCTGGACATCCATTGCTGGGTCGGCGAGGGCCGCGCGGTGAAGGCGGGGCTGGAGTTTGACGTGAACACCCGGATCGAGGCAGGCGGGTCGGTGGTGTGGGAGTGCGCCAGCGGCTACATCGTGCGCGGCCGCTTCGGTGAGCCGCAGGAGGGCGGCCCCAAACTCCGCTTCAGCGCCCTGGAATCGGCCAACTTCGAGGCCGGCTGGAAGGTGGCCGCCAGCACGGGCCGCCGCTATGCGAAGATCACGGGGGACTACAACCCCATCCACCTGCACTGGACCTTCGGGAAACTCTTCGGCTTCCCGCGCGACATCATCCACGGCATGTGGTCCCTGGCGAAATGCGCCTCCACGCTGCCCGCGCTGCCCGCGGACAAGCCGCAGCGGCTGGACGTGGCCTTCAAGGGGCCGGTCCTCATGGGAAGCTCGGTGTCCCTGAAAGCGGCCACGGACGGCGACAACCGCCTCTTCGAGGTCTATTGCGGGAAGAACCCCAAGCCGGTCATGCAGGGGCAGTACCGCACGGCGGAGACGGGGGAAACCCTTTAGGGGATAGGGTTTAGGGTATTGGGTCTGGGGGGCACTGCGTAGCACCGGCGTTCCGCCGGCCCTGTCCGGACTTGCGCCTAAAGAAAACGGGCGAGTTCCGGGCGGATGAGGTCGAAGAGTTGGACGCCGGTCTCGCGCAGAAGCAGGTCCAGCCGGACGATGGGCAGGCCCAGCACGTTTTGGAAGCAGCCCCCGTAGCGGGCCACCAGCAGGCTGCCCGGCCCGTCCACGGTGTAGGCACCCGCGCGGTCCACGGGATTCACCACCTCCACAAACCGGGCGATCTCGCCGTCCGACAGGTCGCGGAATGTCACATGGGTGGTTTCGCTGCCCTCGGCGGCGCGGCCCGCGGCGGTGTTCGCCACGGCCAGGCCGGTGACCACCTCATGCGTGCGCCCGGACAGCCGCCGGAGCATGTTCCGCGCCTCGCTGGGATCGGCGGGTTTCGAGAGCACCTCCCCGTCCAGGAAGACCAGCGTGTCCGCCGCCACCACCACCGCGCCGCCTTCCACGCCGGGCAGCACGGCGTCGCGCTTGGCGCGGGCGTTCGCCGTCACAACGGCCTCCGGGTCGTGTCCGTGGTCCACCTCGGGGGCGTGGCTGACGCGCACCTCGACGGGGATGCCGAGGGCGGCGAGCAGGGCTTTCCTGCGGGGGGACGCGCTGGCCAGCACCACCCGCATCAGCGGTCCTTTCCGGCGTCCGGGGAGGCCTTCTTCCCACCGATCTGCTTCGGGTTGCGTTTCGCCGGGGCGGCCTCGTCCGCCGTGTCGGCGGGGGGCGCGGGGGCTTCCACCGCCTTTGCGGCTTCCGGCTTCTCCGCCGGGGCGGGAGCGGCCTCCTCGGGCGCATCGGGCGTCCCGGCGGCCTCCGGAGCCTTCGCTTCTTCCGCCGTGGGCGGCGCGGGGGCCGGGGCGGCCGTCTGGATTTCGGGCGGCAGGAGAATCGCGTCCGGCATCCACTGGCCTCCGGGGCCCACCACCTCGCGCACCCGGTCATTCTCGACGATCTTCGTTTTTTCCTCGACGAAAATCTGGGTCTGCTTCGGTTCGGGCCGCACCGCCGTGTCGGGTTCGGCGACCTCGATCACCACCTGCGCCTCCTCGTCGTTCTGGATATGGATGCGGTGGGGCAGAAAATCCTTGTCGCGGAGGTACAGGTTCACCTCGACGAAATAGGCCTCGTCCCCCGAGTCGGCCTTCGGGCGGATGCGGATGCCGTGCTTTCCCTTCGGCTCCCCCTCGACGTCGAAGAGGGTGAGGTCGTAGGCCTCGCGGAGCCGGTTGATGTCGTTGGTGAAGCCCAGGAAAAAAATGTCGGCGCGGGGGTTGGCCTCGATGTCGAAGACCTGGAGCTGCCGGATTTCCGGGTCATACTCGTAGCCCTGCAGGTCGTCCACCAGGGTCACGCGCTCCGGATCCTCGGTGCGGAAGAGGATGCGGCGGGGCTTGACGAAAAGGATGGTGCCCTTCGCCTCCAGCGTTTCATCGGGCAGGATGGTCTTCTGGGTGAATGCGGCCTGAAGCGCGGCGATACCGTCGCGTTTCGCGGCGAATTCCCGGAAGAAGGCATCCACATCGTTTTCGGGGGCTGCAAGCAGGAAGGCGCAGGACAGGATGAGGGCCGTCATGACTGCTCGTCCTCCCCGCCAAAGTCAATGCTCGACCCGGCGCCCTCGCCGGGGGCGGCCTGGAAGGGGGGGGCGGCGGGCGGTTTCGGCGGCGCCGTCTCATGGTCCCCACCCAGGTCCATGAAATGGCTGCGGTTCTCCTCCTGTATCGCCGCCTCCAGCTTCGCCTCCGCCGGGGTGACACGCTTGAGCATGGCCTCGTGGGTCTTGAGGATCGCCTCCAGGTCCTGGCGGGTGCGGTCGCGCAGGTTCTTGAGCTGCAAAATCTCCTCGCGCAGCATGCCGGGGAGCTCGGCGGTCTGGGACTGGGCGCGCGCCTTGATGAGGCGGGCCTCCTCGATGAGGGCGTCCGCTTGGGCCTTGGCCGAGTTCACCAGCGTCTCGCTGTATTTCTGCGAGCTGATGAGGGCGGACCGCAGGGTGGCCTCCATCTCCTTGTACTGGACGAGCTGCTCCCGCTGGTCCTCCGTCTGCTGGCGCAGCCGCCGGTTCTCCGACAGGGCCTGCTCCAGGGCGTTGGCCGCCCGCTCCAGCAGCATCTCCACCTCGGCCTTGTCGTACCCCCCGAAGAGGGTGCCGCGGATTTCGGCGGACATCAGGTCGCTGGGCGACAGGGCCACCTCCTGCCCGAGAACCTCCGAGACCATCTTGTCGTGACGCATGTGCTGCTCCTCGCGCTCCGCCCCGGGGCGGGGCGCCGCTTTTCCCCTATCATAAATCATGCGGCGCGCCGGATGCGCCGCGGCGCGGGTCAGAGGTCCGCGGCGCAGCGGAACCCCAGGGTGTCAAAACGGTCCTCGGGCACGCGCCGGCTCAGGGAGGCGCAGGCGAAGTCGCCGGGTTTCCGGCAGAGCCGAGAGCCCCCGCGGACGATGCGGGTGGCGCCCCGGTCCGGGCGGGAGAAGTCCCCCGCGCGCCAGCGCTCCTCCAGGTCCATGTCATGCCAGTCGGCCGTCCATTCCCAGATGTTTCCCGCCATGTTGTACATGCCCCAGGGGCTGCACCCCTCCGGCCGGGTCCAGACGCCCCTGGGCGGGGAGCCGTCGGCGTTGTCGGCGTTCCAGCACTTCTCGGGGTCCCACCCGTTTCCCCAGGGAAAGGTTCTGCCGTCCACGCCGCGCGCCGCCGCCTCCCACTCCAGCGAGGTGGGCAGCCGCAGGCCGGCCCACTGGCAGTAGGCCTCCGCGTCCTGATAGCCCACGCAGGCCACGGGGCAGTCCGCCATTTCCGGGGGGAACTCGCCCCTGATCCAGATGGGCGAACTCCAGTCCCCCTGATCCGGGGGGCGGTGGCCCGTGGCGGCGATGAATTTCCGGTACTGGGCGTTGGTCACCGGGGTCAGGGCCAGGAAGAACGGGGGCACCTGGGCGCGCACGGGGTCCGGTCCCACCAGGCATTCCCCCCCCGCGAACAGCGCCAGCAGGGCGCCGTCCGCCGGGTTTTCGCGCAGGGCTGCCGCCACCGGGGGAAAAGGCTCCCTGATGACGCGCGACCCTGCAGGCGTGTCCGTCATGCCGTTCTCCTGTCGGGGCGCGGAGGTGCTCCGCGTCCCCTCCCGCATCTATTCCGGAGATCCGCCGGGGAGTTCCCGGGGCGTGTTTCCATCCCAGTCCGCCTGCCGGGCGTAGCGCCGGCGCGAGGCCTCCTTCTCCGCCTCCCGCAGCAGGATCAGCTCGGCCAGGGTGCGCGCCTGCTCCTCCAGGGTGCCGGCGGCCAGCGCCTCGCGGCAGGCCCGCTCCGGCACATCGAGCATGTACAGGGCGCTGAAGAGCTTCTGGGGCCGGTCCCGCAGCATGGCCAGCACCCGCCCCGCCATCACCTCCACCAGGAGCCGCCAGTTCGCCTCCTCATCGGCGGAGGAGGGTCCGGCGTGTTCCTCCGGGAAGGCGTTCCGCAGTTCCGCGAGGCGCAGGGGATCCTCCGGGGCGGCGCTTTCGGGGATGGGGGGACGGTCGTCCATGGGTCAGTCCGCCTCCTCCAGTTCGACGGTCTCGCCCGACTCCGCGCTGTCCGCCACGGCCTGCACGACCTGCATGTAACGGACGCCGTCGTCGAAATCGGGGTGGTATTCCGCGCCCTCGCGCACGGCGCGGACGAAGTCCTCCTCCACGCGCCACTGGCGGACGTTGTAGGCCTCGTCCGGCCTTATTTCGACCGGGGCGGTCTTGCCGTCGGGGCCGGTCAGGCTGAGGAGGTCGCGGTCTATGTCATAGAAGAGGGCGGCCTTCTCGCCGATCACCTCCAGGCTTTCCCGGGGGAACGGCGCCACGCCGCTGATGAGGTACTGCGCGAGGATGCCGTCGCCCAGGACGGCGTTCACCGAGACCTGGTCGGGGATGCGGACCTCCACAAACTCGCCGGTGAGGTCGCGGCGCTCCGGCGTGTGGATGGCGGCCTGGGCCGACACCGAGCGCGTGGGGCCGAACCAGCGGTGGAGCACCTCGGCGTGCATGCCGAGGGTCTGCATGTTGAGCCCCGACAGGCGGTGGTCCTTCCGCCAGCTCATGGGGGCCTCGGGGTCCGTCCACGCGCCGTTCAGGCTCATCACCCGCACCGAGCGCACCGCGCCCAGGGCGTCCTCCGCCAGCAGCCGCGCCACGGCGCGGTCCACGCTGAGGCCGAAGGGCACCGGGCACAGCATGGCGACCCGGCCCACGCGGCGCGCGGCGTCCCGCATATCCAAGGCCTCGGCGAGGTTCATGGCCATGCGCGCCTGGCAGAAGACATGCTTCCCCGCCGCCAGCGCGGCGACGGAGATGTCCCGGTGCAGGTAGGGCCACGTGCCGATGAGCACGGCGTCCACATCGTCCCGCGCCACGACCTCCTCCCACGAGTCCAGCACAAGGGGGATGCCGAATTCGCGGGCCGCCGCCTCGGCCGAGGCCCGGCTCCGGTTGGCGACAGCGGTGAACGCGATGTCCGGCTGCCGCAGCAGCCCCGGCACATGCCGCTGGCGGCAGATGCCGCCGAGGCCGATGAATCCAATCCGCAAGGGGGCCATGACCGATGAACTCCCCGCGCCGTCCGGCGCGTGTGGTGACGTCCGAAAACCACCCCAAACACGGTACTTAAGCGGCGGGCCGGGTTGCAACGTTTTCCGGGCCCCGGAGGGTTCTCACACGGAGGCACGGAGGCGCGGAGAGGAAGGCAGAAAGCCGGAAGAGAGGGAGAAAGCAAGAAGAGAGAAAGGCGGAATCAGGGGAGGAAAGGGCAAAAAGAAAATGATGGGGCGCGGAAACAGAATGCAGGACAATATGGGAAGGAGGACGACTTGGGAATTCCTTTCTTCCGTCTTCCTCTCCGCGTCTCCGTGCCTCCGTGTGAGAACATCTTCCTGTGGAATTTGCGTCCGCACCGGGATTCGAGAAAAAAAAGCTCCCGGCATGGGGCGAGAAGGAGGAAGAATCCATGACGGAGAATGAGATCGGGACGGTTGTGGTGGATTGCGCGGTCCACCTGCACCGGGACACGGGGCCGGGCCTGCTGGAGACGGTGTATGAGGTGGTGCTGGCCCATGACCTGGAACAGCGGGGTTGCGTGTGCGGCGGCAGGTCCCCATCCCCATTGTCGTCCGCGGGATTCAGTTTGAGGAGGGATTCCGCGCGGACCTGATCGTCGAGGACAAAGTCCTTGTCGAACTCAAATCCGTGGAACGGGCGTTGCCCGCGCACAGCAAACAGGTGCTGACCTATCTCCGGCTCACCGGACTGAAGCTCGGCTACCTGCTCAACTTCGGGGAATCCCTCATGAAAGACGGCATCACCCGCATCGTCACCGGAAATCTGAACGATAGCGACTGACAACCCCGCCCCATGCCTTCTTCCTTCATTCTTCCTGTCTCCGGAGGGTTCTCACACGGAGGCACGGAGCCGCAAAGGAGACCGCAAACGACGGTTGGGGAAACCGGAGCCAAAGGCCGGCAGGGCTTCTCTTTTCCGTTCCCCTCTGTTCTTCCGTCTTCCTCTCCGCGGCTCCGTGTCTCCGTGTGAGACCCTCTTCCGGCGTTGTTCCGGGGGCGGGAATCGTGTAGGATTTGCGGTGTGCGGCGCTTCTTTGCCGCCCTTGGAGTGCGCGATGGCTGTTGAGGAACAGAATGGGACGGACGCCCCCGTGTCCGCGCCGGAGCCGGATGTCTACCAGCGGGCCTACCCGTGGTTTGCCGGGCTGTCGCTGGCGGCGGCGGTGGTGTTCTGCGGGGCGGTGTATGTTCTGGGCGCCCACGGGCAGCGCTTTGCCGAGGGCATGAGCGCGCGGCTGGGGGATGTGGAGGCGGCGCGGGCGAAGTCGCTGTCCGACGGCGGGCTGACGGAGGCGGCCATTGAGGGCTACCAGCGCGCGCTGGGCATGCAGTTTGAGAGCGCGGACCAGCGCAAATGGGCGCAGCGCCAGCTCGGCGAGCTGCTGCTGCGGGAAAACCGCCCGGGCGAGGCGGCGGAGCCGCTGCTGGTGTGTGTCGCGGAGAACTCCGACTACCTGCCCGCCTACCGGCTGCTGTGCCGGGCGCTGGAGGGGGATTTCCGGCCGGAGGAGCTGGCGAAGGCCGCCACGGCCTGGGAGCGGGCCGCGCGGGAACAGGACAACGCGGGCGACGGCGCGGAGGCCTGCCTGGTCGCGGGGCAGGCCCATGAGGCGGCGGGCCGCGCCGATGAGGCGCTGGAGGCCTACCGCCGGGGCCATGCCCTGTCCGCGTCGGGCGGCAACGCCTATGCGGCGGCGCGGCTCCTCCAGCGGCGGGGCGGCGCGGCGGAGGCCTTGCGGATGCTCGACGAGTGTGTCGCGAAGGGCCGGGGGGACTATCTGGAGCCGGCGCGCGCCCTGCGCGACGAGATTGCCGCGGCGGGGGAACAGCATGCGGACGCTCCTCCTGCGGGCTGAGCCCCCCCTCCGCGCCGTGTGCGCGGGGGCGGTGGTCCTGTTTCTCGCGGCGTGGCCGTGGGAGATTTTCCAGCGCCTGCCTTTCGGCGGGACCGTCGCGTCGGCGGCGGGGCTCGTGTTGATCGCGGCGTCGGCCCCCCTGGCGCTGCTGCACGGCGACGACACGCTTTCCCTGCTGGGCGCGGCGGCGCGCCGTTTCGCGGGGCCGGTCCTCCTGATCGCCCTCGCCTGCGGGCAGTCGTACTTCCACTCCGCCGACCCGGCGGCGTCCCGCGCGCTGTTGGTCCAGTACGCCCTGTACCTCGCGCTGTTCCTGACCGCGCTGCCCTGTCTCCGCGCGCCGGACGACGCGGCGTTCGGGTGGCGGGTGCTCGCGGTGTCGGCGGCGCTGGTGGGGGCGGCGGGCGTCGCGTGCGCGGCGGGCCTTCTGGCCCCGGCCCTCGCGGGCACGCAGACCTATTTCGGGCAGCGCATCGCCGGGGATCTGCGCGGCGGCGCCTTTGTGCGCATGGCCGTCACCACCCCGGACTTCAACCAGGGCATCCTGCCCCTGCTCGCCGCGTTGCCCGCGGCGGCCCTGCTGTTTTGCGGACGGCGCGGCGGCCTGGCGGCGGCTCTTCTGGTGCTTGTCTCCCTCGCGGGCGTGCTTATCTCCTTCTCCCGGAGCGGCCTGGTCGCCGTGGCCGCACTGGCCGGGGCGGCGTTGCTCGCCGCGATCCGCGGACGCTCCGGCCCCGCCGCGCGGCGGACGCTGCTGGCGGCGGCAGCGGCGGCCCTCGTGGGACTCGGGCTGCTCTTCCTGACGGACTATCCGCAGACGCTGGCCGCGCGCGCAATGCGCATGTTCTCCCCAGACGACCCCTCGTTCTCGTCGCGCATGTACGTGTTCCGGCTCGCGTTCGGGCTGCTGCCGGAGTATTGGCTGACAGGCTGCGGACTGGGCGCCGCGCCCGCCGTCATCGGCGCGGCCGCCGACCGCCATGTCTGGATGGGCACGGCCATCCACAGCATGCCGCTGCTGCTTCTTTTCGAGACCGGGGTGCTGGGGCTGGCGGGGTATCTGTGGTTCTGGGGTGCCCTTGTGTCCGGCATCCGCGGCGGTTTGCTCCGGTCCGGCGACCGCGCCCGCGTTCGGCTGGGGGGAGTTGCCCTTGCATCGTCCGGCGTGCTCTTCTGGATGCTCGCCATCCAGCCCTTCCAGGCCCTGTCGCTGTTCCCCCTGCTCGCCGCGCTCCTCGCCGCGCCCGCCCTGAAAGTCGGTCCTGAGCGGCTCGCGGCTCTTGGTCCCCCCTTCAGGGGGGGGATTCGCGGGAGCGAACCGGGGGATGTTCCGGATTCCGGGGCGCTGGCGGACACCAAGAACATCCCCCGTCCGCGAAGACGCGGCCACCCCCCTCGAGGGGGGACCAAGAGGGCGCGCGCGCTTCGGTTCACCCCCGTTGTGGCGGTGTTGCTCCTCGCGCTGGGCGGGCTCGTGTGCGTGAACCAGCTCACCTTCCAGCGGCTCACGCGCACCACGGAGACCTTCGCCGAGCGCATGGAGGCCGGGCTGGCGGCGGAGGCCCGCGGCGACTGGACCGGCGCGCACGACGCCTATGCCGCCGCACAGCAGGTCGCGGAGGCGGGGGACGGGCTGTCGCGGTCGTCCTATTACGCCGAGGCGGCGCTGGCCGCAGACCTGGACTTTCTTCTGGAGCGCATGGTCGGCGGCGGCGGGATGGCCGTCACGCCCGAGGCGGCCGCCCGCTTCGGCGTCGCCCGCATGTTCCTCGCGGAGGGGAAGACGGCGGAGGCCGCGTCCCGGCTCCGCGCCCTGGCCGAGGGTGCCGCCGCGCCATGGCCCGAAATCTGGTTCGCCCTCGGCGAGGCCGAGTGGGCCGACGGGCGGCAGGCCGCCGCCGTAGCGGCCTGGGCGCGCGCCGTCCAATGCGCCCCCGGCGCGCCCCCGCGCCACGTCCTGTCGCCCAATCCCCCGTTCACCAAACGGCTTGAAGACCTTACCCGCGAATACGACCAACTCGCCGCCGCCAACGCCCCCGAAATCCGCGCCATGCGCGTCCAGCTCCTTCTGAGGCTGGGCCGCGCGGAAGAGGCGCGCGAGCTGCTCAACGAAGAGGGGCCCGGCGCATCCGCCGAAATGCAGGCCTGGCGGGAGCGGATGGTGTCGGTGCTTCGGTAGTCCGCGGGGAGGATGGCAGACCCGAACGAAGAGGGCGCGGCAAGCGGCGCCCCTACGGGCGCATGCCATGAGTCCCACGATGACACCGCCCAATCCGCCCTTGCGGGGAGTGGCGCTTGCGTTAAGAGGGCGCGGCAAGCAGCGCCCCTACGGGCGCATGCCATGAGTCCCACGATGACACCGCCCAATCCGCCCTTGCGGGGAGTGGTGCTTGCGTTAAGAGGGCGCGGGAGAGCCGACCAGTCCCGGCC
>Ga0123328_1003828_pt1 | contig 12605 bp, 11 predicted proteins | sample BioC12SIPDNA_2_FD_89702 | JGI IMG/M metagenome (GOLD analysis project Ga0123328, IMG submission 89702) | Anaerobic biogas reactor microbial communites from Washington, USA - Biogas_R1_A C12 SIP DNA | ecosystem: Engineered > Bioreactor > Anaerobic > Unclassified | place: Washington, USA...
GTGTCCAGCGTGTCCCCGGCCGCCGAGCCACCGCATCAAGCGGCGGAGCAGAAGACCCTCAGCGTCCTGTTCATCGGCAACAGCTTCACCGCCTCCCACAACTTGGCGCAGGTCGTCAAGGCGATGGCCGAGGTCGGCGACCCGTCCCTTCGCTTCGACGTGACGACCGTCCTCTATGGCGGACGACGGCTGGTGGATCACTGGCGGCTGGGCACCCAGAACTTCGTGCGGATTTCGGATCTGACGGCGGCGGAAGAGCAGGCCACGGTCAAGTCGCTGGAGGAAATGGTCGCCCAGGACCCCAAAGACAGATACGCCCCTTCTGCGCTGGCCCGCCACCGGGATCTGAGTAAGTCCCTGGAGAGCCGGCGTAAGAAGTGGGACTTTGTCGTGCTTCAGTCGTACCGCGACGACATGGACGGCGAGAAATCGCTGTACGCCCAGTTCGCGCCGAAGTTCGCCGAGTTGATCAAGGCCCAGGGCGGGCGTGTGGTTCTGTACGAGACGACGCCCACCACGCAGAACAGCAAACCCCTGACGGCCCCGCCCGATGCGGCGGTGGTAACCGCGAAGGCCAAGACCATCGCAGCCTTGGCCAAGCAACTCGACGCCATCGTCGTGCCCATGTCGGTGGTGGCCCTGCGCTGCCAGACGGTCCGGCCGGACCTGACCCTGCGGTACGTCACCGATGGCCATCTGAACCAGACGATGGGCTATCTCACCGCATGCACGATCTATGCCGCCCTGTTCGACCGCAGCCCCGAGGGCCTGCCCATCGACACGGTGAACGACAACCGCACCAAGGATGGCAAGCCAGCCCAAGACCCTGACGGCGGCCCGCTCAAGCGGACCTTCTCCGCCCAGGACCGCGCCGATCTGCAACGGATCGCCTGGGAGGGCCTCAAGCAGTTCCAGGAACTCGCCGCGTCCGCCAGTCATCCGTAAGCTCGAATGAACCCCCACCGGGAGACGGCCATGCCGCGATCCATTTTCACCCGCCGTCAGTTCCTCCGTTCCGCCGCCGTGGCTGCCGCCGGGGTCGCACTGCCCTGCGGGACCGGAAGCAGTCTCGCTGCCGACAAGCCGTTCACGCACCCCGGCATTTTGCACAGCCGGGCGGAACTGGACTTCGTGAAATCGAAGGTCGCCGCGGGGGATGCCCCCTGGAAAGCGGCCTGGGACGGGCTCCGTGGTGACACCATCTCCAAGCTGGACTGGAAGCCCAAGCCGGCCGCGAACGTCGTCCGGGGTCCCTACAACAATCCCGACATCGGCGGCACGGACCTGATGCGGGACGCTGCCGCGGCCTACTCCCACGCGATCCAATGGTATGTCACCGACGAAAAACGCCATGCGGACAAGGCCATCGCCATCCTGAACGCCTACGCGACCACGCTCAAGTCGGTCGGCGGCCATGACGCAAAGCTGCTGGTCGGCATGGTCGGGATCAACTTCGTCAACGCCGCCGAGATCATCCGGCACACCCAAGCCGGCTGGAGCGACAACGACCAAAAGCAGTTCGAGCACCTGCTGCGGGACTTGTTCTACCCGATCATTAAGGACTTCTACCCCGCGGCCAACGGCAACTGGGACGCCGCCATGATCCAGACCATGTTGGCGATGGGCGTGTTTCTGGATGACCGGGCGATGTTCCAGCGCGCCGTGGATTACTACTTGAACGGCCAGGGCAACGGGGCGGTCCGGCACTACATCAACGACTACGGCGAGTGCCAGGAGAGCGGCCGGGACCAAGCCCACACGCAGATGGGGCTCGGCTACCTGGGTTGCGCGGCCGAGATCGCCTGGAAGCAGGGCGTGGACCTCTACGGGGCGTACGACAACCGGCTCGCCCTGGGCTTCGAGTACACGGCCAAATACAACCTGGGCCACGAAGTGCGCTACGAGCCGTACCGCAGCCACGCGGGCAATAACAACTATCCGGCGATTTCGGACAAGGCACGCGGCCGGTTCAGCAGCATTTACGAACGGGTCTACCACCATTACCACGGTCGGATGGGCCTTGAGATGCCGTTCACCGGGCAGGTCGTCGAAAAGAACCGCCCAGAGGGTTGGCAGACTCCCTTTGCGTCCTGGGGCACGTTGATGCACGCGGGACTCCCCGTCGCGGAAAAGCAAGCTCCCGCGAAACGCTGAGGGGCCATCGACGACGTTCGACCGGATGACAGGACTCGGCCTGCATCACTGCCGCGGGGATTCCGGCCTGGCCAAGCGATCCCCGATCCCTGGGGGATGCTTCCACAGGGCCCGTCTCACGGCTAGACTATTTCGCGTTGCCGGCCTGCAATCTGCGCCGGCGAAACGTGTTACGACCAACTTGGAGGCGTATGCCGCGATGACAACGGCCGCTTGACGGCCGAACCCATACAACCTGAATGACGCGCGAGCGTCAGATTCTGCTTCATCCGAAACCGCCAACCTGAGCCTCGGCTCTTGAACAGTAGAAGCAGCCTCTGGACCGCGCCCCGCAAGGGGCGTCGGCCATGCTGTTCTACTGTGCCCCTTGGCGGGGGTCGGATGGGCGGTATCGGTTCGACGCCCTTTTCAGTTGGCTCACGGAGCATTTCGGAAGCAGACACTAAATGAGGCTTGGTTTCGTGGCAAGTACATATAGCCCCCTGTCGCAATCCATCGGCTCGACATCTTCCAGCTTGATCGAGCGTGTACGGAGCCACGATCAAGATGCGTGGCGGCGGCTGGTGCGGTTGTACGGGCCGCTGGTAGCCCACTGGCTGAAACGGGCCGACCTCCAGTCGGCAGACGCTGCTGATGTGCTCCAGGACGTCTTCCAGGCCGTGGCGCAGGGGATCGACAAGTTCCACAAGGATCAGCCGGGCGGCACCTTCCGCGGCTGGCTCCGCGGCATCACGCGATTCAAAATCGCCGATCACTTTCGCCGTCGTGGCGTCGAGCCTGCCGGGGCGGGCGGTTCCGACGCTGCACGCTGGCTGGAGCAGGTGCCGGATGTCGAGGACGATTCCAGCGGCGATGACGAAGATGCCTTACGCCAACTTCGGCTACGAGCGTTCGAGTTGGTCGAGGCCGAGTTTGAACCCCAGACTTGGCGGCTGTTTTGGGGTATGGCGGCTGAAGGACGCTCGGCGCAGGAAGTCGCGGAAAGATTCGGCGCCACCGCCGCGGCCGTAAGGATGGCAAAATCGCGCGTCATGCGACGGCTGCGGCAGGAGTTCGAGGATCTGACGGACGAGGCGTGATTCCGTCCATCTCTCTACCGCGCAACAGCTTGCGGCCACAGCAAGGGCCAGCAAGGAAAATGGTGTTGCGCTCCCAACGATATTTCTTGTAGAGGAAAGCCACGTATGCGTCCCACGCACACCCAGTCACATCAGTGTTTTGACCGGCAGGTCTTGGCCGACCTGTCGCTGGGCAAGTTGCCGGACGAGGACGCCGAGCGCGTGGCGACGGAGGTAGACGCCTGCCCGACCTGCCGAGCCCTGATGGACACTCTGGACAACGTGGAGGACTCCGTTGTCTGCCGGATCAGGGACTTGACTCGCACGCCGGCAGACCAGATGGACCCGCAGATCGAAGACGCGCTCCGTCAGGCCGAGGAAATCAGCCAGATCGTCTGGCGAGAGGAACTGTCTGGTGCCGCCGGACAGCAGGCAGACCGTGACAGGTCCGCAGACCAAGTGCCACCCGCAAGGCTTGGTCAGTACGAGTTGCAACAGCGGATCGGCGTCGGTGGAATGGGCACCGTCTGGAAGGCCCTTCATACGCGACTCAAGCGGCCGGTTGCCATCAAGCTGTTGCCGGCGGAGCGGACTCGGGACGAGAACGCCGTGGCGAGGTTTCAGCGGGAGATGGAAGCGGTTGGCCGGCTCGACCATCCGAACCTGGTCCGGGCGCACGACGCCGGCGAGGCTGAGGGACAACATTTCCTGGTGATGGAGTTCATCGACGGCGTGGACCTCGCCAAGTTGGTCCGCTCGCGGGGCGGGCTTCAAGTGGCTGACGCCTCCGAAGTGATCCGGCAAGCGGCGATCGGCCTACACCACGCCCACGCCCACGGCCTTGTCCACCGCGACGTGAAGCCGTCGAACGTGATGCTCACCACGACCGGCGAGGTCAAGGTGCTGGACCTCGGACTGGCTCGCCTGACCGACGACCAGGCCCAGACGGGCGAAGCGACCGGGGAAGAGCAGGTCATGGGCACCGGCGACTACATCGCCCCGGAGCAAGGCCAGGACTCCCACCAAGCTGACGCGCGTTCTGACGTCTATTCCCTTGGCTGCACGCTTTACTTCCTTCTGTCCGGCCGCCCGCCGTTCTGCGGGCCGGAGCACCATACGTTCTTCAAGAAGGTGATGGCGCATGCCCAGGTCTCAGTGCCGCCGATCCGAGAAAAGCGAGACGACGTGCCCGATGGCCTGATCCTGGTGTTGAAGCGGATGTTGGCGAAGCAGCCGCACGATAGGTTTCAAACAGCGGCTGAGGTAGCAGAAGCCCTAACGCCCTGGACGGACGGCGCCGACCTTCGACGATTGGCCGGGCAGATGATCCAGGCACGCCCCACGGCACGCCACGAGGCCCACGTTGACACTCCGGGTGTCAGCCAGTCAGCGTGCCCCACTGCACGGACACCATCCCCGGAACGCCCTGCGGCTTCGCGGCGGCAGGTGCGCCGATGGGCTGCGCTGACGATCCTCCTCGTGATCCTGATCGCCGTGACGGCGTTGGCGGTGCGGATTGCCACCGACCGAGGCGAACTGGTGATTCACAGCCCCGACGCCGACGTGAAGGTGCAGTTGAGTCGTTCCGGGCGTCAAGTCGTGGTTGTCACCGGACAGCAAGAGTATCACGTTGAACTGCGAAGCGGGCTGTACACCTTGGAAATCGTCGAGGATAGGGCACGATACGCGCTATCCCGTGACGAAGTGGAAATCCGGCGGGGTGAAGCCCCGGCCGTGACGATCGTTCCCAAAGCTGCGGCGCAGCGACCGCCGGACACCGCCGTGGCACCGCTGAACCGCTTCGCACTGGTTCAGCAACCAACCCTGCTGCCGGGTGCAGCCGGCTGGACCATCGAAACCCGCGGCGAGCGGTCGCAGATTACGGTGATTGCGAGATCGCCGAAAGGTGATCTGCTTGCTACTGGCAGCGAAGTGGGCACCGTCCGCATCTGGCACGTCACGACAGGCGACCTGATGCGGGTCATCGTCGAACCGGATCGCGTACAGGGCCTGGTCTGGCTGCCGGACGACGAAGCCGTGGCCGTAGCCAGCGGCCGGTTGCGGATCTGGAACGTGGGAACGGGCAAACTCCGTTGGGAGGCACCGACCCTCGACGACGATCCTGCCTTGTCGGTCACGGGGATCAACGACGGACTGATGGCCAGCGGGCACCAGAGTGGCAACGTGCGGCTGTGGAACACGGTCACCGGCGAGTTGGCCAACAACCTGATCGGCCACCAAGCCGTGGTCACGGCATTGGCCTGCCAACGGGACGGAGCACGGCTCGCATCCGGTGACGGGGCGGGGACGGTCCGGCTCTGGACCATGCCGGACGGCAAGCCGATTCAGGAGTTCCAGAAGGCCGAGCAGTCGTCGATCTACCGTCTTGCATGGTCTCCCGATGGCCGCAGCTTGGTCTCCAGCGATCTCGCCAACGCTGCCTTATCAGTCCGCAGCGAAGCGGACGAATGGAAACCACGCAGCGTCAGATTCCCCACCCTGCGCCCGGTGCAGGACATGGGCTGGTCGCTGGACGGCAAGACCTTCCTGGTCGCCAGGGGCTTTGCCCATGAAAACGAAGTCGTACAACTGTGGGACGGCGACATCGAGAAGGAACTCCATCAGAGATTGGTGGGCCCGTGCTGCGTCACGGCGTTCGCCTGGGCGGCCGACAGCCACTCAGCCTACTGCGGCCAGGGCGATGGCGGCATCTTCGTTTACCAGCCAGGTAGGGACGAAGTTCAGCCGCTTCATGCGGCCTCGATCGCCGCGACTGTGGCCACTGCTTGGTCAACGGACGGAAGGCTTCTCTTGCTGGCCGGCCTCGATGGTACTTGTCGTATCTGGGACATCGACGACGCCAAGCAGTTGCACGTCCTGCCATGCCGCGGCTATCCGCTCAAGTGCGCGGCGTGGTCGCCCAAGGCGGACTTCTTTGCCGTTGGCAGCCGTGACTCGGCACTTCGCGTGTTCGAGACCGGGACTGGCCGGCTTCACAAGCAGATCGCCTGCGACGGTTTCGTGATGGACACGGCCTTCTCGCCCATCGGCGGACAGATCGCTACGGCGGAATCCAATGGCCGAGTCCGTGTCTGGGACCTGACTTCGGGCGAGCCGCGACACGCATACGAGGTTCCAGGCCAAGTGATCTCCTGCCTTGCCTGGTCTCCGGATGGGCACTCCCTCGCGTTCGGGGCGTGGGACGGAGCGATCCGCGTGGCTGAGGTCCAGAAGAGCAAGGAGCCGCGAAGCTGGCCCAGCGGGAATGGGCAGGTTCAGTGACTGGTCTGGGATCGGGACGGGAAGGTCCTGGCGTCGTCGGGGTTGTTGGGCGGAACGCGATTCTGGGATGCCGCCACGGGAACGCTCCAACGGCAGGAAGACGGCGTGCTCTCGAACGGCCGACTCACAGAAGCCGACCTTGGTCCACTCCGCGCGCACAGCGCCAGCGGCTGGGTGCGAGGCGTTTCGCCTGATGAGGAACGCTTCGCGGACGGCATCGGATCGGCGTTGACCATCCGCAACCGCCAGACCAACGAGATCGACAGGATTCTCTGTTCGCTGACAGACGGCCACGGGCTGACGTTCACGCCCGATGGGCGCTGGACCGGCGACACCAGCGCTGCGGAGACGCCCGTGTACATCGTGCAACATGCTGATCGGCAGGAGAACCTGACGGCCGAGCGATTCGAGGTTCGGTACGGCAAGGGAAGACGGCTTGGCGAAGTTAAGAGCCAAAATCCCGAGCGACTTGATTGAAGGAAAGGACGATGAAATGGCCCTGTCGAAATGTCCCGAGAGCAATAGCGATGTCAGCGACGAGGCACGCAGGGATCGAGTTCCCTGGATCTCCTGCGGACTTCTGCTGGCGAGTGCAGATTTCGTGCTCCTGATGGCGACAGCGGTTGTGGCCTCGGAAACCGGCCCCCGCTATCTGTCACTGCCCTTCGTGGGTTATGCGCCCGCGCTCGTGCTACTCACCGGCACGATTGCCCTTGCTTTGATTGCCTGGGGTCTGATCGACAGGTTTCGGCTTTATCGCGGCCAGACCGTGGTCCGCAGCCCGCGAGTCTTGCGAGCAAGCCTTGTGTTGGCGGGACTCGGCGGCTTAGCACTTGTCTGGTTGGTCGTCTCTGGTGACAAGTGTGTCCGGCTCAGAAAACAGCAAACGGAGGCGCTTCGTGCCGGTGATTGCGAGCGGGCTATCGCCCTGTCGACGAGCCTGATCGAGTTAGGAGATGACTATGGCTTCCTATTGAGATCACGCGCGCACTGCGCGAATGGAGACTTGGAAAGCGCAATCGTCGATGTCGGGGAGCGACTTCGACAGCTTGACGCTTACCCGATGCTATGTCCCGACAGTTACCTCTGGCGTGCGGTACTCTATCTCAAGAAGCACGACGATGAGAAAGCCTTGAGTGATATGTCAAGAGCGATCGAGTGTGACGCGAAGTGGTACGCACGAGCCTACTATGCTCGGGCGGCGGTCTATCGGCGTCTCGGCCGGAGTCTCGAAGCGGAGAAAGACTTTGCCACGGCGAAGAGAATCGATCCTTCGTGGTCAAGGCCATACGACGAGCCCGACGCAGAATATGTCTTCGAGTCGAGAGGCAGGAAAACAAATCCCTGAACCCGTCGCGGCGCATCCGCCGACGTAACACCGTACGAAATCCGAAGTCGCGGAGATTCATCATGGCGATCCAGTTCACTTGTTGTCACTGCAACTCAGTAATCACACTTCCGGAGGGCACTCACGAAACGCCTGCGAAATGCCCATCGTGCTTCCGGCAAGTCGCAGTCCCCAATAGCCTCGCCACGATCCGGCCAGCGGGCACGGTGCCCCCGCAGCAACAATCGTCGGGGGCGATTGGCTGGATAGTGGGAGGGTTGGTCGCGATCGGTGGTCTAATCGCCTGGGTAGGCTGGACCACATTCATCACGATCGTCCTTTGGGCCATCATTCTGATCGCAGTATTGGCTCTAGCGGGAGCCGGGCTTAATGCTCTCGGAAGCCCAACCAAGGAGACGAAGGAGACCTTCGTCGGCGTGGCCGTGGTCTGTGCCATCGCCCTCGTTCTAGCGTTCGTCTTCATGCCAAGAGCGAAAACCAAAGACGGGCCGCCAACTGATGGCGGTACTTACGCGGCTCCCATCGTCACGGACGCGATGCTTCAGGATCGGCTGATTGGCGTCTGGGCCACACAATACGCTGCCGATGCGATAATACTCTACACGTTTCGCACGGACGGAACTTTCCTGCGCCGTTTCCAGAGCAACAATCCACTGAAGGACGTCGGCGCCATGGTGTTCGGTGCCGATCAGATTACGGGCCAATGGTCGATTCACAATCGCAGTCTATATGCCGAGTGGTCTCACGGAGGCGACTTCAATCCCGCATCGGGCGTCCTGAAGGGAACGATGACGGGAGGTTACATCCAGGATCTCACGGATTCAACCCTGGTTGTTCCGGGATTGGAAACCACGGATGGTGTATTCCGTCGTGTCCAATAGGTAAGAGAAGGCGACGATTTCTCTGGACAGAGATCGAACTAGGAAGGGTGCCCGCCCGTCGGCCAGAAGCAGCCAACGGGCGGGGCACCAACGCGGGACGAACGACAACTATCTGCCCGTCCATTCACGGCACAGTCCATCACGGCAATCGCACACGACACACCCGAAGCCCGGTCGAAACACGTAGCGGTTTGCGTCCAAGTCATCCAAGTAGGCTCGGATTACGGCGAGCAGCCGTTGGAAGTGGACGTCGGTGCGAGCCCCGTAGCGGTGTCGCTCGACTTTCGGCACTCTGGTTTTGACCAACGAGCGGATCTCCAAGCCGCCTTCCTCCCGGCCCGTAGCCTGCCGATAGAGGTAGGCATAGCACGATAACTGTATTTCGTGCGTCACCTCGAATGGCGCCGCGGACTTGGCCGCGGTCTTGAAGTCGCAGATCAGCGGGCCGTCACGATCATCGACCACCAAGTCCACGATTCCGGTCAGTGGGATGCCGAGGTCTGCGCCTGTGTCAAAATCAACCAGCGGCGCTTCCATGCTGGTTTCCACGGCCAACGGGATCTCACCGGCGCCGGCCATCTGCTCCAGATAGACCGTGACTAAGCCGATTACCTGCTGCCGCAGAATCTCGGATTCCTGGATCGAATCGAACCTCATCGCCTCGGTTTCGGCGGCTTGGTCCCAGCTATCGCGGACTCGCTTGACCGCTCCTTCGACGCCGAAGTCCACAATCCCCAGATGCCGGTGCCTGTAGAAAACTTCGAGGGCGTCGTGAACCCGCTTGCCCACAAACAAGCTGGGCGTTGGCGGCGGGACAATGCCGTCAATGTACTTGGCCTTGAACGCCAACGGGCAACGAAGCCAGAGGTTCAAACGGCTCGGCGAGATGTAGTCCCACAAACCGCCGCGACGTTCGGCGGCGGTTGGGGTTTCCAGCAACAAGGTGCTCATGCCGCGGCTCCTTCGTTCAAGGCAGCATCGAGCGACACACGGCCTTCCTTGATGGCCTTCAAAGTGTCGATCAAGCTGCTGGCGTCGAGGCTGGTCAAGCCCGCCAGCGGCTTGCCAAACATGCGGCCGGTCAGCGAATCCAGACGGCGAGTGCCGAGACCGCGGATACCCTTGGCCAACTGCGTGGCGAAGTTGATCTGCTTCTCGGACGCGAGGTGACCGCCGCCGTTGGCGTGGCCGTTGCCATTGGTGCCGTTGCCATTGGTGCCGTTGCCATTGGTGCCGTTGCCTTGGCTGGCGTGGCCGCTGCCATTCCCGGTGCTATGGCTTTGGCTCACGCCGGCACTGGCGTGCGCGCCGTTGCCGTTCGCGCCGTTGTTGCCGCCGCTGCCGTTGCTTTTGGCAGCCGGCTGCGGCTGTTGCGGCGTGTTGCCGCCGTTCAGTTGCGATTCCACGGACGCCTTGGCCAGCTCGAACAAGTAGCCGATCTTGGCTTGCAGCTTGTCCGGTTCGCGTACGAGGCCGGACTCGACTTCGATTTCCAGGTTCACGCAGGCACCGCGGGAACCGTAGTTGGCTTCGCCCACCTTGCGGTTGAAGCCGACGTTGAGCTTGAGCATGTGCTCTCCTTCTCGTGTTGGTGTTGATGAAAATCTCCGAGATTTGCGGAACGTACGAACGCCCGAACAGTGGGTCCGGACGTTCGGAATGACCTGCGATTTCAGTGATCACGTGCGCGACGAGTCGCAGATACGGAAGCGCCCGTGGACGGGCCGACCGTAAGACTACTGCGGCGTGTGTTACGCCCCGACCTTCTGCAACTGCTTCAGCGAAGCCAGAGTGGTTTGAACGAGCCGGGCTTCACGCTTCTGCTGTTTGAGGCTGCGGATCAGCTCGTTGGCCTGGACCACGGCCGTACGCAGGGCGTCACGGAAAGCGATGGCCTGCTCGATGGGGGACGGCCGCTTGGACGCCGACGAACGCTTGGGTTTCGCAACGGTCTTCTCGCCGATGGGCGTCGATTGGGGGATGGGTTCGGACACGGTCGTTCTTCTCCTTGGGGGTTGGGGATTCCCACCCGCGTCGTCAGCTTGTCGCTGGACTGATGCGATGCGGATGAGATCAGGGCTACTGGGGATTGGGGACTCAGGACTCAGGAGAGCCCACACGAACTTGCGGTGGCCGTCATCACAGAGCACGGGCTGCTCACGGCCGTAGAGATGCACATCGCGGAAGCCAAGCCGCAGAGCGCGCAGCAGGTATTCGCGATTCGAGTTGACGATGATGGCGTCTCCGTCCAGCCGCGAGTTGGACAAAGCCAACTCGGTCGCCCGCGACTGGTCGGCAGCCTTGCCGCGGATCAGCACCTGGCCGTTCAAATCGAGGGTGACCGGGGAGTTGACGTTGTCATCGCATGGCAGCCGCGGCAGGGCATCGTTCAAGAAGTCGTCATCGCCGTCCGCGATGCGGAGATGTGACGTAGCCGCAGCCGGATCGCCGATGTGCCGGCTGACATCCGGAAACCTGGCGTCTTTCTCCGGCTTCAAGCTGATCGTCCACGGCCCTATCTGGAAGGTCACCCAATCCTCGGTCTGGCCGACTTGGATCGGCTGGTCCGTGGCCAAGTCGCGGCAGCCGAAGACGTCGGAAGCCGGGACCAGCAAGTCTTCCGTCCAAGGGAACGTGAATCCGGACTGCACCAATGCCTGCTGGCCATCGGTGGCGACGATCTTGCCGCTGGTGCCGCCCAACTGCACGCAGCTCAGCGCGAAACGGTGGGGCTGCTGGTCCGTCGTGGCCGCCGCTTCCCGCAACGCGGCCCACAACGCTGGTTCGTTGCTGGCGAACGTGTCCGGCAACGGTGGGAACGGCGGCAGCGCGTCGCCCGGCCAGGCCGTGGCGAAGTCCCGGACAACTGGGACCCGCTTGTCGGTCCAAGACGCGGTGACCTTGTCGGGGACGGTGAAGTCCAACTGGACAGGATCGGGACGGCTGCCGTCGCAAGCGGCGAGCAGGTCCAACGGCACCAACGCTTCGACGGGATCGCCCTGATGGGCAGACTGGTACTCGATGGCAGCGTTGCGGGACAAGCCGCGGATTCGTAGCGTGTCACCGACAGTCAGAAACAAAACCTGCTGGCGGTAGCCACCGTATGCCTTGCCGATGCCGGCTCGACGAAACACGGCCCGCAGTTGGCGGGCCAAAGCACGAGTAATGGTGATCAACGTGGGGGTTCCTTGTGTGAATGAAGGGATGATCGACTCTGGCTTAGGGCTACGCGCCGCCGGGATTGCGGCGGCTGTGGATCGAGCGGGGCTGCTGTTCTTCCTGCATCTGCTGCCACTCCAGCCACTGCGGCGGCACGTCGCTGGGTTCGGGATCGAAGTTGACATCCAACGGGTCGGCGAAGCCGAAGCCACGGCGGCGGATGACGGAAGGGGATTCGCCGGTGGCCACGGCCACGGCGGTGTTGAGATCGCGTTGAGTCACTGGGCACCTTTCAGAATCTGGAGAACAGGCCGGGGAAGAAACGAAATCAGGCCACCAAGGCACGTGCGCCCCGGTGGCCTGCGCAACAACAAGATCAACGGCGGCAGTCAGCTACCTGGGCACAGCCAGTTGGCTTCCAGCCAAGCGACTTCGGCCCGTAACGCTTCGCTGCGGCGGGCGTAGGGGCCGAGCCTTGGGCCAGAAACCGGCGACATGTCAGCCCACCACGCGCCCTGATCGTCTGGTTCCACATGCGAGCCACGGGCGACGGTGAGCTGCCCAAGCGTGTGCAGGTCGATGTCTTCCCCGTACAGGCAGCGGACGGTGCCGCCCGGAGTGATGACAAGCAACATGGCGATCATCCTCACTTTGGCCGGCGGAGGATGTTGCGCCGCGGGCGATCGACGAGCAGCGTATCCAGCACGTTTTCGACCTGGGACA
>Ga0123328_1003831_pt1 | contig 12594 bp, 9 predicted proteins | sample BioC12SIPDNA_2_FD_89702 | JGI IMG/M metagenome (GOLD analysis project Ga0123328, IMG submission 89702) | Anaerobic biogas reactor microbial communites from Washington, USA - Biogas_R1_A C12 SIP DNA | ecosystem: Engineered > Bioreactor > Anaerobic > Unclassified | place: Washington, USA...
CCCACGGGCTGCCCCGTGCGCTACGCGGCAGCGAATCCAGACCCCCACGGGCTGCCCCGTGCGCTACGCGGCAGCGAATCCAGACCCCCACGGGCTGCCCCGTGCGCTACGCGGCAGCGGATCCAGACCCCCACGGGCTGCCCCGTGCGCTACGCGGCAGCGAATCCAGACCCCCACGGGCTTGCCCCGTGGGTGAATCAGTTCCGATGCAATCCCGCCTCTGCTCAATAGATATCCGCATCCTGCCCGCCGTCCGCAGGACGTGGATGTGCATCACCCCCCGCCGGTCAACGGCACAAACCGCACCGGCATCACCCCGCGCAGGGAGACCTCCCCCCGCGCATCCTTCTCCGCCAGCGCCAGCTCCTGCGTCGCCCCCGGCTCGCCCAGCGGAATCACCATCCGGCCGCCCGGCCGGAGCTGCTCCGCCAGCGCCGCCGGCACGCTTCGCGCCGCCGCCGCCACCAGGATGCCGTCAAACGGCGCCAGACTCGGCAGCCCCTCCGCCCCGTTCCCTTCGTGCACCGCCACATTGGCCACGCCCAGCCGCGCCAGCCGCGCCCGGCACGCCCGGGCCAGCTCCGGCACGATTTCCACCGTATGCACCTGCTTGACCAGCCGCGCCAGCACCGCCGCCTGGTATCCCGATCCCGCCCCCACCTCCAGCACCGTGTCCCCGGGCTTCACCTCCAGCAGATCCGTCATCAGCGCCACGATGTACGGCTGGGAAATGGTTTGTCCATGCCCGATGGGCAGCGGCAGGTCCAGATAGGCCGACACCCGCTCCTCCGCCGGCACGAACTCGTGCCGCGGCACCGCCCCCAGCGCCGCCATCACTCGAGGATCAAACGCCGCCACCCCCGTGTAGCCCGCGGTCGTCCGCGCTTCGGCAGCGACCTCTTTCAGCAACCGCGCCAATTCCGAGTCCATTGCCCGCTGGTCCCGATGTCTTGAATGGTTCCTGATTCTTCTGTCGCCGAGGGCGATGACCCCGGCTCTTTCATCAACAGCCGCGACCGTTTCGCATTCATCCCGCACCAACCATCTTGTCTCGCTGTAGCTGCGCTCGCTGAGCGCGGCCATTCGTTCCTGAACCGCGCCCGCCGGGCGCGGCTACAACCCATCCCGCCAAGTTTGCTCCCCCCGGTCCTACTTTTGTTTCTTCGGCGAAAGCGCCGCCCCCGCGCCGATTTCGGCCAGCCCGGCTTTCTCCAGATCCGTCCACAGCGTGCCCGGGCCGGCATGCAGAATGTTGATCGACAGATCGTCGCTCAGCGCCCCCGCCAGCGTCCACAGGTTGTAGGCTTCGGCATCGCCGAACGCCTTCACCTTCAGCTGCTGGCCCTGGGCTTCGGCCCCCTGCACCAGCTTGACCACTTCGGCGTCGGCCGTGCCCAGCGTCGTGATCCGCTCGGCGCGCACCCCGGCGGTCTGCTTTTCGATCTCCGCCGTTTGCCGCATCGTGTCCCCGCGGATCTCCGCCACCTGCTTTTCCTCGTCGGCCTGGATGAGCGCCTTGAGCTTCTCGGTCTCCTGCGCCACCTGGTCCCGGCGCTGCCCGATCAGGCTCAATTCCGTATTCAGCTCCGCCAGTTTCTTCGCCGTGTTCTGCTTCTCCTGGTTGGTCAGATCCTGCTCCTGCGCCAGGCTGGCCTGCTGGATCGGATCCAGGATCTGTTCCGGCACGTTCACGTGCCGGATCAGCGCCGCGTGGATCGTGATCCGCTTTTCCTCCAGCGTCCTGGCCAGGGTTTCCGTCAGCTCGTTCTGGAACTTCTCCCGGCCCTCGCCCACGATGAAATCCTTCGCGCCGTACGCCGACCCCTTCAGGCGCGACACCGACAGGATCTGCGGCATGATCACCTTGTCCACCGCCGCCGGCAGATCCCCATACGTCCGGAACAGCCACGCAATGTCCTTCGGCAGCAACTCGAATTCCACCGTCATGTCCAGGCTGATCTCGAAGCCGTCCCGCGACGGAAACTCCACGAACTGATTCAGCACGAACGACAGCGACGCCGGGGCCTGCGCCGCCGGGGCCGACGCCAGTTGTTCCGGAGCCTCGGCATCCGCATACCTTCCGCGCGTTTTGCTCCTGACCGGCGAAGAGGCCGGCCGCAGCCGCCCGAGGCGCATGCCGGAGCTGGATTCGGACTGCATGTAGCTTTCGCGCTTCGCCTGCTGCTCCTGCAGGACGTTCTGCTGCAGCCGCTCCATGGCCACGTTGTGCGTGGTCTGCAGCGCCTTGGTGATCACCGCCCCGCCGCCCTTGCCCATCAGCGACACCTGGTTCACGCCGATCTCCAGCACGTCCACCTTGTATTCCCGCGGATTCACGAAATACAGCCCCGGCTGCAGCACGTCGCTGCGCACGCCCTTCTCGCCCGTCCCGGCAAAGGCGTTCTTCGGCGTCTGACGGCCCGACAGCGAGGTCACCACGCCGTCATAGCCGATCGGGATGCTGATGGCGTCCACGATGTCAATCTGGTAGCCCACCGGATTCATCCGGTACTTGCCCGGCCCGAGCACGTGCCGCCAGATGCCTTTCTGGCCGCGCTCCGCCAGGAATTCCCCTTCCGGCAGTTCCTCGCCGACCTTCGAGGTCACCACGCCCACCTTGCCCGGGGGAATCACCGTCACCGACCGGATGTCCCGCTCGTAGAGCCACGGGTTCAGAAAATGCCGGCCCTCGCCCAGCACATCCTCCCGGATGCCCCGCTGGCCCTTCTTGGCCAGGATCTGCCCCGGCGGCAGGTTCTCGCCGGTCTTCGCCGTGATCACCGCCATCTGGTCCGGCCCCACGTAGAACCGGCAGAATCCCCACAGCCACACGACCCACACGCCCGCGATCACCGCCGCCAGCACCAGCGCCATCTTGATTCCGGTTTTCACTGCGCACCCCCTTTCGCCGCCGCCGGCACATAGGCTCTCAGCAACCCGCCCAGGCCGTCGGCCTGGTCTCCGCTCAGGATGGATCGGATTTTCGGCCCGACCCGTTCATAAAAGACGTTCCGCGCCAGATTCAACCCGGTGCCGAACGCCTTCACCCGGTCGGCGATCACGCCGGCCTCGGCTTCGTAGCGCATCCGGATCACGTTGCCCTCGGCCTGCGCCTTGAGAATTTTCGCTTCCGCCTGGGCCTTGGCCGCCGCGTTCTCCAGCCTGGCGACCTCCAGGTCCCGGTTGGCCCGCGTCAGCTTGACCTCCCGCTCCTGGTCCGCCGCAATCACCGCCCGGATCCGCTGCGTCTCCGATTCCACCTTTTCCTTGTTCTGCACCGCCAGCATCTCCTGCTTCACCAGCTCGGCCTCCGACTTCGCCTGCTCGATCTGCTGGCCGTACTTCACGGCATCCTGCACCGCGACCTCCCGGTCCCGGATGATGCTGGCAATCGCATCCGGCGGCGTGATGTTCCGGATCAGCACCGACTTGATGTCCACTCCCCACGGCTTGCACTGCGCCATCAGGTGCGCCTCGAGGTTGTCCTGGAACTTCTGCCGCGTCGTCCCGGCAATGTAGTTCTTCGCCGGGTTCTTGCTGCCCTCGATCCGGCTGAACCCCCGCGCCTTCGGCAGCACGATCTTCTTGAGGATGTCCTCCATGTCGCCCACCTGGTGGATCAGCCGCGACGCCTGGTCCCGCGCCAGCGCGTACTCGATCGTGCCTTCCACGTTCACCGTGAATCCGTCCAGCGTCAGGAAGCTGATCGCGTCCTCCCCGCTCATCTCAAACCGCTGGCTCTGCAGGTTCACCTCCGTCACCACCACCATGTACGGGTTCAGGTAGTAGGTGCCCGCGTCCAGGATCTCCGGCATCACCCCCTTCATCCCCTCCTTCACCAGGAACGTGTTGCGTTCCTCTTCCGGCACACTGCCATTCAGCACGTCCGTCCCCGTCAGCGACGTCATCACCCCGCCGAATCCCGGCCGGATCGTAATCGCGTCAAACGGCTGCACGCTGTACGCATACGGATTGATCCGGTACTTGCCCGGCCGCAGCACCTCCGGCACGATTCCCTTGAAGCCCTCCGGCGCCAGGATCTGCCCGCCTTCCAGCTCCTGCCCGTACAGCCGCGTCTGCACCCCCAGCTTGCCCGCCGGAATGTCCGTGATCGTGGAATAGCGCCACCCCCATGTGTAGGGATTGCGGAAATAGCGCCCTTCCGCCAGCACGTCGAGCTGGATGCCCTTCTGCCCCTCCTCCCGCGCCAGAATCTGCCCCGACGGCAACTCCGTCCCCGTTTTGCGGATCAGGATGGCGATCTGGCCCGGCCCCGGCTCGATCCGCCAGAAAAACCAGAACCACACCGGCAGAAACAGGATCGCCGCCAGAATGGCCAGCGGCATCGCCAAAAAGCCTAGCCCCGGCCCCTTGCCGCGGCGGGCGGGGCGGCGCAGGCGCGCCGCGTTCAACGGGTCAGGCATCGGCGGCGGAGAAAATTCCTGGTTATCCATGATCGGGCCTCCTGTTCGGGCCGCCGCCGGACGCGGCGCCACGCCCCGCATTCTGCCATCCCCCCGGCCCGATGCAAACTCCATTTCCGTTCGAATCGTGTCAGGATCAGGGCTGCGTCAAGAAAGGTGTTTTCAGAACAGTCCGGCTCGGCAGGGATGGAAAATTTTCTGGCGGGTTTTCCACGCCATGGAAAACTTTTTTCCACACCGTGGAAAATCCGGGAAATATCCCCAAATCCGAATCCGTATCATCCGTACTACTATCCACCAATTTCTTGTTATTCATGCACGGTTTTCGTTCGAACACATTGCCCACATACAAGTTGAGATGTTCATTTTACGGGCAAGCCAAACGAAAACCCTCATGGCCACCAAAAACACCAAAAGACACAAAGACTAATTGCCTTCTTTCACCTGATCGAAACCCATGACATATTTTTTTACAAACAATTTTGAGGCACCGAAGTTGATTAGAAGTCCATCATGAATGCGGGATGATTTTAAATAGCCCAGAAGCTGGGCGACATGCTCATCGGTTGTGGTTTTACATGCCTTAAGCTCAACGATCAAACGTTCCTCCACAAACAAATCGGCGTAATACACGCCTAATTCCGTCCCGTCCTCATCATACACCGCCAGCGGATGCTGTTGTGCTACTTTCAACCCAAGTTTCTGCAAGCGGTGAGCCAATGCATTCTCATATATTTTCTCCAAATGCCCGTGCCGGTGATAGGTATGGATCGCAAAACTCGTCTCCCTAACCACATCGCACAGTTTGTTGATTTCCATTTAAGGCTCCCTTTTTGTGGCTTCTTGTGTTTTTCGTGGCTCTGCTTCTTTGGTTGCGGCTCCGCCGCGCTGTGAAATCCGTAGCTTGGCTGTTGGGGCGCATCGGCTATTGGGTGCATGCCGTACGAACCCAATCGCATGTTACCCCGCGCAAGGCCGTTCAGGGCTGCTTCTTTTCCAGCGCTTCGAGCACGGCGGTCAGCGATCCGCTCCCGGCTTCGGCGGAAGGGCGAAGCTCGATTTCCTTCAGCCGCCAGGCGGGGAGCGTATCGGCGGCGGCGGCGAAAAACCGGACCGCCTCGGCATAGGCCGCCTGGGGAATTTCCACGGCCACCTCCCGGCGCTGCCAGCCGTCCGCCGCGGGAACAGCCGGACGCGGAGACAGGCGCACCGCCCCCGCGCCGATCGTGCGCGCGGCGAGGGCATCCAGATCCGCCGGCTGCCAGGCCCCCAGCGATTCCAGCCGGGCCCGGTAGGCGTCTTCGCGCGCCCAGCGGTTCGCCATCTGTTCAATCCGCGCCAGATCGCCCGCCTTGCGGCCGAGAATCTCCCGATGCCGGCCGGCCGACAGCCCCATGTGCAGGCTGGCGGCCACCGCCGCAAGCGCCAGCCCCGCCGCTCCCGCCATCCAGGCGCGTTCAGCCTTCATGGCGCGCCGCTCCCTTCAGAATGAACCGCTGGCGGTCGTCGGACGTGCGCCCGGGCGTATCGGACTGCACGGCCCAGCCGCGGGCTTCCAGCCGTTCGGTCAGCCGCTCGATCGCCTGGATGGAGGCGGCGGATCCCTCCATCGCGAGAGCCAGCGGCGACAGCGCCAGGCGGGACACATCCAGGTCCAGCGCCGCCGCGTCTTCCAGCACCCCGACCAGCTGCGCTTCCAGGCCTTCGGGATCCAGCGCGCGGCGGAACGCCTGGGTCTCCTCGTCCCGCCGGGCCAGCGCGCGCTCCGCCATCAGCACTTCCTGCCCGCGCGGCACAACCGGCCCGGCGATCGCCCGGGCGGCCGCCGTCAGGCGCTCCTGCTGGCCGGCGTCGCGGCGCTGGCGCAGCACCGCCTCGCCCGCATTCAACCCCAGCACCGCCAGCGCCGCCGCCGCCGCTCCTGCCACCGCCGCGCGCCGGGCGCGCCCCTCTTTCCGCAGCCGCGCGGGATGCGCAAACTCCCCCGTGCAGAAATTCACGCCGGCCCCGTTCGCCGCGCGCCGGGCCAACGCCCGGGCCAGCAGCGAGGCCGGCTGGCGAACCGTCTCGTGGCGAAGAGCCAGACCGGCCGGAAGCAGCCGGCGCAGACGCCCCGTCAACTCGTCATCCTCCGCTCCGCTCCCCGCCCACCACACATCCAGTTCCGCGGATTCCGTCTCGGCCAGGTGGGCCGCCAGAATGGGCCCCATGCGCGCGCCCCACAGCCGGTCAAAGGCTTCCTGGGCATCCGTCCCGTTTTCCCCCGGCGACGCCCGCAACAGGTGGGCCGCCAGAAGCGCCGTCCCGCGCCCGCGAAGAACCAGCACATGGCCGGCGCCCAGCCACACCAGCGCCCGGGGCTGGCCGGCCCGGGCCGGCGGCGTGTCCACGGCCAGCTGCTCCCACAGCGCCAGCCCTTCGGCATCCGCATGGGTCGGCTCGAATCCCGCGGCCCGGCAGGCATCACGGAACGCCGCCAAATCCCCCTGGCGGATGGCGGCGGCCACCGCTACCGTGCCGCCGTCGGCCAGCCGCGGCGAACTGTAGGCGCATACCGCGCCCTCCACCGGAAACGGCAGCTCCACATCCAGCAGCGACGCCCAGACCCGGGCCGCCTTGCGCACGGATGCAAACGGAGCCTGCAGCCGGCGAATCACGGTTTGTTCCGCGGGCGCCGCCGCGGCCAACGCCGCCGATCCGCGTTCCGCTTCGCGCGCCACGGCCGCCAGGAGCCGGCGGGCCTCCTCGGAGTCCGCCCCTCCCGCATACACCACTTGCGGCGCGCTCCGGCGCGTCGCCCGCGCCAGCACCACGCGACCGCCGGCCAGTTCCAGCCCGTAGGCCGCTTTGTATCCGCCGGCCACGCGTCAGCCCTCCCCTTCCACCCATTGCAGCACCTGGATGTCGCCGCTGGCCGCATCGCGCCGTACCCACGCCATCACCGAACGCCGCTGAATCCCGAGCGATGCCCGGGCGCGGATGCGGAAATACTCGCTGGACGTGCCCACCGATCCTTCCAGCGCGGCGGCCAGTTCCGGATTGGCCATGAACATCATGCCCAGCGACGAAAACGGCTGCACCTGCCGCAGCGACAGCACCGCGCGCACCGCCGCCTCCTGCTGCAGCCCCGTCAACCCCATCAGCACATCCCGCCCCGCCGTGTTCACGTTGACCGGCACCGGCGCCTCCAGCGCCGCCGGCACCAGGACGGCGGATGTCGCCAGGTCGCCGCCGAACAGATCGCCCGCGTCGGCTTTCGGCCGGGGCCTCAGCCGGTCAGCCGGAAATTCATGCGAATGCCGCAGTTCTTCCGGAGCCCAGAGCGGACGGTTCGGCGGTTCGCGCGGAGGCTCCAGCCGGCGGGTGAACGCCGCCTCGTAGCCGCCTTCGCTGTCCGCATCCACGTAATCCTGCAGAGCCTCCACGCGCGTCACGGGCTCGAAGTCCCCGCAGAACGTCATCAAATCCAACAGGATCTCGCGGGGCGTGCGCGTGGCGCGGTTGGACACCGACAGGTTGTTCCAGTTGACGAAACGCCCGGCATCCTCCACCACGGCAACGGTGGATACGCCGTCTTCCCCGGTGGCTTCCATCGGCAGGGCCCAGTCTTCGCCCAGATGATCCATGCGGAGATCCTCGTCGGACGCCAGCACCCACATCGCCTCCCGGGCGGCTTCGGCAGCGGCGACCCGCAGGCGCTCGCGCACCAGCTCGGCCTGCTCGGCGCGGGCCAGCGCCCCAGCCCGGGCCTGCATGTGCAGCGCCAGCCCCCCGGCCAGCACAATGGCCGCCAGCGCCAGAATCAGCGCCATGCCGGATCGGGCGGAGGAGCTTCCGGGCATTCAGCCCTCCCTGACGCCGGCCGCCAGACGCGCCGCCGCCGCGGCCTGCCGCTTCTCTCGCTCCCGCCGCAGGGCTTCCGCCTGATCGCGCTGGCGCAGCTCCCGGTTGCGCGCCGAAATTTCGTGGCGGCGGATCTTTTCCGAGCGGGCCCACGCATAGAACAGCAGCGAAACCATGCCGCAGCCCAGGAACACCGCCGACAGCTGATGGAGCGGACGCCGCTGCAGCTCGTGCTGGAACAGCGACATCAAAAACACAAACACCGCCATCGCCGGAAACATCCCCGAAGCCACCGCCAGGATGTGCCGGATCTTCGAGCGCATCTTGCTCTTGCTTCGCGGACGGTGGGTGTCCACCCGGAAATTCGCCTGTTGAACCGGCAGCTCGGCCATGATCACGCCCTCCTGTAGCCGTGCGGATGCGCCTGGTGCCACGCCCACGCATGCCGCACAATCGTCTTGAGATCCGCATGGCGGGGATTCCAGCCCAGCACGCGCTTCGCCTTCTCCGCCCCCGCCACCAGCCGGGCCGGATCGCCCGGACGGCGCGGGGACATCCGCGCCGGAATGTCCCGCCCCGTCACCTCGCGGCAGGCGTCAATGACCTGCTTGACGGAAAACCCGGTGCCCGTGCCCAGGTTGAACGGGCCGGTCACGTCCTGCTCCAGCGCCAGAATGTGCGCCCGCGCCAGGTCCACGATGTGGATGTAGTCGCGGATGCACGTCCCGTCCGGCGTCTCGTAGTCGTCGCCGAACACCGGCACGGCCTCCGCCTGCCCCAGCGCCACCTTCAGCACGTTGGGAATCAAATGCGTCTCGGGATCGTGGTCCTCGCCGTACTTCTCCGTGGCCCCGCACGCGTTGAAGTAGCGCAGAAACACCGGCTGGAGGCCGCGACGCTGCTGTTCCCAGCGCAGCGCCGTCTCGAACATCAGCTTGGACTCGCCGTAGGGATTCGTCGGCCGCTGCGGCAGCTCCTCGGTCATCGGGATCACGTCCGGCTGCCCGTAGGTCGCGCAGGTGGACGAAAAAATGATCTTCCTCACCCCCGAGTCCCGCATGGCCGCCAGCAGGTTCAGCCCCCCGCCCATGTTGTTCTCGAAGTAGAGGTGCGGATCCTCCATGGACTCGCCCACCAGCGCATAGGCCGCGAAGTGCACCACCGCGTCCGGCCGGACCTCCCGCATCACGTCGCGGATCGGCCCCGGCTCGCGCAAATCCCCCGCCACCAGGCGCGCCCGCGGATCCACCGCCTCGCGGTGGCCGCGTTCGAGATTGTCGAACACCGTCACCTCGTGCCCGTCGTCGCACAGCAGTTCCGTCGTCACGCTGCCGATGTAGCCCGATCCGCCTGTCAGCACTATCTTCATCAGCCGATCCTTGTAGCAAAGCCCCCCCCCACCGGCAATCCATTTTGCCCGCCCGACCCGGGGAGCGCAACTTCGATTCGGTGCATCCAAATTGGAAATCCGGCTGTGTGGCTGTCATCCCGAGCGAAGTCGAGGGATCTCGGCTTGGTCCCGCAGGTCAGCCTTTGGGATGAAGCCCATATATTTCGACTCCGGCGCTGCGCGCCTGCGCTCAATATGACTTGGACATGCGCACCCAATCGCAGATGCGCCCCGCTCAAGGGGTCAGCCCGTGAATTGTAGCATTTTCCGGTCCCCGGCAGGCCGCCCGCCGCCCCGCCTGAACCCGAATATCCTGTTATGCACATATGTGCATATGTGTATAACAGAATATACAGGCGGCAGCCGGACGCGAAACATCCGGATCTTCCACGCCATGGAAACTTTTTCACGGGGTTTTCCACGCCGTGGAAAATCCGGAAAACCGCCAGCCCGCGGCGGGACAATCTGGCAAACCTTCACGCCCTGCGGCGACGGCCCTGGGCCCCCAACCGCTCTGGCCCTGTCGGCGGGCTTGCGCCGCGCCCCTCCAACCGCTAGGATGGCCCCCAATCGGTTCCTCCCCGGTCCCGGCCGGTTGGGTTGTCCAGTTGAAAGGTTGCCCCATGTCCCGCAATGTCTATATCGCCGCCATGCAATCCAGCAGCGGCAAGTCCGCCATCGCTCTCGGCGTCATGGAAATGATGGTCAAGAAAATCGGCCGCGTCGGCTTTTTCCGTCCCATCATCGCCGCCGACCGCAACGCCCCCGAACGCGACAACGACATCGCCCTGATGACCAGCCATTTTCGCCTCGACCTGCCCTACGAGCAGGCCTTTGCCTATACCAGCCGCGAAGCTGCCGATCTCATCCGCGCCGGCAAGACCTCCCAGCTGCTCGACGGCATCCTCGAACGCTACAACGCCATGGCCGGACGCTTCGATTTCGTCGTCTGCGAGGGCACCGACTTCGAAGAACTGGCCTCCGCCGTCGAATTCAACCTCAACGCCGCCATCGCCCGCAACCTCGGCGCCCCCGTCCTGCTGATTGTGGACGGCCAGAAGGCCGGCGAAGAAGGCCATCTCGGCGGCCTCGATTTCGCCGTGCAGAGCTTCGAGGAGGACGACTGCAAGGTGCTCGCCGCCATCCTCAACCGCTTTGCGCCCGACCGCATGGAGGCCCTGCCCGACCTGCTTCGCCATTCGCGCTACGCCGAACTGCCCGTCTTCGCCATGCCGCAGGATGCCTCTCTCGCCGCCCCCATGATGAGCGAAATCGCCCAGGCCCTGCGCGCCGAAACCTCTTATCGCGCCGACCTGCTCGACTCCCTCCAGGCCACCTCCTTCACCGTCGCCGACTCCTCCCCGGAACTGTTTCTCTCCCAGCTCAAGGACGGCGCGCTCCTGTTCATTTCCGGCGACCGCTTCGGCAACCTCCTCGGCGTCATGCTCAAGCTCAATTCCGCCAATCCCGTCAATATCGCCGGCGTCGTCCTCACCAACGGGTTCAAGCCCGCCGGCGCCGTCGCCGCCCTCCTCAAGGATGTCAAGAAAATGGTCCCCGTCCTGACCGTGCCGGGCACCACCTACGACGCCATCACCGCCGTCTCCCGCCTGCACTCGCGCATCTTCCCCGGCGCCACCCGCAAAATCACCACCGCCCTCGCCCTCTTCGAGTCCCACGTGGACACCCAGCGGCTCGTCGGCCTGCTCTCCGCCGCCCGCACCGCCGTCGTCACCCCCAAGATGTTCGAGTTCGGCCTCATCCAGCGCGCCCAAAAGCCCCGCCAGCGCATCGTCCTGCCCGAAGGCGAGGAAAACCGCATCCTCTACGCCGCCGAGCAGATCGTCCTGCGCGGCATCGCCGACATCACCCTCCTCGGCAATGTCCAGCGGATCCGCACCAAAATCTCCCACCTCGGCCTCAACCTCCCCGGCGTGGACATCCTCCAGCCCGCCAAGTCGCCCCACTTCCGCGACTTTGTCGAAACCTACCACGAGCTTCGCAAGGAAAAGGGCGTCACCCCCGACATGGCCGAAACCATCATGTCCGACGTCTCCTACTTCGGCACCATGATGGTGTACAAGGGCCTCGCCGACGGCATGGTCTCCGGCTCCGTCAACACCACCGCCCACACCGTCCGCCCCGCCCTCCAGTTCATCCGCACCAAACCCGGCTTCTCCATCGTCTCCTCCGTCTTCTTCATGTGCCTCAAGGACCGCGTCCTCGTGTACGGCGACTGCGCCGTCAACCCCAACCCCGACGCCAAACAGCTCGCCGAAATCGCCGTCACCTCCGCCCAGACCGCCCGGACCTTCGGCATCGAGCCGCGCGTCGCCATGCTCTCCTATTCCACCGGCTCCTCCGGCGGCGGCGCCGACGTCGAACGCGTCCGCGAAGCCACCGAACTCGCCCGCTCCATGGCCCCGGACCTGCCCATTGAAGGCCCCATCCAGTACGACGCCGCCATCGACGCCGACGTCGCCCGCACCAAAATGCCCGACTCCAAGGTCGCCGGCCGCGCCACCGTCTTCATCTTCCCCGACCTCAACACCGGCAACAACACCTACAAGGCCGTCCAGCGCTCCGCCGGCGCCGTCGCCATCGGCCCCGTCATGCAGGGCCTGCGCAAGCCCGTCAACGACCTCTCCCGCGGCTGCACCGTCGTGGACATCGTCAACACCGTCGCCATCACCGCCATCCAGGCCCAGGCCGGCGAATGATTCCCCTCGCCCTCAGCACCCGCTGGAACGCCGGCCGCCACCACGACGGCCGGGCCCTCGTCGAGGAAATCCTCGAACTGGGGATCGACCGCCTCGAACTCGGCTACGACCTGCGCGCCGAACTCATCCCCGGCGTCAAGGCCATGATCGAATCCAGGGCCGTCCGCGTGGACAGCGTCCACAACTTCTGCCCCGTCCCCGTCGGCGCCCCCCGCCC